>OLGZ01000004.1_pt1 | contig 317006 bp, 230 predicted proteins | sample 1605981 | NCBI WGS metagenome assembly OLGZ01 (sample SAMN03283291) | human gut metagenome | biome: human-associated habitat; material: feces | host: Homo sapiens | place: Peru | collected 2012
TTCCAGCGTGCACAGGCTACGGCGGATTTTCTTAAAGCGTTCCGCGAGCTGCGGTTCACCTTCGCCATCGGACTGGCAGATTTCCGCCAATTCCTCATCTTCGGAAAGATACTGGGTGGCCGCGTTGACGCGGGGGCGAGAAGACATGACATTGTCGGCTGGAATTCCGGCCTTGGCAAGCTCCTGTAGCGCAGCGGCCGCAATATCGATGCCCGGCTGGCCGAAACGGCTCAGTGTGAAGGTTCCCGGGAACTGCGCGTCGAATTCGTCGGCAATGTCTCCGCCAACCTCGTAGCAGTCGCCGCAGATGCACGGACCGAGCGTGGCGACAATACGTTCCGGCTTGGCTCCCTTGGCCACCATCTTTTCGACGGTGGCGACGATCACACCGTTCTGCAGTCCACGGCGACCGCAATGCGCGGCGCCGATCACACCGGCTTCCGCATCGGCCATGAGCACCGGCAGGCAGTCGGCCGCGAACATGCCGAGCGCCACGTTCTTCTGCGCGGTCACCTGGCCGTCGGCCTCGACCACTGCCGGCTCATCCGCGGTTTCGCCCACCTGCCGAGCTGTTTCGCCCTTGCTGCCGGACACGTCGAAACCGAACGGACGGTTCATTACGAACAATTCGTCCACATCGACGGCAACGCCGGAATGCACCTGGCTGACCAGGCTCAGTTTCGCATCGATAGCGTTGGCGAGCGCCACACGATTGGCGAGCACATGGTTCGGATCATCGCCGGTTTTACCCCCGAGATTGCAGTGCGCATAGTCGCCCTCGCTGGTGCCGCCAAGTCGCGTGGTGTACACGACTTTGACGCCCGGCGCAAGCATGATCGGAATGGTCACCGGAATTGGATTGCCATCCACGTCGGTCGGGTCGATCGCATTGCTGTCAAGAATCGCGTCATCATACTGCTTGTCAGTCATTTTTTCCTGTTTTCCTTGATTTTTCTACGATTATTTCAACTAATTTCTGCGTCTACACGATGTTTTTCGCAATCATTCCGCTTTGAGCGTCGGCTTTTTGGTGCGCGATCGGATGGCCGCGTTCACCGGTACTTCCTGCGGGCATGGCATGGAGAACACATGCGCAGGATTGTTGATGGCTTCGACCCAATGTCCGTCGGCGTCGCGGAATCCGCCAGCCGGAACGGTATAGGCGAGCGGAGCCGCACCCGGAAGCACGAATTCAACCTCTTGACCGGCTTCGATCTTGTTGCGGCTCATAATGGTCACGCGACCGCCGTCTTCCGGACTCCACGAAAGCACTTCGCCGACCACCAGCCATGCGCGGAAATACGCGGAACGATCGGTGCTTTGCTGCACTTTGTGTTCCGGATAGTAGAAGCCGGTGGAATAGTCGCGGTGCGCCACCTTGTCTGGCTCTTCCAGCAGCCAGTCGGGCAGGGACACGTGTTCCGCGGGACGCACTCCGGCGTGATACCAGCCTTCCGGCAGGATTTCGGCAGCCGTGTTCGACTTACGCCTTGTGCTGCGGGCATGGTAGCTCAGATCATCCGGTTCACCTGCGGAAGCGACGGGAACGGCTGCAATATCCGGCTTTCCTGCGAATGCGCCATCCGCATGTTCCATAATCGAATCGGCGGTTTCCGGCTTGCCGTATTCCGGATCGGACGGGCGAATCACACGATCGTGGAACGGCTTCAGCACAGTGCCATCCTCGTCTTCAAAACCGCGTTGCACCATGTATGCGTCAACGGCGGTCTTGTAAGCATTCGTCATCGCCGCAATATAGTAGGCGCTCTTGGAACGTCCTTCGATCTTCAGACTGGTCGCACCCGAATCAAGCAGATCATCGATATGCGCAAGCATGTTCATATCCTGTGAATTGAACAGATACGCGCCTTCTTCGGTCTGTTCTATCGGAAAATACTGGCCGGGGCGCTTTTCTTCGACGATGGAATACTTCCAACGGCACGGTTGAGCGCATTCGCCATGATTGCCGTCGCGTCCGGTCAGATAGTTGGAGAACAGGCAACGACCGGAGAATGCCATGCACATCGCGCCATGCACGAAGCATTCGATGTCAAGATCGTCGGGAATGCGTGCGCGAATGTCTCGCACGGCCTGCAGATCCATTTCACGGGCAAGCACCACACGGCGTGCGCCCAACTGGTAGAAGGCGTTCGCGGCCTGATAGTTGGTGACTCCGGCCTGCGTGCTCACATGCAGTTCAAGGTTCGGAGCCACTTCACGGGCCATAAGCATCACGCCAATGTCGGAAACGATCAGCGCGTCCACGCCGGTATCTTTGAGCTGGCCGATGTATTCGCGCATCGCTTCGACTTCATTGTTGCGCGGCAACACATTGCAGGTCACATACACGCGAGCGCCACGCTCATGCGCGTACCGGGAACCTTCCTCGAAATCCTCCAAGCTCAGGTTTTTCGGCGCCGAACGCATGCCGAACGCCTTGCCTCCGCAGTAGACGGCGTCCGCACCGTAATCGACGGCGGTTTTCAGTCCTCGCAGATTGCCTGCGGGAGCCAATACTTCAGGCTTGTTTCTTCTTTGCACGCTTGTTCCTCTTACTCGATTTTTCCGCTCTATATTCTCAACTATTCACGGGACACTTCTGCCGCATCCGGGAAATACATACACAGAAAAACACATGCGGAAAAACAAAGGCGTCCATCGATAAGACGGACGCCTTGACGCAAATCGTTGCGAATCTGACACTCAGCCGAGTTTGGCGAGTTCCTCTTCGGTGAGTTCGAGCTCGTCGGCCTTGAGGGAATCGAGAATGGTTTCCGGTCGGTGGGCGCCGGGAATCACGAACATGTGGTCGCCCTTGGCCAGCTCCCATGCGAGCACCACACGCTGGTAGCTGACGCCACGGGCTTCAGCCACCTCGCGGAACGGATCGAACAGGTGCTCGTCGTACGGGTGACGGTAGCCGCCCAACGGACTCCAGCACACGAACGCCAGACCCTGCTCGGCGCAATAGTCAAGCGTGTCTTGGGTGTCCAGATGAATCGGCGAATACTGGTTCTGCACGGCCACAAGCTTGTCGCCGAGGATCTCCTGCGCGATCTTCAACTGTTCGATGCTCACGTTGGAAACACCCGCCCACTGGGCCACGCCCTGATCGAGCAGCGCCTTGATGCCTTCGCAGGACTCGTTGTACGGCACTTCCGGATCATGACGGTGTAGGTAAAGCAGATCGATGCTGTCAACGCCAAGCGCCATCGCGGACTGCTTGCCGTATTCGATCAGATGCTCCGGCTTGCCGTCACGCGGCCAAACCGGCTTGTCACCCTCCCAAGCGCGGCGCAAGCCCACCTTGGTGGCCACGGTGACTTCCTCACGCGGGCCCTTCCACGAGTCAAGCGCCTCACGCACCAGCTTTTCGCCGGTCTGTTCCTCTTCGCCCGGCGTGTAATACGCCCAAGCGGTGTCGATGTGACGGCATCCGGCATCCAACGAGGCGTGCAATGTTTCGATACCGACATCGTGACCACGATTGTTTTCAATGGTCAACGGCATTTCGCCATGGCCGATGGCCGTGGTGTGGAACGGTCCAAGATTACGGAACAAAGCCATCCCGATCTCCTTCAACAACGTACAGAGTGTCTTTCCGAATGCAACCTTACCAGCCGACCCGCCTCAGCAGACAGCAAACCCACCAAACATGCGCGTAATGCCGCAGGTCAGCGACCGCCGAAGCTGCCGCCACCGGAACCACCGGAGGAACCGCCGAAACCACCGCCGGAGAAGCTACCACCGGAACCACTGTAACTGCTGGACGGAGATGCCGCGGCAATCGTCGATTGAATATCAGCAAAACCTGATTCCAACTGCGCGCCAATATCACCAAAATTGGCGCTCGGCGAGAAATCCATCGAATTCGTATCAAACGAGGCAGGACCGGCGTAATGATGATTGAAATACCATGAACGGTAACTCCAGTAGAGCAGCGAATCGGAAGCGTTGGCATCAAGCCAATTCGGGTCGGCAAGCTGCGGGTACGCCTTGAGCAGCTGCTTCATCGCCTTTTCGGAAATGCCGAACGCGGTGGCGTACACCATGTAGCGACCCCACAACGTCAGATCAGCCACACCACGATCACGGAAGTCGCTGAAATCCTCCATATACCGTTTCAAACCGACCACCTGACCGGCAAGACGCTGACCATTGTCGTTAAGCCCCTTCAATTTGAGGTAGCTCAGCGCAAACACGGACGCGAACATCATCGGCGCGGAAATCAGCACGACCAACGCAAGATTGCCGATCACGCCAAAATACACTATGGAAAGGAACGCCAGGATCGCGGCGCAGATGCCTGCGGCGAACGCTCCCCCGCCGCATGCCGAAGTGGCACCCAACATGGAGAATTCGCTACTGCACGCATTCGTAAACTTTTCCTGATACTTGTAGCCCTTCGACCAATCGGAGAAATTCTTGTCCATCTGTTTCAGGTCGAACACCGGAGAACCAATACGTTCGGACGCCTTCACCAGCAGGTCGAGCGCGGTACGTTCGCTCTGGCTCAGCGCCAATGACTGCGGGTTATCGAACACCACCGGCAGTATCACGATGGTGCTGGTTTTGCCTGCATCACGCGCACGGGCTGGATCATTGGAAATCAGCTGCGCGATATCGGCATTGCGAGACCGACTCATATCAATGCCCCGATACATGGCGGCCGGCCCCGGGTAAATGGCGATTGCTCCACGCGAAGCGAGCGAGAGCACGGAAGCCGACATTTTTCGGCTCGACAGTGTTTTCGAATGCTTGTTGTCAACGATATACAGCAGTTCCGCAGCGCTGGCGGGGCTCATTTCCGGCTCGTCACGCCAATACTCGATGTCACCGTGGTATTGCGAACGATCGAAACTGCGCAATGCGAGCACAACGGCGATCACACACAAGATCAGCCCGGCCACGGCAATGGCGATCCACGTGATCAGGCGGATACGCGCTTTTGTGCGCTGCTGGTCACGCCACTGCTGCTCCTGTTGGGCCTCTCTTTCCATAATGCCGTTTTTGATGGTGGTATCACGAGTGCGTGCCACACCGCTGGTCGCACCGACGTCGAACATGGCGACCACGTCAACATAGTCGCCGGCACGAACGTCGTGCACGGTGAACTGCAACGACCCCTTATCACCACGTTCGGTGGTGGACGTACGTTCGGTGTGCAGCCAAGCCCATGAATTATCCGCCGTAATGCCATCCGGGAACGTGACGGTTCCGGTGACTTTGCCGATGGGAATCTGATTGTTCACGCCGAGCGGCTCCCATTGGAACGTGGCCACGTCTTGATAGGCGGTGGTCACGCCCTGCATGGTCATGGTCACATCGAATTTCAGGCTGCTCGCCGACGTGGTGGCGGGAATATTCCAGCCGATTTCGATTTTCTTGGAACGATCGTCGGTATTGTCGGAAACAAGACCGTCTTTTGCGGGATCGAACGGCTGCGGATTGCTGCCACCTTGCGAAACATCGGCGATATACCACTGCCCCGCATGTTCTCGATTCCATTCGTCGGTGCTATAGCTGCTTGGGATTGCGATATCACCCTGCTGGTAGGTCTCTCCCGTCGTCGCGTTGCGCACGCTGATATCGGTGATATTGGCCAAGTTGCTTTCCTTCAGCGTGTACTGCTGGTACAGCTGCTTCCACGGATGGTCGCCGTCGTCATCGCTGCGGTCGGCGAGTTTCATATCGATATGTTGGGTGATTTTCAAATCGCCATTGCTTTGCACCTGCACATCGTAGTCGAGCGTTTTGTAGCTCAGATCGGCCCCACCGTCATCCAATGCGATAGCCAGCAATATGGCCGCTACAACGCCAATGGTGACGACGATCGCGATACCGAAGCTGCGCACCGCTCGCGACGCATGCTGTTTGGCCGTCATAATCCCTCTTTCCCGCTTCTTCTTCCCTCAGATGGCCGTACAACAGATGGCCGTACAAGCCGAATTGAACAGTAAAGCCCCATCGTCATCGGACGGGGCTTTACATGCATGTCAGAACTTGACTTGCGGAACCTGACGATCCGCTTCATCCACCTGGAAGTAGGGGGCCTGTTCGAAATGGAACAAGCCGGCGATAATATTGGTCGGCACAACCTCGGTCTGGGTATTGTACTTCTGCACGACATCGTTGTAGAACTGGCGTGCGTAGGCGATTTTCTCTTCCAACGATTTCAGCTGACTCTGCAGATCCATGAAATTCGTATTGGCCTGCAGCTGCGGATAGTTTTCGGATACTGCCTGCAGATTGACAAGTGCACGGCTCAGCTGGTTTTCCGCGGCGATGCGCTGCGCCACGTCACCGCTTTGCGCGGCCTGCACCACGCCGGCACGGGCCTGCGTGACCTGCGTGAACACTTGTGATTCGTGGGCCGCATAACCTTTGACCGTTTCCACCAGGTTCGGAATAAGATCGGTACGCTGCTTGAGCTGCACGTCGATCTGCGCCCAACCGTTCTTCACACGATTGCGTAGCGTGACCAATCCGTTATATGCGCTGACGGCCCAAAGCACAATAAGTACAACGATGACGGCAATGATAATGCCAACGACCATGACGACTCCTTCGTTAATGGCTCTTCACACCATTCTTGCATGCGCCCAGGTACGTTATGACAAAACTCATGCCCCCGTGTCTCATTTTCATGCAATCTGCATGGAAACGCAAAAGTGCCCCGTACCTTCCGGTACAGGGCACTTCAGTCAGTCAGTCATGCTGCGAAGGGTCCTTTTCGAGGCGTCAGTCCTCAAAAGGATCAAAGTCGCGGCGGACGCGGCGGCGAGGACGCTCGGAACGCTCTTCGCGATCGGCACGGTACTCGTCGTAGTTCTCGTCGGCTGCGTAACGCGGGTTGCGATCGTCACGGCGGCTGCTGCGGCGACGGTCGGAACGACGATCATCACGATCGTAGTCACGATCGTCACGATCGGAACGACGACGACGCGGACGATCATCATAATCACGATCGTCACGATCGGAACGACGATCATCACGATCGTAGTCACGGTCATCGCGATCGGAACGACGACGACGCGGACGATCATCGCGATCGTAATCGCGGTCATCGTCACGATCGGAACGACGACGACGCGGACGATCATCATAATCGCGATCGTCACGATCGGAACGACGGTCATCACGACGGCCACGGCTGCCGCGACGGTCATCGCGATCGGAACGCTCACGGCGCGGAGCGGAGGATTCCTGATCTTCGAAGCCTGGAATGGCCAGGGAGATCTTGCCGCGATCGTCAACGCCCTGCACGACTACCTCAACGGTGTCGCCTTCCTTGAGCACGTCTTCGACGGCGTCGATACGCTCGCCGTTGGCCAGATTACGGATCTGGGAGATGTGCAACAGGCCGTCGGTGCCCGGGGTCAGGTTCACGAAGGCACCGAAGGAGGTGGTCTTCACAACCTTGCCGCTGTAGGTTTCGCCGGCTTCAGGAACGTGCGGGTTGGCGATCTGGTCGATGATCTGCTTGGCCTTTTCAGCGCCGTCGCCACCTTCGGAGGAGATGAACACGGTACCGTCATCTTCGATGGCGATCTCCGCACCGGTCTCTTCCTGAATCTGGTTGATCATCTTGCCCTTCGGACCGATGACTTCGCCGATCTTGTCGACCGGAACGGTGGTGGTGATGATGCGCGGTGCGTACGGGCTCATCTCGGCCGGACCATCGATGCACTCGTTGATGACTTCGAGAATGGTGGTACGGGCTTCCTTGGCCTGCTGCAGAGCAGAGGCCAGAATGTCAGCCGGAATGCCGTCGAGCTTGGTGTCGAGCTGCAGAGCGGTGATGAACTCGGAAGTACCGGCAACCTTGAAGTCCATATCGCCGAAGGCGTCTTCGGCGCCGAGAATATCGGTCAGGGTCTTGAAGATGTGCTGGCCGTCAACATCGCCGGACACGAGGCCCATGGCGATGCCCGCAACCGGGGCCTTCAGCGGCACGCCTGCGGCGAGCAGCGACAGCGTGGACGCGCACACGGAACCCATGGAGGTGGAACCGTTGGAACCAATGGCTTCGGAGACCTGACGGATGGCGTAAGGGAACTCTTCGCGGTTCGGCAGCACCGGCACGAGAGCCTTCTCCGCCAGCGCACCGTGGCCGATTTCGCGGCGCTTCGGGGAGCCGACGCGGCCGGTTTCACCGGTGGAGTACGGCGGCATCTCATAGTTGTGCATGTAACGCTTGGACTGCGGACCGGACAGTGCGTCGATCTGCTGTTCCATCTTGAGCATGTTCAGGGTGGTGACGCCCAGAATCTGGGTTTCGCCACGCTGGAACAGTGCGGAACCGTGCACGCGCGGGACGATGTCCACTTCAGCGGACAGGGTGCGGATGTCACGCAGGCCACGGCCATCGATGCGGTAATCCTGGGTCAGGATGCGGCGACGCACGATCTGGCGCTGCAGCTCCTTGAACGCGTTGCCGATTTCCTTTTCCTTCTCGGCATCGTCCATGTCGGTGAATTCACCGGCGAGCGTGGCCTTGACGCCCTCCTTGATCTCATGGATGCGATCCTGGCGCGGCAGCTTCTCGGCAATGGAGAGGGCTTCGTCGAGATCGTCGTGGGCGATCTCGTCGATGCGGTTGTACAGATCTTCGGTGTACTCCGGGAAGAGCTGGAATTCCTTGGTTTCCTTCGCAGCGATCTTCTTGAGTTCGGCCTGAGCCTCGCAGATCACCTTGATGAACGGCTTGGCGGCTTCGAGACCACCGGCGACGACTTCCTCGTCCGGCTTGGTCTGGCCTTCGTCGTAGATGAGGTGCCAGGCGTTCTTGCCTGCGCCGGCTTCGATCATGGCGATGGCGACGTCGCCGTTTTCGACGACACGGCCGGCAACCACGATTTCGAACACGGCGCGCTCACGCTCGCTCCAGCGCGGGAAAGCGACCCACTGGCCGTCGATCAGAGCCAGGCGAACGCCGGAAACCGGGCCTTCGAACGGCAGACCGGAAATCATGGTGGAAGCGGAAGCAGCGTTCAGAGCGATAACATCGTAAGCATCGTCCGGGTTGACGGCGAGCACGGTTTCCACAACCTGCACTTCGTTGCGCAGCGTGTGCGGGAACAGCGGGCGCAGCGGACGGTCGATGATACGGCAAGCCAGAATCGCCTCGGAGCTCGGACGGCCTTCACGGCGGAAGAACGAGCCCGGAATCTTGCCGGCGGCGTACATCTTCTCTTCCACGTCCACGGTCAGCGGGAAGAAGTCGTAGTTCTCCTTCGGGCTGGAACCGGCGGTGGTGGTCGACAGAATCATCGAATCATCGTCAAGATAGGCGGCGACGGCACCATCCGCCTGCTGGGCGAGACGACCGGTCTCGAAGCGCAACGTGCGCTTGCCAAATGAACCATTATCGATTACGGCTTCAACAGCCTTGATTTCGGGACCCTCCATAGGGTTCCTCCTTTTTCTTTTCTTTTACCAACTATCGGCAGTCCTCTTCAGCGGACTCCAACCGATTTCTGCATGCGTGACGCGACGTTACCTTCGTCGCTTCCTCATCTTTAGATTCTAGACCTCATGCACCCTAAACCTTGGGCTTTCAAACTGTCTTTTCCTCAACGCGGCTGTCATGCAAAAACGCCCGAACGCCAAGGAAGGCATTCGGGCGGAAGAATTTAACTATCGGCGCAGACCCAGACGCTCAATCAGGGAGCGGTAACGGTTGATGTCGACGCGCTTGAGGTAATCAAGCATACGACGACGATCGCCGACCATCAGCAGCAGACCACGACGGGAGTGGTGATCATGCTTGTGCTCCTTGAGGTGCTCGGTCAGATCAGCGATACGCTTGGTCAGCAGAGCAACCTGGACCTCCGGGGAGCCGGTGTCACCCTCGTGGGTAGCGTAAGTCTTGATGATTTCCTGCTTTTCCTCAGCCGTAAGTGCCACGGCATCCTCCTTATATTGCTGCGCGGTGCTGCCGGTCCAATACCGGCGCGCTCTCTATCCGCGGGCGAAACACGCCAAGGGGAAATCATACACGAAGGGCAGACCAAATCGAATCCACAACAAATGGCGGATCAGACCACGTTCAGCAGACCTCCGAACAACACCACGGCGAGCGCGATGATCTCAATCACGAAGAACAGCAGGAACGATGCCCAACTGCGAGTCAGCACATTGAATTTCGATTCCTTTTTGATGCATACCAGCAATCCGACCCAGAGCACCGCATAGACGGCGACACCGCATCCGGCTGCGATAATGCCAAGGTTCGCCGCGTTGGCCAGCCCTGAGGAATCGCCGTACATCACGTAGGTGGCGTTCCAAAAGTTGAAGCTCAGCAGGCATACGCCGGCGACGAACTGTTCGGCGGCGAGTCCCACCACGAAAACCGTGCCCCACAGCCATTTCTTCACATCCGCAACCATCAATCCCAAACCGGCCATCGCCATAATGGTGACCGTCCACGAAATCAGCGCCACGCCTTTGGGATCGAGGAAGCTGAGATTGGCCACCATCCAAGCCGCATCCTTGACTGCGATGACACGCCCCCACCAGTAAGGCGCGATCAAAGCCACCAGCACCAGCGCGATGAACAGCGCCCAATGCCCCGGATGCGATTTGCGCCGTTCGATATCGGCCAAGGAAAGATCGGACGCCTCAATGGATGCCGTTGGATGCTTGGAAACGTCGACCTGTTCGACCACGCCGTCGACGACTTCCGTCACCTTGTTGCCTTGCGTTTGTGCCATACCCGCTCCGTTGTATTGCGATTGTCGCACCACTGTCGCGACACGTCCAGCATACCCAGTCGTCGAAGCAATCGTACGGTAGGTATGCAAAAGGCGTGCCGTCAAGCACGCCTTTCTTCTTCTCTAACGATTGTGTGGAGCGGATGACGGGAATCGAACCCGCGTAATCAGTTTGGAAGACTGAGGCTCTACCATTGAGCTACATCCGCGCACCGTCTATGCCAGCCGAAGCCAACACGAAACGACTCGAGCCATTATACACACTCCCTCAACAATCGCAAGTCGAAATCGCAATCTTTATTGTTCGACCACGCAAACCTGATACGGCTCCAACGCAACTTCGGCAGGAAGCTCGATATCGCCGTCCGAATCAAGATGCACGATCTGACGTGCGGACGAGAAATTGAACAATCCCAATACCGTACGTCCTTCAACGTGGCGCACCACCGCAAGAACCGCATCATTATGCGCATCCCAAGTAGTGACCCATGCTTCCGGAGCGAAAGCGGGATCGTCACGCATCTCACGAACGCTCTTCAAACCGTCCCACATCTGCTTCTGCAGCGTGCCCGCCTGCTTGCGCTTGGCCGCATTCTCCCAATTGAAGGGGCTGCGATGCAGATTGCGCGAATCCTCGACACGATCGGGATCCTCCTTGTATTCCCAGCCGTTGAGCTGCACGATTTCGTCGCCGCAGCTCAGCATGGGGAAGCCACGCAGGAACGACATGGCGGAATGCATCATCAGATCGCGTTTCATCGAAATGTCGAGCAGCGGCTTGTCATGCGTGATCAGCGCACGTTCCACACCGCACAGGCTGGCCGTGGTGCCGCAGCTGCGCGCGTCCTTCGACGCCTCGTCGTAGTTGTACAGCTCGCCCATAGCCCAGCTGCCAGGCACCGATCCCTCGTAGAAGTGGTACAGGAATTCCTTGTGCTTGAGCGGGTCGATGCCGAGGCTCTCCTCCACCGGTTCGTCCAAGCCCCAGCCGATGTCGTCATGGCAGCGCAGGTAGTTGACGAACCAGCAGTTTTCCGGCAGCGCGTTGAGCTTGTCGAGCTGGTCTTTGAGCAGACGCACGTCTCCGCTGGCGAGCGCACTCCACAGATTCACCATGATCGACACGTTGTAGAGCATGTGGCATTCCGGCTTTTCCGGCGTGCCGAAGTAGGCGGCGAGCTCCTTGGGGGCCATCACCACTTCGCCCTTCAGCACTACGGCCGGGCAGACGCATTCGAGCACGATGCGCAACATACGCACGATGGTGTGCACTTGCGGCAGGTTGCGGCAGTTGGTGCCGAGTTCCTTCCAGATGTAAGGCACGGCGTCGATGCGGAACACTTCGACGCCAAGATTGGCGAGGCCGAGCACGCTGGAGAGCACCGACACGAGCACGTTCGGGTTGCGGTAGTTCAAATCCCACTGGAACGGGTAGAACGAGGTGAGCACCCACTTGTGCATCTGCTCGTTCCAGGTGAAGTTGCCGGGCGCGGTGGCCGGGAAGACTTCCGGCACCACGGCGTCATACTGGTCGGGGATGGTGCGGTCGTCGTGGCAGTAGTAGTAGTCCTGATATTTCGGATCGCCCGCTTGAGCAGCTTTGGCCCAGCGATGGCTGGATGCGGTGTGGTTCATCACGAAGTCGAGGCACAGGCTGATGCCCGCCGCACGCAGTTTCTTGGTGAGCGCGGCGAGGTCTTCGTTGGTGCCGAGCGACGGGTCGACGGTGTCGAAATCCTCCACTGCGTAACCGCCGTCATTCTGCGGATGCGGCATTTTCAGCAGTGGCATCAGGTGCAGATAGGTGAGTTTCTGTTCCTTCAGGTACGGCACTTTGTCGGCGAGTTTCTTCAGATCCCCGGCGAACAGATCGGTGTACATGGTCATACCGAACATGTTGCCGCGCTTGTACCATTCCGGATCGGCGAGGCGCTTGGTGTCGAGACGCTTCAGATCGGCGGGGCGCGCATCGTGGGCTTTGGCCATCAGCTCGGTGAGGTTGCGGAAGGCTTCGTCGGCCTGCTCCCCATACAGATCCGTCAATAGTTCGCGCAGTTCCTCACTATATTGTGCGACGCGCTCGTCAAATGCTTTGTCGGATTTGGACCGTGCCATTCCTTGACTCCTCTTCCCAGGGAACTTCGTTGTTATGAGTTGGATTCCGCAGCGTTCGTTGCCACGACGTTGGCACCAGTGTAGCGTGATTTTACGGTTTTATCAAACCGGTTCGAGGTGTTGTCGCGATTGACGTCAATCGATTGACGCAATCACTTGCGGTCACGCTTCTATCGTCACCACCGCGGATGCGACGGATCCGTCATGACTCATGGAAATATGGATTGCGCACGATTGATCATCCCCATCAACCGGCAATCCCAACGATTGCCGTAACTTGCGTCGCACCTCGGGCGAGAGCATGACACGGGGCACGCCGTGGGAATCGTCAAGTATTTCGATGCGCGCCCAAGGAAAATCGTCGAGCGTGTACGGATAGGCAATGTCCCCATCGGCATTTGCCCTGCGTGAAATCGCTTCGCACCACGCCTTGAGAAAAGCTTCCTTGCCCGCCCATCGGGCCGCAAGATGCACCGCCTCACCGTCCCTTTTGACCTGCACACGTTGAACGGTCTGCCATAGTTCGCGCATGGAGAACAGGTTTCGCATGCGCGACCCCGGTTCGCCCAGTTGCTCGGCGAACGCAGGCACATCCACGACGTCATGCCCTAAACCCAGCATTTTCCAGCCTTTCGAAAGTTTTCAGGAAGAAACGAACCATGTCGACTTCCGCGAAACAGGCGGGCGACACTTCGCTTTCATGCAAGGATACCATCATACTTAAGCGCTTCATCCTCTGTCGCCCGCACCGTGCAGACATGGAACGGGAGTTGTGCAGACGGGCAGTAAGGTGATTCAAGAATATGAAAATCCCGCGCCTGCCGCGAAATGCTGAGATTGCGACAGATGCGGGATTGCGGTGAGTATCTCAATCAGTGCCCAAGGATTTTCAAACACTCACCTCACGGAATCAGGCTTCGAAGTAGCCGGATGCGCCCAGGCGCGCGTTCGGGTCGAGCAGCATGGCCTTCTCCACCTCGTGCGCGTTGTAGCCGCGGCCGTCCTCATGGAAACGACGGTTGTCGATCGGCTCGTAGAGCGCGGCGCGACCCATCATGCCTTCCTCAAGGCGACGCTGACCGGCCGCCAGACGCTCGTTGGCGCGATCACGCCACGCGTTCAACGCCTCGACGCCCGCGGTGTTGGCCACCGCAGCTTCGAATGCGCCCGGATTGACGATCGCCGCAAAGCCGGATACGTGGCCGAAACCGAGCGACGTGGCCAGACCAGCCTTGACGGAGCCGACCTTCAGCGGCTCGCGCAGCCAGACCATGTGGTCGTCGCGCATGAGCTTCGGATCAACGCAGTCCAGAGCCGCATTCGCCGGAATCATGCCGGACTTGAACAGCTGGGTCAGACCGTTGACCTGGAAGATGCAGGCACCGCCCTTGGCATGACCGGTAAGCGTCTTCTGCGAGATCACGAACAGCGGGTTGCCGTCGGCGCGGCCAATGGCGTGGGCCAACGTGTTGTGCAGTTCGGACTCGTTCGGATCGTTGGCGTTGGTGGACGTGTCGTGCTTGGAAACCACGGCGATGTCATCCGGAGCGACACCGAGACGGGCCAGATCGCGCACCAACTTGGAATCCTTGCCGCCCATGCCTGCAGCGAGCGCACCCAATCCCGGAGCCGGAATGGAAGTGTGCGCGCCATCGGCGTAGGAGTGCACGAATCCGATCACGCCGGCAACCGGCAGACCAAGCTTCAGTGCGATATCGCCACGGGTCAGCAGGATGGTGCCGCCGCCCTGGGATTCCACGAATCCGCCACGACGACGATCGTTAGCACGGGAGAAGAAGCGTGCGTCGATGCCCTTGGCGTACATTTCCTCCGAATTGGCGGTGGCGTTCATGTTGCCGAAGCCGATCACGGATTCCACACCGATGTCGTCGATTGCGCCGGTGACCACGAAGTCGGCCTTGCCGAGCGCGATCTTGTCGGCACCCTCTTCAAGGGAGACGGCAGCCGTGGCGCAGGCGGAAACCGGCTGGATCATGTTGCCGTAACCGCCAATGTAGGACTGCATCACGTGCGCCGCGACGACGTTCGGCAGGGCTTCCTGCAGGATGTCAGTCGGGATCTCGTGGTTGAGGAAGCGATCCAGGTAGAGCTTGCGCATAGAGGCCATGCCGCCGAAACCGGTACCCTGCGTGGAGGCGACCATCGACGGATGCACCGCCTCGAGGATTTCGGTCGGCGTGAAGCCTGCGGACAGGTAGGCGTCGACCGTAGTAACGATGTTCCACAAGGCGATCTTGTCGACATCGCCGACCATGGAAGCCGGAATGCCCCACTTGACCGGATCGAAGCCCTTCGGGAACTGTCCGCCGACCGTGCGGGTCATGGCCGCGCGGCGAGGCACGCGAATCATGGAGCCGGCATGGCGGGTGACGTTCCATTCGCCGGATTCCGCATCGGCCGCGAAGCTGGTGTGGGCTTCGTCAAGCTTGACGTACTCTTCGGCGATCTCACGAGTCGGAACCGAGAAGGTCACATCGTGGTCAAGGAACACCTCGGCCTCTTCCTCGTCGGTGCCGTCCTTGTAGTCGTTGCCCATGCCTTCATCGAACGGACGTACGCCGGAACGGGCCACAACCTCGTCATGGTAGCGTTCCGCGATGTCTTCCTCAGGCACGAGGTTGCCGTCAACGTCGTACCAGCCCGGCTTGGGGCTGTCGTTCCACGTCAGCAGGCCCATGTTCCATGCCAGTTCGAGCACCGCGCCGGCAGACAGATCCACCTGGCCGTCGGAATGGATGCCGAGTTCGGCTTCGAAACGGGTGCGGCCGGAGCCCCATGGGCCAAGTTCACCCACGGACACGATGACGATTTCGTCTTCCGGACGTGCGCTGACGTTCTGCCAATCGGCAAGATCGACCTTGGCCTGACGCGGAGCACGCGGGCTTGGCAGCGCCTTGATGAGCGTCTTGGCCGCGGTATCGGATTCGTTGCTTGCGATTGCGTTCTTGGCATTCGCCGCTTCCGACTGAGCCGCATCTTCCATGGCTTCCGCACGCAGTGCCTTGATGTCGATCGGCTCGTTGCCGAGTCCGCCGGTCAGATCCACGTCGAGCGGAGCCTTGGCCGCTTCGATACGGGATTCGCGGGTGGAGAGGTTCAGCAGTTCAACCGCGATTTCGGCGGTGGAGTAAGTCTTCAGACCGTGACGTTCCACCACTTCGACCAGCGGATCATTGCCGCCCATCAGGCCGGTGCCACGCACCCAACCGATCTTCGGATGGGCGAAGGTCACACGGCTCGACCACACCTTTTCGGCGCGAGCACGGTTCACAATCGCATCAAATGCGCTCTTCACTTCGCCGTAGGCACCGTCGCCGCCGAAAATACCGCGGTTCGGAGAGCCCGGCAACACCACATGCAACTTATGCTGCACATCGGTGTCGGCACCGATCTTCGCAAGTCCGGCAATCGCACGCTCAACACCCCACAGCATGAGGCGAGCCTGGGATTCGAACAGTTCGCCGGAATCGGCGAGGCTGCCATGCACCGGCGGAGCCGCGAACGGGAAGAACAGGCTCGGCTCGTAAGCAGGTTTGAGAATCGTGGTGGTCGCACCGGAAGTCTTCTTCTGCACATTGCCAACCCAAGCGACCAACGCGTCCACGTCACGGTAGCTCGAGAGGTTCGCAGGAACCAGCCACAGCTTGGCATCGCCCGCCGCATGCTCACGGTAGGTCTGCTTAGCCCACGCCTTCACGCTCGGCTTGAAGCTGTGCGAGGTGGCAACCACGGTGGCGCCACCGGCAAGCAGACCGTTGACCACCTGCGCTGCGATGGAATTCGGGGCAACACCCGTCACCACGGCGATATCTCCAGCGAAACGGCTGGTTTCCGCCGATTCGGAAGCGTTTTCTCCTGCTTCGGCAGCGACACGATTGAACGCGGCCTTCAGATCCGCGTTGTCGCTCTTGCCTGCATACCAGGCTGCTTCGTCGGCAATGGTCTTGCCGAGACCGATGAAGCTACCGTTCAATGCGGATTCATCGTTGTTGTAGTAGGCGCGTGCCAGATCCTCACGTGCGGATGCCCAACGATCGTCGAACAGAATGGCCTTGCGCTCGTCGAAACGAGGTTCGACCTGCTTCGGCCAGTCAGCACCGAGTTCGGCTTCGACCGCAGCCACAACAGCAGCGTTCTCATCAGCAGTTTCTTCGGCAACCGGAGCGGCAACGCCCAGCTGGTTCAGCACGAACTTCGCCGTGGAGGCGAGCACGCCATCGGCGCCGGTCACCTTGGCCGCGAACGCGTCCAAAGCGGCGGAATCAACCACAGCCCCGCCAGCTGCGCCACCAGCGCTCGGCATGGCAACAGCGATGCCCTTGTCGGCGGCAACCTTCTGCACGGCCGCATCGATCAGCGCGTTGGCAGTGGCCGCATTGGAAGCGGCATCCGTGCTCAACGAGGCAAGATCACCGCCACGAGAGCTGGCCCCCTCACGGGTTTCGAGCACGAGCGCAGCCACCACATGGGAAGCCCACCCTTCGCCAAGCTGCCATGTATCGGTCACACGCTTGGTGATCTGGCCGAGCTTCACACCGGCGGCACCGAACATGCCACGCACACGGTCGCGCACGATGTCAGACAGCACCGGACCGAACGCCTTGTAGTTCGGAGCGACCTTGTTGACCAGAGCGCTCAGTGCCTTGACCGTCGCTTCGGCGGCACCGTCCACGGAAGCCACGCCCAGTTCGGAGCTGATGTCCATAAGCAACTGGTTACGGCGAGAAGACACACCATTGGTCAGCGTATCGGTGGTATCGCTTTCGCCGATCTGATCGGGGCGAACCTTGGCCGAGTAAGCCAGCAATGTGGCGATCGCATCGGATGCCTTGAATGGAATATCCGCAACGGCGGCGCCAGACGGAGCACCGGCGGGAGCTGCGGCAACCGGAACTTCCGCAACAGCAGCAGGAGCAGCTGCAGGAGCCGAGGCAACAACCGGAGCAGCTGCCGCAGAAGAAGCCGCAGCCGCAACTGCAGAATCGTCGGCATCTTCTTCCGGAACCAACGAATCGGAATCGGTCATGTATACGCGGCCTTCATCGCGACCAACGTTGTACACCGTCACATCGCGACCGGCGAACTGCGGCAGACGCAACGTCTTGGCACCAAGATTGGCGAGCGTCGGAGCATTGCCGAGACCAACCTCAACATACTCTTCCACACCAAGACCGCCCTGCTCGGCGGAACCGAACAGCAGAGCCTGCGTCTCAATCCAACGCACCGGAGAAGCGAACTGCCAAGACAGCAGTTCCGTAAGCAGCAAACGACCAAGCTTCTGATCATCAGCAGCATAGGAATCCCAAATCTGCGGATCATCCAAAGCGGCTTGAATGCGCTCGGACGGCACGACTTCGAGAATCTTGGCCGCGAATTCCTTCGTCATTTCGAACGGCGCCGCAACCAGGTTCGGAATGTAGCGTCCGACCAAGCGACCACGGTAATCGATGGTCTGCGGCAGGAGCGCGTCAAGCTTGTCGCGGAATTCCGGCACACCCTTGCGCAGCAGCGTGGAATGGAACGGCACGTCGATGCCCGGCACCAGCATGAATGCCGGCTTGCCGCCATATTCGGCTACGCGGCGGTCGGAATCGGCCTTCAGCGCCTTCAAACCGGCGATGGTGCCTGCCACGGCATACTGCTGGCCAGCCAGGTTGTAGTTGACGATCTGCAGGAACTCGCCGGAAGCCTTCGACACGGATTCGACGTATTCGCGCACGCCGTCATCGCCGATACCGAACTGGTTCGGGCGCAGAGCACCCATGCGGTAGTTGGAACGGCCCTTCTCGTCGCGCGGAATGAGGTGGTGCATGGTGGAACCGCGGTGGAACACGAGTTCGATCACGGTTTCCAGCGGAATCACGCCGGCGAAGGAGCTCAGGGCGTTGTATTCGCCCAGCGAGTGGCCCGCGAAATAGGCCGGCCAAATGTCGGCGCCGGCTTCGCGCAGACGTGCGGTCTGGGCGAATGCCACGGTGGCGAGCGCCACCTGCGTGAACTGGGTCAGGTTGAGCAGGCCTTCCGGATGGCGGTAGGTCACGCCGTTGGCGGTCAGTTCCTTCGGATTGTCACGCACGACGGCGAGGATCGAGAATCCAAGCTTCTCGCGGGTCACCTTGTCGGCACGCTCCCATACGTCTCGTGCGGCCGTGGACTTGGCACGCTCGTCGAGCACCATGCCCTGCTGCTGTATGCCCTGGCCCGGGTAGACGAAGGCGGACTTCGGCGCACGTACGATGGCGGTGCCACGAGACACGATATTGCCGTCGATGCGGCTGGTCACTTCGAGCACCATGCCGGAGTGCGCCACGCGACCGACACGCTCGACGGAGATTTCCACTTCGTCGTCGAGCTGCACCATGCCGTACATGTTGTAGGTCCAGCCTGCGATTTCGTAGTGCGCACCCTTGCCGTCAAGCGCCTGCACCTCGTATTGCGCGGTTGCGGAGAGCCACATGCCGTGCACGAGCGGTGCCGCAAGACCGGAAACGGCAGCGCCACGATGCGAGGTGTGGATCGGGTTGAAATCGCCGGAAGTACGGGCGAAGGCGGTCATCTCGTGCGGAGCGGTCACCTTGACGCGGCGCAGCAGTCGGCGCGGAGTGCTTTCGATTTCCGCTTCGATTCCGCCGTAGTCCGGCGCTTCCGGCGGCAGTGCGTCGGAGTATGCGCGGCCACGGATGGCGAAACGCTCGGTTTCGTTGGCAAGCACGGTGCCGTCTTGTGCGCTGTGGGTGACGTGGATGGTCACCACACGGCCGGATGCCGATTCGAAGTAGTTTTCGGCCCAGCTGGTCAGTGCGATCTGTTCGCCAGTGTGCTTGAGCAGTTCGTCTTCGCTGACTTCCAGTTCGATGAGATGGTCGAGATGCACTGCGTTGAGCAGGCCTTCGATCACCGGGAAGCCGTTGACGTATACGGATCCGAGGGCCGCGTAGATGGCGGGCCATGCCGGTCCGACGAGTGCGTCCGGTGCGATGCGCGACGGCACCAGGTTGCTCGGCAGCGCGCCGCCGGTGGCTGCTTCATGGTCGAAGCCGAGGTTGGCGGACAGCGTGTAGCTGGTATGCGCCTGGCCGAACGGATGGGCGGCTTTGTCTGCCACCTGTTCAATAACGGGCATGGCGGTGAGCTTGTCGCCGGTGATGGCGGTATTGCCGATGCCCGCGGTGTCGGCAAGCATGCGATACACGTGTTCCGGCAGGCGGTCGCGGTCGACCACCGGGAAGAGCCCGGATTCGTTGCCGTCCACGTTCAGCGGGATGACGATGTCGCGTACGGCGTGCTTGGATGCGCCACCGTCAGGATCGTTGTCCCAGTAGGTATCGAGATGAATGTCGAGATCGTACTTTTCGATGCTTCCTTCGCTGGAAATCTTGCGGATTTCGTAGTTGGCGTCACCGTTGCTGGTGCCGCATGCCGGGTTTGCCATGAGATGGCCCACCCACGAGATGTTCGGGGATTTGCGAATGAATTCTTCTGCGGAAGATGCCGCGCCGAGCTGGGCGAACGCGGTTTTGTCCGCGCTTGGCGATTCTGCGGAAACGCGCTTGACCATGGCCGCTTCGAAACGGCCAAGAATGTCGGCGACCGGTTCGTCAACGGTGGTGATGCCCGCAACGGAGATCGGACCGGGAATAATACGCACGGAATCGGCGGAGTAACGGGAGTCTTCGGACTGCCACAGCTGATCCTGACCCCACCAACGCAGCAGGTCGTTGTCGATGACGGGCACGAACGGCATTGGCTTCGGGTATTCACGCACGAGCACCGGGAACCAAGCTTCATCCATCGGGGTGACGGTCAGTTCATCAGCTTGCGGATAGGCTTCGGCAAGCTTGGCGATGGCCGCATGCGGATCGGATTCCACATCGGCACGGGATGCGAACAGCGATGCGAATTCGCCGCTTTCCTTCGTGGTGACGCGGGCTTCAATACGCTGCAGCAAGTGCAGGAAGCGATCGGCATAGGTTTCATCTACCCACGGGAAAGCGAGATCGGCGAAACGCTGCGCCCATGCAAGATAGGTCATGGCCTTCAGGTCGCCGAAATACGGCTTTGCGGTGGCGTTCAACGCTTCGATGATTTCCTCACGACGGCTTTCCAGCTCTTCCGGATGCTTCATCACGCGCACCAGCAGGCGTCCGCAACGTGCGGAGGAGTTTTCCAGCTCGTAGATGTCGGCATGCAGGTGGCTCAGGCCGGAAGTGACGCCGCCCTTGGCTTGGCCGCTCGGCACCCACTGCTCGCCCAGCGGAGCGAACGGATCGCCGTCGGCTCCCTTGGCGGGAATGCCTGGGGTGTTGACGAGCATCTGCTTGACTTCAGGGCTGGTGTGCGCTTCTTTGGCGGTCATCACGGCGGTGCCGACAAGCACGCCGTCCACCGGCATGAGCGGGCGACCGTATTCGGCGGACCATTCACCGGTGATGTAGTCGGCGCCACGTTCCGGCGTGCCGATGCCACCGCCGACCACGAGCACCAGATTGGCCTGTTCACGCACTTCGGCATAGGTGCTCAGCAGCAGATCGTCCAATGATTCCCACGAATGGTGTCCACCTGCGGAACCACCTTCGACTTCGATGAGCACCTTGACCGGAGCGACGGCCTTGGCGATGCGCACCACCTGGCGAATCTGGTCGACGGTGCCCGGCTTGAAGCTCACGTACGGGAATCCGTCGGCGTTGAGATTGTGAATGAGTTCCACGGCCTCGTCAAGTTCCGGAATGCCCGCGGACACGACCACGCCGTCGATCGGGGTGCCGCTGGCACGCTTCTTCGGCACGATGCGCTGGGATCCGAACTGCAGGTTCCACAGGTAGCGGTCCATGAACATCGCGTTGAATTCAACGGTACGGCCTTCTTCAAGCTCTTCTTCCAGCTTGGCGACATGACGGTCGAACACGCTGGCGGTCACCTGGCCGCCGCCTGCGAGTTCCGCCCAATATCCGGCGTTGGCGGCCGCTGCCACGATTTCCGGTTCCACGGTGGTCGGGGTCATGCCGGCGAGCAGTACCGGAGCCTTGCCGGTCAGTTCGGTGAATGCGGTGCGTACTTTGTCTCCGGCGGAGGTATGGATGATGCTTGGTGCGAAGCGGGTCCAGTTCTGGGTGCGCTCCGGCAGGGTTTCCAGCGTGGAGAGTTCGCCGCGATCGGCCACGGTGGAGGCTTCCACCACGCCGACGCCGGTGCCTTGGGCAACGGTGGAGAACAGCTTGCCGACAGTGGTTCCCGGGCCAAAGTCCAGTACCCACAGGGCGCTCGGATCGGTGGATTTCATGAGCGCACGCACGCGGGCGGCCCAATCCACATGGTTGAGCAGTACTTCGGCGGCGAGCTCGCGAGCGTGGTCGGCGTTGATTCCGCAGGATTCCGCCCATGAAACAGCCTGCGAAACAGCCTCGGCCATGAGCGGGCTGTGGAACGGCAGGGTCACGTCAAGGTATTCCAGCACCGGTTCGAACACGCGACCGCCACGCACCTTCTCTTCGCGCAGCTTGGCCTGGTGTTTGTGCTCCTTGGCCACTTCCACGCCGAACGCGGCCAGGTCCTCCGGGTAGCCGGAGAGCACATAATGCGTGGCGGAATTGGTGACTGCCACGGCGATCGGGCCTCGGGCACCGGAAACACGCTTGATCAGCGCATCCACCTGGGCGCGGGTGATGTCCTTGACAGACAGCATCGGCGTGGCTTCGCCGTGACGTGCGGCAAGGCCAAGCTGACGTGCCTGACGGGTGCCGGCAACACCGATCAGCGTTGCAATCGCAAGAATTTCATCAATCTGCGAGGAAGCGGCGTCGATGGAACCCGCTTCGACGATCGCCTGCACCATGTGCACGGCGAGCACGCCTTGGGAGTGGCCGAGCACGGCAACCGGCTTGGCAGCCGCAGGATTGTAGCCGAGGGAAGCAGCGTCAAGTAGCGCACCCAACTGGGCAAGCGCAATGCCAGGAACGCTGGCGGAAGCCGCTGCGGCAGCGCCGAGTCGTGCCGGATTCGGTTCGAATCCAAACAGGTCGACCGGGCGCCCGGTGGTGGCGAGCAGGTCGGCTGACACCGGGTACAGCAGTGCCTGGGCTGCGTCGGCGTGGGTATGCAGGGCTTCGTCGAGCACCGGATTGGCGCTCTGGTCGGCGAGCGTCACCGGCCATGGGGTGGATTGGCCTGCGAAGGCGAGTGCGTGCGGCTCGCTGTTCAGTCGGTCAAGAAAAAAGGTGTTCATGATGTTCCTTACTTGTTTCAAAAATCTTGCGATGTGTTCTTGCGTTTACGTTTGCTTACGATTCATCCGCGCACTTCGTGCCCGTCACAATGGCTGGTTGCCGTGGTGTTTGGTGGTTTTGCGCACGCGTTTCTTGCTGGAGAGCAGTTTGAGCGATTCGATGATGGTTTCGCGGGTTTGCTCGGGGTCGATCATGGCGTCGATTTCGCCCATTTCCAGCGATAGATTCGCGTTGACGGTGGTGCGTTCGTAGTCGGCCACGTATTTGGCTCGGAGCGCTTCGACGTCTTTGCCTGCGTCTTTGGCTTTCTGCAGGTCTTTGCGGTGGATGATGTTCACCGCTCCGGCCGCGCCGAGCACTGCGATTTGGCTGGATGGCCACGCGTAGTTGAGATCGGCTCCGATGGCTTTGGATCCCATCACGATATAGGCTCCGCCGAAGGCTTTGCGTAGGATCACGGTGACCAGCGGCACTTGCGCGTTGGCGTAGGCGTAGATCACTTTTGCGCCGCGGCGGATGATGCCCGCATGTTCCTGTTCGGCGCCAGGCTTGTATCCGGGGGTGTCCACCAAGGTGACGACCGGCAGGTTGAACGCGTCGCACAGACGCACGAATCGTGCCACTTTTTCGGAGGAATCCACGTCGAGGATGCCCGCGTTGACGTTCGGCTGGTTTGCCACAATGCCGACCGGATGCCCGTTCACGCAGGCGAATCCCACCACTGCGGAGCTTGCGAACAGCTCGTGCACCTGCACGAATTCGCCGTAGTCCACGATGCAGCGGATCACGTCGAGCACGTCGTACGGCTGGCGGTCGTTGTCCGGCACGATGGTGGCAAGTCGCTTGGCCACGTCACGGTCGGCGCGGGTTGCGGCGTACGCGTAGATGGGCGGCTGCAGGTCGGAGTTGGACGGCAGGTAGGCGAGCACGGTTCGTGCGTAGTCGATCGCGTCGGCTTCGTCTTCGCCCAGGTAGTGCGCCACACCGGAGGTGGCGTTGTGCACGTATCCGCCGCCGAGGTCGTCCATGCTGATCACTTCGCCTGTGGCCGCTTTGACCACGTCAGGACCGGTGACGAACATGTTGGAGTTTTCACGGGTCATGATGATCAGATCGGTCAGTGCCGGGCAGTACACGGCTCCACCCGCGCATGGGCCGAGAATCAGCGAGAGCTGCGGCACGAAACCGCTGGCGTCGCAGGTTTTACGGAACAGATGCCCGTATTGCGTCAGCGCGGCCACGCCCTCTTGAATGCGGGCGCCGCCCGAATCGATAAGCGCGATGATCGGCACTTTCAAGTCGAGCGCTTTGTCCATCAATCGGCAGATCTTGCGGCCTTCCGCGACTCCCAGCGTGCCGCCGCGCACGGAAAAGTCCTGTGCGTATACGGCCACTTTGCGTCCGAACACTTCGCCGAAACCGGTGATGACCGCCGCTCCCGCGCGTCCGCCGTTGATGTCGCCGCCGCAGAATCGTCCGATTTCCTCGAAGGAACCGGTGTCAAGCAGCAGGTCAAGACGTTCGCGCGCCGTCAGTTTGCCTTTGACATGCTGGCGATTGCGGGCATGATCTTCCGCTTCGTGCGCGAGTTGCGCCGCACGAAGCACGGATGCGCGGATTGGCTGGGATGCGCCCGGCAGGTCGGCCGCGGAGACGGTTGTGGCCGCGGAGACGGCTTCGGCTGCGTTTTTGCCGAGTCGCTCCTGCTGTTCCATTACGATCTTCACGGCTTCTTTGACGGCCGGGCTTGCGATGATATCAGTCATCACTTACCCCCTTCCATAGTTCCGTCGGTTGCGGTTCCGTCAACAGCAGCGCCAGTTGCGCCGTTTTCGCCGGCTTTCGTACCACTCGCTCCGGTCACGTCGATGGTCATCAATGTTTCGCCGGCTTCCACTCCCGCCGCGGGTCCCACGAAAATCTTGGTGACAGCTCCCTTGACCGGTGCATACACGTAGTTCTCCATCTTCATGGATTCGAGAACGACGAGCAGGTCGCCCTTGGCCACCTGCTGGCCTTCGGCCACATTGATACGCGTCACGACAGCCTGCATCGGGCTTGCGATCACACCGGATTGGCCGTCATTGCTTTGCTGTTTTTTCTGCGCATGATGCAGTCCCTGCCCACGCAGCGGCTGGATGGCACGTTTCGCGTCACGCGCTTTGGCACCGCCCGTCAGGTTGGCGACGATGTCGTTCGGCACGGTCAGCGACACTCTGCGATTGTTGACTTCGATGACGAAGGTTTCGCTGGATTCCTTCTTGTCGACCTCGGAAGCGCCAGACATGGACGCCGGCTGCCCGCCTTGCGATGATGCGGCTTCCTTGTTGAGGTACTTGCGTTCCAGCCATTTGGTGCTGACATCGTATGCAACACCGTGTTCGGCGGTGAATTCGTCGTCGTTGAAAATCTGTTCGAACAAGCTTGCCGGAGTCGGCACGCCTTCCACCTTCAGCTCGCTCAAGGCGCGGCGCACGCGGGCCACTGCTGCCGCTCGGTCAGATGCGGTGACCACGAGTTTGCCCATCATCGAATCGAATTTCGGCGAAATGGTGTCGCCTTCGACCACGCCGGAATCCACACGGATGCCCGGGCCGGACGGCCAGCGCAACGAGGCCAGCGTGCCGGAGCTTGGCGCGAGGTTCTTCGCCGGATCCTCGCAGGTCAGGCGCAGTTCAAAACTGTGTCCACGAAGCGGATGGTTCACGGTCAGTTCCCCACCGTTGGCGATGGTCAGCTGCTCGCGCACCAGGTCAAGTCCGCAGACCTCCTCGCTGACGGTATGCTCCACCTGCAGACGCGGATTGACTTCCAGGAAGTACACTTTGCCCTGTTCGGTCACCATGAATTCGCAGGTGCCAAGCCCCTCGTAATCGACGGCTTCGAACAGTCGGCGAGAGTAGGTTTCCAGCTGGTCAGTCACCTCGGAGGAAAGGAATGGTGCCGGCGCCTCTTCGACAAGCTTCTGATTGCGGCGCTGCACGGAGCAGTCGCGCGTGGAATACACGGTGAAGTTGCCGTGCGAGTCGCGGCCGCACTGCGTTTCGACGTGACGTCCTTTGTCGATGAATCGTTCCACGAAATATTCGTTCAGATCACCGCCCTGCAGCGCATCATGATTCATGTAGAAACCGCGCAGCTCGTCATCGTTGTGCACGAGCGTGATGCCGCGACCGCCGCCGCCATCGGTACGCTTAAGCATGAGCGGATAACCGTGCGTATGCGCGAAATCCAGCAGCAATCGCATGTCGGAAATCGACTGGGAAATGCCAGGAACCGGCGGAACTTTGGCGAACGTGGCCACACGACGTGCGGTGATCTTATCCCCCAAATCCACGAGGGCTTTCGGATTCGGACCAACCCAAGCCGCACCCGCATCGATCACTTTCTGCGCGAAAGTGGCCACTTCGGAAAGGAATCCGTAGCCTGGATGCACTGCGTCGGCACCGCTGCGCTGCAGAATGTCGATCAGCAGATCCTCGTTGAGATAGGTGTCTTTATACGTGTCTCCGGAAAGCAGATATGCGTCGTCAGCCATCTGCACGTATTGTGCATGGCGATCCTGCTCCGCGTACACCGCAACCGTGGGAATCCCCATCTCACGGGCGGTGCGCACTACGCGAAGCGCGATTTCGCCGCGATTCGCCACCAGAAGTTTGTTGACATTTTTAGGCATAACGTCAAGTTTGGCCGCGCGAACGAAAAATCGTGAACTCGTTTCCCACAAAAGACACGCAATCTTTTTGTAAGGCTCCACAAACGTTACCGAAACTTGGCAAGCATACGATTGGGGGCATAAGTTGACAAACCTTGCATTTTCGTCACTTTCGCGCTTGCCATCATTTCGGCTGTCAACAATCGTCGATTCATCAACGTAATGCAATCACATCCAAGGAGAATTATCGTGCGTAACGCAATGCTGACACTCAAAACCACGCTGAAAACCGCCACCAGCGGCGCTGTCGGATCCATCCTCAAGCCGGCGCTGTTCGCCGTGCTCATGTGGACCGCCTCCGCGGCCGGTGCCGTGCCGATTCCGGGCACGCCGGTGCCGATCACGCTACAGACGTTCGTGGTGATGCTGGCCGCGCTGATGCTGCCGTGGAAGCAGGCCGGCGCCGCGATGCTCATGTATCTGGCAGCCGGCGCGGTCGGTCTGCCGGTGTTCGCCGGCGGCGCTTCCACCATGGCATTGGTTGGCCCGAGCGCCGGCTTCCTGATCGGCTTCCTGCCGGCGGCCATCGTCACGTCGCTGCTGAAGGGTAAGGCGCGCACCGATTCGCTGAAGCATGGCGCGCTGACCGCCGCACGTTACCTGTTTGCCTGTGTCGCCGGCTGCATTGCGCTTGACTATCTGCTTGGTTTCATCGTGCAGTCCGCCATTACCGGCATCGCACTGCCGATTGTGGCCGTGGCTTCCATGGGATTCGTCGCAGGCGATGCGGTCAAGGCCGTTATCGCTTCCGCCGTGGTCGCAGGTCTTGCCAAGCTGAAGTGAGATTGCGGCAAATTTCAGCAATCAAGTAATTTTTGACTTACTGAGCACGCCTACGTCGGCCGTGCTCACCCGATGCAATACGCCTTCCTGATCCTCAATGGTCAGGGAGGCGTCGTCGTTTAACGCGACAGCCCTGCCCTGCAAAGTGGTTCCGTCCACAAAATGAGCCTCGCACTGCTTGCCGAGCGTCCAGCAGATCGGGGTCATCGCTTCCCGGGCGCGCACAGCCTCACGGTGAGGGTCCTCTTCAAAATCAGCCAACCGCGAGCGCAATCCTTGCACCCAACGTACGGCAATCGCATCGCGCAACACCATCGCATCAGGCAGATTGCGCGCAACCAACTGCAACGATGTGGACTTATCTATCGGCAATCGTTCCTGAGCGACGGCAAGATTCAAACCGACGCCGATCACAATGGCAACGCGATCCCCGCAATCCGGAATCGGCACCATTTCAGCGAGTACGCCACCAAGTTTCTTGCCGCCCGCAAAAATATCGTTCGGCCATTTCAGCAAAACATCTTCATCGAGCGTGCCGCCGAAATCGCATACCGCACCAACAATCGCCTCACGCATCTCGCAACCGGCAATCATCTGCAGCCAACCATTGACGGACGAATCGCGCACAATCGCAACCGGCACGCTCACCACCAGCGACACGATGAATGACTCCCCCGGCACACTGGCCCACGTATGGTCGAGCCGCCCGCGACCGGCCGTCTGCTCGTTCGCCGCGACAACCACGATCTCACGCCCGCTCCACACGAGGTTCCCTGCAATGCCGTCCATGCCATCCATGCCGAACAGCCGACCTGCACGCACCAAATCCGCGGCATACGTGTTGGTGGATCCCACCGTATCCAGAACAAGCACCTGATCCGCCGCAACGCATGTACGCGGCATGATCGCAGCCGAATCCAAAATCGCCATCATTACCGCCTACTTACTACAGCGCGGCGCGCCGACGCAATGTCGCCGCAACGCAACAGCTCATGCAGCAGCCAACGCAGCCGCTACTCGTCCTGCCGCACCTGGCTGGCCTCATGCGCACTGGCCACGTTCGCGCTGGCAGCCAATCGCGCATTACGCGACTCGCGCCAGAATTGCAGGCATACGAAACCGAATACGAACGCGACCGGTAGCATATGCCGTTCGAAATTGTTGGCCGGAGCGGTGATCATCACGCCCATGAGCAGCAGCAGGGGCAGATGCCATGACAGCGAGCGCCATCGCCGCAACACCACTTCGGCAGCGCCGACCAGCAGCATCAGCGTTACGTACAGATTGCCGTGCGTCACCCAGCCGATCACGGGAATATTGCCCCAACCTTTCGCGAAGCCGGCCACCGCATCGCGCCAATCGTTGTTATACAGGTGGATCCACGCATTGTCGTTCTGCACGTAATCGTTGTTCACGTAGTAGTCCATCGACACGTATGGCAGGTCGGTCACGTCGAAATAGCCGAAGCATTCGGCGAAAAACGCGTCGAGTGCGATAACAGGATTTGCGACAACGATTTCAAGCCAGGCCTCGTTGAAGTTTTTCATGTCGTCTTCGGTGACGGTGCGCCACTTGTAGCTGACTTTCTTCGATTGGATGCCGGAGGATTTCACCGGGTCGGCGTCCTGCCGGAAGTACGCTTCGGCCATCTGGTCGAGGTTGAAGACCGGTTCAAGCTTTTTCGCCGCGTCCGCCGGAATGCCTTTCGGATTGTATTTGGCGACGCGCGCGATCTGCTGCAGTTGGATGCCACGGCTTTCGATGGGGTCGCCGCCGATGATGGCGCCCGTGTTGGTGAGGAACACGATGCCGCCATGAATGAGGATGGTTGGCAGCAGAAGCGCCACAAGATAGGTTTTCCAACGTTTACGATCGTTGATAAGTGCCAGGATCAAGGTGAAGAGAATGATGTACCACGCGTATTTCGCGCTGATCAGCATCACGCAGCTTGAGATGGTGAAGGCCATGATCGAGCGTTTGCGTAGGCGCGTCGGCTTGCCGTTGATGGTGGGCAGCGCTTTGATATGCGTCATGTGCAGTTCGTACCACACGCCGAACCACCATACGAATGCGAAAGCGAACAGCGGCGATTTCGTCAGGGAAATCGTGGCGAATACCGCAAGCGGGCACACCATGAAGAACAGCAGTATCATGAATCGTGTTTTCGCGCCGGCCCGCAGTCTGGAGGGGCGTGCCACAACGCCTGCTTCAGGATGCGCGTAATCGCGCATATTCCAGCAATCGTGGCGTTCCGGATGCGAGAAGTCGAACGTGCCGACGCCAAGCCTGCGCCACGGCAGGTTGAAGAACCGGTTGGCGGTGGCCGAACAGCAGAATGCGGCGAACAGCCATTGCAAGGCTGCGAGCACCACGATGCCCGCATCGTTGGAGTCGGTGAAGTAGCGCGAAACCGCCGCTGCGGCACCGTAGAACACGGTGAGCACGACATTGTGCTGGTCGGTCAGATATGTGGGATTGTCCGGCCACATGTAATGCGCGGTCGGGTAAATATCCATGGGCACGAACGAGAAGAAGCCGATATATGGCTGTTTCAAGCCCGTCCACTGGTTCAAGGCCCAGCTGAATTCACGGATCTGCGAGCGAATGTCGGCGCCGAACGCGGCCAATAGCGTGGTTGGAATCCACAGCCAGCCGATTACGAACACCAGCATGAGTTTCCACCAACAGTCGGTGCAGCGGGTGAGTTTGCGCCCCGTCCATACGATCACTGCATGCAGGGCGCGCCCTGGGCGGCTGTGCGCGGCATCATGCAAGTGTCGCAACATAATGCCAAGCACGGTGGTCGGCGTTCCTGCAATCTCGTTGCATAGTTTTTCATGCCGTCGTGCGAAATATTGCGGAAGTACGCGACGGCCGCGGCCGAATCTGACCAATGCGACAACTATCGAAAACCATATCGCGAAAGCGACCACCAAATACAGCACATTCAGCCAGCCGAAGTCGGAAAGCCCATCGCCGAACCAATACAACGGCCCGATCGCGCAACACCATGCCACCCAAAGGCATGCCAGCACGGCCAGCATCCAGCTGAGGAATATGCCGATACGCTCGCCACGCTTTCCAGTTTGTTTGACTTCGCTCATAAGCGGCATAATAGCGGCACTCCCCGAATGAACTTCACCTCGTTGACGCTTTCCGTTCAGCGATTCGCCAGTTGGGCGGCTACACTTGACGCTTATGAACTCCGATCAGGCAGACATTCTCGACCTTCTGGCAGGGCACACCGACGATTCAACCATCGAACGGCTCGCTTTCGAATGCCTGATGACTTCTCTTACGGATGATCGCGTCGCCTCGTTGATGAATGTGCTTGGTTGGCGTGGGGATTTCGATTGTTTCGCGATTGGCGGCACACCGGAAACGAGTCCCGCTTCGGCTTCGCTCGTTGCACGTAAGGCGGTGCGCGATCTGGGCGGAGAACATGTGATTGTTGGCACATACGGCAGTTTTCTGCTGGTGCTTGTCTGTCAGAGTGGCGCCGCCACTGCCGAAGTGACCTGCACGTCGATTATGCCCGCTTTCAAAGATGACGAATCGGTGTATTTGAGTCCGGTGCGTTCCGGTGTCGCCGGCGCTTCGCACGTGTTGCGTGAAACCCTGTTTTCCTTGCAGGCGGCTCCCGCTTTGGCGTCGCCGTCCCGCCCGTTGCGTGCCGATGAGTTGCTGCCGGAACGGGCGCTGTTGGGCGATGATTACGCTCGTGAAGAGTTGTATCGGAACGTGTATCAGGTGCTTCATGGCGAGAATCCCGACGATCCGACGTTTGTGACGGTTTCCACGTTTTTGCGCAACGGCAGTTCGTTGGAAAACACGGCGAAGGAATTGAATGTGCATCCGAATACGGTGCGTTATCGTTTGAAGCGTGCCGCGGAAACGACCGGTTGGGATGCGACCGACCCGCGTGACGCATACGTTTTGACGACGGCGCTTGCGATTGGCCGTATGCGCGACCGTTGAAATCGTTTTTACTGTTCTATTTATTTTTTTGAATATATCTGATATCTGACCTGCTCAAATTTCTTTGATATTCAGATGATTGCAGAATCTTTTTTATTTTTTACAAATGAGATAGATAATCGCAAGATATATGTGAAAGACCCGCATCTGCGATGAGGCAGGATGCGGGTCTTTTGCAAGCTATATAGAAACTATATAAGCTATATCGCTCAGGCGATGACCGTCGGATCAACCGGGACGCCCGGGTTCATCGTGGAGGTGATGGTCGCCTTGGTGACGTAACGGCCCTTCACGGTGGACGGCTTCAGACGCTTGACTTCGTCGGCAACAGCCTTGAAGTTCTCGTCCAGAGCCTGCTCGGTGAAGGAGAGCTTGCCGATGAGGAAGCTCAGGTTGCCGTTCTTGTCGACGCGGAAGTCGACCTTGCCGCCCTTGATGTCCTTGATGGCCTTGGTGACGTCCATGGTCACGGTGCCGGTCTTCGGGTTCGGCATGAGACCACGCGGACCGAGCACGCGGCCGAGGCGGCCGACCTTGCCCATCATGTCCGGGGTAGCCACCACGGAATCGAAGTCAAGGAAGCCGTCGGCGACCTTCTGCACGAGATCGTCGTCACCGACGATGTCGGCGCCAGCCTCGAGAGCCTCGGTGGCCTTCGGGCCACGGGCGAACACGAGAACCTTGGCGGTCTTACCGGTGCCGTTCGGCAGGTTGACGGAGCCGCGGACCAGCTGGTCGGCCTTGCGTGGATCCACGTTCAGGCGCAGCACGGCCTCAACGGTCTGATCGAACTTGTATTCCGGCATGCTCTTGACGAGAGCGATGGCTTCGTTGGCGGTGTAAAGGTTGTTGCGATCGATCTTTTCAGCCGCTTCGCGATACTTCTTGGAACGCTTTACCATTTGTCCCTCTCCTCTCAGTCGGTAACCGTGATACCCATCGAGCGGGCGGTGCCCTCGATGATCTTCATGCCGGCTTCGACGTCACGTGCGGACAGATCAGCCATCTTGATTTCGGCGATCTCACGGACCTGAGCCTTGGTGACGGAGCCGACCTTGTGGGTCAGCGGGTTTTCGGTACCCTTCTGGATGCCCGCAGCCTTCTTCAGCAGATCTGCTGCCGGCGGGGTCTTCAGAATGAAGGTGAAGGAACGATCTTCGAAAACGGTGATCTCAACAGGGATGACCTGACCCATCTTGTCCTGCGTAGCAGCGTTGTACTGCTTGCAGAAGTCCATGATGTTCACGCCATGGGAACCCAGTGCCGGGCCCAGCGGCGGGGCCGGGTTGGCCTTGCCGGCCTGAATCTGGAGCTTGAGAAGCGCCGAGACTTTCTTCTTAGGAGCCATTGTATGGTTCTTCTTTCTGTAGAAGCGGTGGTAGCGGCACCGGAGTAGGTTTCCCGCGTCCGATTCCTTCCGCAACGTATATTGCTGTGCTGTGCTAGCAGGTTCCGCGCCATTCAGGCACAATAAGCCCTCCAGACACAAGCTTTCCTATTATGCCCACTCCGCCAGACAAAAAAAGACCCCGCAAACGCGGGGTCTTTCAAAGACTTATCAAGCCAATTTCTCTACTTGGTTGAAGCCCAGCTCCACTGGCGTGTCGCGACCGAAGATGGACACCAGAACCGTAAGCTTCTGCGTGGTGGGCTCGACATCGGAAACAACGGCGGCCATGGTGGTGAACGGACCATCGGTGACGGTGACCTGATCGCCAACGGCGTAAGAGACTTCGAGGACGCGCTTCTTGTTGGCGGCTGGCTTGTCACCAGCCTTCTTGAGCGCTTCGGAAGCGATCATCGGAGCCATCATGGAGACGACTTCCTTGCGGCTCAGCGGCGCCGGTTCCTTGGTCGGACCGACGAAGCCGGTGACGCCTTCGGTTTCACGCACAATACGACGGGCGTTCTCATCCGGAATCATGCGAATCAGCACATAGCCGGGAACACGCACGCGGGTGATGACCTTCTTGCCCTTTTCGGTGTGCTTCTCGACTTCTTCCATCGGAACTTCAATCTGGAAGATCTTATCTTCCATGCCGAAGCTTGCCACACGGGATTCAACGTTGGTCTTCACACGCTTCTCATAGCCGGAGTAGGTGTGCAGCACGTACCACTTGCCTTCGAGGGTGCGCAGGCTGTTGGAGAAGTCTTCGACGGCCTTGGCGCCAGCATCCAGCTCTTCGCCGCCCTCGTCCTCCGCGGACTCTTCGGAAGCAGCTTCAGCAGTCGGCTTGGCCTCAGCGGTCTCCTCAGCGACTTCCGGAACGCTTTCACCCTCGGCCTGCAGCGCCTCAACGGCAGCTACGGCCTCGAGATCAGCTTCTGGAGCTTCGTCGAGGTTGTCGGAAAACACTTCGTCAGTCATGCAGTTTCACCTTCAAGTCGTTGATCAGCCGAAGATCCACAGGGTCAGCTTGCCCAGACCGAAGTCCATGCCGGTGACCAGTGCCATCAGGAGCAGCACGAAGATGAACACGGCGAGTGCCCAGAAGAACAGCTCTTTGCTGGTCGGGGTCACGACCTTGCGGAGTTCGTCGATAATCTGTTTGATGAACAAGCCAATACGCATGAAGATGTTCGGCTTAACGGCCTTTTCGCTATTTTTTGCCTTCGCCATAATAATCCTCCGCTGAGCTTGTTGTAAGAAGCTTGGCAGGGAAGGCGGGACTCGAACCCACAACCTACGGTTTTGGAGACCGTTGCGCTACCAATTGCGCCACTTCCCTAGGTGTACTCTGCCGTTTCTACTTGCTGGCGAGGATTTTGTGCGAAAAACCACGCAAGAAGTAAGCGGCAAAACCGCCAAGTCGAAATAATAGCGGGTATTTGCGACTTAGTCCAACTGGTTTTTCAAGAAATGTCCCAAAACCGCTATTTTTCAACGAAAAAAAGATTCGCACCCGGCATGTCACCGCGGTGCGAATCGTGTGAAAAGTCTCAGTCAGGCCAGTATCAGTCCTCGACCCACTGCTTCATACGCTTCATGCCCTCAACGAGGTCGTCGTCGGCAAGCGCGTACGAGAATCGCAAGTAGCCGGGAGCGCCGAACGCTTCGCCTGGAACGGCCGCCACATGACCTTCGTCAAGCAGTGCCGCAGCCAGTTCGGACGTGCTCGCATAAGCGGTTTTGCTGGTGCCGAGCGGCTTGTTCAGCAGTGCGCTCACGTCGGCGAACGCATAGAATGCGCCGGTCGGTGTCGGGCAGTTCACACCTTCGATATCGTTCAACGCGGCGACGATGGTCTGACGGCGCTTGTCGAACGCCTCACGCATCTCGTACACGGCGTCAAGAGATCCGGACACGGCTGCGATCGCGGCACGCTGGGAGATATTGTTCACGTTCGACGTCATATGCCCCTGCAGCTTGGATGCGGCCTTCGCCACGTCGAGCGGAGCGATCATCCAGCCGACACGCCAGCCGGGCATAGCGTAGGTTTTGGCCACGCCGTTGAGCACCAGCAGCTGATCACGCACTTCAGGCACTGCAGCGCCGATATACGTGGTTTTTGCACCATCGTAGTTCAGATGCTCGTAGATTTCGTCGGAGATCACCCACACATGGTGTTCCACAGCCCATTCGCCGATCGCCTTGACGGTTTCCGGATTCCACACGGCACCCGTCGGATTGTTCGGCGTATTCACGATGATGGCCTTCGTACGTTCGGTACGTGCCGCTTCCAGGTCTTCCAAGCTTGGCTCGAAATTGCGGTCAGCTCCCGCGAACACTTCGACAGGCACGCCTCCAGCCAGTTTCACGGCTTCCGGATAGCTCGTCCAATACGGCGTCGGAATGATGACTTCGTCGCCATCATTGAGCAGGATTTGAAAGGATTCGTACACGGCCTGCTTGCCGCCATTGGTTACGATCACCTGATTCGGATCGACTCCATACCCCGAGTCGCGCAACGTTTTGTCTGCGATCGCCTTGCGCAATTCCGGCAAACCTGCCGTCGGAGTGTAACGATAGTTCTTCGGATCCTGCACCGCTTCGGCCGCAGCCGCGACGATCGCAGCCGGAGTCGGAAAGTTCGGTTCGCCCGCACCAAATCCAATGACGTCGATTCCTTCAGCTTTCATCGCTTTCGCTTTGGAATCAACGGCCAGAGTAGCGCTCGGAGCCACGCGGTTAATACGTTCGGAAAGAGTCTGCCAGTCAGCCATAGTCATGTTTGCCATGCTATCCCTCCCACCCGAAAAACAACAGCCTTTTAGCACATTTTGGAATTCCTTTTCCCTGTTGACCGGTAGGGGCGGCATATTGCTATTTACAGGGCACCGAACAAAAAGAGGGAAAGGGATTAAACCAAGACGAGGTTGTCGCGGTGGACTAGGGGGTGGGCGTATTCTTCGCCGAGGAAACGCTTGAGCTGGGCGGTATTGCGGCCGAGCATTTGCGGGATTTCTTCGGAATCGAATCCTACGAGGCCTTTTGCGAGGTGATTGCCCGCTTCATCGTCGATCCACACCGCGTCTCCGGCGGCAAAATCGCCCCGCACTTCGAGTACGCCGGCGGCAAGCAGGCTGGCGGCCCCTCCGCGTACCGCATTGGAAGCGCCGGCATCGGCCACGAGCGTGCCTTGCGGGTGTGCTGCGAACCCGATCCATAGGCGGCGTGATGATCCACGGTCGTTGATGGGGGCGAATGCGGTGCCGACTGGGTCGCCCATCATGGCCGGGCCTGCGTTTGCCGCGCAGGTGAGCACTGCGGGAATGCCGGAGACCGCCGCAACACGCGCCGCTTCCATTTTGGTGACCATGCCGCCGGTACCCACGTTTGATCCGGTGCCGCCGACCTGCACTTTGGCGAGCGCGTCCTCCACGTTCGGCACGTAGCTGATGCGTCGCGATCCGGGTTCGCTTGGGGGTGCCGTGTAGAGCGCGTCCACGTCGGTGAGGAGCACCAAAGCGTCGGCGACTACGATGTTGGCGATCAATGCGGAGAGTCGGTCGTTGTCTCCGAAACGGATTTCGTTGGACGCGAGGGAATCGTTTTCGTTGATGATCGGCACCGCGCCGAGGTCGAGCAGCCGGTCGAGGGTGCGTCGCACGTTGCGGTATTGCTGTGGGGCGATGGTGTCGGACACGGTGATGAGGATTTGCCCGACGCGCAGTCCGTATTGTGAGAAAGCGTTCTCGTATTGGGCCATGAGCAGGCCTTGTCCGACGGCCGCGCACGCCTGCTGGTCAGCCACGTCGGTTGGGCGTGAGTCGAAGCCGAGGGAGCCGAATCCGGCTGCGATGGCGCCGGAGGAGACGAGCACCACGCGCCCGCCCATGAGTCGCACGCGTGCGAGGGCCGCCACGAGCGCGTTGAGTCGTTCCGGATCGAGGTGGCCACTTGGTTTGGTCAACGAGCTGGATCCCACTTTCACCACGATGGTTTGCGCTTCGGCGATGGCGCGGCGCACTTGGGCTTGCGATGGCGTGTTCATGGTTCCTCCAGGCGTTCGAATGGCCGAAAAGAAAACCCGCCGACATGCCAATCGGCACATCAGCGGGCGTTTTGCTGCTTCTATTGTTCCACGTTTTCGGAATCGGTGGTTTCACCGCGTCCGAAGAGGCTGGTTTCGTCATGGCGGTCGTCGTCCACGGAAGGATCGGCCCAGTGTCCGGCCTTGCGTTCGGCCATCATGGCTTCACGCACGGCTTGGCGCGCATCCATCATTTCGTGGTACTGGCGACGGCGTTCCGCGTTGGTGCGGCGCTGCGAACGGCCGTCCTGTTCCTGCAGTCGCAGGTCGACGCCTCGTGCGCCAAGCTGGGCGCCGTCGAGCATTTCCGCGCCCGCAGCAATGGTCGGATCCCAATCGAATTCCACGGCTCGCGCACCCTTGCCGATGCGTACTTCGTCGCCAGGCTTGGCTCCCTTATTGCGCAGCTCGTCTTCGACACCGAGTTTGGCGAGGCGGTCGGCCAGGTAGCCGACTGCTTCGTCGTTGTCGAAGTTGGTTTGCATGACCCAACGTTCCGGCTTGGTGCCGAGCACTTCGTACCAGACGTCGCCGTTGCCGGCTTCCTTGCGTTCCACGGTGAAGTCAAGCGCGGTGCCGCCTTCGTCGTTGCGGCGACGGCGGTTGCGCGGCTCTTCGAGCGGCTTGATGACCACGCGCGCTTCTTCTTCGGCCTGTTCGCGTTCGGCGACTTCCTTGCGCATGTCGGCGACCATGGCCGCCAACGCCCAGTTGAGTTCCTTCAAACCTTCGTGGGATGCGGTGGAGATGACATACACATTGAGACCGAGTTTTTCGAATTCCGGTTTGACGAATTCGGCCAATTCCTTGGCTTCCGGCATATCGACCTTGTTGAGGATGATGATGCGGGGGCGTTCGGGGATTGGGATCGCACCCAACGGCAGTTCCAGCTTGTCGGCATATTCGGCAAGCTCATGTTCGAGCGCCTTGTAGTCGCTCATCGGATCACGGTCAGGTTCCAGCGTGGCACAGTCGATGACGTGGGCGATGATTTCGGTGCGTTCGATGTGGCGCAGGAATTCAAGGCCGAGGCCCTTGCCTTGGGATGCGCCCGGAATCAGGCCCGGCACGTCGGCGATGGTGTACCGCATGTCTCCGGCCATAACCACGCCGAGGTTCGGCACGAGCGTGGTGAACGGATAGTCGGCGATTTTCGGCTTGGCGGAGCTCATGGCTGCGATCAGGCTGGATTTGCCTGCGGAGGGGAAGCCCACCAAGGCCACGTCGGCGATGGATTTGAGTTCGAGAATGACGTCACGTTCCTCGCCTGGTTCGCCAAGCAACGCGAATCCCGGAGCGCGACGAGTGCGGTTGGCCAATGCGGCGTTGCCAAGACCGCCGTTGCCGCCGGCCGCCACCACGAACTTGTCTCCGGCATGGCGAAGATCGGCGAGCTGCTCGCCCGGATGCTTAGGCTTGCCTTGCGGCCCTTTGGCTTCGAAAATCACGGTGCCCACAGGAACGGGCAGGATCAGATCGGCACCTTTCGAACCGTCTTTGGTGTCTCCCAAGCCCATGGTGCCGCTTCCAGCCTCGCGGTGGGGCATGAAACGGTAATCCAACAGGCTGTTGGCGTTCTGGTCGGCCATGAAGATCACGGAACCGCCATCACCGCCGTTGCCACCGTTCGGTCCCGCCAACGGCTTGTATTTTTCCCTACGGATGCCGGCGGAACCGTTGCCGCCGTCGCCGCCCTTCACATGGACGGTCACGCGATCGACGAAATCACTCATGTATCTACCTTAATCGTTTGTTCGAAACGGTCCGATTATTGTCCGTTTGATATGTCTTATGCAACTGTATGCAACGTTACGTGACGTTTGGGACGGGCTGAAGGAAACCAATCCTCAGCAATCATCAAAATAAAGAAAAGCCGCGTCCATAACGGGCGCGGCTTTATCTTGTAAGCGTTAATTGCGCGTATTTCAGGCGGCAATCACGTCGACGACCTTGCGGTCACGACGCACGCCGAACTTCACGCTGCCGTCCTTGAGGGCGAACAGGGTGTGGTCCTTGCCCATGCCGACGTTCTCACCCGGGTGGAACTTGGTGCCACGCTGACGAACGATGATGTTGCCGGCCACGACGGCTTCGCCGCCGAACTTCTTCACACCGAGGTATTGCGCGTTTGAATCGCGACCGTTGCGCGAGCTGGACGCGCCCTTCTTATGTGCCATGTCTGTTCCTTTCGGTCCTTGACTCTAACCCTGCGCCAATCAGGCGATAGCCGTGATCTTGACAGCGGTCAGCTGCTGGCGATGGCCCTTGCGACGAGCAACGCCGGTCTTGTTCTTATACTTCATGATGCTGATCTTCGGACCCTTGGCCTCATCGTTGACAACCTCAGCCTTGACGCTGACGTTGGCGAGATCCTTGGCACCGAGGACAACCTTGGAGCCGTCCACAACGAGAGCAACCGGGAATTCCACGGTTTCGCCCTTCTTAGCCTCGAGACGGTTGACGTAGATGACGTCACCGACCTCAACCTTTTCCTGATGGCCGCCGGCCTTCACAATCGCGTACATATCCGTTCCTTTATTAACTTGGAAAGCTTACTGCCCGGCACGTTCGAGCCTCGCGGCCAGACACCAGCAATCTAATTTACACATACCCGCGTACAACCGCAAGTCTGTTTCCGGCGTGTCAGGTTGACAGACCGGAATAATCATTTATTCTTCTATGCCTCCTCGCCCAGTTCCGCATTGTTGGCGGCCACGGCAGCCGCCGCGATCTGCGCGAGTTTGGCCTTCACGTCCGGCGAGGAGCCTTTCGGTACCTGCACGTCCGTGCCGTGACCATGCTTGTTGGTTTTGACGAACGGGTCGCCGCCCTTCAAGGCGTACGGATCGTCATAATCCGCGGACACGGTCGGCTCGTCGTGAAGAATGAATCCACGGCCCTTGCAGGTCGGGCATTCCTCGGAGAAGGCCTCCACCAAGCCCTGTCCGATGCGCTTTCGCGTCATCTGCACCAGGCCAAGCGAGGTGACCTCGGCCACCTGATGCTTGGTACGGTCACGAGCCAGGCATTCCACCAGTCTGCGCAGCACCAGATCACGGTTGGCTGGCATGACCATGTCGACGAAGTCGATCATCACCATGCCGCCGATGTCACGCAGGCGCAGCTGACGTGCGATCTCTTCGGAAGCTTCGAGGTTGCAGCGGGTCACCGTCTCCTCAAGACTCTTGCCGCGGCCGATGAAACGGCCGGTGTTCACGTCGATGGTGGTCATGGCTTCGGTGCGGTCGATCACAATCGAGCCGCCCGACGGCAGGTAAACCTGACGTTCCATGCCCTTACGCAGCTGGGAGTCGATCTGCCACTTGTCGAACACGTCTTTGCCTTCGTGTTCGGCTGGATCCCACTTTTCAAGCTTGTCTTTCAAGTCGGGAGCCATGGTGTCGAGGTATTCCTCGATACGGCCGTACACGCGGTCACCTTCAACGATCATCTTGGAGAAGTCGTCGTTGAAGATGTCTCGCACCACGCGGATCGCCACGTCCGGCTCGCCTTGCAGCAGCTTCGGACGCTTGCCGTGCAGGAATTCGTCACGCTTGGCGATGATGCGTTCCCACTGGCGCACCAAGCTTTCGAGATCCTTGGTGATCGCCTCTTCGGAAGCGCCTTCCGCAGCGGTACGAATGATCACGCCCATGTCTTTCGGCGCGACCTTCGACACGATGTTCTTCAGGCGAGAACGTTCACGCTCGCTGAGCTTGCGGCTCACGCCCGTCATGCCACCGGATGGCACGAGCACCAGGAAACGGCCCGCAAGGGTGACCTGCGAGGTCAGTCGCGCACCCTTATGTCCGATCGGATCCTTGGTGACCTGCACGAGCACCGGGTCCCCCGACTTGAACGCGAGTTCGATGCGGCGAGGCTGGCCTTCCAACCGTGCGGAATCCCAGTTCACCTCACCCGCATAGAGCACGCCGTTGCGCGCCTGACCAATGTCGACGAACGCAGCTTCCATGCTCGGTAGCACGTTCTGCACGCGGCCCAGATAGATGTTGCCCACGGTGGCGACTTCCTGAATGTCTGACACGTAATGCTCGACAAGCACGTTGTCTTCGATCACGGAAATCTGCGTGTGGCGTTCGCGCTCGCGCACCACCATCAGTCGGTCCACATGTTCGCGGCGAGCCAGGAAATCCTGTTCCATGAGCTGGCTTTGACGGCTACGCTCGCGGCGATTGTCACGACGGCGCTGCTTCTTGGCCTCAAGTCGGGTGGAACCTTCGACGTCGGTGATCTCGTCGATGTACTGCTGCTTGCGGGAACGGCGTACGAGCGGCTCTTCCTGCTCCTCGGACTTCGCGCCGCCGCGGCGGCGGCGACGGCGACGGGTCACCGTGCCTTCATCCTCGTCATCGTCCTCACGGCGACGACGGGACTCGCCTTCGTCGCTATCCCGCTGCTGTTCGTCGGCTTCCTCACGATTGCCGCGGCTGCGACGGCGACGACGGGTGCGCGTCGGCTGCTCGTCGTCATCATCGTCATTACGATTGCGGGTTTCGTCATCAATCGGCGCATACGTAATATCGTCGAGGATCAAATCCTCTTCGATCTGTTCGACTTCAGCTGCGGCACGACGCTCCTGCGCGTTCAAACGACGGGAATGACGGGACTTGCGAGATCCGCCTTCCTCGTCATTGTCCGCATCATCATTGCGATTATCCCGATTATCACGTTCATTGCGATTGTCTTCGGAACGCTCTGCGTCGGCAACGTCGCGATTGCGGCGGCGACGGCGACGTGACGGACGATCCTCATCCTGCTCATCGTCATGGTCCTGCGCATTGCGATCATTACGCTCGCCGCGGTCATTACGGGAATCGTCGCGATCGTCGTCTGCCCTGTCTCGGGAATCCGCAACGGACGGCAAAACCGGCTCCTGGAAAAGCAGAGACGTCATCGGACGCGGATTGTGGCGGACCTCATGGCCTTCCGGCAACATATCGACGGCATCCAAGGCACGTTCCACAGACGACTCCTCATCATGGGAATCATCGACGGAAGCGCGACGACGGCGACGACGCGGCATCTCATCGTACTCATCCGCATCATCGGCGAAACGGCTGCGACGACGCGACGGACGATCCTCGTCCTGCTCATCCTCAACCTGCACCGAACGACGGCGACGAGAACGCGTCGGCCGTTCGTCGGCAATCTCACGAACATCATCATCGGACTGGACCGGACGACGACGGCGACGGGTCGGACGGGTCATACCCTCGGAATCGGCAGCATCACCGGAATCGGCGGAATCACCGGTATCATGCGCAGGTTGCGCAACCGGCAACTTCGGCTCCTCGAACAGCGGAGCCGAAGCATGCTCCTCGACCTTCAACTCCAAGGACGCACCGGCAGCTCCCACGCCACGCACCACGCGACGACCGCCACGACGGCGACGCGGGGCAGGATCGGACTGGACCGACTCGAATTTCACAACATTCACGGCATGCTCAGGCGATGCCGAAGCTTCGACCTGATCGAAGCCCTCACTGGTATTAGGCACAATGGCTCCTCGACGACACGCTGCAATCGCGCCGCCCACGCTTAGGCCTCATACGGTTCTCACACCACGCTCTCACCGTGGCCGCGCATCATGGCGCCCGTAGGAAGCAATTTCCTCAAAAGTCTTCATCATGCGACGGCGGACACCAGCGCTCGCGGACAACCAAGAACTTCACGCGAGGGGATCAACGCCTTCGGATGCATCGGTGATTTGCAGAACCACCGTCTATAAGTATGACACAAAAAACAACGGAACATGACATAACGGGAAATTTTCCGGCTCCTGCAACTGCCCGCCCGCGTTTCCCAGCCGCAAATCCCAATCCCTGCCTGCATGCACCACGATCCCTATCTGCACAGGCTTTCATCTTGCGTCTGCACAAGTCACGAAACGGCCTGTTTTCTTGAGTTGTGCAGACAGCAGCCAGCAATCGCGACTACTTCAGCCAGTCTTCAAGCAGATTGGTCATCAGCAGCAGATCCGATTCCGGCAGCTGCTCGTCGTGCTTGTGCGCCAGCAACGGACTGCCCGCACCTAGATTCACTGCGGGAATGCCCAGCATCGAGAATCGCGCCACATCCGTCCAGCCAAGCTTGGCCAGAGGCTCACGCCCAGTGCGCTCGCGCACCAATTCCACCAGCGACTGCGCGAGCGGCGACGTCAACCCCGGGCGTGCGGAAGGCGACTCGTCCTTCATCTCAATGCCGAAGCCTTCGAACACGCCGCCTGTGGCAACATGCTCGCCATTGCCCAATTCCGCACCGGCATCCGCGCCGATCATCAGTGCCTTCGCCGCAGCCAACGACTTGTCGGGGGCAAAACGGTAGTTGACATGCACGCGGCATTCATCAGGAATCACATTCGTGCCCTTGCCGCCCGAAATCAGCGTGGCATTCAGGCCTTCCTGATACGTCAGGCCATCCACTTCAATCGCACGATTTTCATAAGAGTTCAGCCGGTTCAGAATCTCAGCGGCCGCGTGGATGGCGTTCCTACCCATCCACGCACGTGCCGAATGTGCCGCAATGCCATGCGTGATCACGTCGAAACGCATCGTGCCATTGCAACCGCCCTCGATACCGCAATCGGTTGGCTCCCCGATAATCGCAAAATCGCCGGAAATCCAATCAGGATGCGCCTCGACCACCTTGCGTAGGCCGTTCTTTTCGGCGGCAACCTCTTCGTGGTCGTAAAACACGTATGTCAGATCGTATTTCGCATCCGTCAACGCGGCCGCCAAATACAGCATCACCGCGTCGGAGCCCTTCATATCGGTGGCACCGCGCCCCCATATCACGCGCTCCCGCTCATGGCCGGCGGCAACATCCTCGCGAATCAGCGGATCGCCCGGTTCCAGCCAACGCGGCGGGAAATTGTCGATCACCGGCACCGTGTCGAGATGCCCGGCGAGGATCACGCGACGCTCACGCCCAAAATTCGTGGATGCGACCAGCGTATCGCCATGCCTGCGCACCTCAAGATGCGGCTGCTTGTTCAGAAACACTTCGACGGCATCGGTCAGAGGGCCTTCGTCGTCGCTCACGGAATAGGAGCCCATGATCTGTTCCATCAGCCCGTTCAGCTGCTCCTGCCTGGTGGCGGAAGCGGAAAATCCAATCTCAAGTTCGTTCATACCGCCCATTATCCAGCACCACCGGAACCGACATCGCCGTTCGACAACGCTTTTTGAGACGGGTCGGATGTTATCCATATGCATGGTGCAACACTGGATAGCGGCCAAACCAACGGCCGAGAGCGAAAGGAAGAGTGTCATGCCGGGTCTGTTAAGCGCATTGGAAGGCTTCTGCGTCATTGGCATCGTCATCGGCACCGGTTACGTGGCCGCGCGCATGCGCATAGGCGGACCTACCGCGCAGATGGTGCTCAACAGGTTCAGCTTTTTCGTATCGAGCCCGTGCCTGATGTTCGCCATCCTGTCCAAGGAGAGAATCTTCGAGATATTCCACTCCTCCATTGTTGTAGCGTTCTTCTCGGCCGTGCTGGTCGGATTGGTGTTTCTGATCCTCAATAGGCTGTTCTTCCATCTGAAGGCGGCGGATGCCACCATCGGCGCGTTGAATTCGCTGTATCTGAACTCCAACAACATCGGTCTGCCGATCGCCACGTACATTCTGGGCAATCCCGCTTTGGTCGCGCCGATTCTGGTCATGCAACAGGCGGTGTTCACACCGATCGGCCTGACCGTGCTCGATGTGACCACCAAAGGCAAGGTCTCCACGAGGGAGATCCTGAAGCAGCCGCTGCATCAGCCGCTGCTTATCGGTTCGCTGCTGGGCATCGCCGTATCCGCGATTTCCGCAAAAGCCGGTCATTTCGTGGTGCCGGACTGTATTTACGATCCGATCGACATGATCGGCGATTCCGCAGTGCCAATGATTCTGATGGCATTCGGCATGTCGTTGCACGGCACGAAGCCGCTGCAAGACAAGTCGAACATTCCCGCGGTGTTCACGGTAGCGGCGTTGAAGAACATCGTGATGCCAATCATCGCGTTCCTGCTGTCGTATTTCGTGATGGGCTTCCGCGGCGCCACATTGTACGCGTGCGTGGTGCTCGCCGCCCTGCCGACCGGGCAGAACGTCTACAACTACGCGGCGCGGTACAACGTGGGTCTCTCGTTCGCACGCGACGGCATTCTCTTCTCGACACTGACCTCACCGATCTTCATCGCAATCATCGCGGTGCTGCTCGGCTGACCTCGCCAGTCCTCGCCGCGGTATCCACGACCGCCGCGGCGAGGCCATCAATCGTCCGTACGGTAGCCGGCATGACCGAGCCCGTGCGCCGCATGATTCGCGGCACACCCTCCGAGCACCATCAGCGCATAACACAAGCCGATTCCCGCGGCCAACGTAAGCAACGAAGCCGGATTGAGCAACGACATTGCCAGAATCGGAAACAGCAACAACACCGAGCACCCCAACGAAACGGCCATCACCGTGTTGAGCGGGGTGATCACTTCCATCATGCGTGCCTTGTCGAGCGTCGCCTCATCCGTGCCTTCCAACGCAAGCATGCGGTACTCGTCGGCCTGGTCGTAGACGTTGCTCGTCTGCATCACGCCGGAACTGACGGCGGCGAGCACCGCGGCAAAGGCGAGCGTCAGGAAACCACCCATCGCTATATCGCGCATGTACAGCATAGATGGGTCGAACGGGTCGTGGTTGCCTCCGATTCCGGTGGCGAGCAATCCGCACACCGACGTCATCCCCGCGATGAACACAGCGAGCGCCACACCGGACACGTTGCGCCAAGCACGCTTGGGATTGTCGAGGATACGGCGCATGGCAATCATAGTGGCCGCGTCCTTCGGATGTTTCGCACGCGATCTGGCGCGCATCGCCACCACCCAGGTACCGACGACGTTCACCATGGCAAAACCGAGGAAGAAGACGCCGAAGATGATGGCGTAGACCACCATCTGACCCAAGTGCGCGAATGCGGAGACGCTGTTGAGCAGCAGGTAGCCTACGGCCAACACGGCAAGGAAAATCAGTGCGCGCCATGCGGACGGCATGGGTTGTCCGGTACGTTGCGTCACGCCAAGCGGGGTGAAGGCCACGCGGCGTAGGGCGACCAGCGCGGAGACCAAGGCAAGCAGCGTGACTCCGACGGCCACGGCCGCCAGAGCAGGCAGTCCCACCCACAACTGTTCGAAAGTGAAATGCTGGTTTTGGAAGTCGAGCAGCATGATTGCCGGTATCAGCGCGAAGTAGCCGGCCATGCCGACCAGCGCGCCAAGCAGAGCCTGGCCACCCGCATCGAGCACGGTGAGTTTCGTGACCTGCGCGGTGGTGGCGCCCGCAAGTCGCAGTGCGGCGAGACGTGCGTCCCTGCGGGAGGCCGCGAGACGGGCCGCCGAGCCGGCGAGCGCCACGAACGGCACGATGAGTAGCAGACTGGCGAATGCGGCGAGCATCACATAGCCGTCGGAATAGGTGTTCATGACGGCTGTGGCCTGGTCGGCCGTCCAATGGCCGTCGCCGACCGTGGCGACGAGCTTGTCGGCGTTCGCCAGAGCTTTGGACCATGTTTCGTATGTACCAGGCGCGCACCTGTTGGAATCGATCATGCAACCGAACGTGTGGTCGGCGGAGGCCCGCCAGATGAAGCCATGCAGGCCTCCGAGCACGGTTAGGAAGACGGCGGTGGCGGATGCGAAGGCAACGATGGCCAGCGCAGAGGTGCGGCCGGATGTGCCGCGGGTGCCGGAGCGGTGGAACAATCGCCATAATCGGAACATGTTCATCGTGCGCCTCCGGCGGTAGGTTGGGATTGCTGCGGCGAGCTCAGCCTGCCGTCACGCATGGTAACGGTGGCATCGCAGAATGCGGCCACGTTCGAATCGTGCGTCACCACGACCACGGCCGCGCCGGTCTGTCGTGCGGTCCGCATGAGAATGCTCATGATTTCGTGGCCGGTGGTCTGGTCGAGCGCGCCGGTCGGTTCATCGGCGAAGATGACTGCCGGCTGCGCGGCGAGCGCACGTGCGATGGCGATGCGCTGCATCTGGCCGCCGCTCATTTCGCCGGGACGTTGTTGCGCGAGCTGGCGCAATCCCAATCGTTCCAGCCATAGCATGGCCGTGTCGGTGGCCTGCTGGTAGCTTGCGCCGCCCAGCATCATCGGCAACGCGATGTTTTCGATGGCCGGCAGTTCCGGCAGCAGTTGTCCGGATTGGAAGACGAAGCCAAAGGCGCTGCGGCGCAGTTTGGTGCGGTCAGCGTCGCTCAACCGCGCTAGGTTGGCACCGCGAAACATCACATTGCCGGCTGTCGGGGTGATGATGCCGGCGAGTGCGTGCAGTAACGTCGATTTGCCGGAACCGGACGGTCCCATGACCGCGATGCTTTCGCCTGCCTGGATGCCGAAATCCACGTGATTGAGCGCCAGCATGTGTGTGGCGTTTGGTGTCGCCTGTTGGGTCGAATAATCCATGACCAGATCGGTCGCCTGAAGTATGTGTTCCATGTTTCCTACGGTACGGAAACGGATTGGTGCCGCCCATCAGACGGCGGGATGAACTTACAGGTTTCCTTCCGGCATGCATCATCCGCAAGGATTAGCGTAATCGCGGACTGCGGATGAGATGCCGTATGTCAGACGAGGTGCCAGGACAGGCGGTGGAGGTCGCTGGGGCCGTATGCCGCGATGGCTTCGCGATGGGCTACCGATCCGTATCCTTTGTTGTTGGCCCATTCGTATGGCGCGTATTGCGGTTGCGCAGCGAGTTCGACCATAAGCCGGTCTCGCGTGACTTTGGCGATGACCGCCGCCGTAGCCACGGTTGCGCAATGCCGATCGCCTTTGACTTTGCAGGTCACGTCCGCCGGAATTGGCACGTCGGGTGCGTCGAAGGTGTTGAGCGCCTTGGTGATGTAGTCGTTCGGCCCGTCAAGAATCGCGCCGATTTTCAAGGATTTCGGCAAGGTTCCCCCGGCAGAACCAGCAGAACCGGAAAACCCAACAGACCCGGCCCCGCCAACGCCAAGCTTGCGCTCCACTTCGGCGAGCGCCCGCAGTGCGGCCACGCCGAGCGCGTATGAAATACCCCATTCGTCGATTTCCGTATTGGAGGCTGCTCCGACCGCCCATGCGGCGCACCATTGTTCAAGTTCGTCGAAGATGGCTTCGCGCTTGCGTTCGGTCAGCATTTTGGAATCGGCCACGCCTTTGGGCACTTCCAGCGGCGCAACTCCAGCCCCGCCAGCCCCGCCAGCAGCCTCAGCTCCAGCCCCATCAAGATCACCAGACTCGCCAGACTCACCACGCCCGCCAGACTCACCGCCGCGTACGCCGCTAAATCCGCCCAGATCGCGCGCCCAAATCGCCGCCGCACCAACCATCACCGGTCCCGCAAGCGACCCACGGCCCACTTCGTCGAAGCCGACGATCACGTCGTAGCCTTGCTCGGCAATCGCACGTTCCAAATCCAAGGTGGGAATTACGGAAACCGCCATCAGGCCGCGGATCCTTCCGGCACATCGGCGAAAACCTCATGGTGCGAGTCAAGTCCGCCAATGCGGTTCAACGGCCAATATTTCGCAAGCCCTACGCCCACGACGTCGGAAATGGGCACGAGCCCGTGCGAGGAATCGTTTTGATGGTAGCGTGAATCGGCAGAATTGGCGCGATTGTCGCCCATAACGAACACGTGTCCTTCGGTCACGGTCACGCTAAACGCAAACGAACTTGGGTCCACGCCTTCGCGAATGTATGCGCTTTCGTCAATCGCCACACCGTTGATGGTGATCGGGTTGCCTGGTCCTTCGCAGGCCACGGTGTCTCCCGGCAGTCCGATGAGGCGTTTGATAAGGTAGTCGCCGCCGAGTTTGCTGCTGTCTTCCTGCTGCAGCCAGTGGTCGGGGTCTTTGAACACCACTACGTCGCCGCGTTTCAGATCGAAGACTTTCGGCGTAAGTTTCGAGGTGATCACACGGTCGCCCGGCTCGATGGTATTCATCATGGATCCCGATGGAATCACATAGAAACCGAGAAGGAAAATACGTACCAGAAGCACGACGATAATAGGAATTCCGCACCAGACCAAAGTGTCGCGCCAGCCAAAGCTTTCGCCGCTATTGTTTTTTTCTTTGGCATGCTTCATACATGATTCCTTTATCGTCCGGTTTGCACACTGACCCCTATCATAGCGGTCTAGAACAGGAAAAGGCCCTCCTGCCGTGAGGCTGAGGGCCAATTTCACGCTTTATTCGCGATTGAAACTCACTTCTTGTCGGAGTTGTCGCGACGCTCGACGATGCGAGCGGCCTTACCGCGCAGGTTGCGCAGGTAGTACAGCTTGGCGCGACGCACGCGGCCCTTGCGGACCAGCTTGATGGAGTCAATGACCGGGGAGTGCAGCGGGAAGCGACGCTCCACACCGGTGCCGAAGCTGATCTTGCGCACAACGAAGGTTTCACGAACGCCGCCGCCCTGACGAGCGATCACAACGCCGGTGAAGGCCTGGATACGGGAGTTGTTGCCTTCCTGGATCTTCACGTTGACTTCAACGGTGTCACCCGGACGGAATGCCGGGATTTCCTCGGCCGGCTTCATGTGCTTGGCGTCAAATGCCTCAATAGCGTTAACCATTGTGTTTCCTCGAGTCGCCGCCGCATATCAGCGCACAGGTAAGGGCTTCACGATTTTTCAATTTCGTTCTGCCTCGTATGTTCTCCGCAGGTCTGCCTGCGAAGGATTGCCAATCCGCCGAAAATCACGGTAACTTGCGTTTGTGCAACATTCCGTTCAATCTTGCGATTGTTCTCGGCTGGACCCGAAGGGAATCAGGATTATGCGGCGTCCTGAATCCCGGCACAGCAATATTCAAAAATACCCCACCCACCAGACCTTTTGAAGATGGCCAGGGGTAGCAAAAAGGGCTCTGCATCCCGTGCAGAGCCCTTTCGAAGGTTATTTAATCCTTAGAGAAATCAGAACTTGCGATTTGCGCGGTAGAACTGGATCAGGGACTGGGTGGAAGCGTCCTGAGCGGCCAGAGCCTCGTCATCCTGGGAGATGGCCGGGGTGATCTGCTTGGCGAGCTGCTTGCCCAGTTCGACGCCCCACTGATCGTAGGAGTCCAGACCCCACACGGTGCCTTCAACGAAGGTGATGTGCTCGTACAGGGCGATAAGCTCGCCGAGTGCGAACGGGGTCAGTGCCACGCCGAAGATGGAGGTGGTCGGGCGGTTGCCGGTGAACACGCGGGCCGGAACGATCTCTTCCGGAGTGCCCTCTGCACGCACTTCGTCAGCGGTCTTGCCGAAGGCGAGAGCCTTGGTCTGTGCGAAGTAGTTGCCGAGGAACAGCTCGTGCACGTCCTGGTCGCCGTCCTTGGTCGGGTTCGGGGTGTTCACGAACGCGATGAAGTCGGCCGGGATCAGCTGGGTGCCCTGATGGATCAGCTGGTAGAAGGCGTGCTGGCCGTTGGTGCCCGGCTCGCCCCAGAAGATTTCGCCGGTTTCGGAGGTGACCGGGGTGCCGTCCCAACGCACGGACTTGCCGTTGGATTCCATGGTCAGCTGCTGCAGGTAGGCCGGGAAGCGGTGCAGGTACTGGTCGTACGGCAGCACGGCGTGGGATGCGACCTTGAAGAAGTTGCGGTACCACACGTTCAGCATGCCGAGCAGCACGACCACGTTCTTCTCGAACGGGGTGTTGGCGAAGTATTCGTCGATCTCATGGAAGCCGTGCAGGAACTCTTCGAAACGTTCCGGTCCGAACACCACGGCGAGGGAGGTGCCGACGGCTGCGTCCACGGAGTAGCGGCCGCCAACCCAGTTCCAGAAGCCGAAGGCGTTGGCCGGGTCGATGCCGAACTCAGCGACCTTCTCCAGGTTGGTGGAGACGGCGACGAAGTGCTTCTTGATGGCTTCGGCGTTCTTCTCGTCGGAGCCGTCGACTGCGCCGGCGGCCTTGAGGGCGTCGAGCAGCCAGGTGCGGGCTTCGCGAGCGTTGGTCAGGGTTTCCAGGGTGGTGAAGGTCTTGGAAACGACGATGAACAGGGTGGTCTCCGGGTCGAGGCCCTTGGTCTTTTCGGCCAGATCGTTCGGGTCGATGTTGGAGATGTAGCGTGCGGAGATGCCTGCGTCAGCGTACGGCTTCAGCGCTTCGTACACCATGACGGGACCCAGGTCGGAACCGCCGATGCCGATGTTGACGACGGTTTCGATCTTCTTGCCGGAAACGCCGGTCCATTCGCCGGAGCGAACCTTGTCGGCGAATGCGTAGATGCGGCCGAGCACTTCGCGCACGTCCTTGACGGTGTCCTGTCCGTCAACGATGTACTTGCCTTCGTCTTCGGCCGGGCGGCGCAGTGCGGTGTGCAGCACGGCGCGGTCTTCGGTGTTGTTGATGTGCACGCCGGTGTACATGGCCTTGGTGCGCTCGTCGAGCTTGACGGCCTTGGCAAGGTCTGCGAACAGCTGCAGGGTTTCCGGCTTGATCAGGTTCTTGGACAGGTCGAAGTGCAGGTCGCCCGCGTCGAAGCTCAGCTTCTCGACGCGCTCGGCGTCATCGGCGAACCACTGCTTGAGGCTGATGCCTTCGGACTGCAGCTCATCGTAGTGCTTCTGCAGTGCGGCCCACTCCGGGGTCTTGGTGGCGTCAACAGGAGGATTGATGGCCATGGTGTATAGGTCCTTTCATCATCACTATGAAGCGGATGCGATTGCGGCTTCTCTGCGGATTTCCGCGTGTCGCATTCCGTATCTCTTCACCTCACAAGATACTCACAAAAGAAGACAGAACAACACAAAAATATTTCCTGAGTTAACACATTCGCCAAGATTCGCAATATAGCGCGGTTCCGACCACCTCCGTCTTCGACATGCGCATTTTCGACGATTACTGAAATCGTATGCATGGTTCCGACGCAAGTCTTCGTAGCACTTCCAAACATGCAATAAACGAAACAATCGCATTATGCAGTGAACGACAAGAAAACGGCACTGCAACTACCAGCAAGCAAGCATTCAGCGACTTCGTGTTCTGCAGGGCCACAAACAATCTCCCGCACCCGGTAAAGATCTCCTTGCCGCTCTTATGCGAGCGCGACGAACAAGAAGTGAGCGCCGGTCATCAGCAGCAAACTGATAATCGCAGTAATCGACAGCGTAAAACCAGCAAGCTTCGCATTACCAAGCACCTTGTCGGTAAACAGAGTGGAAAACACTGCAATCGGCGCCAAACAACACATTGCAGCCGCCTCACGAATCTCAGCGCCAAACGGCAGCAGCAGCCAAGCCGCAGCAGCAAACGCAATACCAAACGGCAGTCGCCAGCCAATCACCTTCAACAACTGAAGTACATCCTGCTTGCCAGATGGCAAATCCATAAGCATGCCCACCATCAGCATTGCGCAGAACGAATTCGCGTTCGAAAGCGGCTGCACGAGCGCGGCAATAATGTCAGGAATCTTCACGTTAGCGAGCGTGAGAACAATCATCACCAGGTACGTGTCGAACGGAACCGAACCGAAGAAACCCTTGAACACGTTGCGGGCCAACGCCTTGCGGGCAAGACGTTTGGCATCCTTGTCTTTCGGCTTCACATACGGAAGCGTGGGCGCATTGCCCTGATACTGTTCGGTAAGCGGCGTGCCAGGCTTGATATGCAGCAGCGTTTGCGTCATCACATTCGTGCCGGCGGCAACCATTACGCAATTGCCAATGTCGAACATGGCGGCGGGCACGATCGCACCCGTGCCAAGAAACGCCTGCACCACCGGGAAACAGAAGCAGCCAACGTTGAAGCCGGAACCATTCAACATCATGAACGCGCGATCCCGCACCGGTCGGTGGCGGGACGTCAAGAAAATCACGACCGGCGGAATGAACGCAACAATCAGCCCGAACAGCGAAATCAACAGCATGCTGGAATCATGCGGATTCGTGGCGAATGAATAGACGATCGCGCCCGGCAGCACCAAATCGAAAATAATGGTCTGCATGATGCGATAATCGCGATCTTCGAACAGGCCGGCACGTTTGAACAAGTATCCGGCGAGAATAATCAGCAGTAGCGCAACAGGCTGAATCAGCGCAGACACGACACTCCCCCAATCCCTAATCATCTCTTTCTCTTCCTACCCGAAGCCATCTTAGGAGCATCCCCTGCCACCAAGCCACCCATCACCGTCCTGTTTCTTCCACCCACTGGAAGAAACACTCCGCTCACGCGCCCCTCAGCGTCCCGATTCCTCCACCCGCTGGAAGAATCCACCCGCAAACGAGCCCGCCAACGTCCCAAATCATCCAGTCAGTGGAAGAATCCACCCGCAAACAAGCTCCCCAACGTCCCAAATCATCCACCTACTGGAACAATCCACCCGCAAACAAGCTCCCCAACGTCCCAAATCATCCAGTCAGTGGAAGAATTGGGACGCAAACGGGCAAAATGTTCTCAACATGTTCTCAAAAAGGCTTATTGAGTGGACTACAATGACCAAGAACTGGCGGAATTCCGCCGTTTTCTGAAAGTGCGCGAGATGGGACTTGAACCCACACGTCAAAGACACAGGAACCTAAATCCTGCGCGTCTACCAATTCCGCCACTCGCGCAAGTAGCCATACCGGAGTGAAATGCTCCTGATATGCAAAACCCTAGATGCTTTCACATCTAGGGCACTGGAGCCACTTGACAGAATCGAACTGTCGACCTGCTCATTACGAGTGAGCCGCTCTACCGACTGAGCTAAAGTGGCAATGCCCGGTAAGCACACGCCATCCGCGCACAGGACACAAAGCGTATCAGAAAAACTCACCCCGCGCAAATCCGCGTCGCGCCAAGCAGCCCCAGCACCCCCGAGCTAGCGGCGAAGGAGTTTGTGGGCCAAATCGTTCACGCCGTAGCGCAGCTTGCTCACAGGAAGCGTGAATTCGCCCGGCAACTCCTCCACATAGCCGTTGAAGCCCTGCTTAAACTCCAACACGCCGCGTCCTTCGTCTTCCGGATCGTCGAATACACCCGAAATGCCATAGAAGTTGTACCGCGTCACTCCGCGTTCCAAGCAACGCGACATCATCTCATGCTGCAAGGCGGTGGGCGCGTAGAACTTGGCGTAACGATCGTCGGATCCGCTGGAGAAATACACCAGCTCGCGTTCATGCCACATGAACAGACCTACGGCGACCGGCACCACCTCGCCATCACGAGCGATGCGCTCGTTCGCATCCTCAATGCGGCGGCGTGCGGACTCCACATTCTTCTGAGCCGTATCGAGCTTCTTGCGCACATCATCCGGGTACTTCGTATGCTCAAGCGAACGCTCCAAGCGTTCCACGTCTTTCGAGAACTTCGCCAGCTTTTCCTCCCAGGATTGCAAATAGCGGTCAAGATGCACTTCCGCCACCATGAACTCGGCCTTGTCTCCAAACGCATCATATACGCGTTCGAAGTAATCAAGGCTACGGTTGGCGAAATGCTGGCGTTCGCTACTCAGCTCGCAAATATCGTGGAACACGTTCAGCTCACTGCGATTCAGGCGTCGAACCTCCACGCCGCTGTTCCGCGCGATCTTGACGTTACGACGCGTGTTCTTCGCATACGAAGCGAGCAGCTCGCCGGCGTTCGAGAACTCTCTCAAGTCCTTGACGTAATTCCAACGGTTCATTAGGGAACCATACCCACGAGTGAAACCGGCATGCTTCCAACCCAGCCGCTCGTACTCCCGCACCATCTCATCATTGGGTTCGGCCATGGCCTTGCCTTGCGAATCGCGAACGCAATACACCTGGTTCGGCCAGCACGTCAGGCTGATGGCGTGAACCCGTTCGGCAGCCTCGCGCAAACCTTCGGTCAACGCGGTCATCCGCTCTCTGTCATTCCCATTGCACAACGGGCCAAGCCATAACGAGCCTTCCACGCCGAAACGCCCTTGCGAAAAAGCCACCAACGCGCCAGCCACCGGAGCATCGTGCGAATCCACCAATCCAACGTATTGCGTCTGCATGCCTTCAGATTGCGCCAAAATCGCCATCTCGGAAGTCTGCTGGAATCCGCCGTACTCGCTCGCAGCGGAAAGAGCATCAAATTCACCGGCGCTCAGCTCACGGACATTCCATTCAGACGATTCTCGCTCTTGTTCCTCACTCGCATTCATTTCTCGCGCCATGATCCGCCACTGCCTTTCATTATTCAAACCGGCTAAAAGCCCCTTTTCCCAAGGGCGATAACCTAGTCTGACCTACAGTCGCTGTCAACAGCGTTCACATAACCCTCGCGCACCTATAAGTCCGCGCCCAGAAATCTCCAAGCAAAGGAAGAGCTAGCGGCGCAGTAGTTTGCGTACAGAAGTCTTGAGCTTGAACGCCAGCGGGCGTACGGGAAGCACGAACGAACCCATGAGTTCCTCAACATACCCGTTGAAACCTTGCTTGAATTCGAGTACGCCACGACCCTCATCTTCCGGATCGTCGAACACGCCGTTGATGCCGTAAAAGTTGTAGCGGGTCACACCGCGTTCCACACACAAATGCAGCATGGCATCATGCTGAATGAGCGCGGAAGCGTAGAACGGCTTGTACTTTTCCACACTGCCTGAGAACAGATACACCGTTTCACGAGCGTGTTCCACGAATAGGGATGCTGCCGCCGGAAGCACGTCACCGTCTTTGGCGTACTCGGCCGCCTCGGTCAAACGTTTTTTCGCCGCCGCCAAGTTTCGGGACTCCTCCCCTAGCTGGCGCTCCGTTTTGGTGGTCGGATGCTCGTCGTACTTGGCCTGCAGCACATCGACCTTCTTCTGCAAGGCGTCACACTTGGATTCCATGTCGGCAATGTATTCGCCGATGTGAATCTGCGCCACCATGAAGTGCGCCTTACTGCCGTAAGCTTGCTTGAACTTGCGGAAGTAGGCTTCACCACGATATTCGAAATTACGGCGTTCGGCGGTGGCCTGCTCGATGTCGGCAAACACCTGCAGCTCGTCTTCACCTAGCTCGCGCACATGCACGCCCATGGATGCGGCACGTTTCACGCTCCACTGCGTGCGCTTGTCATACGACTTGAGCAGTGACTTTTCGTCGGTAATGCCAGTCAGGTCTTTCAAGTAGCGCCAGCGCGGCACCGCAGTGTAGCCGATTGTGAAGCCGTCATGTATGAAGCCGAGGTTTTTCAACGTTTCCACGGCATCATCAGCAGGAGCACCACCTTGGTCGGCTGGCAGTTTGCCGCCACGCGAGTCATGCAGGCAGTATGGCATTTCCGGCACGATTTCCATCTGTGCGGAACCTTTCGCCTTCGCGTGCTGCCTGAGTTGGGTCATGAAATATTCGGTCAATTCGCAATCGCGATAGTCGCACAAGGGGCCGTCGTGCACCACACTGAAAGTGGAAAGGCGACTGTGATGCGTTTCGAATAATGCTCCCGCAACGATTTTGCCGTCTTCTTGAACGCCAAGGTATTCCACTTCGATTCCTTGGGCGGCACGCAGACGGCCTGCGGCAGAAGTCTGCTGGAAGTTGCCGTCCGCGTGATGCGCGGAAAAATCGTCAAACGCCTCTGGACTCAACGTCACCAGAGAAAATGCTCGCATGTAATCTTACCCCTTCATGCTGGTTGATTACGAGATTGATTGCCGTACGCAACCAGCATGATGGTAGCACGACTCAAAGGACTGTGATTTCGGTAGGGATTACCGGGTCGCCCTTCATGAGGCTTTGCGCGCCGATCGGCAGTTCGGCCAGCGCCTGGGCGCGGTAATTATGCGCGTTGACGATGGCTTCGTGGCCCTGATAATCGGAGTTGATTTCGCCGTTGCTCACGTAGCCGACCAGCAGATCCCTCCAACCTTCTTCCGGCTGATAGGCGGCCAGCTGCTCTTCGGAGCCGGAAATCACATGTTCGCAGTCGGCCAGCGAATACTCGTACGAGCGGAAGGCGAGCTTGCGGCCCGGAACCGTGGCCTTGTCCTTCGACTTCTTAGCCACCGGCTGCATGTCACCAGCGGAATTCTCGCGTTCAGTCAGCTTGTACACCATCGCACAGGTCGGAGCGCCCGATCCGGTGACGAGCATGGTGCCCACGCCATACGAATCGACCGGCGCAGTCTGCAGCGAAGCGAGCGCATACTCGTCCAAATCGTTGGTAACGGTGATCTTCGTGTTGGTAGCGCCCAACGCATCCAGCTGGTTGCGCACGCGCTGCGCCAACGACGCCAGATCGCCGGAATCGATGCGCACGCCGCCCAATTCGGGTCCGGCCACTTCAACAGCTGTCTTCACGGCCTCTTCAATGTTGTACGTGTCAACCAACAGTGTGGTGTTCTTGCCGAGCGCGGCAATCTGCGATTCAAACGCGCTGCGCTCATCATCATGCACCAGCGTGAAGCAGTGCGCGGCCGTGCCGATGGCATTCAAGCCATACATTTGCGCGGCCAGCAGATTGGCCGTGCCCTTGAATCCGCCCACTACCGCAGCACGGGCAGCGGCAACGGCGGCCCACTCGTTCGTACGGCGCCCGCCCATATCCATGCACGGGCGATCCTTCGCGGCGCTGACCATGCGGGACGCGGCCGACGCAACCGCGGAATCGTAATTCAGAATGCTCAGCAGCAGCGTTTCCAGCAGCGTGCACTCGCCGAACGTGCCTTCGACTTGCAGAATCGGCGAATTCGGGAAGAACATCTCACCTTCGCGATAGCCCTTGATCGAACCGGAAAAATGGAAATTCTCAAGCCATTTGATAGTGTCAGGACCCACTACTTTGCGATCTGCAAGGAATTTCAGATCATTATCGTCAAGATGGAAATTTTCAAGCGCGTCAAGAATACGACCTTGGCCGGCGGCCACCCCATAGTGGCGGCCAAGCGGCAGATGACGGGTGAAAATCTCGAATACGCACTTGCGATTGGCGGTGCCGTCCCTCAGGCACGCGTCAAGCATGGTGTATTCGTACATGTCGGTCATGAGTGCAGGTGAATAATCCAGCATTTCCAAAGCCTTTCTGACTTTTGGTGAAACTGACCATAAGTGTAGGCCTCGCCGTGGCCAAGCACAGGTTTTCGTTCCATCATACGTGCTTGCATGCCTGTATTGCGTGAGACAAACGTGAGATGCGCGCAAATTCGGGCACGACGCAAATTGGGATAGGCAAATTGAGGTGCAGCAAGAGGCGAGTTCAAGACGGAAAGACGGGTTTTCGGCTGGTGATACTGTTTTTTCGGAAAATACAAACGATTGTTGATCGTGTGATCAATCGAAAGCAGAGAAGTCAGCGATGGTAGCGATTAAAGACTTGTTGGGCGAAACGATGATTCGTACGGACGGACGCAAGGTGGATGAGCTGCGTCCGGTGCGCATCACCCGTCATTTCACGGATGTTCCGGAAGGATCCGTGCTTGTGGAATGCGGCAATACGCGAGTGATGTGCACGGCCACGTTCACCGCAGGCGTGCCACGTTGGCGCAAGGACTCCGGCTTGGGCTGGGTCACCGCGGAATATGCGATGCTGCCGCGAGCCACTGCAGACCGCACCGATCGTGAATCCGTGCGCGGCAAGATCGGCGGACGCACGCATGAGATCAGCCGACTGATCGGTCGCTGCCTGCGTGGCGTGGTTGATATGAAGGCACTCGGCGAAAACCAGGTGCAGATCGACTGCGACGTGCTGCAGGCCGACGGCGGCACCCGAACAGCGTCGATCACCGGCGCATATGTGGCGCTCGTGGACGCCATGCGCTGGGCCGAGAAGCACAAGCACATCAGGTCCGCCGAGCGCGTGATCAAAGACAGCGTTTCCGCCGTGTCCGTAGGCGTGATCGATGGCACACCGATGCTTGACCTGCCGTACATCGAAGACAGCAAGGCCATGACCGACATGAACGTGGCCATGACCGGTTCCGGCGAATTCATTGAAATTCAGGGCACTGCCGAACATCGCCCGTTCAACCGCGCCGAGTTGAACGCGCTGCTTGACCTGGCGGAAAAGGGCAACAAGGAACTGCAGGCAGCACAGCAGGCCGCGCTCGCACAGGACTGAAACGGCCGCAAGCCGAACGCAATCCGACTGTAGGCTGGCCTCCGCAAGCCGACCGTCGGCCAGACACGTCAGACGCATGTCAGACGCATGTCAGGCAAGCTGACATCAACGAAGCAACGAAAGGAATCGGAACGTGAGAATCATCGTCGCAACGCATAACGAGGGCAAACTCGTTGAAATCAACCGCATTCTGGAAGATTGCCTGGGTGAGAACGCGGATCAGGTGGAGCTGGTGTCGGCCGGTTCGCTGAATCTGCCGGATCCGGTGGAAGATGGCGTGACCTTCCAAGAGAACGCGCTGCTCAAGGCCCGTGATGTGGCCGCACGTACGGGCTGCCCGGCAATCGCCGACGATTCCGGTCTGATTGTGGATGTGATGGGCAATGCCCCCGGCATTCTTTCCGCACGTTGGGCGGGCAAGCATGGCGATGACAAAGCCAACAACGCGCTGCTGCTCGCGCAGATCGCCGACATTCCGGATGCCAAGCGTACCGCGCGTTTCCGTTGCGCGGCCGCGCTGGTGGTGCCGCAAACCGAAGCAGGCGCAGGCGCCGATGGTCGTTATGCGATCGCTCAGGAAATCGTGGAAACCGGCGAAATGCCGGGCGTGCTGTTGCATGAGCCGCAAGGCGAGCATGGATTCGGCTACGACCCGCTGTTCGTGCCCGACGATCAGCCGGCGCGTGCCGTCGAAGCCGGCGAGAAGCTCACGTCCGCGCAGATGGAACCGGCCGAAAAGAACGCCATCTCCCATCGCGGCAAGGCGTTGCGCGCCCTGCTGCCATCCGTGGCCACTCTGCTGAAGTAGGGCTGAAACGAGTCGCAGCAGTCTCTATTAGACGTTCTGCTAGGTGTTCTAAAGGTGTGGAACTGTAGTTTGCGGTTCCACACCTTTTATTTTCCGCTTTTTCGCCAACTGGGCGTCACCGCCCTTCGCCAACCAGTCTTCACTGGTCTTCGTCAGTCCACCGAACTTCACTGATCGTCGGCGCGAAAATCCTTGCCATCATAATTCGCCCAATCCGGGTATGGCGCCCCCGTTTCGATGCTGTGCTGAATATCGCGATACAAGTGCAGTTTGCGCAACACATGCATGTACGCCTCTTCCAGCGCGGCCCGCTGTTTCAAAATCGCTTGATGCCGCGATTCCAACAATTCCAGCATGTCCGCAATGTGCGCACGCTCGTCTTTTTCGTATGCGAAGAAGCGTTTGAGTTCGTCGATGCTCATGCCCGCATGTTTGAAGCAGGCGATCGCCTCGAGCCGCCCGATATGCGAGTCGGTGTACACGCGTCGCCCCGCATCGTCGCGCTCCACGTCGCACAGCAGCCCCTGATCCTCGTAATAGCGCAAGGTTGACGTCTGCACATGGAATCGTTGCGCGACTTCACGAATCGTATATGTTGCCATTCCCCTTCTCATTTCTACGATTTTCTAGGTTTTTCTAGCGATTTTGCGATTCCTTGCGATTGTCAATCATCGGAAAACACACTATCGACGATATTTGCGCTCAAGTTTACTTGAAGTGCGACGATAGTATCGTCGACAAACTCACGATATGCGCCAACTCAAGCAACACAGCGCACAGCGGAATACGCAGAGTTTTCAAGGAGGAACCATGCTTGAACCGACCACCGTCTACACGCCGTCACCCGCTCGATACGATTCCATGACCTACAATCATGTGGGCGCGAGCGGCCTGAAACTCCCAGCGGTTTCGCTCGGCTTTTGGCATAATTTCGGCGACATCACGCCGTACGCCACTATGCGTGACATCGTGTTCACCGCATTCGACAACGGCATCACACATTTCGATCTCGCCAACAATTACGGTCCCGAGCCGGGCAGTGCGGAAAAGAACTGCGGCCGTCTGCTGCGCGAATATTTCCATCATCATCGCGACGAACTGATCATCAGCACCAAAGCCGGCTACGAAATGTGGCTCGGCCCCTACGGTGATCTCGGCAGCCGCAAATATCTGCTCGCCTCGCTCGACCAAAGCCTCGAACGCCTCGGTCTCGACTATGTCGACATTTTCTACCATCACCACATGGATTTCTCCACGCCGCTCGAAGAAACCATGGGCGCGTTGGCAACCGCCGTGCAAAGCGGCAAGGCACTCTACGTGGGCCTGAGCAATTACGATGGTCCGACGCTGGAAAAGGCCACCGCGATCCTCGATGAGCTGCATGTGCCGTTCATCATCAACCAGAACCGTTACAGCATTTTCGACCGCACCGTGGAACGCAACGGATTGAAGAAAACCGCCAAAAAGCTTGGCAAAGGTCTTATCACGTTCTCGCCGCTCGAACAGGGTCTGCTCACGAACCGCTATCTCAACGGCGTGCCCGCAGACAGCCGCATCGCGCACGACGGTCGATTCCTGCAGGAAAGCGCGTTGACGCCGGAACGCCTGCAGCAGATCCGCGACCTGAACGACCTTGCCGCCGAACGCGGGCAGACGCTTGCCGAAATGGCGCTCGCCTGGCTGCTGCACGACGGTTACGTGACCTCCGTGCTTGTCGGCGCTTCCCGCCCGCAGCAGCTGCTCGACAATATCGGCGCGTTGAAGAACACCACGTTCAGCGATGAGGAATTGCGTCGCATCGACGAAATTTCGTTGCGCTAAACGCGGATATATCAGCAGATATAAGACGCAACAATAAAAAATCTGCCGAGATGGTCTCTATATCGAAATTATTTTTCGATGATTGAGATTGTCTCGGCAGATTTTTTATATGTAATCACTTTCGGCAATCTTCAGAAATTTCAACGAAATTCCAAGATCACCATACGATGAAAGAGATAAAAAACGATTAGAAATTGGAATTCATCATTTCGTCGTAGATACGCTTGCAATCCGGACATACCGGGAACTGCGAAGGATCACGCTTCGGCACCCACACCTTGCCGCACAACGCCACCACCGGTCGGCCGGTGCGACGGGACTCGGCAATGCGATCGCGCGACACATAATGGGCGAAACGATCCGCATCGCCGTTGCCGCCATCATCAAGCTTCGTCTCCTCTTCAGGACGTTCCAGCACCGCAGTGCCAGTACCCGCGTCGGGATTGGAAAGCGGCGAGACCGGGTCGGCCTCGTCAATGAAGCCGTCGCGATCATCGAACATCGAACATGCCATAATCAACTCCTCAAATACGCCGCAACCGCGGCACCACTGCCTCCATCATAGCCATGGAAACCCACATATTCGCCGACACTTCGCGTAATTTCACGCAATCGCGGTACGCTTGAGGCTATGACAATTGCAGTTTGCCCCGGGTCGTACGACCCAGTGACCGCCGGACATTTGGACGTCATCGAACGTTGCGCGCGTTTTTTCGATGAAGTGCATGTCGTAGTGGCGGTGAACGCGGCGAAAACACCGATGTTTTCCGAAGAGACCCGCGTTGAAATCATCCGTCAAACGCTTGAACAGCGGAATTGCCGCAATGTCAAGGTTGCTTCAACAACCGGACTGATTACCGACTATTGCAAGAAGGTCGGTGCGACGGTTATCGTGAAGGGGCTTCGGCAGAATGGCGATTATGAAGCCGAGTTGGGTATGGCGCTGGTCAATCGCAAGCTTGCCGACGTGGAAACGCTGTTTCTGCCGGCGGCGCCCGATTTGGAACATATCTCCAGTTCGATCGTGAAAGATGTGGCACGTCACGGCGGCGATGTGACCGGCATGGTGCCTGATTGCGTGATTCCGCTACTCGGAGAAGCGCTCAATAATGAAAAGAGGGCATGATGGGTGAAGAAACGAATGCGTACGATCCGGCCGGCAGCCAGTTTGACGACGACGTGACCGCCGAACGCCCGACCGATCGGGCGGCCCAATCCGGTCAGAAGGCACAAGCCACGGCACGCGCCGCCGAGCCGGTCAAACCGTTGATTTCCATGTCTGATCTGCCGGATTTACGCAACACGTTCAATCCCAACGCGCCGCTGGACGATTCCAACGATTTGAGCCGCGACGAATTCACCACCGTGTACGACATTATCGACAAACTCGAATCGGCATTGGACGAAGCGAAACCGATACTGTTCTTCCCCGGCAGCGTGCGCGTCGACCGCGACGAATTCACCGAACAGCTCGACCAGTTGAAGAAAATGATGCCGGTGCAGCTGGAACGCGCCTCAGCGTTGATGCGTGAGTCGGAACGACGTTTGGAAAGCGCGCAAACGCAAGCCAACGCCATCGTCGCTTCGGCGCAATCGCGTGCGGCAGACACGATACGTGAGGCCAACGAGCAGGCGCAATTCCTCGCCGGGCAGGAAAACGTGACCGAACTGGCTCGGCAGAAGGCGCGTGCTATTCTCGACCAAGCGCAAGCCAGGGCCGACCATCTCACGCAGGGAGCTGACAAATACTGCACCACGGTGATGGAAACGCTGCAACAGCAGCTCGGCAAGCTTGGCAACGACGTGCAGGCGGGATTGAACGTACTGTATGATCGCCAGCGCGAAGCGAGCACGCATGTGCCGCATCTTGACGCAAACGACTATCCGGAAAGCTGAATGGAAGGCTGAACATGGCACGTATCGAAGATTCCCCGTGGGCGATTTCCGTGGCGCAAGTCGCCTCGCGAGCCGGGCAAAGCAAGGAGATCGACGCAACGTTCCCCGCACCGAGCGGCATCGGCGATGAGATCGTCGGCGTTGAGGAGGGTGCGGATGTGACCGTTGTCGGCTCGTTCGACTCCATTGTCGACGGCCTGATTTTCAACGCCCGCATCAGTGCCCCCGTGCACGCCGAATGCACCCGCTGTCTGAAACCGATCAAGCGCGATTGGACGGTGAACGTCACTTCGTTCTTCCCATATGAAGACAAGTCCGCAAGCGTTGCGTCCGGCAAGGGCGGCAAAAACGGCAAGGGCGGCGTCAAGGAAGAGGAAGTCGACATTATCGCCGGCGAAGACGAGTCGGAGGATTCGTATCCGCTGCTTGAAGGCGGATCCTGGGCCGATATTGAGACGCTTCTGCGCGACACGTTGGTCGAGGAACTGCCGTTGCAGCCGCTGTGCAAGCCTGATTGCTTGGGATTGTGCTCTCAGTGCGGCGCCGATCTGAACGAGGATCCGGACCATCATCACGATGTGACCGATATTCGTTTCGCCGCTTTGGAAGGCTTGAAGGCCCGGCTGGAAGGCAACGAGTAGGGTTCATCCGGGTGCTGGCAGGGCTGATTTTGCTCGGTTTTTGCAATTTGTACGGAGCACAAGTTAAGATACTGAACGCTTAAGCTCAATCGTTCGAACGAAACAGAGGAAACACAATGGCACTGCCTAAGTACAAGACCTCGCGCGCGAATACTCATTCTCGCCGCGCAAACTGGAAGGCCAAGGCCGCCCAGACCGTTACCTGCCCGAACTGTGGCGCTCCGGCGCTGCCGCACATGGCCTGCCCGAGCTGCGGCGCCTACCGCGGCCGCGTGTACCGCGAGGCTGTCCGCTCCATCCACACCAAGTGAGTGGCTGCCGAGTAACGGCATGAAGCATTGAAACCCTGCCATCGACGGGTGGCAGGGTTTTGTATATTTCAGGCTGCGCACTTGGCCATATGCATTCGCATGCACCCGACCATCTCACCTCGCATCCGCCAAGTATCGCATCCACCTAGTATCCGCGCATTTCCCTGCATTTCCGCCTCGACATGGGTGGAGAGTAGACTGAACGGGATCGTTGTTTGCATAGCAATCGGCCAGATTCGCTGGCTTGTTGCCACGTACGCAACGTCCCGAACAGCGCGGCGAGCTTCGCCGTCGCATACCCACTACGAAACCGAGGACGATTATGACCCAGAACAACGCCGACGCATCCGCCGTTTCCGAAGGCGAGATGACCGCCAACGCACTGCTTGAAGCGCTCGGCACCACGCTCGAACCCGACCTGCTGGTCGAAGCGCTCACCCACCGCTCCTTCTCGCACGAGAATCCGGGCGCAAAAAACTACGAACGTTTGGAATTCCTTGGCGACGCCGTGCTTGAGCTCGTCTCCACGGAAACCCTGTACAAGGCACACCCCGACATGAACGAGGGGCAGCTTGCGAAAATGCGCGCGAAAGCCGTTTCCGAGGAATCCTTGAGCAAAATCGCTCGCGAAAAGCTCAATGCAGGCCCGTACATTCTGCTCGGTCATGGCGAAAGCGATCAGGGCGGCGCTGATAAAAGCTCGATTCTGTGCGATATCGTCGAATCGTTGATCGGTGCGACGTTCATTCAGCATGGCATTGACGAGGCACGTCGCGTTGTGCATCATCTTGTTGACGAAACGCTTGCGGAAGTCGCGACGGAAGGCCCAGCCCTCGATTGGAAAACCTCGCTTACCGTCAAAGCGCATGGCATGGGCTTCGGCGAACCGCGCTACCAGATGTCGGTTTCCGGTCCGGAATATGCGCAAGTGTTCACTGCGAACGTCATGCTGGGCGAAAGCGACGAAATCATCAGCACCGGCACAGGCACCAGCAAGCGCAAGGCGCAACTCGCCGCAGCCGAAGAAGGTTGGAAGGCACTGGACAATCGCAAGCCTGAAGCACAAAACGTCCGTAAGCATCGCAAACATCATCACAAGCACAGCGGCAACGAAAGTAACGGCAGCAAAGGCGAAAACACCAGTAAGTAGTCGCAGGTAGATAACAAGCAGCTACGAATCCGCCCTCTCATACCGCCGCGGAACGCAATACGCCAGAATATGGCACGAATCCGGCATATTCTCCTGTCAGCCGATAGCATAGACTGATTACTAGCGAAGGATTGCGATTCGCAAGTCGCCACAAGCGATTGCGCCGCTTTCCGATGATGGGGTTCGGCTGATTGCGTGCACCGAAACGCGGCAGCATACCCCTGTAAGAAAGTTCCACGAGCGAATATGAGAGGGAACATGGTGTTACCTACGCCCCTGCAGGCATTCAGCGGCATGCCCAAGGCAGCCGCAACCACTGAAAAGCAGACCATTGTTGACGGCGAGAAGATGACCGGCGCCGAAGCGCTGGTACGTTCGCTGGAAGATCTGGGCGTCAAGGATGTTTTCGGCGTTCCAGGCGGCGCGATTCTGCCGGTATACGATGCAATCAATGATGAAACCAGCTTCCGTTTTGTGCTGATGCGCCACGAACAGGCCGCAGGTCATGCGGCTGAAGGCTATGCCGTATCGACCGGTCAGGTCGGCGTGTGCATCGTCACGTCCGGCCCGGGCGCCACGAACATGATCACCCCGATCGCCGACGCGAACATGGATTCCGTGCCGATGGTGGTCATCACCGGCCAGGTCGGCGTGAACGCCATTGGCACCGACGCCTTCCAGGAAGCCGATATCGTCGGCGCAACCTACCCGGTGGTCAAGCACTCCTATCTGGTCACGCGTGCGCAGGACATTCCGCGTGTGCTGGCTGAAGCGCACTATGTGGCACGTTCCGGCCGCCCTGGTCCGGTGGTGGTCGACGTCACCAAAACCGCACAGACCGGCGATATGTACTATTCGTGGCCGCAGCGCATGATTCTGCCCGGCTACAATCCCACCACGAAGGCGCACGGCCGTGTGCTTTCCGACGCTGCGAAGCTGTTCGAGCAGTCGTACCGTCCGGTGCTGTATGTGGGCGGCGGCGCGGCACGTTCCGATGCCGGCAAGCTCGTGCAGGAGCTGGCGGAAGTCACGAACGCTCCGATCGTCACCACGCTGCCCGCACGCGGTGTTGTGCCTGATTCCGATCCGAAGGTGCTTGGCATGCTTGGCATGCATGGCACGATTGCCGCTACCGGTGCCGTGCAGCGTTGCGATCTGCTTGTTGCGATCGGCGCTCGTTTCGACGATCGTGTAACCGGCAAGCTTGACGCTTTCGCTCCGGGTGCACGTGTGATTCACATTGATATCGATCCGGCGGAAATCGGCAAGAACCGTCAGCCGGATGTGCCGATCGTTGGCGATGTGGCAACCGTGCTGAAGGATCTCATTCCGGAAATCAAGCGCGAGCAGGCCGTGCATGGCAAGCCTGACACTTCGCATTGGTGGGAGATCATCAACGATTGGCGTGAAAAGTACCCGATCAAGTGGGATGAGCCGACCGATGGTTCGCTCGCTCCGCAGTGGGTCATCAAGCAGCTTTCCGACCTGGCTGATTCTGACACGATTTGGGTTACCGGTGTGGGCCAGCATCAGATGTGGGCCACGCAGCTCATCGATTTCGAGAAGCCGCATTCTTGGCTGAGCTCCGGCGGCCTTGGCACCATGGGTTACGGACTGCCGGCCGCCATCGGCGCTCGTGTCGGTTCCGAACGTTTCCATGAGGGCGAGAAGCCGGTGTGGCTGATTGACGGCGACGGTTCCTTCCAGATGACGTCTGAAGAGCTGGCGACCGCGTTCCACGATCACACGCCAGTCAAGATCGCGCTGCTGAACAATTCCGTGTATGGCATGGTTCGTCAGTGGCAGACCCTGTTCTACGGCGAGCATTATTCCGCCACCAATCTGATGGATGGAGAGAATACGCCGGAAATAGTGGATGTTCCTGATTTCGTGAAGCTTGCCGAAGCGTACGGTTGCATCGGCATGCGTGCGTTCACGGAAGAAGAAGCCATTGAGGCGATCAAGAAGGCCAACGAAATCAACGATCGCCCGGTGCTTATCGACTTCCGCGTGTGGAAGGACGCTATGGTGTGGCCGATGGTCGCAGCTGGCGATTCCAACGACAATGTCACCTATATGCCCGGAATCAAGCCGCTGCAGCGCCCGAAGGCCGCTGCCGACAACGAGTAAACGAGTAAGTAGTAAGGAAGGGTCTACCAATGTATCCTGCATCTCAGCCGGGTTCCAAGCGCCATACGCTTTCCGTGCTCGTAGAGAACCGTCCGGGCGTGCTGGCACGTATTGCCGGCCTGTTCGCCCGTCGTGCGTTCAACATCAACTCGCTGTCCGTCTCCCCCACCGAGCGTCCTGACATTTCGCGTGTCACGGTGACCGCCGATGTGGATGAGGTGCCGCTCGAGCAGATCATCAAGCAGCTTAACAAGCTGCTGCACGTGTTGAAAATCGTGGATTTGGATCCGAACACCACTGTGGAGCGCGAACTGGTGCTTATCAAGGTGGCTGCCGACGAATCCAACCGTTCCGACGTGCTTGAGATCGTTCGTCTGTTCCGCGTGCGCGTGGTCGATGTGAATCCGGAGTCGTTGACCATCGAGGCCACCGGTGCCGAAGGCAAGATCGACGCACTGCTGGGGCTTTTGGAGCATTACGGCGTTATCGAGCTGGTTCGTTCCGGTGCGGTCGCCGTGACGCGCGGCCCGAAGGCGCTGAGCGAAAAGGTGATCGGCTCCGAAATCACCGGTCGCTGATCCAATCAGCCTAATCCCAAACCTACAGGGCTTTCCCGTTTCAACGCGGGAAAGCCCTCTTTGTTGTCAGATCTGCGATATTCAGAAAATATCTGATCATTGGAGGCATGCCAGCTGCAGTAGCATCTTTTGCGCAAAACAACAGTCTCATAGACGTTCGCCAGGCGCAAGAAGATATCAAACAAGGTTCATCGGGCTCTTAATAATGTGTTGGCAGAGGAAAGTTATCACCTTCGCCAAGGATTAGTTTTCGGCCCCGGCAACATCGAAACCGACCACAACATCACCTACTACCCCATCTACCTAATCGGCCAGTTTTGCAACAACTAGCCCAGTAGCATTCATCGTGATGCCACAAACCATGATGATGGCAGCACGACAGGGAGCATTATGACTGAAATTATTCATGATGGGGTTCCTTTACTTCATATACGGAAACAACAAGATCCGTATTGCCGATATTGATAATGGACAATGAGGTGGCATCTGGGAAATTCTTCGCCGGGAGAGAGATCGTTTCTATTCCGTTAGATGTACAGGCCTCCCTAGTGGTTAGGGTGTGTGGCTGTCCATCTTTGTAGAGAACAAACGAATAAGGAGCCTGCTCCTTCTGCTTACACATGGAGATGACATAATACATATTGCTGTCATCAACTGTTTTTGTAAATGAAATAGCATCATCGCCATGTACGGATTTCGCACCCAACTTGTTTACTAGAACCAGTTTGCCCGAGCTATTGAGATCATCGACGGCGACACGATCCAGAGCGTCCACAGTAAATGCTTTATATGCCTGTTTTGCGGCATCATCATTCTCGCTGCCGCTCTGTACGGAGCCATCACCGAAACTTTCATGTGCAGCTTTCGTGCAGCCAACGCATGACCACAACAACAAGCTGGACAACAAGCAACAGGCGCTTCTTCGCATCACTTGATTCATAAGGCACCTCCATTGGTCTCTCCGACAAGAACAGCTAAGGTTTCCTGCAATAACAATAATATGACATTGGCACATGGAATGCCACGCATCGCTGTCGCACGAATGGCCAACATTCACCGGAAACGATGGAGGAGCTGCGCCGCCGCCACAACATGCACACCCTGTCCGGTAATTGACGCGGACGATACGAATGCTACTCGAGCTGTTCGGAGAGTTCCATCCATTCGAGTTCAAGTTCTTCGGACTCGTCGGTGACGGCTTGAAGCTGGTCGTTGAGCTTGCCTAGGCCCTCGTAGTCGCTGGGGTCGTGCGCGGCCATTTGCTGCTCAAGATCGGCTTTCTGCTCTTCGAGTTTGGCGAGTTTGCGCTCGATTGCCGATACGCGCTTGGAGGCTTCGTGAAAGGCCTTGCCGGAAAGTTTCGGCGTAGAAGGCGCGGAAGATGCGGTTTCAGCAGTCGCAGACCCACTTGCGGAGTTACCTGCAGTGCCTTCGGTCGTGGAACCGGCAGCTCCAGCAGAACCGCCCTTCTTGCCTTTGCCGGCACCTGCCTTCTCGTCCGCAAACGGATCCTTGCCGTTCTTGATGGCCTCAGTCATGTCCAGATAATCCTGCACGCCACCGGGCAGGTGGCGCACCTTGCCGCCGATCAGCGCGAACTGCTGATCGGTGACACGTTCGAGTAGATACCGGTCATGGGAGACGACGATCAGAGTTCCCGGCCAAGTGTCGAGCAGATCCTCCATCACGGCGAGCATGTCGGTGTCGAGATCATTGCCGGGCTCATCCATGATGAGCACGTTCGGCTCGTCCAGTAGGATCAGCAGCAACTGCATACGACGCTTCTGACCACCCGATAGGTCCTTGATCGGCGTCATCAGCTGCGCCGACTCGAATCCGAGACGCTCCATCATCTGCCCCGGCGTGGTTTCCTTGCCGTCCACGATATAGCTCGGCTTGTAACGGCTCAGCACTTCCTTGATCTTGTATTTACCGAGCTTCTCCAATTCGTCGAGACGCTGCGAAAGCACCGCGAATTTCACGGTTTTGCCGATATTCACATGACCTACAGTGGGGGTGATCGTGCCGTCAAGAATCTTCAATAACGTCGATTTTCCGGCACCGTTCGCGCCGACGATGCCGAAACGATCGCCCGGCCCGATCAGCCATGTCACGTCGTCAAGAATCTTACGACCGGTAACAGTAATTTTTTGCGCTGCAGAAGTAATTTCTTCTGTAGAATCATCAGTATTATTTTCTTGCGATTCCTGAATTTCTTGCGATTCTTTCGCAGCTGCAGCAACTTGCGCCGCTGCAACACCGGCATCCACCAATCGCGGATCAGTCAGATCGTCGACGGCAACTTCCACGGAACCATGCACTTGCGGCTCGGCGTACATGGCCGGCACCACATCGACGCGCGATGCCGACGCTTCCATGTCGGCAACGTCAGGATCGATATCGGCCTCGCCTTGCACATGTTCGAAAATCTGCGTCACGTCGATCAGGTCAACCACCTGCTTGCCCAAGCGGGATGTGGCCATTTGCTTCAATTCCAGCGTATTGCGCACCGGAGGCACGTCGGCGATGAGCTCACGCGCGGCCTTCACATGGAATTTCTGCTTGGTGGAACGGGCGCGGGCACCGCGGGTAAGCCAGGCAAGTTCCTTACGAGCCAGATTGCGACGTTTCGTTTCACGCACGTCGGCTTGGCGATCGCGTTCCACGCGCTGCAGCATGTATGCGGAATAGCCGCCTTCAAACGGCTCGATTTCGCCGTCATGCACCTCCCACATGGATTCGCACACTTCGTCGAGGAACCAACGGTCGTGGGTGACGAGCAGCAGCGCGCCGGATCCGGCCGGCCAACGGTTCTTCAAATGTTCCGCCAGCCAGTGAATGGTCACCACATCCAAATGGTTCGTGGGCTCGTCGAGAGCGAGAATATCCCAATCCTTGAGCAACAGGCGCGCCAAATCGGCGCGGCGACGCTGACCGCCGGAAAGCGAACCGATTTTCGCTTCCAAGCTGATGCCGCCAAGCAATGCTTCGACGATTTCGCGCGACTTGGTTTCCGCAGCCCATTCGTAGTCTTCACGGCCTTCGAGCGCAGCTTCACGCACGGTGGCATTGTCGTCGAGCGGATCACGCTGGTCGAGCATGCCGAACGTAAGCCCGCCGCGAATGGTCACGCGGCCGGAATCCGGCTCCTGCGTGCCTTTGAACAAATGCAGCAACGTGGACTTGCCGTCGCCGTTCTTACCGACGATGCCGATGCGGTCGCCTTCAAAAACACCCTGCGTTACATCGTTGAAAATATTCTTGGTCGCAAAAGCAAGCGAAACGTGTTCAAGTCCCAAATCATAAGTCGGCATAAGTCACCAATGTAGCGGGAACATCTCCCAAACCTGCAGGCAATGCCGCAACTTGCGAATCGCCGCCAGTGCTACGCAGCAATCGGAACCGCGCGCAACTCGGCGATCAGCCCTGCTGCGCCTGAGCCAAATTCTGCCCATACGAATTGCAACGGGCGGCAAAACTCGAAAACACCTGATCCGCGAGCGGCTGCAACTGCGGATTATATTCGGCGAACGCCTCGCGCAACTGCGATTTCGACCCGCCGGCAGCCTTCAAATCCTTGACCATGCTTGACTCGTCAAGCCACTCCTCCAACAGAGTAGAGGTAACCTCCAAGTGGAACTGCATGCCCAGAGCGGAACCAAAACGGAACGCCTGCACCTTGGTTTTCTCGGATCGCGCCAATGGCTGCGCGCCCTCCGGCAACGACACCACGTCGTTATGCCAGTGCAGCACATCCACGGTTTTGTTCCACATCGAGAAATAATCATGCTTGTCGATGCGCTTGATCGGCGCGAAGCCGATTTCCGGAGCATCTCCCGACTTCAGCTTCGCCCCCAGCGCGGTGGCGATGATCTGATGTCCCAGGCACACGCCCAACACCGGCTTGCCCACACTGACCGCAGCCCGCGCGAGCTTGGCCTCGGCCTTTAATCCCGGATACTTGTCGTAGTCGAGCGCACCCATCGGCCCGCCCATGATCACCACGCCGGAAACCTCGCCAAAATCAGGCAAATCCGGTTTCTTCTGCTTGGCGACATTGATGATTTGATACTGCAGTCCCAAATCATCCAGACTGTCCAGAATGCGTCCCGGTCTCTCCCACGGAACGTGTTGCAAAATCAGCACCTGCGATTGCGTCATACGTTCTATTGTTGCATCACCTACGTAAACGATGTTCACAAATCCAACAAAAACCGTTTTGCCGTTCATTTTCATCTCGCATGCATGTCCGATTCTGGCAATACTCTCGTGGTTATGACGAACACGCAAGAACCGCAGAATATCAACATTTCTAGCGCCGCAATCGCAGTTGACGCAGTGGCGAGCGCCGCTGCCGATCTGAAGCTGTACGACACCGCATCGCACGCCGTGTCGAATTTCACGCCGATCAAGCCTGGTCAGGTCGGCATGTACGTGTGTGGCGCCACCGTGCAAAGCTCGCCGCATATCGGCCATATTCGTGCGGCTGTCGCGTTTGACGTGGTGCGTCGCTGGTTCGAGCGTTTGGGCTACAAGGTCACGTTCGTGCGCAATGTCACCGATATCGACGACAAGATTCTCGATAAGGCTGCGGCCGCCGGTCAGCAGTGGTGGGAGCGCGCGTACATTTACGAGCGTGAATTCACTGAGGCTTACAACACGTTGGGTGTTGAGCCGCCTACATATGAGCCGCGTGCGACCGGCCACATGATCGACATGATCGATCTGATCAAGCAGATCATCGACAATGGCCACGGCTACGTGGTGACTGATGAGAACGGCAATCCGACCGGCAACGTGTATTTCGACGTTGCCAGCTGGCCTCATTATGGCGAGTTGACGCATCAGAAGCAGACCGCTGTGGCCGATGCTGCTTCCGAGGTGGCCGATGCCATGGGTCCGTCTGTCGACAATACGGGCAACGACAAGTACAATCCGGTTGATCCTGCGGACATGTCGGAAGACAAGCATGATCCGCGTGATTTCGCATTGTGGAAGGCTCCGAAGGATTCCGATCCGCTTGACGCGCGTTGGAACACTCCGTTCGGCACGGGTCGCCCGGGTTGGCATATTGAATGCTCGGCGATGAGCCACCGCTATTTGAAGGATATGTTCGACATTCATGGCGGCGGGCTGGACTTGCGTTTCCCGCACCATGAGAACGAAATGGCGCAGACTCGTGCCGCCGGTTACGATTCGGCGGCTCGTTGGATGCATTCCGCATGGGTTACCGCCAAGGGTGAGAAGATGTCGAAGTCGCTGGGCAACGGCTTGTCCGTGCCGGCGGTTTTGGCGGAAAATTCCGCTTGGGTGGTGCGTTACGCGCTTGGTTCCGTGCAGTATCGTTCCATGTTGGAATGGTCGGATCAGACGTTGACCGAGGCTCAGTCCGCGTACGATCGTGTGTCGAATTTCATCGAACGTGCCGGTGCCGCCGTTGGCGGGCAGCCGTCCCGTGAGGAGATCGTTTCGGTTTCCGCCGATGATCTGCCGGCTGATTTCGTTGCCGCAATGAATGACGATATTAATGTTTCCGGCGCTTCCGCTGCGATTTTCACGGCGATTCGTTCTGGCAACACGTTGCTTTCGAAGCTTGCCGATCGTGTTGATTCGGATGTTGCGAAGGATGAAGTTCGCGCTGTTTTGGTGAATGTGCGTGCGATGCTCGATACGCTTGGTTTGGATCCGTTGGCGGAACCGTGGGCAAGCGAGGGTGCGGCCGGCGGCGCCGCCGGAGCCGGTGCCGATTCCGCTGAGCATACTGCGCTTGACCGTTTGGTTTCCGAACAGTTGGAGGAGCGTGCCGAAGCCCGCAAGGCCAAGGATTTCGCCCGCGCCGACGCCATTCGTGATGCCTTGGGCGCAGCCGGAATCGTCATCGAAGACACTCCCCAGGGTCCCACCTGGACCCTCAAATAATCCGCAGCGCTCTTAATAAGCAATAATCCCGTCTTCTCCTATTGGAAGAGACGGGATTTTCATTTCTCATGCAAATTGCATCAAGCATCTCACCGAATATCAACCGAACATCATCAACACCATTAATTGGAATGCGAAATTTCCCGCGGGACGGCTAGACTGAGGAACATTATGGCAGCATTTAGTTCTTTGACAGATAGGCTCTCGAATGCGTTCAAGCATCTGAAGAGCAAAGGCAAGCTTTCCGAGGCTGATATCGATGGTACGATCCGCGAAATCCGCCGCGCGCTGCTCGACGCCGATGTGGCGCTCGACGTGGTGCGTTCCTTCACCGGCCGAATCCGCGAACGTGCGCTCGGCACCGAGGTTTCCCAGGCGCTGAATCCGGCCCAGCAGGTCGTGAAGATCGTCAACGAAGAGTTGACGGCCGTGCTTGGCGCTGGCGTTGACCGCCCGCTGAATTTTGCGAAGAATCCGCCGACCATCATCATGCTCGCCGGTCTTCAGGGTGCTGGTAAAACCACCCTCGCAGGCAAACTCGGCTACTGGCTGAAGGATTCCGGCCACACTCCGCTGTTGGTCGCGGCCGATTTGCAGCGTCCGAACGCGGTGACGCAGCTGCAGGTGGTTGGCGAACGTGCAGGCGTGCCCGTGTATGCTCCGGAAAAGGGCGTGCAGTCCGACGGTGGCGAAGCCGTTGCTTCCCCGGGTCTGACCACCGGCGATCCGGTGAAGGTGGCGCGTGACGCTGTTGCACTGGCCAAGCAGAAGCTGTACGACACGGTCATCATCGATACTGCAGGCCGTCTCGGCGTTGACGAAGAGCTGATGAAGCAGGCTCGCGATATTCGCGACGCCGTGCAGCCGAACGAAATCCTGTTCGTGATCGACGCGATGATCGGTCAGGATGCCGTGCAGACGGCAAAGGCGTTCGATGAGGGCGTGGATTTCACCGGCGTGGTGCTTTCGAAGCTTGATGGCGACGCCCGTGGTGGTGCCGCGCTTTCGGTCGCCTCCGTTACCGGCAAGCCGATTCTGTTCGCTTCCACTGGCGAAGGTCTGAAGGATTTCGAGGTTTTCCACCCGGATCGTATGGCTTCCCGCATTCTCGATATGGGCGATATTCTTACCCTGATCGAGCAGGCGCAGAAGCAGTTCGATGAGGAAGAGGCTCGTAAGGCCGCCATCAAGATTTCCGATGGTTCCTTTGGTTTGGATGATTTCCTCGATCAGCTGCAGCAGGTGCGCAAGCTTGGTCCGATGAAGAATCTGCTTGGCATGATTCCGGGTATGGCCGCGCATCGTAAAGAACTTGAGCAGTTCGATGAGAAGGAAATCGATCGTACTGAGGCCATTATTCGTTCGATGACTCCTGCGGAACGTCGTGATCCTTCGATTATTGACGGTTCTCGTCGAGCTCGTATCGCTTACGGTTCCGGCGTGACCGTTTCGCAGGTGAACGCGCTGTTGCAGCGTTTCGAGCAGGCCGCGAAGATGATGAAGCGTATGAGCAACAAGGCTGGCGCTGGCATGCCTGGCTTTGGCGGCCCTGCCATGGGCGGGGGCAAAGGCAAGGGTAAAGGCAAGAAGGGCAAGAAGAAGGGCGGTAAGTCCGGCAATCCGATGAAGCGCGAGGCTGAAGAGAAGGCATTGCGCGACAAGCTTGCCGGCAAGAACTCCGACGGTAAGTCTTCCGGCGGTTCCGCTTTTGCCAAGAAGCCGCAGAATCCTGCACTTCCCGCCGGATTGCAAGACTTGATGGGCGATGCCGGTGAGCTGCCGCCGAACTTTGGCGGCGGACTGTCCGGCTTGCTGCACTAAAGCAAGCGACGCGAAAACGGTAACGTATAAAAAGGGGATGTGATTCAAGACGAATCGCATCCCCTTTTTGCGTACTCCAATCAGCTGTTTTCAGCTGAATCGACTACCTTATAATCGCCATCAACTACTTCAACGTCAACGTGGCAACAAGCGCAAGATGATCGCTGCCTTCAACGCAGAACGAACTCACGTCGGAAGCGTCCAATCCCTTGGTGAAAAGCACATGGTCGAGAATGATGCGCGGCCACGGCAGCCATGATGGGAACGTGGCATGACGGCCCTTCGCCTCGCACAAGGCCGCATCCTTGAAGCCCGCATTCAGCAGCTTGCGGAAGCTTGGATGATCGGTACCGGAATTCAAATCACCCAACACAACGGTGATGTCGCCCTGCTTCTGAGTGGTCGCCAACTCCCCCAAACCGATGATGCCGGCGGACCATTCCCTGCATCCGCGCATCGGAGACTTCGGATGTGCCGAAACAAACGTGATGCCGCGCATCGAATCGATCGGGAAGCACACGCCCGGCACGTCGGCCGCGGGAATCACCGCAGTGACCGGAGACATGTCGCTTGGTTCAATACGAATCCACACACCGTTGAATCCGCCATTGTCCGTTCCCTTGCTCTCCCCCAACTGACGGTACGGAAGCAAATCAGACAATCCCGAAGCGTCCAATTGCGCAACCAGATCGTCCGTCAATTCCTGCAATGCAAGTACTGCAATATCATGTTTTTTGACCGCACTGACGATTGCCGCAGCGTTGGCGCGACCAAATCTGCAGTTGAGCGTCATCACACGGAAACGGCCATGTTTCGCGGATTCCACAACAGCTTCATTACCTGTTTCACGAGATGTTTCACGCTTTTCCGCAAGTTTTTCGGCAACCCTCTGCGCAGTATTGGGAGAATTAAGATTTTCCATCCAATATGCGATTTTGCGCAGCAGCGACGCAAGACAGACCACCGCAGCGACTCCCCCGAGAGCCGGCTCATGCAACGCGAAACCGGCGACGGCGATCGCAAGCGTCGGAATCCACAGCAACGGAATCAACGCAATCAAGTACGGCAGCGGCAAATGGCCATCCCAACCAGCCGGCATCTCGCCAAGCGCAATCCATACAACGCAAATAATCAACGCAATCCAAAGCGCGATAATCATTCAGGCAACTCCCCCTATGCAAACCGTTCACTCCGAACGGACATACGCAAACTCGGAACCTCCAAGTGTAGCCAGCCTGCCTGATTCCGACGATTCAGCCATGTAGACCCACGCAAACATCTCACGAATGCCAGCAAATGTCCGATTCTGCAGATTCAGTCATTCAAGGCATCACATTCGCCGCATAATTGACCGTTTCCGCAGAATCAGACAAACGACTTCCCGGTTTTGCACGGATTCGGAAAGTCGCATAGAGCGGGAAACATCCTAAGACCCATCCGTCCGTACCCCACGGTTATAATTGGCAAGTTATTCGCGCGCGCGAGGCCCTCTAACTATCGCGTGACGTGAGGAACATGTGGGTTTCGGATTCCGTGCCCCACACAGAAAACGAAACGCACACCCCTAGTTATACAAGGAGAGCCATTTTGGCAACCAAGATTCGTCTGAAGCGCATGGGTAAGAAGTTCTACGCGTTCTACCGCGTGGTGATCATGGATTCCCGTACCAAGCGTGATGGCCGCGCCATCGAAGAGATCGGTACCTACAATCCGAACACCCAGCCTTCGACCATCGTTATCGATTCCGAGCGCGCTCAGTACTGGCTCGGCGTTGGCGCTCAGCCGACCGAGCAGGTGCTGAACCTGCTGAAGATCACCGGTGACTGGCAGAAGTTCAAGGGCCTTGACGGTGCTGAAGGCACCTTGAAGACCGTTGAAGCTGGCCCGGATGCCGCCGCTCGCGTTGAGGCCGTTGAGGCTCAGGCTCAGAAGCTGAAGGCTGCAAAGTCTGAAGCTGATGCCAAGGCCAAGGCTGAAGCCGAAGCCGCCGCTACCGAGGAAGCTCCGGCCGAAGAGCCGGCTGCGGAAGCTGAGTGATCATGCTCGCCCAGGCTGTGGAACATCTGATTAAGAACATCGTCGATTTTCCCGACGACGTTTCGGTGAAGTCCCATGAGAACGCGCGTGGCGAACTCATTCGCGTGCGCGTCAACCCGGAAGACATCGGTCGCGTCATCGGACGCAGCGGACGCACGGCAAATGCGATTCGTGCCGTGGTGCAGGCACTGTCCGACCACAAGGTGCGCGTCGACATCATGGACGTGCGCAGGTGAGATCCTAGCGTGGTGCGTGATATGCATTCTGACGACCCTCAACAGCCCGAGCTGCTGAGGGTCTGTCGTATCGGGCGTGCGCAGGGGCTCAAAGGCGAAGTCACCGTGCAAATCTTTACGGACGAACCGGAATACCGGTTCGCTCCCGGTGCTGTGTTATATACGAAAGACGGCGAAGAAGAGTATGTGGTGGAAAACTCCCGTACTTTCAAGAACCGTTGGATCATCAAGTTCGAAGGCATTGACAACCGCGACCAGTCCGAAGCGGCCAACGGCATTGTGCTATATGGCGAGGCGGATGATCCGGAAGACATGCTTGAAGCCGACGAATGGTATCCGAAAGACCTCATCGGACTTGAGGCGCGACTGGCTGAAAACAATATGCTTGGTCTCGAACCGGGCGTGGTGGTCGGCAAAGTCGTTGACGTGATAGAAGTGGCCCAATGGCTGCTGAAGATTCGCCTCGCCAATCCGGTGAAGGATGCCGACGGCGTTGTGGTTGAGAACAGCGCGCTCGTGCCATTCGTGGACGAGCTCGTGCCAGACATCGACCTTGAAGAGGGCTATCTGACCCTCGATCCGCCCGGAGGTCTTATTCCGGGACTGTGATCGTTTGCGATCCTACGTAAGCATTCATGATTACGCGCTTTCGATCACATATCCATTCAAGTGGGCATTGGAATCCAGTGCCCACTTTTTATGTTTCCTGTCACTTGGCAGGCATCCCGGTATTCTGAACATTATGAAGATCGATATCGTGTCTGTTTTCCCGGAATATTTTGAAGTGCTGAACCTCAGTCTGCTCGGCAAAGCGCAGTCGAAAGGGCTTGTGGAGGTTACCGCGCACAATCTGCGCGACTGGACGCACGACGTACATCATTCCGTCGATGACACTCCTGTCGGCGGTGGCGCAGGCATGGTGATGAAGCCGGAAGTGTGGAGCGAATGCCTCGACGAGCTGCTTCAGCTTGAGCCTGCGGTAATCGAAAATACGGAAAATATTGAGGATTCTGCGGATTCCTTCGATACTGGCGATTCTTGCGATACTGCAGATTCCGACACTGCACAATCTTCCGCAGGTCCTGAGAATTCCGAAAAAACTGATATTGCACAATCTTCCGCAAGTCCTGTGCTGATTTTTCCGAATCCTTCCGCCCCACTGTTCACACAACAGGATGCGACGGAACTGAGCCATGCCGATCATCTGCTGTTCGGCTGCGGCCGTTACGAAGGGTATGACGCGCGCATTCCGCAGTATTACCGCGCGCAAGGCATTGACGTGCGAGAATATTCGATCGGCGATTACGTGTTGAACGGCGGCGAGGTTGCGGTTTCGGTCATGCTGGAGGCAATCACGCGGCTGCTGCCCGGTTTTATGGGCAATGCCGCTTCGATCGTGGAGGAATCGTATACGGGCGAGAACGCGCTGTTGGAGCACCGACAGTACACGAAGCCCGCGGAATGGCGTGGCATCAAGGTTCCGGACGTGCTGCTTTCCGGCAATCATGCGAAAGTGGATCGTTTCCGCCGCGATGAGGCATTGGCCAAAACCGACGAGCTGCGTCCGGATCTAATTGAAGCGTTGGATTGCACCAAGCTCGACAAGGCCGATCGCAAGACCTTGATGGCGCTCGGTTGGGAGGTTTCCGCCACCCATCCGCGCAAACGCTAGCTTTAAACGCTTGTTTTTACGCGGAATAATCGCAAGTTTTTTTCTTGCGATTATTGCTGACCGTTATCTGAGATTGGCTCGCTGGGTTCAATGTAGTAGACGGCGGTTTCGCCATAATCGCGCCGATCGGTGATTTCCCAGTTTTCTGGAGCCGTGGGCTCTTCGGAACGGGTGGATCGTTCAAGCATGATCACCGTGTTGCTGGAAGTCAGTTCACGGCTGGCAAGATCGGCGAGCAGCTGGTTGCAATCATTCGTTTCGAAGGCGTACGGCGGGTCGATGAACACCATGTCGAACGGTTCAACGGCCGAAGCTGAAGCCGCGTATTTTTCTGCGCGAGCCTTCACCACGCGGGCACTCATGCCATGTTCCCACGAACGGTTATGTTTCAACGCGGTCAGCGTCTGCGCGATCAATGCGGCCGCCGGAGCGGATGATTCCACCGCCACCAGCTCTCGTGCGCCACGGCTCAATGCTTCGATGCCCAAAGCGCCGGTTCCTGCAAACAAATCGAGCACGCGGGCATCGTCCAACACTCCCCATGAATCGAGATGCGAGAAAATCGCCTCTTTGGTGCGATCGGTGGTCGGTCGAGTGCCCGCTTTCGGCGTGGTCAATGCAACGCCTTTGAATCGTCCTGAAATTACGCGCATACGCACCACTCTAGCGTGCCAGGCGATTAATTAATCGCACCAAACTAATTACTGGTCAGGAACGTTTCATTGCCGCGCGTGAAATCAAGCACCGCCCCGGCCAACTGCACATGTTCGAGTAAATCAGGATCCTGAGCGACAAGCCTCGTAGCCTCAACCCGCGCATGCTCAATAATCTTCACATCCTTAACCACACGAAGCAGCTTCAAACCTGACTTTCCGCCAGATTGCGCGTCGCCGAGCACGTCGCCGGCGCCACGGAATTCCAAATCGGCCTGCGCTATTTCGGCACCATCCAACGTGCCCTGAATCACGTCAAGACGGCGGGCGGCATCACTGTCCGCAGGCGCACGCGAAATCAGGAAAGCCCCCGAATCAGTGCCGCCTCGGCCGACGCGCCCACGCAACTGGTGCAATTGCGAAAGCCCATACCGGTCCGCATCGAAAATCACGATGCAGCTGGCTTTCGCCACGTCCACACCGACCTCGATTACCGTGGTAGCCACCAGAATCGGCGTTATGCCGGATTCAAAATCGGCCATGACCTGCGTTTTGGTGGCATCATCGTCACGCCCGGTCAACGTGGCGAAACGGATGCCTTTGAACTGCGGCAACGATTGTAGTCGTTCCGTGATTTCCGCCACGGAATGCAGCGGCGGGCGTTGCGCTCGCCGGTCGTCGTCTTCACCAAGATCGTACGCGTTGTCAAAGGCCGGAACCGACGAACCTGCGGTTTTCGAGCCTGAAGCCGCTGACGCCGCCAGCGCGCCGTCCGCATCTTCGGCATCGGCGTCAATGCGCGGGCAGACCACGTAGGCACGCTCCCCCGCGTCGATGCGCTTGCGAATCAGGGCAAACATTTCGCCCATCAACGACGCATTGTCTTCCGGCACCACGAATGTGCGAATCGGCTTGCGGCCGCCGGGAAGTTCGGTCAGCGCGGAAATATCAAGATCGCCGAACCAGGTCATGGCTGCGGTACGCGGAATCGGCGTGGCCGTCATGACCAACAGATGAGGCGCCGTAGAACCCCTGGAATTCAACGATTCGCGCTGTTCCACACCAAAGCGGTGCTGTTCGTCGATCACCGCCAAGGTGAGGTTCGGCGCTTGGAAGCTTTTGGAGAATGCGGCGTGCGTTGCCACAACGATGCAGGGCATGCCCGATGCGGCTGCTGCGAGCACGCGACGACGTTCGGCAAGTCGCATACTTCCCGTGAGAAGAAATACAGGAATTTCCCCATCTTTTATGCCAAATATATCGTTTCCTTTGCCGGAAAATCCGGTTTCCACATCATCAGATGCGGCCAAATCAAGCAGGTCTGCAAGTTGTGCACCTTTATCCACAGCATTATTGTGAATTGTTTTTGTGCCGAATTCCCCATCTTTTGGACTTTGCGCAGACCGTTTATTGCTTCGCCGCGCATTGGCATCATCTAGATTTTTTTGATTATCACTCGAATTTGCGTCGCTTTTTCCCAGTTTGGATACCATTGTGGAAATGCTCGCATAATGCTGTTCGGCAAGAACCTGCGTTGGCGCTACAAGCACGGCCTGCCCGCCTGATCCCACAGCCTGCATCATGGCGGCAACCGCGACCACGGTCTTACCGGAACCGACCTCGCCTTGCAGCAATCGCTGCATGGGGTAATCGTGCGCCATATCGGCGGAAATATCGGCGATGACCTGCTGTTGGCCGTTCGTCAAGGTGAATGGCAGCGAGGCGATGAAATCGTCTTTCAGCCGTGTCGAAGAGCATGCGGTCGCCTTGGTTTTGCGCGACGCATCACGCGACGCGACGAGCGCGGTCTGGCAGATCAACGCTTCCTCATATCGCAACGTTTGCAAGGCGTTATCGAAATTCTTACGATCAACCGGATCATGAATCGCCATGAATGCCTCAGCACGATGCATAAGCCCATATTCCTCACGAAAATCTTCCGGAATAATATCGGGAATAGCATTACCGAGTGCTTTAATCTGTATTTCTCGATCAATTTGGGGAATATCAAAATCCCCTTCTTGCGTAGGATTATCTAAGAAATTCCCTGCATTTTGCGTTGCCAAATATTCGGATCCGCGCAACGCATCCATATATTTCAATACCGATTCATGAATATGTTCGCTGGAAATTCGCGAAGTTGCATGATATACCGGTCGTGGACGGCAAACTCGTTTCAGCGCTTCGTCGATCGTTTGTGCATCGTATTTCAGATTGCCGAGAGGCGGATTCGCAGGATCGCCGAAACCGTCGTTCCATTCCCCGTTTTCCGACTGCGATTGCACGGGCTTGATGGTGAGCAGGTCGGGATGCGTGAATTGCAGACGATTGTCGTACACGCTTGGCTCGCCTGCGACGACAAGCAGCGCTCCCGCGTGCAGTTTGCGCTGCACCCAGTCAACATACGATTTGCGATACGAAAAGAAGACCAGCGACGCCAACGATTTTGGGGTGTTGCGACGCGCTGCGAAATCGTCGTCCGTGACTGTTGCGATCAGGCGGAAGCCTCGACGTGCCATGGGGAAAACGCGCGTTTCGAGCACATGCGCGGCGAACGCCATTTTCTCCCCGATTTTCGCTTCATGCAGTGAGCGCGCGGGAACCGGATCGGTTACGCGGAACGGATAGTAGGTCAGGGCGTCGCCAACTGACACCACACCAAGCGATTTCAGCGCGCCGACTCTGCGGCGGTTGCTCTCGATTGATGAAATCGGTGTTTCCAGTGTGGTGCTCATAACGCACCATTCTCCCCAGTTATGCCGACAGATGCGGCTTCAACCACTGGGTACGACTCAAACCGCCCAAATTCCCCACTCGCTGGAGGAATACGGACGCAAACCAGCCCCTCAGCGGGCAAAAAACTCCACCCACTGGAGAAATCACCCCGTCCACAAGCCCCTCAGCGGGCAAAAACCTCCAGTCGCTGGAGAAATCAGGACGCAAACCAGCCAACCAATGGGAGTATTCCTCCACCTACTGGAGGAATACGGACGCAAACGCCACTGTAAGCGGGAAGATTCCTCCATCAAGTGGAGAAATCCGAACGCTTAAAGCCCTGGCGAGATCAAGATAAAGCAAAACCCCGGTGACCATTGGCCTACCGGGGTTTCAAGCTGTTATTTCGCGATTCACGCTTCAACGCGCTGAACCTTGCCAGCCTTGATGCACTTGACGCAAACGCGAACGCGAACGTTCTCGCCGTCGATGGTGGTGCGAACCGGCTGCAGGTTCGGGCGGAAGGTGCGCTTATTGCGAATATGTGAGTGCGAAACGGTGAAACCGGTCTGCGGTCCCTTGCCGCACACTGCGCAACGAGCTGCCATAATGGACTCCCTATAATTACTATTGACTTGCAAGTCTGCGCGTTCGATGCCCCGCAACTGAATGCAAGGCAGAACACACAACTTCTCAACTATACAACCAGCCCCAGCCAATCGCAAATTTGTGGATAGCAATCGCCTTAAATTCCCCGGAATGCCGCTGTCTGGTCAACATTCGTCAGGTCGGCAGACAGCACATCCAAACCACCATTTGCCCGCGCATAGACGCCGCCAGCCAGTCAAACCGACCAGCACACCCCACCCGGCGTCGTCGCGCTAGTTCTTCGAACGCCCTTCGGCTCCAAAACGCAGGCTCATCGCAACCGCGCCGATCACATCACCGCCATCGCGCATTCCAAGCATCCAAGCCGCATCCTGAGCCAGTAGCGGGAAACCAGCATCCGTCAGGCAAATCGCGGCGCGGGCAATCGTATCTAACACCTTGTCTTCCGGCGCAACCGGCACGCCGCCGGATCGCAGCGCATCGCACGCATCCCCATATTTCATATCCGGCGAAGGCAATCCCATCTGCCTACTCACTTCTTCGGCCTCATCGCGCGCGGCCGTACGGAATGGCGTGCCTCCGTTGACCATCATCGCATAGCAGGCGAGCGCTTCCGGCAGACGTCCCAACTGCCACAATGCGTAGCCAAGTCGATAGTAGAGTACTTCGCAATCGATAGGCAGCACTGCGATTTTCAACGCGCCGATGAGCACGTCGGCCGCTTTGCCGTATTCGTCGGTTCTTGCGTACACCTGTGATAGTTCCTCGTAGAAACGTACGCTGGTTGGGGCAAGTTTGATGCAGGCGCACAGCTCACGTTCCGCGCGCTCATAGTCGCCATTGTTTTTGGCGAGTTCCCCAAGATTCTGGTGTACGTCGACTACAGCATCCGGCAGTTTCCAGTAGCGCGTGTGTTCGTCGCCGTCTAGCAGGGAGATAATGAGTCGCACGCCTGGACGGCTGCAGTAGAGCGGAATTTCGCCGTTTTCGCCAATTTTCGCTACGCCTGTCTCGTCAGTTCCGCCCGCTTCGCACACCCCACCTGCTTCACCGCTTTCGCCAAGTTGCGCCAACGCGGCTTCCAATTGGAGTTCGGCGACCATGGGGGATCCTTCGTTTTCTTCCATAATCGCGTTCACATCATCGGTGGAAACCGGCGATTCGTCATGCATCACGTCAAGTTCGCAGGCACGGTCGGCACGTAGGAATCCCCGCAATCCTTCAGGTAGCGCGCGTTGATCCTGCCATTCGGAAACACGTTTCTCCAAGAATACGGCTGGCGTTGCAAGCGGTGTAATTGGCGTCAGGGCGCGGTTTTCGCCAAAGAAGCCCACATAACGCACCGGACGCAGCATATTGAGCAGCGCCAGCGGATCGACATCCAACGGAACCGCGTCGCATTGTCCGTTTTTCATGGCAGGCAGCGCACCCATCATGAATGGCACGCGATCGAATCCCATGGAAATCACGGGAATGCCGTCAGCATCCCCCACGCAACCGGTCAGGTCAACTTGCGTCAGTCGTACGCTTGACGAGAACGCCGCCCACGCAAGCATGCCCGCCAATCGCACGGCATACGCGGAGGCGAATCCGTCGCGATATTGCGACGCAACCGGCATGATCGCCGTGTTCGGTATGCTGAAACGCACTACCATCACGCCGCTGGACGCATCGACGTCAAATCGGTAATGCAAGCGGAAAGGCAATTCGAGATTTTCGCAAACATTGGCGAATCTGGTGCTGATATCCCAATTTCCGCCGCGCGCCCCTTCCGTACCCCTCATTCTACGGAAGATGTTTTCACCTTCCTGCAGACTGTCGATTGCCACGATCGCACCCGACACGTTTCGCAGATACTGTTGCGATTTCGCAATATAGAAGTTTTCGTCGATGCACGCTTCCGGCATACCTCCGTGCACCGCCCTGCGCGCTTCGTCGTCGGCATAGTCGATGCGGTTAAGCGCCGATTCGACCGCCTGCACCACATTGAATTGTTCATTGGAAAGATCGTTGCCGTTGCAGCGCAGCCAGAATCGTTTCGTCGTGCTCAGTCGGATCACATCAAAATCGTTTTCGGCAGCAATGTCTCGGATGCCCGCAGCACCGGCTTCCACCAAAAGTCGTGCCGCGAATCGTTCGAATGGCGACGCTTGCGCGGAGTTCGTGGCGCCACGCCAGATGATCATGTCAAGCGTGTCAGGCAATGGCTGGCTCAATATCGAGCGCAATATTTCAGCGTTCGCACCAAGCATGTCCGGAACTTCCCCACTCATACAGACTCCTCGACTCTTCGCAGAAATATGCCGACGCAACAGCGCGGCGGCAGTCGCACACAGCAAACTTAGTTCGTGTTTTCCCAGTATTCTGACACGTTCCAATATACCGTCCTGCGAACGTTTTTCACGACATCAACATACGACATCAACATACAGATGATGCAATCTACAATCTGCAAATGTTCATCTCCGTCATTTCAGTATTCCCAGTATTATTTGCAGCATTTCGATATTTCAGATTTTTTATGTCGATCACACATCAGTCGCAATGTTCATGCAATGTTCATGCGTAACGGCAGAACGCTCCCCTTACAGCCGCTTAAGATGAACTGTAGTATATACAATAGTGAATTGACGGTTTATTCGAAAGAGTCAACAATCATGTCCGAACGCGCAACAGCGCCCGCATCCGTACCTACGTCCGACATGGCCACAGAGACTGCCCCAGAGCATATGCCGGCCCCCAACGCAAAACTTACCACCCGCGAAAAGAAGTGGATCGTCTACGATGTCGGCAATTCCGCATTCGTGATGCTGTCGACCGCAGTCGTGCCAATCTATGCGAACTCGCTGCTGCAGTCTGCCGGGCAGTCGAATATCGTATCGACATGGGGGTACGCGCAGACCATCGCATCGCTGATCATCGCGGTGATGATGCCAGTGCTCGGCTCCATGGCCGACGTGCAGGGCATGAAGGTGAAGTTCTTCACCGGATTCTTCCTGACGGGCGTGGTCGCCTGCTGCGCGATGGCATTGCCGCTTGGCTGGCTCGTGTTTCTGGTGGTATGCATTCTCGCCACGGTCGGTTTGAACGGATCACTCACGTTCTACGATTCCATGCTGGTTGACATCACGACGAACGAGCGCATGGACCGCGTTTCCTCGCACGGCTTCGCATGGGGCTATATCGGTTCCACGATTCCGTTCATCGCTTGCATCGCGCTGATTTTCGGAGGCCCGTCGCTGTTCGGATGGTCCACGGTGGCATGCACGCGCGCTTCGTTCGTGATCACCGCCGTGTGGTGGGTCGCGTTCACCATTCCGCTGCTCACCAGCTATAAGCAGGTGCATTACCGTGCTACCGTGGGTCAGACCGGTGAAGCCATCCGCGGCACATTCGCAGAGCTCGGCTCCACTTTTCGTGCAATCCGCAAGAACAAGCCGCTGTGGATGTTCATGATCGCGTTCTTCTTCTATATTGACGCCGTGAACACGGTGATTTCCATGAGCACCTCGTACGGCACGCAGCTGGGCATCGACTCCACGCATCTGGTAATGGCGCTGCTGGTCACGCAGTTCGTGGCATTCCCAAGCGCGATCGCTTATGGCAAGCTTGCCGGTCGTTTCGGCGCGAAAACCATGATCACCACGGCTGTGGTCGCCTATATCTGCATTGTGTTGTTTGCCGCGTTCTTCTTGCGTTCCGCAACGGAATTCTGGATTCTTGCGATTCTCGTAGGCCTGTTCCAAGGCGGTATCCAGGCGCTGTCCCGCTCGTATTACGGCAAGATCATTCCGAAGGATCGTGCCAACGAATACTACGGTTTCTACGATATTTTCGGCAAAACCGCTTCGATTATCGGCACTTTCCTCGTTGCGACCACCACATCGCTGACCGGCAACGCTTCAGTAGGCGTGCTTTCGATTGCGATCCTGCTGATCGTCGCCCTCATCTTCCTCCTCCTGCAAAAAGATCCCACCCGCAAGTAGTACTTGTCTACTAAATGCGCATGTAGATTCAATCACCGCAACCGATTGATTCTGCATGCGCATTTTGCCATCATGGCGAAGCTTTCTTCCGGCAACAAGGAAGGCTCCAAGCCGCCAAGAGGATTCCTCTGACGTCTTCATATTCACCGAAAGAAACGTTGGCAGAGCTGCCTTCATGCCGTATTTCCGATGTCAACTTACGTCTGAAAAGTCGCGCATGGCAAGAGTCGGCCGTATAGTAATCGCCATTGCTTTCTTCCGCAGAATCCGCAGAAGAAAGCAATGTTGATTCGAGAATCAGAAGAAATTGAGGGCACGCGCCACTTCGTCGACGATGTCGAGCATGGCGCTGCGCGCGCGTTCCGGCTCTCCCCTGGCGATAGCGTCGGCTACGGCGTCATGCGCGTCGAGCGCCGCCGACTTCGGCTTCATCGGGTATTTGCCGAGTTCCACACGCCCGCGCAGCACGGTGGCGATGGTGTCGGAAAGCGCGGCGAACAGCTCGTTGCCGCTTTCATGCAGGATCAGCGTATGGAATTCCACGTCAAGATCATGAAATTGCGCGAGCCCCGCTTCACCCTCTTCGTTGGCTTCGGCGATCTGCCGCATTCGCGCCGCGAACACAGGGAATTTCGCCTTGACGTCGATGGGAGCGAGCCGTGCGGCGGAGGCGGCCGCAGCCGGTTCGACGGCCAGTCGCAGCTCAGTGAGGGATGACAGCTGCCGTTCGCGTTGCATGGAGTGGAGCCGCCATTCAATCACCTGATGGTTGAGCGCCTGCCATTCGTCGAACGGACGTGCGACGAGTCCGATGCGACGCTTGACGAGTACCGCATTCATGGATTCCAACGTTTTCGCGACTTCTCGCGCCACGGTTCTGGAAATGCCGAAGCGACTCTGCAGATCTTCGAGCGTGAGGCTGTCTCCCGCCTTCCACACGCCGTCAAGCATTTCGATGGCGAGCGTACGGCTCACCGAATCCTGCAACAGCTCACTGCCGATATGTTCTGAGCCCGCCATGCTTTCAGCCATCGACCGTTCCTCTCTTTCCCGCTCCACACCATGCCGGTTTTGCTTCACGGCATGTTTCACATTTCCTGCGACACGCGCGGCACTCACCAATCGAAGATGATCACCTATCTGCGATTGCGTGATTTGCCGCCATTTTGCACTATCTCCAGCATAGCAAGTCATACGATTTTTCTATTTCGTAGTACTTTTTATTTGACTGATACTACTTTTATGGTTTAAAGTAGTCTTATTCCTGATGCGAAGCGGCACAGGATCATCTACAGCAAGGAGAGCAACATGAGCATTCACGTAGTGGTGATGGGCGTTGCAGGCTGCGGCAAATCCACCGTCGCAGAAGCCATTCACGAGCGACTCGGATACGTGTACGCGGAAGGCGACGACTTCCATCCGCAGGCAAACATCGACAAAATGTCGGCCGGCATTCCACTCACCGACGAAGACCGCTGGCCATGGCTGAACGTCATCAACTCCTGGATGGTGGCACGCGAGGCACTCGGCGAAAACACCGTGGTATCCAGCTCCGCATTGAAGCGCAGCTACCGCGAGGTGCTCGCCAAGGACGTTCCCACATTCTTCATTCATCTGACCGGCAGCCATGAGCTCATTCAGCAAAGGCTTAGCGAGCGCAAGGGCCATTTCATGCCGCCGGCGCTCCTGCCAAGCCAGTTCGCCATTCTCGAGCCGCTCGCACCTGAAGAAAACGGTGTGGAGATCTCCATCGAAGGCAGTGTCGACGAAATGGTCGACCGTGCCATCAAAGCGTTGAACGCCTACGCCGCAACTTTGGCCGCCCAAACCGCAACCCAGGCCGCCTAACCCCTCTATCCTGCACCAAGTTTGTCCGATTCCGCAGAAACGGACAACTACGCACCCAAAAACAGCGCACGGCTGTCCGAATCACCAGAATCGGACACACTTGGCACACAAAAACCCATGAATCGAGGAGGATTCATGAACCTTATTGCTGCGGCGATCATCGGCATCGCCATCATCGTTCTCCTTATCGCGGTATGCAAAGTGCATCCGTTCCTTTCCCTGCTTGCCGGCTCATTCGCGATGGCCGTGTGCGCGGGCGTGGAATACGACAAGGCATTCGACAGTTTCACGTCCGGCGTCGGTTCCACCATCGCCAACGTCGGCCTGCTTATCGCATTCGGCTCGATCATCGGCACGATCCTGTTCAAGTCGGGCGGCGCCGACACCATCGTCGACACCATCATGTCCAAGACGCCGTTGCAGCGTCTGCCGTGGGCCATGGCACTGATCGCGTTCATCGTCGGCATTCCGATGTTCTTCGAAGTCGGCGTGGTCATTCTCATTCCGGTGGTGCTCTTCGCCGCCCGCCGCGCCAAAGCTCCGGTCGTACTGCTGGGCATTCCAGCCCTCGCAGGCCTGTCCACCCTGCACGCATTCGTGCCGCCGCACCCCGGCCCGCTGACCGCCATCGGCGCACTGAACGCAAACCTTGGCATCACCCTGGCGCTCGGCCTGATCGTCGCCATTCCGACCGTGATCATCTCCGGCCCGCTGTTCGGCAAGCTCGCCGCCAAGTGGGTGCCGATCTCGGCCCCAGAAAACACTGCTGAGGCAGAAGCCCCGAAATCCGCGGAAAACCGCCCGTCTTTCGCTTCCGCAATCGCCGTCATCCTGCTGCCGGTCGTGCTTATGCTCGCATCTTCCATCGTGGATCTGACCGGCCAGAGCGAAACCGTGTGGGGACGCGCGCTCGCCTTCATCGGCACTCCGCTGGTGGCTCTGCTCATCACCACGATTTTCGCGATGGTTGTGCTCGGCTACATGCAGAAGTTCACTCGCGACGCGGTCAATGGCATGGTCGGGCAGTCGTTCAGCTCCGTCGCCGGCATTATTCTGATCGTCGCCGCCGGCGGTGGTTTCAAGCAGACGCTTGTCGATTCCGGAATTGGCGACGTGATCGCCAATTCGATCACCGAATCCGCCATGAATCCGCTGATCGCAGGCTGGCTGGTCGCAGTGCTCATCCGCCTGGCAACCGGCTCCGCAACCGTCGCCACCGTCACCGCTTCCGGCATTATGGTGCCGCTCGCCACCGGCATGAGCCCGACGCATCTGGCGCTGCTGGTGCTCGCCATCGGCGCAGGTTCCGTGTTCTTCTCGCACCTGAATGATGCAGGATTCTGGCTGGTCAAGGAATACTTCGGTATGACCGTCGGTCAGACATTGAAGACCTGGTCGCTGATGGAAACGATTCTGTCGGTCACCGGCTTGGGTTGCGTCATGCTGCTTTCGCTGGTGCTTTGACGCAACATTTCGCACACGAATTGCGATTGCGATTCGCGCGCATCATATCTGAAAAAACATATATGAAATACAAAAACTTGCCGTCCATTCGTTTTTAAGCATCTTCTTTTCTGCGTTGCGGAAGATGCTGAAAGCGGTTGGACGGCACCAATCCCAATCAAATTCCACAATCCAATTCCATATCAAACAAAACCGTAGAAAGAAGAACATCATGCAGCTGGCAATGATCGGTCTGGGCCGAATGGGCGGCAATATGGCGAAACGCATCGCGGCAGCCGGGCACGAGGTGGTCGGATACGACCGTTCCCCCGAATCGGATCGCACTGTGGCAAGCCTCGAAGAGATGGTGGCAGCGCTTACCGCACCGCGCATCGTGTGGGTCATGGTGCCTGCGGGCGAGGCGACCGACAGCACCATCAACGAGCTGGCGGAACTGTTGGAGCCCGGCGACATGATCATCGACGGCGGCAACTCCCGCTACACCGATGACGCGCGTCACGCAGCCGAACTTGAGCCGAGGGGCATTCACTTCATGGATTGCGGTGTTTCCGGCGGCGTATGGGGCATTGACCGCGGATACGCGCTTATGGTGGGCGGCAGCGAAGAGGATTTCGAACGCGCTCGCCCGATTTTCGAAGCGCTCAAGCCTGAAGGCGATTCCGGACTGGTGCTCGCAGGCCCGGTCGGCGGCGGCCATTTCGCCAAAATGGTGCACAACGGCATCGAATACGGCATGATGCAGGCGTTCGGCGAGGGTTTCGCCACTATGGTGAAGTCCGATCTCATCAAGGAGCCGGCGGCCGTGATGACTTCATGGCGAGACGGTTCCGTGGTACAGTCCTGGCTGTTGGATTTGCTGGCGATCGCGTTCAAGTCCGATCCGACGCTGGAATCCATGCCGCCGGTGGCCAACGAATCCGGCGAGGCGAAGTGGATGATCGAGGCTGCGCTCGAACTGGGCGTGCCGACACCCTCCACCGCGGCCGCGCTGTATGCCCGCCAGACTTCCCGCGGCGGCGCGGACGACATTCTGCGCGTCGTCTCCACCATGCGCGCCCAGTTCGGCGGCCACGTCACCAAGATCGACGAAATCGCCACCCACTGAGAGTGCTTTGAGTGTCCGATTCTGCAGAAACGGACAAACAGGACCCAAAAGCAGCAGCCCAACTGTCCGATTCACCAGAAACGGACATCCAAACACCAAAAACCAGCCTATGAACGTCCGATTCTGCAGAAACGGACACTCCACACAGCTTAAGAACGCCTATCTCGCTTATATATGGCAGATTTCCGAGTTCGTCCGGAGCTACTTCGCTTATATATGGCAGACGTCCTCAGCAAAACACCACTTCGGGGGTATGTTTTTGGTCGTTTTAGCCAACCGACCTGCCATATATAAGCGAGATAGCTCCGGACAGGGGTGTGTTTCTACCATATATAAGGCAGATACACACCCCTTTGGCTTATTTGCGTCCGAATTCCTCCAGCGAGCGCACACAGGGCTCAGCGGCCGTAGACTTCGTGCACGAACTTTTCGAATGCGGCGATGGAACGCTCCACCTTTTCCGTATCGATGCAGTACGCCATACGGAAGTAGCCGGGCACGCCGAAACTGTCGGACGGCACGAGAATCAGGTCATAATCCTTGGCCTTCATGCAGAACGCATTCGCATCATCCTCAAGCGCCTTCGGGAAGATGTAGAACGTGCCTCCCGGGCGCACCACGTCGAATCCGAGGCGCACCAGCGCGTCATACAAGAGGTTCATGTTCTTCTCGTACACGGAAAGATCGCTGGTTTCGTCCACCACCTTGGCCACGGCCAGCTGCACGCTGGATCCTGGGCAGTTGTGGCCGGTTCCGCGGCTGATCTGCCCGCACATCGGCACGATCAGTTCGGCATCGGTAGCGCGCGGGTTCACCGCCACGTAGCCGATGCGCTCGCCCGGCAGCGACAGCGACTTGGAGTACGAGTAGCACGAGAGCGTGTTGTCGTAGAACTTGCTCGGGTACGGCTGCACACCTCCATCGAACACGATTTCACGGTATGGTTCGTCGGAAATCAGGAAGATGTCGTGCCCGTATTCGACCTGCTTGACCTGCAGTATTTCGGCCAGTCGGGTCAGCGTTTCGGCGGAATAGACGGCTCCGGAAGGATTGTTCGGCGTGTTGATGAGCACCGCCGCAGTTCCCGGGTTCAGCGCCTGTTCGAACGCTTCGAAGTTGATTTGGAAGTTTTCAGTGTCGGCCGGCACCACGGTCAGATGTGCGCCGGTTCCGTTGACATACGGCTGGTATTCCGGGAAGTAGGGGGCAAAGGTGATGACTTCGTCGCCCGGATTGGTCACCACGCGCAGCGCGTGGGCCAGTGCGCCGGCCGCACCCGTGGTCGGGAAGATGTAGTCGGTCGTATAGTCCATGTCGAAGCGTCGGTTGAGGCTTTCCGCAATGGCCGTGCGCACCGAGGTAATGCCCAGCGACGGCGAGTATCCGTGCAACGCGACCGGTTCCGCCTCTTGGTACAGGGCGATCATTTCGTCGGTGAAGCTTTGCGGGCAGGGCACGCTCGGATTGCCCAACGAATAGTCGAACACGTTCTCGTAACCGATTTCGGCACCGCGCGCGGTCGCGTATTCGCTCAGCTCGCGGATCACGGATTTTCCGCCGAGCATGGCCTTGTAAGCTTCGTTGATCATGGACAACCTCCCCGTCGTTCGTTCATTTCGCACGTTCGCGCTGCCACACGCTTTCGCACGTTCGCGTTTTCCACGGAACAATCCGCGGAAAAACGCCGCTATATCGTTTCTACCACCGGATTGTCACAGCCGGCTTTCGATGGTCACTTGGTAGACGGCGGCTGCTGTTGCGAAGCCGCCATGCCCGGCACGAAACCGTTGCTGAAGATTCTGCGCCAATATTCAAGCATGTCCGCTTTCGACATCGACATGAACATGCCCGCCGCAAGCACGGCGACGTCCTCGTTGAATACGGTGTCGAGTGGCAGTTTTTCATGCAGTTTCGGCCAGCGCTGCAGTACGGCCAGCATGCCTCCGACGGTGAAGTCGAGCATCAGATCGGTTTTCAGGTCGAGATTGTCGACATCCAATCCGAGCACGGAGATCATGGTCAAACGCCCGAATTCCTTCAACGACGAAACGAGTTCCGGCGAGCTGTGCGGACCTGCCAGCAAGGCCAATCGGTCGAGACGCTGACGCTGTTCGGGATCGCGCAGCAGTGCGGTGACGTGCTTGCGCCATTCGGTGTCAGGATTGAAATCCCGCCCTAGCACACCTGGCATTGGCGTGTTTTCGACGGCGTGCAGAATGGCGGAGTCGGCCAATTCCGGCAGTCCGGAGAAATGATAGTAGAAGGAATTGCGATTCACGTCGGCCGTACGCACAATGTCGGTGACGGTGATTTTGTTATACTCGCGTTCCGAAAGCAGCTCCCAGAATGCGTTCTCGAGACGATCTTTTGCTGGCAGGATTTCCGAATCCCTACGTGGTCGTGGCATCAGTCACCCCCTGATAATTAGTCACGTTGCCTTATAACCACGTTTTATTGTACAAACTGTCTAGACCATATTTCACCGAATGTCGCATACGAATTCACGAATACGACACAAGCGCACACAACCGCATGCCATGCAGGCATCACGCATATCACGCACACCACACGCACGGCTCCACCAAGCACGTCCTACTTGCGCTGCACCTTGGGATTGCGCGCGAGCGCCGCCTGCAACAGAATCACCAGCGCCTGATTGATGTTGCGCCGATCCGCACTGCTCAAGCCAACATATGTGCCGAGCATTTCGGGAATTACTTTCGGACCGGCCGCCACGATCGCGGAAATACTGCCCGCTCCAGAAGCCTCGAGCACGGAGAACAGCGCGTCGACCGCATGCTCGCGCTGTTCTTTGGAAAGTCCCGCAAGCCAGCCGTTTAGCGACTTGTTGAACACCACCGAACTGTCGGCCACATCTTCGGCCTTGGCGAATTCACCCCCGTGCATCTGCCACGAGAAGGCGAAATGCTGCATGATGCCATCCACGTCGGATTTCACCACCACACAACGTTCAGGGGTTTCAAACACCATGCCCACCACCGAGGAGTCCGGCACGATTTTCACAATGCGGTCGCTCACGCTCGCATATTCGAAGCCTTTCACCACTTCCTCGGGAAAACCCGGCCCGTCGAGCGAGTAGATGCATTCAATGCGGTCCTTGATCTCGTCTTCGGCGTTCATGGCCGCATATACGGCCAGATTACCGCCTTTGGAGTGACCGGTCAGCAGTATCGGCCCATCCCACAGCGAGGCGACTTTTTTCAGGTATTCAGCTGCGGAAACCTGTGCTGGAACCGGGTATTGGAAGGCCATGTTGAAGTCTTCCTTCCATCCGACCAGCGAATCATCGGTGCCTCGAAACGCCACAACCAGCGTTCCCGACGGCAGCCGGAAAGTCACCGCCGCGAACTGCGTTTGTGCGTCGCCATCGAACTGCTCGCAGTACGCACTCATCTCAACGTCGGAAAACCGCGGATTCGCCGCCACAGCATGGTAGAAGTCGTGCGTCACCTGCGGATCGACCAATCCTACGTTCTCCACGTCATGGTCGGCTACAGGCTTGTCGTGGTTCAGCTCGTCATCGGCACGCGCAATCGTCACACCTCCAAACGGGGGCTTGCGCAGCATACGCAACGATGCGATCGGACGTCGAATATCGAATTGCTTCGCACGCGCCTGCAACGTACCATATTTCGCTACCAAATCGTCCAATAGCAGCACGCATTCCGGTACTTCGTCGTACGAAAGCTGCGCCAACACCAATGCGTCGGCCTCGCGGAACGGCAATGCCTCGAAACTGCGCGTTTCCGTGCGCGCATAGTCAATAATGTTGCCCATCACGCATCCCCCTCCTTGTCGTTGCGCAGTTCACCGACAGCGACTTTCGCTGCGCTGGCTGGAATCGCCTTGAACACGTCTTTGATGAGTTCGCGCGTTTCCACGTCGGTACCTCTGGCGGCTGTCACGATTTTCGGCAGCGAATCCGTCCAATTCGCCACCAGATCAGCGATATTACCGTACCCCGCGGCTGCGAAGATGTCGTATATCTGGTTGATGGCCCGCTCGCGCTGTTCCTGGCTTACGCGGTCGAACCATCCGTCGATGGTTTTGCCGATGAGTTGCGCACCGCCTGTCAACTCGTCTGCCCGCTCGAATTCGCCGGATTGCGTCACCTGCCAGCTTGATCCCATATGCTGCAGAATGCTTATGGCGTCGGCTTTGACGAAGGTTGGTTTGATTTGCGATTGCAACAGCATGCCGATGATGGAGGATTCCGGCACGGTTTTGTCGATTCGTGCCGCGATTGCCTGATATGCGCGGCTATGCACCATGACTTGAGACATTCCAGGCCCATCATGCGAGAAAATGCGGGAGATTCTGCAGTTGCGTCCCGGCACGCTTCCGCCGAGCGCCGGCAGCAGTCCGAGCCGTTGCGCACGCTCGTTGGTCGCTTCAATATCGCTTTGCGCGATTTGCATGGCCGCATATACCGCCATGTTGCCGCCTTTGGAATGCCCGCCGATCATAATGCCGGGCGATTCCTTCGCCGAGAGGAAACGTTCCGTCCTATCCAAAATCGAGTCCGCATATCGATATGCCGATTTTTGCGACGGCACTGGGCAGCGTACCGCCATATTAAAATCCGCTTTCCAACCGGCGAGCGTGCCGTCAGTGCCACGGAACGCAACGTACAGGCCGCAATCACCGCCCACATCGAAGGTCATTGCAGCAAACTGCTGCTGCTCGCCCTCATCTAGACGTTCGGCGTACTCGCCTACCCGCAATCCGCGGAATCGCGGTGATTCGCAGACCGCACGCAGCAACGAAAGACGGTAATCGTTCATATCGGAGGAATTCGAAACAAACATCTCATCGTAGCTTTCGGCGCGCAGCAATTCACGGATCGGCACGGTCGCCACCGACTTGGCCTCGCCGAATGCTGGAACAAAACCCAGCAATCGCATGTAGGAAAACTCGGAAAGCACTAAGGAATCGACATTGCTGAACGCCAATTCGCCGAACCCGCGGAACTCGCGGCGCACATAATCCACAACATTGCCCATATCTCAACTCTAACCCGTTCGTCTTCCCGAACGAATTTCCCGTATACATTTCCCCCGCACGTCCTCGCGCACTCGACGTCGGCAGCGCTTTTGCGCTCATATTCGACTCAGCCGCACACTGTAGGATATGTGCGGAACCAGTTGCGGGCACCAGTTTGCGAACAGCAACGCACGCGCATCAAGCTTATGAAGGGACGCTCCAGAACATCATGGAACCGATTGAAATCGTTGTGGATTGGCTGAAAACCAATTCCGGAAAAATCATTCTGCTCATTGTCGTGGCACTGCTTGCGGCCGTTATCGACAAGGCGCTTACCCGAATCGTGAGCAAAGTGCTGGACCGTTCGCAAGTGCCGAACGCTTCGATTTTCATCAATATTCTGCGCGCGGTGGTGTGGACGTTGGCTGTGGGCACTGTGCTGCAGCCGGTGTTCGGCATTAATCCGACCACGATTTTCACCGCGCTCGGCATTGGCGGTCTTGCGGTGTCGCTCGGTATGAAAGATACGATCGCGAACATCATCGGCGGTTTTGGCCTGATGCTTGGCCGTGTAATCCAGCCGGGCGATCTGGTGAATGTGGCGGGCACCGATGGCGTGGTCGAAGACATCAACTGGCGTCAGACCGTAGTGCGCGAGCGCAATGGCAACGTCAAAATCATTCCGAATTCGATTCTGAACACCGCGTCGTTGGAAAAACTCAATCCGTCCAATGAGATGCTGGTTCGCGTGCCGTTTACCGCCAAGGCCGGTACCGACATCGACGAGATGACCCGTCAGGTGGTTCAGGCCGTGCAGCGCGATACCGCCGATTTGGCCGATCCGCGCTTCCCTCCGAAAGTGAGACTGACCGGCTACTCCCCTTACGGCATCAATGTCGAAGTGTGCGCATACGCCAAGCCGGAATCGTTGCTTCCCGACATGGTCAACGCCGTGGCACGTTCCATCGCCAATGCTGATTTTCTTGAGAATCGCGCCATCAACAAGGAATCGTAATATCCTCGCGAACACAAGAAATCGCGATTGGCCCATACATAAAAAGTGCCGCATGCAGTATTCCACATGCGGCACTTTTTATACTGAAATTATTACATCATTAGATTGATTGCCGTAATAATAACCGTCACTACAATGTAAGTAATTACACCGACGTTCAGTATTGCCGTGCTCGTGCGAACGCCGCGAGACAGTTCTTCCGGTGCGGTATAGAATTCAAAATTCTTACGTTCACGAATAAGCAGCCCCACACCTGCAATGATCAGACCGTAATACAGCAGCATATAGATGCCGAATATCATCATTCCCGTCGCATTCTGGCCCATCCACTGCATCATGGCCGTTCCGTCGCCATTTTCCGCACTGGTCAGTACGTTCATCAGACTGTCGATGTCAATGTTCGTCACCACCCACGGCGCAACCACGCCACCCATGAAGTTGACGAACATGTGCATGACCACCGAATAACGCAGTTTGCTGGTGCGCACGTACACGTAGCCGAACATAAGACCCAAGGCGAATGCGTAGAAGAACTGAAACAGGTTCATGTGCACCAGGCCAAAGAACAGCGCGGAGAACACGATCGCGGTTCTTTCGCCGTATTTGCGCGTACGGCTGATGAGTTCCTTGCGGAAGATCCATTCTTCGAACAGCGGTCCGAGAATCACGAGGAACACCACGTTCCACACGTCGAATTGCATGGCCAGATCACTTACCGAATTGCTGGCTTTGCCTCCGGAAAGCAGCGACGCCAGCATATTGCCGATGAGACTGCCCACATACATGAGCGGGAAGCACATGACCAGCAGTTTGAAGAATTGGCCCGGCTTCATGTCGAACTTGCGTGTTTCAATGACCGACGATTTGCCCATGATCAGTACCGCGAGCGGCATGGCCACGAGATACAAAGGGGCATCCGACGCCACATACACCGCCCAATTCGGCAGATTCGTGGTGTGCAGTACCTGATAGAGCATGCCGGAAAGCACCGTTGCAAGCGCATACCAGATCACCACCATCAGGCACATGCCTGCGCCGATGCGGGAGAACACGCTTTTCACGCGCTTGAGCCACAGTTCGTAGGGATTGACTTGCGGCTGCGGACACTGCGGTTGTTGCGGATATTGCTGATATTGGGATGGCTGTTGTGGATTCTGCTGCGTATGCGGTTGTTGCGGCCGCTGCGGATATTGAGGGTACTGCGGAAACGTCATATTTGCCTTTGCGACGACGTGCACGGGGTGCATATACGAAAATGCTGATATTCAGCACCTTAATACAGGAATGCTGAATATCAGCTTACAATCTCACGACTTTCGTCGCATACTTACGCAACGAAGGGAATCATACGGCAAGAGCTGCGATCGGACGAGGCGTCACCACCACTTCGGAGCCAACCGCCAAACCGGCAGGCAGCTCGTTGGCCGGCAGCTGCACGGTAACTGGCAGCCGGCCCGCACCGGAGGCGACCGTCACATCGACGCGGGCGAGCGCGCCAAGGAAGTGCACCATGTTAACGCGGCCGCGCTCACCTACGGTGTTGCCATCGTTTGCAGCCAGGGCGATCGCAAGGTTCTCCGGGCGCACGAGCACGGTGGAGGCGTCACGCTTGGAGGCTTCGAGCAGCGGCACGCGCTGGCCGAACACCACGGCTTCCTCACCGTTCGTGATGCCGGGAAGTCGGTTGGTCAGGCCGATGAAGGTGGCCACGTATTCGCTGTCTGGGCGGCGGTACAGCGTCTGCGGGTCGGCGAGCTGTTCGATGCGGCCATGGTTCATCACGCCGATGCGGTCGGCCACGGCGAGCGCTTCTTCCTGATCATGGGTCACGAACACGGTGGTGGTGCCGGCTTCGAGCTGAATGCGGCGGATTTCGTCACGCAGCTGCACGCGAACTTTAGCGTCGAGTGCGGAAAGCGGTTCGTCGAGCAGGAGCACGCGCGGGTTCACGGCCAGTGCGCGGGCGAGCGCCACACGCTGCTGCTGACCGCCAGACATCTGCTGCGTGTACTTGCCGGCCTGCTCGGCAAGGCCGACGAGTTCCAGCTTCTCCATGGCCTGCTTGCGGCGTTCCGCCTTGCCCATGCCGCGGATTTCCAAGCCGAATTCCACGTTCTGCAGGGCGGTCATGTGCGGGAACAGCGAGTATGCCTGGAACACCATGGCCATGTCGCGTTTGTTGACGGGCACGCCGGTCACATCCTGGCCACCGACGAGAATGCGGCCGGCCTGAATGTCTTCCAAGCCTGCGAGGGAGCGCAGTGCGGTGGATTTGCCACAGCCGGAACCGCCGAGCAGCACGACCATTTCACCGGGATTGATTTCCAGGTTGAAGTTGTCGAGCGCCTTGTTGGTGGCTCCCGGGTAGATCTTGTCCACATTGAGCATTTGCACGCCACCGCCGCGTTCCGCGGAGTCGTTGAGGACTTCGCGCGCGGCTCGGGTTACGGTTCCGACATTCGGATCGGCGTCCACAAACGCTTCCGAAGTACGTGCGATGGTTGCTTTTTGATCGGCGAGGGTCATGATTCGTTGCTTTCTTTGAATTTACGCAGTGCGTCGGAAATAAGGTCGAGGGCCACCAGCAGGATCACGCCGAACAGCAGTGCCAGCAGCGACATGGCGGTGGAGATTTGGGAGTTGGATTGGCCAAGCTGGTAGAGCGCCACCTGCAGGTTCATACGTCCCAGCAGCGATGCGACGGTGTATTCGCCCAGCACCACGGCGATAGAGATGAACGATGCGGAGAGGATCGACTGCCACAGGTTGGGGATGAGCACGCGGAAGAACACGCGCGGCCAAGAGGCTCCGAGCGAGCGCGATGCTTCGCACAGCGTTTTCACGTCGATGGAGTTGAGGCCCACGGCGAGTGCACGGAAGGCGAACGGCATGACCAGAATCACGTATGCGAAGCACAGCCAGATCGGGTTGGTACTGAGCACGTCGGCGCTGAGCCAACGGTAGATCGGGCCCAGGCCGACCACGAGCACGATGGCGGGAATGGTCAGCGGCAGCGTGGCCACCCATTCGATGGCGCGTTCCAGCTGTTTCGAGCGAATGTGCACGATCACCATGGTGGGTACCATGAGCAGCAGCATGATGACCACGGTCACCACGCACAGTCCCATGGACGAGCCAAGGCCGCTCCACAAGGTGGACAGGTCGGCGCCGAGCGCGCTGCCGTCGCCGGTGAAGATCGCGATCCACGGATCGAGGCTCCACTTGCCGGAAAGCGGGTGTCGAATGGTGAACACAAACATGGACACCAGCGGCACGAACAGGAACAGCAGCGTGAACGTGAGAATAATCGTCTTGATCACGCGCTGCTTACGCACGCGGGCGGCACGCAACTGTGGAGGCATTGCTTCAGTCTGATTTACTGCCATTGTCCGGCCCTCTTTTCCACAGCGTGGCTCAACATCATCACTAGAGCAACCACAATGATCATCGCGAAAGCAAGCACCTGCGCGAATCCCTGCTGGTTCGGATCCATCTCGTTGCGCATGGCGCCCTGAATCATAAGCGGCACCAAAATCGAACGCTGCGAGAACAATGCGGCGGCGGTCGCATATGCGGAGAACGCGCTGGCGAACAGCAGCAGCAATGCGAAAATGAAGCGCGGAGCCAGAATCGGCCCTGCAACGCGCGTCCAATACTGGAACGTGTTGCCGCCGAGCGATTCGCAAGCCTCACGCCACTGCGGGCGAATCGAATCGACCGCAGGCAGGAAGATGATGATCATCAGCGGAATCTGGAAGTAGCAGTAGATCGTGATCAGGCCGGGCAGGGAGCTCAACCAATCTGGGTTGACGGTCAGTCCGGTCAGCTGGTGGATCAGCATGGTGCCGATGCCGTTGATGCCGATGGTGGCGATGAAGGCGAAGGCGAGCATTACGCCGCCGAACTGTGCGAGCACCGACGAAATGGCGCCGACCATGCGGCGCAGCAGTCCGTTCGGCTTGCTGCCGATCACCAGCGCGTACGAGGCGAGTGCGCCCACGACCGCGCCGATGAGTGCGGAGATCACGGAAACGAGAATGGAGGTGACGAAAGCAGCGATGGTGTTCGCTTCGAAGAGTTTGCTGAAATTGTTCAGGGTGAATCCGCCGTCTGCGTTCTGGAAGGCGCCGACGATCACGATGACGGTGGGCGAGAGCAGGAAGCAGGCGGTGTAGGCGAAGAACGGAATGGTCACGCCGAACGTGCCGATTTCACGGCGATGCGCGGCGAGCGCGGAGGTTGTGGAGGGGCCGCCACCTCGCATTCCGCGGGCTTCGCGTGCCTTGCGCCCGCCGACGACTCCCGACTGGGGGGTGATTGTTGCAGTCATGGTTGCATGCGTGCTTTCATACGATTGTTATGCAGTGAAATTGCATTGTGATTATGGAATTGCAATGGATTGCAGTGAGATTGCTGTTTTTCAGCTGTCGCAGGCTATTACAAGCTGTTGCGTCATTGCGTTGGAGACATGCTTCAAGGCCGGCTGTTGCGGCAGAAGACGTCGGGGAACTTGCTTCAGCCCGTCGTATCCACCGGTCTACCGGCCTTGGGTTGGCGTCATGCCTGGTTGAGGCTTCCGGCTCGTTTTCGGCTGTTTACGAGCGGTTGCGAATCAGTTGCCGATGGTCTTGTCCCAGTTGTTCTGGAGCCATTCGGTGATGCGGGTGGAATCGTCATTGGTGTAGGTCACCGGATCGCCGTCGATGGTGATGGCGCTCTTCAGGGTGTCCTGGTCAACCGTGCCGTCTTCCTTCATGGAGTCAAGGAGCACCGGGTTGGCGCCGCCCTTGAACCATTCGTTCTGAGCGTCGGCGGCGTACAGGTATTCCTCCCACAGGCGGGCTGCGGCCGGGTGCGGAGCGTCCACGTTGATGGCCTGGTTGTAGTAGCTGACCACCTGGGCGTTCTTGAAGGTCTTGAACTTCCAGTTCACGCCCTTCTCCTTGAGGCTCTTCTGGTAGGAGGCTTGGTTGTAGCTCCAGTCCATCACCACGCCGGTCTGGCCGGAGTCGATGGTGCCGTCAGTCACGTCAACGGTAGTGAGGTTGCCAGCGTCCTTGAGCTTCTTGAAGTAGTCGAGGCCCGGCTGCAGGTCGTTGATGTCGCCGCCTGCGAGCTGGTTGATCATGAGGTAGCCGTTGAATGCGGCACCGGCTTCGGCCGGTTTGCCGTTCAGGGCCACGGTACCGGCGAACTTCGAGTCCATCAGGTCGTCGAGGCTGTTGATGTCGCCGTACTTGTCGGCGTTCCAACCGATCGACATGATGCCAGTGTAGTCGGCGTAGTACTTACCGTCGGCGTCCTTCACGGAATCCGGGATCTTATCCCAGGCCTGCACCTTGTAGGAGGCGAAGTTGTCGGTGCTGGTGGAGGCCACGGCCAGGCCGAGGTCGAACACGTCAGGAGCAGCGTCGGTACCCTTGTTGGTCTTGGCTGCGTCCACTTCTTCCTTGGAGGAAGCGTTCGGGTTCAGCTCGTTGATCTTGATGTTCGGATACTTTTTCTTGAAGCCGTTGATGACCTCACCATAGTTGGACCAGTTGTGAGGAAGTGCGATAACGTTGAGCTGGCCCTCCTTTTCGGCGGCGGCGACCAGATCGTCCATCGTGCCGAAATCAGCCAGGGAAGTGGCCTTTGCGGACTTTTCGTCAACCTTCACGGCCTTGCCGGAAGTGAAGGAGTCAGCGGAGGAATCCGTGCTGCCCAATCCGCAGGCAGCCATGGAGAAAGCCAGAACGGCGGCAAGGGAGCCGGCGGCCAGTTTGCGCAGAGAAATCATGGAAATCAATATCTTTCTTATGCCTTGTTCATAACAACAAGAAGGAAGATAAGCTCCTAAATCAACGCGACACTGACTGCACGGTAAATTTGCAGTTTATTTTGGGATGAAAATACTAAAATTTCCCTAACTACAGGTAAATCAGCAAAATATGTCAACTGGCCTCAACGCAATATCAGCGTTGAGGCCAGTCGCATGCACATCAAGTCAGTCTCAATCGAGTCAGCGCACAATCGAAATCAGCGCAGCACGCCTTCGATCAGCGTGGTGATCAGGTCGGTGTAGCTCACGCCGGTTGCCTCCCATGCCTTGGGATACATGGAAATCGGGGTGAAGCCCGGCATGGTGTTGATTTCGTTGACCATCACTTCGCCGTCGGTCGTCACGAAGGTGTCGACACGACTCAGGCCGGCGCCGTCGACCGCGATGAACGCTTTTTTGGCGGTTTCGCGCACGCGGTTCAGGGTTTCCTCCGGCAGGCTTGCGGGCACTTCCACATGGCTTGCGTCGGAGTTCACGTACTTGCTGTCGAAATCATAGAACTGGTCGTCGCCCTCGGCACGCTTGTCAAGCACGATTTCGCCCGGCCAGCTGGCCTGCGGAGCCTCGCCGGCCTTCGGGCAGAGCACGGCGCATTCGATTTCGCGCGCGTCGATTCCCTGTTCCACGAGCACACGCCAATCATGGTGGGACGCTTCGAACACTGCGGCGGCAAGCTCGGCCGCATCGCCCTCATGTTCGACCTTGGTCACGCCGAAGCTGGAACCGGCGCGGGACGGCTTCACAAACAGCGGGTACTGCAATCCGGCCTGCTGCACCGCGGCAAGCATCTCGTCCGCTTCGGCGGCGAATTCGGAAGCGGCATCATAATCGCGCACATCCAACGTGATGCCGGGAGCCACGGGAATACCGGCCGCAGCCAGCAATACCTTCGTATAATGCTTGTCCATGCAAGCGGCGGAAGCGAGCACACCGCAGCCAACGTACGGCACGTTCATCATTTCGAACAGGCCCTGAATCGTGCCATCCTCACCGTACGGACCATGCAATACCGGAAGCACGGCGTCCACGTGGCCAAGCGAAGTCAGCGTGCCGTCATCTTCACGAGCGAAGAAACCATCCTGGCCGAGTGCCACATCCAGCACCACATCTTTGGAGGAATCCGTCTTCTCCACCATCGGCAGGCCTTCGCTCATGTTCCACTTGCGCGGATCCTCGCCGTCTACGATCCACTCGCCGTTCTTGGTGATTCCCACCTCAATGGCTTCGAACTTGTCAGTATCCAACGCGCGCAGCACGCCCGCCGCAGAGATGCAGGAAATCGAATGCTCGTCGGCTTTGCCGCCATACATCACCACAATGCGCTGTTTTGCCATCTTTGTCTTATGCTCCATAAATTGGTCCGTTGAACGCACACGCGCCCAATACCGTCTGCCAATACTGTCTGTACTGTCTGTCTTCGCAATATCGCGCCGGTTCGCACTTCTGTTCGCCCGCGATACCACGCATTCGCAATATCGCAGTTCAGTATACAAACCGCACCCCACAGCCACACGCGACGAACCATGATTACACACGCCCGTCGCTCATGTCCTATTTTCATGAATCATAGAATACGGAATCAAACGTTGGAATGATGCGATTGCAGCCTGAAAAACCGAGCTTAAGCGCTTTGTCTAATCACGATTATACTAATTATGATTAGACTATTTTTATACAGATTTACTATTATTGCCGAATATATGGCGATTGACGATTGACAAATTCCGATTGACGTTTTACGCAATCGCATGCCTCGAAAAATAAAAAGACCGCACCTGAAAGTGCGGTCTTATCTGCAATCGCGATGTTGCGGAAAGCTTATTCTTCGCTGATGCCTTCGCCGAAAAGTTCGGACAGCATTTGCGCGCAGGAGATGCCATCGGAAAGCACGTGGCTCATGGCGGTGGCCAGCGGAGTGGGCACGCCATACTGCTTGCCGAGCGCCACTACCGCATCGGTGGTCGGCACGCCTTCGGCCACGCCGTTGCTCACCTTGGTGGCTTCCTCAACGCTCAGGCCCTTGCCCAGGTTGGAGCCGAACGTGTAGTTGCGGCTCAACGGGGATCCGCAGGTGGCGATCAGGTCGCCCACGCCCGCCAAACCGGCGAACGTCTTCGGATCGGCGCCTGCCGCCTCTCCCAGGGCGGTCAGTTCGGCCAGACCGCGGGTTTCGATCATGGCGGCGGTGTTTTCGCCGTAGCCGGCGCCGCGGGCCATGCCCACAGCCAGCGCGACCACGTTCTTCAGCGATCCGCACATTTCCAAGCCGATCACGTCGCGGGTTACGAACGCACGGAAATAGTCGGTGGTGCAAGCGGCTGCGATCTTGCGCGCATTGTCGAGATTTTCGCAGGCGACCACGGTTGCGGCCGGCTCACGGTCGGCGATCTGCTTGCTCAGGTTCGGTCCGGAAATCGCGGCGAAGCGGTCGGCCGGCAGGCCGAGAGTTTCCATAACGACTTCGTCCATGCGCTTGCCGGTGATGCGTTCGATGCCTTTCATCAGCGAAGCGACGAGTGCGGTTTCGGGAATCAGGTCCTTGAATTCGGAGAGCGCGACGCGGGCGAACTGTGCGGCGATGGCCACGATCACAATGTCGGCGTTGGCTACGGCTTCGGCACGGTCGCCGGTGGCGGTCATGTTGCTTGGCAGAACTTTCACGCTGGGCAGGCGAACACCGTTGTGATGGTGGTCGCGAATGCCTTCCACAATCTCCGGTTCGATGGCCCACATAGTCACATTGTTGCCTGCATCGGCAAGCACCTGACCGAAAGCGGTTCCCCAAGCTCCTGCGCCCAGTACCGTCACGTTCGTCATATTTGCTCCTTGCATTACTCCAGGCACCATTCATAGTCCGGAGTCTTGGCTCAAAAATTGCTTTTCCTATGCTACCGCCGGCTACGCACACCGCGATATATGCCGCAATACGCGCCATACGTATGCGCAATCGGCTGGCAGTATTTCGATCACCGCATTTCAGCAATCGCGTGTTCGGCCTTTTTCGATTCGGCCTTCTTCGATTCAGTCCTTCACTCGGCTCATCGTACGATAGTCCCAATATCCATCGGGGGCTTGTTCGCCGCGGATTTCGGCCATGATTTCCGTCATGCGCACGCGAATGCGTCGCGTCAGCTCGTTGGCGAGGTTTTCCGGCACTTCTTCGCCCCACGTTTCGCAATCGGCGAGCAGATCGGAGTAGTCGAGCGCCACGTCGTAGCACATGACCACGTTTTTACGCGGCCACGGCCACCAGTGGTTGATGCTGGCCGCACCCCACGTTACCGCGCAATACAGCGGAATTTGGCAGCCGAGTCTGCGCGAGGCCTCGAGTGCGATCACACCCACGCCGTTTTTCATGCTCATCGGCCATTTCTGCGGGTCGCGCGTTACCGTGCCTTCCGGCCATACAGTCAACGGCCGGCCGGAGGTAAGGATTTCCACGGAGGTTTCCTCAATGGCTTTCGCCTTGCCCGAACGGCGTTGCACGGGCTGCATGCCTACCAGTTGGAACCATTTGCCGATCAGCGGCCACGAGGCCATTTCGGCTTTGGCCATGTAGCGCGGACGGCGGCCTTGATGGAATAGCGAGATCATGGGCACGAACACGTCGAACATGGTGACGTGCGTGGCAGCGGTGATGAACGGACCGGTTTCCGGCACGTGTTCGATGCCCCACGCCTTGAGTTTCGTACGGTTGCGGAATACGATGTCGCATCCGGTGAGCAGACGATGGGTCGCTTTCGGATTCTGCGCCGCAATTTCGGCTTCATTGGCTTTGCGCGGCCCGCATGGAAAGTCGTGGGTTGGGTCAACGAGATGGTAACGCTGTGCGAGCTTTGCGACTTGTTCGTCGCTTAACGGTTTGACCGCGGAACGCGGCGAGGGTTTTCCTTTGGATGCCATGCGTTCCATTCTGCCACCACCCATTCCGCTTGGTTGGAACGATTGCGCTCATGCACGACGCACACACGAAATACAAAAACACGGAATATACGAAAAAGGCGGAACTGGTGGATAGGCTGGAGGACGATTGACGACGAAGATGTTGCGACTATCCCTAGAATCCGTCTGGACATGCAGTAAACACAATAACGATGAGGGAAACCCTTATATCTTCGGCTGTTCACCTCGTTGCAAACGCCATTCGATATCGACAATCATAATGCTATTCCGAAAGAATCTCTTCCGAAAATCGACATTATTTTCAAAAACAATGAAACTTTTTACATCACTATTATGCGCCATAACCCCCTAAATTAAGTTCAATAATTTATACACTGAATTACTAAGTTTTGAGAACGAGCAACGGCAATATACGCGTAACAGCAATATGTAAGCAAAAGGCCGGTGCCCACTGTTGTGAACACCGGCCTCACCAAGCCAATCAAGCTATATCAGCGGTAAATCAGGCAACAAATCAGTCGAAATCTGCGCCGAGAGCTTCGAGCTTGCCACGGAAATCGGCATAACCGCGGTCAATCAGCGAAATGCCCTGCACATTGGACGGGCCCTTTGCCGCCAACGCGGCAATCAGATGGCTGAAGCCGCCACGCAGATCCGGCACGTCAATATCGCGGCCGGTCAGCGGGGTCGGTCCGAAAATAACCGCGGAATGCTTGTAATTGCGCTGCTGGAAACGGCATGGCAGCGATCCGAGGCATTCGCGATACAGCTGAATCGTGGCACCCATCTGCACCAGCGGCTTCGTGAAACCGAAACGATTCTCATACACCGTTTCATGCACGATCGACAGGCCCTTCGCCTGCGTCAACGCCACTACCAACGGCTGCTGCCAGTCAGTCATGAAGCCCGGATGCACGTCAGTTTCGATTGCGACCGGCTTCAAATCGCCGCCCGGATGCCAGAAACGAATGCCGTTATCGGTAATGTCGAACTCACCACCAATCTTGCGGAACACGTTCAGGAACGTCATCATTTCAGGCTGCGTAGCACCCTTGACGAAAATGTCGCCATGCGTAGCCAATGCCGCGGAAGCCCAAGAAGCGGCCTCGATGCGGTCGGTCAGCGAAGTGTGCGTATAGCCCTTCAGCTCCTTCACACCTTCGATACGGAATGTACGATCCACATCCACGGAAATAATCGCGCCCATCTTCTGCAGCACGCACACCAAATCCATGATTTCAGGTTCGGTGGCAGCGCCGGAAAGTTCCGTCTTGCCTTCCGCAAGCACTGCGGCAAGCAGCGTCTGCTCGGTAGCGCCCACCGACGGGTACGGCAGATGAATCTTCGCGCCATGCAGGCCGTTCGGCGCGGTGATGTGAATGCCGTCCTTATGTTCCTTATCGACGTTGGCACCCAGCTTGCGCAACGTTTCCAGGTGGAAATCGATCGGACGACCGCCGATATTGCATCCACCGAGAGCCGGAATGAACGCCTCACCCAAACGGTGCAGCAGCGGGCCGGAGAACAGGATCGGAATGCGCGACGAGCCGGACAGCGTATCCACGTCGGCCACATCAGCAAGCTGCACATTCGTGGCATCGATCGTGACCACGCCGTGATCGCCGTCCACCGTAACGTCCACGCCATGCAGACGCAGCAAATCGGAGACCACATGCACGTCGCGAATCTCCGGAACATTTTTCAACACGGACGTGCCCGGGGCGAGCAGCGCCGCCACCATGGCCTTGCTCACGAAGTTCTTCGCGCCACGCACCTTGATGGTGCCGTTCAGCGGCTTGCCACCTTCGACGTGCAGAATGTCGTTGTTATTGTCAGACACGCTCAACCTCTTTCGCTTCCCTTATACGGTTCAAGCTTGAAACACACTATTCTTCAGTTTGCCATAAGGCATGTAGTGGGCTCGTGAAATGCCGCGTTCAGCGCAGCGTCTCCCAATTTCGTTCGACTTTCGCCCAAAATTCCCACCCACTGGAACAATCCACCCGCAAAACCACATCCCAGCGGGCAAAAACTTCCAGTCGGTGGAAGAATCCTCCCGATACAAGCCCCTCCACCGTCCAAAACCCTCCAGTCACTGGAAGAATCAGGACGGACAGCCACCCCCGTGCTGCACTAATCCTTCCAGCGAATGGGAAAAATGGACGGTGAAACGCAACAGAGCGCAAATCAGGCGCAATTGGACCTGTGACTACAGTGCGGCTTTAATGTCTTGCGCCAAACGGGCGTTCCACATGGCACCCGTAGCGCTCATCACCGCGTTTGCGCCAGCCTCACGGTACGCCTTGTAATCTTCCGGACGAATCACACCGCCCACGCCAACGATCGCAAAATCAAGACCCAGCTTCTCGCGAATCGCATTCAGGCGGCCAACCATATCGAGACCTGCACCACGAATCGCATTGCCACATACGCCCGAACGGTCACGCCCTGCGCCTGGCAATGCCTGATTGCCGTTCGCATCCACCAGCTTCGCGGAGATTGTGTTAATGGTGGAGAAACCCTGCACCGCGCCATGGCCGGCGGTTTCCTTCACCATGATTTCCAGATCGGCATCATTCGGAATGTATGCGAGCTTCACGATCAGCGGACGATCGCCGATTTCGTTCTTCACCGCTTCCGTAATCTCGCCGACCAAATGCGGATCGTGGCACAACAGACGATTATGTCCCTCATTCGGGCAGCTGGTGTTCATTTCCATCAGGCCAGCGCCAGTTTCGGCAACCAAATGCGCGGTGGTGACATGATCGGCGATATACGCTTCACGATCCATGCCCTCCACGCGGGAGCCTTGGAAGCTCGGCACCAGCAGCTGGCCGTCACCGGCTGCGGCGATTGCCTTCTGCATGTCCGGCTGCCATTCGTCGGGATCACGGGAGGGAACGCCGAAACTGTTGGAAATCGAAATCGGAAGCTCATAACGGGTATCGGCAAGCACACCCTCGTCAAGTTCGGCACTGCCCGGAACCAGCGAACCATCGGCATTCCGCGGATGCACGGACAGCACGTTCGGGAACGCATTGCAGCCCCATGCGCGGGAACGAACCGTCTTGTATACCGCCAGATCGAAGCCCATACGGAAAGCGGCCGTGGTGAAACGCTCATTCAGCAGCGGACCAGCTGGAATACCGAACGGCAGATTCACACGAAAACCAAGGAATTCCTGCGCTTGAGCGGCCTGAATGGTCTGAACGCCCTGAACCTCACTGGAGGAATCGGACGCAACCTCAGCAACAACAGACGTGACCGATCCCGCAGAATCGGACGCATCAGCCCGCAACACTTCGGCAAACGCGCCGAACGGCCCTTGCAAATAGTTGTCTTCATACGTGCGATTGACATCATAAAACGGCGCGAAACCCTGGCTCATTTTTCTCTCCGAAAGCTACGAAAGCACGAAACAATAAGCCCACCATAGCGCGTCTCATATGCAAAACCCGCGCAAATCTCACATAATCAGCAATCCCAACGTCCCAATCCTTCCAGTCACTGGAGGAATCCGGACAATATGAGTCCCCTAATCGTCCCAAAACCTCCACCCAGTGGAGGAATCACCCCGCTACGGACCGTCTCAAAGTCCAAAAACATCCACCTACTGGAAGAATCCTCCCGCTCACGCATCACATAACATCCCAATCCTTCCAGTCACTGGAAGAATCCTCCCGCGAACAATCATCCCGACGTCCCAATTCTTCCATCCACTGGAAAAATTCTCCCGCAAACAGCCCGCGCACCTAGCCAGCCGACAACTCAGATGATGCCACGATCGGCAAGCGGGCCCTGCCAATCCGGGTATTCGCCTTCGCGCGCGGACGCGATCAACTGCTCCGGCTCACGCTTCACCGGCAGCGTCTTCGGCTTGAACGGGAACTTTTCGGCACGCATCTTCTCGTATGTCACAATATCGTCTTCATACTGCAACGTCAGATCGATATCGTCATAGCCGTTCATCAGGCGCCAACGGGTATAGTCGTTCACTTCGAACGGCAGCGTCACGTCGCCGCACGTCACCGTGCGATCCTCCAGGCTCACCGTCATATCACGGCCCGGCTCCTCGTCAAGCAGCTTCCACAGCAGCTCAACGGATTCCTGCGGCATAATCGCAGCCAGCACACCGTTCTTGGCGGTGTTGCCGTAGAAAATGTCGGCGAAACGAGATGAAATCACCACGCGGAAGCCGTAATCATGCAATGCCCACACGGCATGTTCACGCGAAGAGCCGATGCCGAAATCCGGCCCGGCCACGAGAATCTTGCCCTGTTTGTATTCCGGCTGGTTGAGCACGAATTCCGGATCGCGACGCCACGCATAGAACAGCGCGTCGTCGAAACCGGACTTCTGCACGCGCTTCAAGAACACGGCTGGAATAATCTGGTCAGTATCGACATTGGAACGGCGAAGCGGCACGGCCACGCCGGTAAGAGTAGTCAGTTTTTCCATTTCACTATTTCTTTCGATGTAACGATTCACAGAATGCCGGAAATCCAAGATTTCTCAGGTTTTCAAGCATTCTCAACGATTCACAGATCAGCCGGAGACGAGATGGTACCGCGGATGGCCGTTGCGGCGGCGACCGCCGGCGACGCCAGATGCGTACGCGACCCCTTGCCCTGTCGACCTTCGAAATTGCGGTTCGAAGTGGAGATGGAACGTTCGCGGGCCACCATCTTGTCGGGGTTCATGCCCAGACACATGGAGCAGCCTGCGTTACGCCATTCGGCACCGAAGTCCTTGAAGATCTTGTCAAGTCCTTCCTTTTCCGCCTGCAAACGCACGCGAGAGGAGGCCGGCACCACGAGCACGCGGTGAATGTTTTCGGCCTTGTGATGCCCCTTCATAATGGAAGCGGCCACGCGCAGATCCTCGAGACGTCCGTTGGTGCAGGAACCGATGAACACGGTATCCACGGCAATGTCTTTGATGCGCATGCCCGGCGTCAAGCCCATGTAGGCAATGGCACGCTCGGCCGCGGTGCGCTCGGTTTCGTCGTTGAACGAAGCCGGATCCGGCACCACGCCGGAAATCTTGATGCCCTGACCCGGGTTGGTGCCCCACGTCACATACGGCTCGAGATCTTCGGCCTTGATGGTCACTTCCTTGTCGAATACGGCGTCGTCATCGGTTTTCAGCGTCTTCCAGTATTCGATGGCCTTGTCCCACATTTCGCCTTCCGGCGCGTGCGGGCGTCCCTTCAGGTATTCGAACGTCACTTCGTCCGGTGCGATCATGCCAGCGCGGGCGCCCGCTTCGATCGACATGTTGCAGATAGTCATGCGTGCGTCCATCGACAGTTTCTTGATGGCTTCGCCACGATATTCGATGACGTGTCCCTGACCGCCGCCGGTGCCGATTTTCGCGATGATCGCAAGAATAATGTCTTTTGCGGTGACGCCCTTCGGCAGTTCACCTTCGATGTTCACGGCCATGGTTTTGAACGGCTTCAGACTCAGGGTCTGCGTTGCCATAACATGTTCGACTTCAGAGGTGCCGATGCCGATGGCCATGGCGCCGAACGCGCCGTGCGTGGAGGTGTGCGAGTCACCGCACACGATCGTCATGCCCGGCTGCGTCAGTCCCAGCACCGGCGCGAACGCGTGCACCACGCCCTGATCGGCGTCTCCCAGCGGGCATAGGCGCACGCCGAAATCCTTGCAGTTCTTTTCGAGCGTGCTCAGCTGCAGTGCGGAAATCTCATCCGGATTCGGGCGATCGATGTCGGCCGTCGGCGTGTTGTGGTCTTCCGTTGCGATCAGCTGGTCAAGGTGACGCGGCTTGCGTCCGGCCAGTCGCAAGCCTTCGAACGCCTGCGGACTGGTGACTTCGTGCATGAGCATCAAATCAATGTACAGCAAGTCGGGAGCCCCATCGCTACCTTTGCGTACCAAATGATCGGCCCAGACCTTCTCGGCCAGTGTCGTTCCCATTGTGGGACCTCCTCGAATTTTTCCTCACTTTTTTCCTCGCGGGTATTGCCAACCCGCATTGTTCGTGCTATAAGCCTATGGTGTTCGAGCCTGGTTCGAACGCGTTTATGCCGGTATATGAGATACTTGCATGCAACGCACACATCACATATGGGCCAAGTTCACTCCAGATCATGTCAAAATCGCCGCGATTGTGACATATCTCCCCGTATGTACCTACAAAATCGTTGAAAATTCAGATTTTTTCCAGCTTTTTCCATAACTGAGTAAAGATTAAAATATCTGCTTTACCGCAGTCCGACATTGCGTACATTTTGCATTTCAATATGTGAGATGGCATAATCCCTCTTATGACTTCTTCGAATACAAGCACCACCATGCCTGAATCGCAGTCGGATGAGACTGAGCTTCAAGCTGAGACCCACCACACGACGTCTTCTCAAAGCAATGAGATTCATTCCGGCGTGGGCGTGCTTGACAAGACCGTCAAAATCCTTGACGCGCTTGAATCCGGTCCGGCAACGCTCGGACAGCTGGTTTCCACCACGGGTCTGGCTCGCCCGACCGCACATCGTCTGGCGATTGCGTTGGAACGTCACCGTTTTGTGCTGCGCGATCAGCATGGTCGTTTCGTGCTTGGATCGCGTTTTGCCGAATTGGCCGCTGCTGCCGGCGAGGATCGTTTGCTGACCGCAGCCGCGCCGATTTTGCAGACGTTGCTGGATCGCACTGGCGAATCCGCGCAGATTTACCGCCGTCAGGGCGATATGCGCGTGTGCATCGCCGCCGTGGAGCGCGCTTCCGGTTTGCGTGATTCCATTCCGGTCGGTGCGATGCTGTCGATGGAGGCCGGTTCCGCGGCCCAGATTTTGCTGGCTTGGGAGGATTCCGAACGCCTGCATCAGGGGTTGCGTCACGCCAAGTTCACCGCGGCCAAGCTTACCGCCGTGCGCAAGCGCGGTTGGGCCGAGTCGGTCAACGAGCGCGATGAGGGCGTATGCTCGATTTCCGCGCCGATTCGCAATGCTTCCGGTCAGGTGATTGCCGCAATTTCGATTTCCGGCCCGGACGGTCGTATGGGGTCCAATCCCGGACGCCGTTACGCCCCGCTGGTTATGGCTGCCGGCAAGTATTTGACCGACGCCTTGATTAAGGCTTCTTCCGGTCGCTGACGGGCAATATACAGCTTCTCAACCGTGTTCCGCGATGCATGCAGGACACGGTTTTGCTATTTCCTGCCTTCCGCAAGTTTTGCCATTTCCTTGCAGGATTTGTCGTTTCGCTCTTTTCAGCTACTTCTTACGCAGCCAAGTCAACAGTTTGCTCCACCATGTCGGCCGATGCAGCAGATCCACGCCTTCGGATTCGGGCTTCGATTCACTGGTCATGCCGTACGCGTACGCCTTGCCCGCGCTCGGTTTGCCCACCAATTCGCCGTATTCAAGCAGCTGCGTACGCGGCTCGTACGGATGGCGGATGTCGAACTCGATCAGCCGCGCGGCCCGCTTCTGCGGCACCGGACCATACGATCCGAAACCGCTGGTGGGCGACGCGATCATCATCAGACCGCCAACCTTGCCTGGCGAAGCCGCCGTCTGCGCATCAGCCGAGGCCATTTCTCGCGAAACCGGCACTGTTCCAACGAATGCGTTGCGGTGATCATGCCCCGCGGAAATCGCAAAATAGTCATGCTGTTCCAATATCGCGAATTCACCGCTGTCGGCATCCGGGCAGCTGACACCCTCCCCCAGATAACTGCCGGGAAGCGTTTTTTCCTCATCCAAAACGTAATGTTTTCCAGCGAAATTGCGGTAGCCTTCAATCGCACGCGCCGCATTCGCCGCGGCCGGCTTAAGCAGTTGGTAATACTGTTGCACCGGAAAATGCTGGAATACCATGCACGGGACCGTCAGTTCCTGCGATCGCCCAATTTCCTGCGATTGCGCACGCATCGCTTTCGGCATATCGGCAAGAAACTGCAATGCGGCTGCCGACGGACTTCCGTACCCGCCGGAACGCGCGTAATCGCCCGAATCCAGCAATACCAATCCCAGCACGGACATCGTATGGTCCACATCAGCAACCGGCAATGCGAAGGTGCCCGGCTCGCAAGCGAATACGCGCTGATTCGGCAAATACGATTCCGACCGGAGTTGCACGAAACCTGCATCTTCCGCAGAATCCATGCTTCCCACAGAATTTGCGCCCCCGAGGCCGCTCTCGCCTCCCGTAGGCCCAGGGTTCACGCATCCGGGAAATTCCCTGCAAATGCTTTCGATTTCCGCATTGCTGAGCCCGCATTGAAAATCGTGGTTGCCGAATGTCACCGCCCACGGAATGCCGCGATCGGCAAGCGGACGCACGAGCTGTTCGACAGTGGCGCGCACGGATGCGCAGGTGCGTTCCAGCGCGGCTTCGAACCGTTCTGACGCTTCGGAAGACTTGGACGAAGCGGTTTTGGAGGAAATCCCCGCGGCAGCGCTCCAACGACGTTTGCGCGTGGTTTGCGCGTATGCGGGATCATATCCTGCGATCTGATTGCCGGTGAAGATGACGATATCCGGCCTTGTGGCGTCCAGTGACGCTTCGATGAGTTTGACGGTGTCTTTGCTGACTTTCGGCCCGTCTTGAATGTCGGCAAGCTGCAGAACGCGGAATTTGCCGGATTGGTGGAATTGCAATCGTCCCAGTCGCGCGGATACGGAAAGCGGGCGATCGTCGCCTTCTTCCGCCGGTTGGATGCGCGGTCGCGTGGCGGCGGCTTTTGCTGCGTTCTGCAATTCAGTCATGCTTCCTAGGGTAGTGCAATTTTCTTGGACTGTGTTGTACCGGCAGACATGCTTGCGAAAAACAAAAAACCCTCGCATCTGCGAGGGTCATTGGCTGGGATGCCTGGACTCGAACCAAGAATGGCTGAACCAGAATCAGCTGTGTTGCCAATTACACCACATCCCAATTTGGCAGGCGTGGCAACTTCGAAAAGTTGTCCGTCGTACCCCCGACCGGATTTGAACCGGTGTTGGCGCCGTGAGAGGGCGTAGTCCTAGACCGCTAGACGACGGGGGCTTGAGTTATTGCTGTGATTCTCAGCTGAACCGTGAACCGCAACGAGTGATAAATATACGCGAATCCGTAGGAGTGCGCAAGTCACGGCGTGTCGCGCCATTTTCCGCCATTCTTAAACAGCATCCCAGAACAACAAACCCGCTGGAACGGAACATTCCAGCGGGTCGACAGTCATGCGATCGGCAAAATCACACCATCAGCGCATCACAGGTGCTCGCGCAAGCCCTGCAAGCGTGCGACGGTGATCTCCTTGCCAACGATCTCCATGGATTCGAACAGCGGCGGAGACACGCGACGGCCGCTCATGGCCACACGCACCGGACCGAACGCCAGACGCGGCTTGTAACCGCCATCTTCGATCAGCGACTTGTTCAGCGTCTCATGCAGGAAGTCGGTCTTCCAATCATCTTCAGCAACGTCGGAAAGCGCCGCAATGGCGGCGTCGAGCACTGCCGGAGCGGAATCCTTCAACTGCTTCTTGGCGTCATCATCAGGCTCGATGTAGCCCTCGGTGGAGAGCAGCGAGCCCACCATGCCGGCGACCTCGCCCAGCAGGCGCACGCGCGGCTGCACGAGCTCCACTGAAGCGGACAGCACCTCACGCTCGCGATCGGTCAGCGCATCCCAGGAATCGGCGGAGACCACGCCATCGCGGTTCAGGTACGGCACGGCACGGTTCAGGAAGTCCTGCGGCTCAAGCATACGGATGTGCTCGGCGTTGATGGAAATGGCCTTGTCGAGGTCGAAACGGGCCGGATTGGCCTTGACGTCACGCACGTCGAACTTTTCGATCATTTCTTCCATGGAGAACACGTCGCGGTCGGCGGCGATGGACCAACCCAGCAGCGCCAGGTAGTTCAGCAGGCCTTCGCGAATGAAACCGTTGTCGCGATGCAGGAACAGATTGGATTCCGGGTCACGCTTGGAAAGCTTCTTGTTGCCCTGGCCCATCACGTACGGCATGTGGCCGAACAGCGGCATTTCCTTGGCCACGCCCAGCTCGATCAGGTAACGGTAGAGCACGATCTGACGCGGGGTGGAGCTCAGCAGATCCTCGCCGCGCAGCACCACGTTGATGTTCATCATGGCGTCGTCGACCGGGTTGGTCAACGTGTACAGCGGATCGCCGTTCGGGCGCACGATCACGTAATCCGGCACGGAACCAGCCTTGAACTCGATGCGGCCACGGATCAGATCGTCAAAGGCAACGTCTTCGTCGGGCATGCGAATACGCAGGGCAGGCTTGCGGCCTTCAGCACGGAACGCGGCCTTCTGCTCTTCGGTGAGATCACGGTCGTAGCCGTCGTAGCCGAAAGCCTTCGGGCGGCCGGCGGCCACGTTGCGGGCTTCGATTTCTTCCGGAGTGGAGAAGGATTCGTATGCATAGCCGGCTTCAAGCAGCTTGGCTGCGACATCCTTGTAGATGTCGCCACGCTCGGACTGGCGGTACGGGCCGTCGGGGCCACCCACGTTGATGCCCTCGTCCCAATCGATGCCCAGCCAATTCAGGGCTTCGATGATCTGGTTGTAGCTTTCCTCGGAGTCGCGCTGGGCGTCCGTATCTTCAATACGGAACACGAACGTGCCCTTGGTATGGCGGGCCTCAGCCCAGTTGAACAGTGCGGTGCGGACCATGCCGACGTGCGGAATGCCGGTCGGGGACGGGCAGAAACGCACGCGAACATGCTCAGGAAGTTCTGGTTTGGTGTTTTCAGCTTCAGTCATAAGCTCCATTGTGCCCCGCAAACCGGACGTGCCACCCAGTCCCACGCACCAACTCGCTTTTCGCGGTCATGAACATCCTGCAGCTAATTGACCCGATGATCGCAGCCACCAATCCTTACAACACCATGCTGGGCATGAGCCGCGCCATCGACGAACTTCCCCAACGCGTCAGAAGATAACCCAAGTCAGAGGGGATTTTTGCGGGGTCTGTCGGGATTGTCCCACATTGCAATTTTTTTCGGTATTTTTGGCGATGTAAGAGTATTGTATTAATCGACTTCACTTTTTTGATGTCGATTCACTTTCCGAAAGGGTAATCTAATGACGGACCCCAACCAATATAATCCGCAGAACCCGCAGCAAGCCCCGCAATACGGCGGTTACGGCTCCTACGGACAGAATGATTACGGCCAGCAGGCACCGCAGTACGGCGCACCGCAATACGGCGCACCGCAGTACAACAATGCGGCCGGATACAACCAGCAGCCGCAATATGGCGCACCGCAACCTCAGCCACAGGGGTCCGGCAGCTTCTTCGCACTGACCGCTCCGCTCGACCAGCCGGCCTACAACTGCACTATCGGCGAGGCGTTCATCCGCTTCTGGAAGAAGTACGCCACGTTCAAGGGCCGCGCCTCCCGCGGCGAATTCTGGTGGTGGGTTCTGTGCACATTCATCATCCAGATCGCGTTTGCCGTCATCTTCGCGGTGTTGGGCGCCATCATCGACAGCAATACAGCCAATGGAATGCAAAGCTTCGTCAACACCATTTGGGCACTGGCAACGATTGTTCCCTCCCTTGCGCTTTCCGTTCGCCGCCTGCACGACACCAACAAGGCCGGCACCACGCTGGTCATCCTCTACGCGATTGACTTCATCGGTGGCGTTCTGCTGAGCGTCGGCCTCGTCATGACGGGACTTGGCGCCATTTCCGTAATCGGTGGCGGATCGAGCTCGACTGGCACAGCCGGCATACTCCTGTTGATCATCGGTTTCATCGCATGCCTGGCCACGTCGATCGTGCTCATTGTGCTCATGGCCAAGAAGACCGATCCAGCCGGCGCACGCTTCGACGATCCGGCAGCCGGCAACGGCTACGCCCCAGCCCCGGGCATGCCACCGACCGCAACCGCACAATACGCCCCGAACGGCACTCCGGCACCGGTCGCCGACCCGTACGCAGCGGCTGTTCCGACGCCAACCGCTGATCCGTATGCGGCAGCCGCTCCGGCACCTGCAATGCCTGCGCCGACTCCGGCAATGCCCACCGCAGACCCGTATGGCGCTCCGACCCCAGCCCCGGCAGCCACCAACACTCCGTACGGCAACCCGTATGGCGCTCCTTACGGAACTCCGACCGATCAGTACGCAGCACCTGCGATGCCAGCCGCTCCAGCCGCCCAGTACACTCCGGCCGCCCCGGCAGCTCCGTATGCAGCCCCGGCACCCGAAGCCCCTTCCATGCCGAGCATGCCTCCGCTGCCTACGGTTCCGACCGTTCCCACCATACCGTCCGTACCTCCGGTTCCGGAACAGTCCACCCAGCTTGACCAGACGCAGTTCGATCGCCCCACGTTCGGCAACGATTCGCAGGGCCAGACCCCGTACGGATCCGACAATTCCGACGATTCCGACGATCCTACCGTGTACGGCAACATACAGCACTGACGAAATATGCAGGTTCAGCACTGAACTTAAGAACCGAACTTGCAATAATCAGTACTACATAAAGAAAATCCCGGCACCGCAATCGCAAGTGCCGGGATTTTCTTATTCTTATATCGATAATTCCCAATAATTCGGATTATCTCGGATTGCCCACGTCACGCAGCATCCGCACCTTCGCCTGAATCACCCGAATCATCGGAATCATCCATGTAGCTCATACTTTTCATAGCGTCCGTCATCAAATTGAACTTTTCAGCGAGCGCTTCCTTGCTCTTACGTTCATCCTCATCTTTGGCTTCCTGCTCGGCCCTCTTCGGATCCCAACGCAGGCACTCCGCATGATGATCCCATTCCATGCCCGCGCACGGAATGACATTGTCCGCGGTTATGGTGAATGTGTTGTCGCAGAAGGAATTCTCCTCGAGCGGCGTTGCCCTGCCCGCCTCACGCACAGCATTACGCAGCGCAACCATTCGAGACAAGGTCACGTCGCCGACATAGATCGGCGGAACAGCCATCTGCTCGCACAACTCGTTGATGTACAGCATCACCGGCAGCACGCGCACGGTCTGTTCGTCCACATCGTCAATGCCTTCGCACATGAGATTCATCAGACCGTCACCCACCGCGAGCGCCGCGAGGAATCGCCCGGTGAGCGTCCTTGGGGTCGTGGTGAAAGCGTAGCAGTAGTTGACATCTTCCAGCGCTCCGCCGTCGAAGCCCAGGCTGACGCTCTGCCGAATGTACTCCACGATCTTTTGCAGTATATTGCGGACTTCCGTCTCGACATGGGCGTCGATGAAGATGCCTAGAATGTCGGCCGCTTCGAAGAACAGGTCGGCATTGTTGGTTTCGGAATAATTGCGCATCACATCGTATGCCTGATTGGCCCGCGTGAGCGCTTGCACAATTTCCGGATCGCAACCCGGAATCTCGTCCATCCCCTCGTACACGGCTTCCGCCACGGACGGGTTAATCCCGTGGGACAATCGCAGCATTGCCCTTGCCATGGTGCAGGAGAATCTTACTTGCAGATCTTCCGTGTACTTTGCGTCATTCTCCATCTCCTGAACGGTTTGCAGCGGCCATAATTCCACCACTCCAACACAGCTTTCGATGGCAATTTTCATATGAGGCCTATCGAATAACTGATAAAGCGCTCCGTTGTTGATAGTGAAAGCCATGCGTGCCCCTTTGCAGCTTCGACATTTTGTTTTCCTCACTGGACCCAACAGCATCCAGCCCTTCCATGATTGCATGGAATCCCCGTTCTTTCAACAACCGCCGCACTCATTGTCGCGTGTCTCGGTCAAAAGTTTCCAATCCGGCGATTCCATACCGCATTATGCGCTATTTCACGTCGGCCGCGGGATCGACGTAAGCGATCGACAATACTTTGCGCGTATCGCAATCGTACGTAATGGAAGTGATGGAGGCGAGTGCCGTATGGCGCAGCAGCATATTATGTTCCGGGTGCCCGGTTTCCAGCATGTGCCTGTAGCTCCAGATGGGCGATTCATGGCTGACTACGATGATTTGCTCGCCGGGATGCTCCCCCACTTTTTCGAGGGCGAACGCTTGCACGCGGCGTGCGATCGACTGGTAGCTTTCGCCCCAGCTTGGCTTCCACAGGTTGCGTACCAGCTTCCAGTTGCCGTTTTTCCAGAGCGCGCCTTCGCCGTAGCCAATGCGTTTGCCGCGGAATTCGTTGCGCGCTTCGATGATACGTTCGTCGGCGGTGAGTTCCAACGGGGTCTCACCGCGTGTTTCACGTACTTCGTTGAGTGCGGCAAGGATTTCGCCGGCTGTTTCGCGCGTGCGTTCCAGCGGCGACGAGTAGATGGCGGAAACTGTGTTGAGTTGCGGACTGACGGCAATGTAGTGCGCGGTTGCCTGCGCCATGCGCACGCCCACTTCCGACAGGTGGAATCCGGGAAGTCGTTCATAGAGCAAATGCCCTGGATTTTCGACTTTGCCGTGACGTACGAAATGGATGGTTGTTGCGGGCATCCCTACCGCCTTTCCGCAAGATGCTGCCGGACAGCTGACATTGACTGCTGACGTTGACCGATGGAACGAAAATCCTGCAATCGCAAGCTTTGGAAGCGTTGCGCAACCATTTTGCAACAACCGTCTTTCGCCCGCCGGACATCTTTTCGTCCACCAAGTGAACGTGTGTTGAGTACTTACAAAATAGCCAATCGAATTATGTCTGCCAACCTCAATGCACCGCGTGTTGCGACAGTACCTCCGCATAGAGTTGTCTAGTTCAAGAAAATGGCACACAACCAATCTCCACCCCCTATGCAACACGCTTGAACGTCAATCGATTGACGTTCAAGCAAGGTTGAAGTGAGAGACTGGGGCTGGAGAGAAAACAATCAAGACAGAACAAGGGTATATCAAGCGGTCCGCGGCAACGCAACGCAGCGGACGCAAGCACCAACCGTGAGCAGAAAGGAGCGGCAAAACATGACCAATTCAGTCCTCGCCGGCGCCAAAAGCATCGGCCAACATCTTTTCGGAGGGTACGCGGAGCTTCTTCGCATACCGCACACCGCCCGATTTTCGGTCGGTTCAGTGATCGCATGCATGCCGTTCCCGATGGTCGGCATGACGATTACGATTTCCGTGCAGCATTATTACGGCAATTATTCGCTGGCAGGCGCGCTGACGGCCGTGCAGGCGATCGCGCTGGCCGTTGCGAGCCCGGTGCTCGGCAAGCTGGTTGACAAGTTCGGCCAGCGTCAGGTGTCGATTCCGACAATCATTGTGTGGATGATCGCGGCGACCGCGCTGGTTTCCTGCATCACCGCTCGAGTGCCCTCATGGATTCTGTTCTGCATCGTGCCCTTCATGGCGGCGATTCCGCCGTGGGGCGCGATGAGCCGTCAGCGCTGGACGACGCTGCTTAAAGGCGATACGGAGAAAACGAACCGTGCGCTTTCGCTTTCCGGCGTGTTCGACGAATGCATGTGGGTGATCGGCAATCCGCTCGCCTCCACGCTGGCCGTGATTTCCGGCCTGTTGGCGTTCTCGTTCACCGGAGTGTGCGTGGTGGTCGGCGCGCTCATGTTCCTCACCGAGCTTTCCACCGAGCCGAAATCGCAAACGCAGCTGGCTCGCGAAGCGGGCATGACCCGCAAGGAATACCGCGAGCGCGAAGCCGCCCGTTCCAAGGCGTTGCAGGCTGAAGCGGCAATCGAATACGCCCGCGATCGCGCACGTTCCGAAGGCAAAACGGCTGCCGAAGTGCAGGCCGCCATGGATCAGGCCGCCGCGGATGTGAATGCCGGTCGCAAGGAGTCGATTTGGGGGCCGGGCCTGATTGCCGTGTGCGTGACATGGTTTGGCTTGGGTGCGTTCCAGTCGGCTGCCGGCATTTCGATCGTCGCGTTCGCCACGGAGGCGAATATGAAGCAGTACACGGGTTTCGTGTTCGCCTGCTTCTCGTTCAGCTCACTGATTGGCGCACTCGTGTATGGCGCGAAGAACTGGACGATTCCATTGTGGAAGCGTTTCTACTTCTGCCTTGCCGTGGTCGATCTAGGCATCGGCTCATTCATGTTCGCCAAACATCTGTGGGTAATCATGATCATCTACCTGTTCATCGGCGTATGCCAGGCACCGACGTGGGTGAACGGCAACCAGCTGATGCTGCACTTGGTGCCGCCCACACGCTTCACCGAAGGCATGGCCTGGATGGGTGCGATGAACTCGATCGGCGGTTCCGTCGGCTCGGCGATTGCCGGCCAGTTCATCGACCGTATGGGATCGCACGGTGGTTTCATTGTGGTGACGGCTTTGGCGCTCACCTCGCTGGTGATCGCCTTGTTCGGCTTCAAGCAGATCAAGGACTCCACCGAACAGCCCATGCTCACCACCGTAAGCGTGTAATCTTTCGTACTTAAGCATGCAAAGCATATGAAAAGGCGGTGCCTTATACCTCTATATAGGTAAGGCACCGCCTTTTCATATTCAGGACTGTCCGGCCGTCTGCGCGAGCCGAGAATCAGGGCAGATTCCCGGGTTGTGCAGACAGATTTTCCGAATTCAGGACTACTTGGGCCAACCGTTGGGGGTGTGCTCCAGCGACCATACACCGAGCCTGTGCGAGAAGCTGTTCTGCCACTTGGCTTCCAGCTCTTCCGGCGTGAGGCGGTTGTCGGCTCTGCGCAAACGGTTCATGGCGTTGGTGTGCGTATCGTCGAGCAGCCACTTGCGCGTCAGGAAATTCCACACCATCACCACGGCGGTGGCGATGAGCTTGCCGACGTTGGTGCGGATCAGGTATTCGGTGCTCTGCGACACGTAGGCATCATGGTTCATGCCATACGTGGAGATCCAGATAATGGCGTCGTTCATGAACAGGCCGATGACCGCGCCGACCACGAAAATGAGGATTTCCATCCAACGGGCCATGTCATCACGGTGCTTGAACACCAGTTTCATGCTGGCAATGTAGTTGAAAATCAAGGAAATAATGAACGAGATGGTTGCGGCGAGCACGTTGTGCATATGGAACACGCCGACGAGAAGATTCAGAATGCCCCAGTCGATAATGAAGGCGATCACGCCAACGAGGCCAAATTTCATAAGCTGTTCAATCAGTTTTCTCACAACGAATATTTAACACGCGCACGCAGACCACCTTGGCGGACATCCAGACAAAGCCCAAAATTTCTCACACAGCCACCCCGTCTGAGCCGTTTGACGCCTAGACTGGAGATGAACATGCAAAGGCTGATTCCAACAATCCAAGGAGAGCATCATGCCAGTCATCCACACTCATGTTTCCGTGTCCACCACCGCCGAGCAGCGCGAGGCGCTGAAGTCCGCATATGGCAAGGCGATCACCGCCGTTCCCGGCAAGTCCGAAGGATGGCTGATGTGCCCGTTTGAAGATAATATGCCGATTTATTTCGGCGGTGACGATTCCAAGCCGGCCGCATACGTCGAAGTGAACGTGTTCGGCCGTTCCGTGCCCGGTTCCGCTTGGGAGAAGCTGACCGAGCAGATCATGGCCGCATTGGAGAAGGAACTGGGCATTCCGGCCGACCGCACGTACATCCGCTACACCGCCACCACCGACTGGGGCTGGAACGGTGGCAACTTCTGACGAAGTTACCACCGTTCCTTCGAGGTTCACCCATATTGCGAACCTCTCACCTCACCTACGGGAAACACACCGTGTTTCCCACCTCACGGTTCGGGGCGACAACTTCTGACGAAGTTACCACCGTTCCTTCGAGGTCATGGCGTTGCGACATTCGCTAGAAACCGCCGAAATTAAGGTGCAAAAAAGGCGGTCACCTACGCATATACGCAAGTGACCGCCCTAAAATGTTGCGATCAGAACGCTACGACTCGTTTATCACACGATCTTCGGCATCGGCGTGGTCAGCGAAGCGGTGAGATTCACATGCACCAAACCGGCACCGGAATGCACTTCAACCTTCTTCAACGTCACCGTACGCTCTTCAGCCGGAGCGGAATCGTTGTCAGTCATCGTGGCCGGAGACTTCACCGCAACCAGTGCAAGCGAACCGAAATCAATACCGGCGCTAGCGCACAGGCTCATCGCCTCATTAAGCGATTCAGCAAAACCGTCCTTCAGAATCACGCGATCTGCCGGAACACCATACGCGTTTTCGGCAACCCAACGCACGTTCTCCACCAGAGCCATACCCTTGTGGCTGTGCGGCGTGGCCGGCATGGAACCATTCACCACCGCGTCAACGAACGCGTCAAGCTGCGGGGCGAGCGCATCGCCGCCATCGCGATACAGGTTGCCGATAATTGGCTCGCGGAACTCCAGATCCTTGGCGGTCTGCTGCAACGCCGGAATCTGATCGTCTTCGCCATCCCACAGGTTAATCAGCGGGAACGTAGGAATATCAAGACCTTCCAAGCGCTGCACGTGGAACGGATAACGCCAAGCAAGCGCCGGATCATCACGCCAAGTGGAAGCACGAGTCACCACAATCGCGGCGGACGGCCACTGCGCACCATACTCGCGGCAAGCAATGTCAAGCCACTTCTGAGCACCCGCGTCAGTACCGTAACCAGCCTCAACAATCACCACATCGTGCAGAGCACACGCCATTTCCACGGAAACCAGCGTCGGAATGCCGATCGACACATTCGCGAACGGACCGCCATGCACGTACACGGGAGAACCATTCACCGTTTCCGTCTTCGCAGGCTTCACCGCATCGGAAAGAATGCCGGTAATACGCCACAAATCAACGAATTCACCGAATGTAACGGCCTTGCCGTCCTTCGTGCCGGCAATCATCTTGGAAACACGCTCGGCGATCTCATCCATGGAACGGGAGAGCACCACAATCTGCATGAGCTCGCAGGTCGGAGTGAGCACCACACGCTCGGCCACATTGCCCTTGCCGCGGTCCACCGCGATCTGACGCAGCGAACGGGACGGCACTTCGGAAACGCGCGGCACGGCGATATCGTCGAGCTTGCCGTCGTCGATGGCCTTCTCAGCGAAGGAAACCAGCAGGTTCTGGGCTGCTTCGATAGCGCCCATTTCGCCGCATAGACCCCAGTCGATCAGCTCAGGGTGGGTCAGGGAAGCCTTGCCGCCGCCCGAAGCGCCACCCTTGGAACCGGCAGCGGTAATGCCCATGCTCGGCTGACGGAGCACTGCGGCCGCATCAATGCCACGCTCACGCAACGCGTCGATCAGCGCGATCGTGGTGGTGGTCTTGCCCTCGCCGCGAGACGCCTTCAGCGGAGTATCGGCGGTGACGAGCACGACCTTGCCATGCTTGCGCGGAGCATCCGGATCATTCTTCAAATAATCGAGATAGCCGAACGCATCAATCTTCTGCACCAAGCCGTACTGGCTGGTGAAATCCTCAATGCTGGTCACTGGGGTTTCCTTTCTTCAAATTGGAATGCACGTCATTCTAACGATGTTGTATTGCGGAAAATAATTGGCTCCCGCAACGTGGTCACGAGAGCCGAATAGTGAGATTTTAGAAGTCCGACATGTGGAAGCCGTTCTTCATGTTCATGCTGGCGGTGTACAGCACGGAATCAAGAAGCTTGTCGGTTTCCTCCTTGAGCTGCGCGGCCATGTTCTCGTTGGCTGCGGCAAGGATTTCACGGGCTTCGCCGTTGCGCACGGCTTCGATGATTTCATCCGGTTCCATAGGCTGAACATCGCCGATTTCGTCTTCCGCATCGAATTCGTCGGTCACGTCACCCACCAAACGTTCGATCTGCTCGTCGGTAGAGGCAACCATGCGGTGGCCCATCGCGCCGGTCTTTTCCTGATAGCGTTCCACGGCGTTGGCGGTGTCGGCGAAGCTGGAATCGCACAGGGCCGCGATGATGCGGTTCTCCCAATAGAAGTTTTCGGACGTGACGCGCGTGGTGGTGTCTTCCAAATACTTCGGCGTGGAGTTGACGTTCGGGAAGAACGGCACGAGCGTGTTGAACGGATTGGAACCATAGGCGATCCACTGGATCGCACGGCTCACCTGCGGGCGGTACGGGCGGATCTGCATCACCGCAAGCTGGCTCTGACGGTTGATGCCGATCGGGCGGAACATGTGGCGGGTGCGCTGGTCGCCAAGCTTTCCATACGGATCGTACGGAGTGCCCTGATAGTGGGAGCTCAGCACATACTTCACATCTTCGATGGTGATTTTGCGTTCCGGCTGGCGCGCCCACGGAATATCGTCGGAAACCGGCTTATGATCGGCATCCTGACCATCCCACTGCTCGTCGTACGGGTTAAGGAAACGCTGCATGTACCAAGCACGAGGAGTGTTGTACACGTGGTCGGAATCGGAGTGTGAGCCAAACGCGTCGCGCGGGTTGAACGGCGTAGTGCTCTCCACCGACAGGTCAAGATGGTTGCGTTCGATGAACTCGGCCAGATCAGCGGAGCACATGTGGTCCTCCTGCTCGCCAAACGCATCTTCAAGATCAAATTCGTCAATGCCCAGCTGGTTCGGCATGGTCACATACGCTTCGTCCGGCACACGCTTGGCGATCCAATGATGGCCGCCGACGGTTTCCAGCCACCAGATCTCGTCGACGTCGGAGAAAGCAACGCCGTTCATCTCATACGTGCCAAATTCCTCAAGCAGCGCACCCAAACGTTCCACACCCTCGCGGGCGGTGGTGACGTACGGCAGCACGAGAGTAAGGAAATCCTCTTCGCCAATGCCACCGGCGACTTCCGGCTCATAGCCCTCTTCGCCTTCCTTGCCTTTGGCCGGCGTGAGTTCCACGAACGGATCGGCACCGAGCACACGCTCATTGGTGGTGAGCGTTTCGGTGGCGCTCATGGCAACGTTCGCTTCGTTCACGCCAGCTTCGCCCCAAATGCCTTCCTTCAGATCGGCATTCGGCACGGCCGTGTACTGCAACGGATTGTCAGGAAGATCGATTTCAACATGCGAAAGCACGCTCTTGTACTTGCGCGGCTGATCTTCAGGCTTGACTACGATAAAGCGCTTCGGGCAAAACTCACCATTTGCACTGTCTTCATTACGGGCGATGATGGTCGACCCGTCATAACTTGCGTCTTTGCCAACCAAAATCGTGGTGCACGCCATAATTATTCAGCAATCCTTTCGATTATTATTAATACGTTTTCGTCGGATATATTTCTGATTTCCGCATCTCTATATCGTTACATTGCCGCGGAAATCAGATTTCTGGTCTTACTTGAGATTCTCTTTCACAAATCAGGCTTTTCCGGTGAGGAAAATAGCGCCCTGATCAACGATTGTACCGGAAGTACGCAGCGCACGTTCCATTTCGTTGAGCCAGAATCCCTGATTGAGGCCGGCGAGCGGAGCCGTGGTACCCCACACATGCAGATAGTAGTCGTGATCCTGATCTGGCGGATATGGACCGTTGTAACGCATCGTCACTGCGGGATCACTGCTACGGCCCTGCAGCAACGGCGAGGCGGCGGACGTGCGTCCCTGAATCGCTTCAGGAATCATCGCGGAAACCGTGCGCGAGAAATCAGCCGGAATCGCGAGCGCGTGAGAATCGTTGAAATCGTACATCAGCGCATCCACGGGCAGGTTCGCGAGGGACCAATGATTCCACTGGAAACCGCATACCGGAATTGAATCCGGATCAACGAATTCCCAATGCAGGAACTGCACTGCAGGATCAAGCGCATCAATGTAAAAGGGGAAGGAAACAATCGGCGTACCGTCGATGCAGTTCTCAGGCGGCGCCGCCTTGGCAAACGCGTCGGGAATGACGGTGAAATCTGCGGAAATCTTCATGCACCCAGTATCCCTCAAGCGTCTGACTCATACAAGGTTTCAATTGACGGCATAACGAAACATAACGAAACGACCCCTGCGGCGAGCCTGTGGGGGCACGCGGGCAGGGGTCGGTCCGGGAAACAGGGCCTATCAGACCTCACATCGCTTGAAAAACAAGGCGTTACAGGCGATAGGCACAGCTAATACGGCTCAGTTGGCCGGGTGGTAGAAGTCGCCGTTGAGAGCGGCTTCGGCACGGGCCTGAGCCTCTTCGAAGGTGACTTCGGCAAGGGAGGCACGCACGTCGTCAAGTGCCACCGGAGTCATGGACAGGGAGTTCACGCCAAGACCGGCCAGCACTACGGCCAAGTCCGGATCGGCAGCGGCCTCGCCGCACACGCCCACCGGCATGCCCTTGGCGTTGCCCGCGTCGCAGATCATCTTGATGGCACGCAGCACCGCCGGATGCCAGGCGGTCTGATAGTTGGCAACGGAACCGAGCGTACGGTCGGCGGCCAGCGTGTACTGGGTCAGATCGTTGGTACCGATCGACACGAAGTCGGCCACGTCGGCCACCTTATCGGCCATAAGCGCGATCGACGGCACTTCAGCCATCGCACCCACGAACTTCAGACCGAAGCTCTTGCCAAGCTTTACGAAATAGTCAGCCTCATGCTGGTCGGCAACCATCGGGGCCATGACCCACAGGTTCGCGTCGGTAGCGGCATCGGCTGCGGCGAGCGCCTTGAGCTGGCCTTCGAGCACGTCCATGTGGGCGCGCAGGGTGCGCAGACCGCGCAGGCCGAGAGCCGGATTCGGCTCATCTTCCGGAGTGAGGAACGGCAGCGGCTTGTCAGCGCCGGCATCGAGCATACGAATCACGACCTTCTTGCCCGGGAACTGGCTCAACAGCTCGGTGTAAGCGCGGGTCTGCTCTTCGACGGTCGGCGGCTCGGAGTTGCCGATGAACAGGAATTCAGTACGGAACAGACCAACGCCTTCAGCGCCATATTCCAGCGCCTTAGCTGCATCGGCCGGCTTGCCCACGTTGGCGAGCAGCGGAATGAGGTGGCCGTCCTTGGTGGAGCCCGGATTGCCTCGCAGTTCCTTGGCTGCGGCCGCACGGGACTTGGCGGCTTCGGCCGCGGCGATCTCCTCTTCGGTCGGGTCGACGACCAGTTCGCCCTTGGCCGCATTGACGACCACGGTGGTGCCGTCGGTCAGATTCTCGGCTTCGGCCGCGGAAACAACCGCCACGATGCCGCGGGCACGGGCCAGGATGGCGGTGTGCGAGGTCGGACCGCCCTGCGAGGTGACGATGGCGAGGGTCTTGCTCATGTCAAGCGCCGCGGTGTCGGCCGGGGAAAGATCCTCGGCAACGAGCACGAACGGGGTTTCGCTCTGCGGCAAGCCCGGAGCGGGAGCGCCCATAAGGTCGGCGATCACGCGCTGGCCGACATCATGCAGATCGGCGGCACGCTCGGCCTGATATCCACCGATGGCGCGGAACATGTCTTCCACCGCGGCGAAGCCTTCGAGCACCGCGCGTTCGGCGGTCTTGCCCTGCTGGATCAGACCCTTGATGGATTCGGCCAGCGACGGATCGGAAGCGAACATGGCGATGGCCTGCAGAATCGGAGCGGCCTGCTTGGCGCCTTCGTCACCATTGGCGGCCTCTTCGGCGCGACGGTTCAGGTCGGCGTTCACCAGTGCGAGGGACTTTTCCACGCGGGCGATTTCGCTTTCGGCGGCAATGCCTTCCGCACGCGGGGCGTCCGACGGTTCCGGCAGCGGCTGCGCCATACGGATGACCGGGCCGACTGCAACGCCGCGACCAATGCCAACACCCTTGATGATCATGTGAACTCCTTTGACCTGTTTCCTTGTTTTGTCGTTTGCGTTTGTTGTTTGCTCGCGAAAGGAACGCGAGCCGAACGTGTTCTTGTGATTTCCGCGCCTGCCTTGCGCGTTGAGTTACCGCAATGATTTCCACCGTCTTTGCCGGTAAATCATTTTCAGCCTGCCCACAGTATACACGCTTTAAACCGCAACACACAACCAGTAAACGTTTTCTGCGTTTCGTGGAAAAGTGCTATAGTAATCATCAGCGGCGCACCGATGCATTTCGCTCGGCAAGCAGCACGACTTTCAAATAACACAACAGAAAAACAATCAACAATAACGACTCAAAGGAGTGTCCATCATGGCAACCCGCACCACCGTCATCAACGATCCCGTCGGTATCCACGCTCGTCCGGCCGCACAGTTCTCCCAGGCCGTCACCGCTTCCGGCTGCACCGTCACCATCGCCAAGGAAGGCGGCAACCCGGTTCCGGCAGGCTCCATCCTGTCCATCATGGGCCTGGGCATCAAGCAGGGCGATTCCGTGGTCATCGACGTGCAGGGCGCCGACGACGAAACCGTGGCAGACAACCTGCTGAACATCCTCGTCAACGCCGAGTGATCTTCCACTATTGCTGAAGATCACGAAATCTCGCAAGATATTCCATAATCTTCAGTTATGAAATCGCAATTCAATAGCAATGCAATATGCATGATTGCGATACTTGCTTCGGCCACCTGCCGCATGCGACGGGTGGCTGTTTTATTCTTGAATACGCGATTGAGACGCGGCAGTAATTCGAATAATCCAATAATTCGAATGATTTTGGGAGGAGAGCATGGCACGCACAACCGACAACGCCTCGGCTTCGGCTACTTCGGCGAACAGTTCAATCACGAACGTCGCCGCGCTGGCCAACGTCTCCATCGCCACCGTCTCCCGCGTGCTTTCCGGAAAACGCACCAAAGACGACGACATCGCACGACGTGTGAGAGCCGCCGCGGCACACCTCAACTATTCGGTCAATTATGCGGCGAGCGCATTGCGCAGCACCGTCACCAACACCATCGGACTGGTGATTCCAACCGCCACCGACCCGTTCTGCGCGCAACTGCTTGACGAAATCGAACCCGTCATCGACGTGGATTCGCAGCAACTGCTGCTCGGCATCGGCGGCGATCAGGCCACGCAGATCCAACGCATCGAATCGTTGGTGGACCGCCATGTTGACGGGCTGATCGTACTGCCCGCCTGGGGAGCCTATCTTTCCGAGGAACTTGAACATTACGCCTCCACACTGCCGATTGTGCAGGTAGGCGGCCGCCAATGCTCATCCCACACATCCATGGTGAGCATCGACGAAAACGCCGCCATGGAAATCGTGATCGGACATTTGGACGAACGAGGCATCGAATCCGTGGCGTACATGGCCGGCAAGGAAATCTCCTTCGAATCGGCGGAACTGTTCGCCATGTTCCACACGCAGGTGCGCGCGCACCACTTGAACACCGAAGCCGAATGGAACAAGTTCGGCGATCGTAGCGTGCAACGCGGTTTCGACTGCGCCATGCGACTGTTCTCCGAACCACTCGTACAGCCGGAGGCAGTGGTGTGCGCCGACGATGCGATCGCGTTCGGTGTGATGGTGGCGTTGCATTCGCTCGGGCTTCGCGTGCCTCAAGACGTGCTGGTGATCGGCTACAACGATTCGCCGATCGCACGCACCACCATGCCGCCGCTGACCAGCGTGCGCCCGCCGTTCAAACAAATCGTCTCCGAAGCGCTACGCCTACTCAACGACACCCCCGGCAGCCCCGCGCACATCTCACTCGCGCCGCAACTCATCGTCCGCGAATCCACCAACTGCCAGCGCTAAATCGCTTTTTTGCAATCTTGCCGGCAGTTATCGCACGATAGCAAGCCAGAATCATACAGCCACCATTTCCCCACCCGCTGGAGGAATCCGCACGCAGGAAAACAGTATGTGCCAACGTCGCTAGCCCTAACCGGCAATGAGGGCGCAGAAGAGGGCTTCGAAGACCAGTACGGGATTGCCGTTGCCGGCCAAACGGCGACGTGCGACGGCGATATCTTCCAGTCGCCGCACCGCTCCTCCGCGCGTAAGACGTACCGACAGATCGGTAATCGACGAACGATTCTCCAAATTAATCAAGCCAACCGAATCCTCGGCATTGTTCTGCAGCACGGCCACATCGCGGTAAATACTGGCGATCGAATTCAACGCACGGTCAAGCACGTCACGCGTAAGGCGCGTGGTCTGACGCTTCAGCTCGTCTTTTTTGGCGATCGCATTGTATGCGCCACGTAGCTTCAGAGGAATACGATCCTTCGCACCAAGCCCATTGACCCTACGAAAATCAGCTTCCGCTTCCGCCGCCTTGACCTTCACTTCCGCTTCGGCCTGCGTTTTCGCACTGTCGATAAGATTGCCGGCAAGCAGTACCGCATCCGACGCGCGGCGCAATCCCAGCACGCCCACGATCAGCTCGTCGCGGTCAGACATGACCTGCTCGTTTTTCGCATACAGATTGGCGATGCCGATATGCCCTTCCGCAAGACGTGCGGCACGCGCCGCGATTTTCGGCTCAAATCCGCCATTTCGTTCCAAAAACGCAGCTACCGCCTGCGTGGAGGGCACGGCAAGATTAATGATGCGCGTACGTGAACGGATCGTCGGCAGCACATCCTGCGCACTCGGCGCGCACAAGAGCCAAATCGTGTGCTCGCTCGGCTCCTCAATCTCCTTGAGCAGCACGTTGGTAGTGCGTTCCAGCATACGATCGACATCTTCGATAATGATGATGCGCCACGGCGCAGTGCTCGGCATCTGCTCGGAAGTGGTGATGATGTCTCGCACCTCGTCGATACCGATGGTCACTTTGTTGGTGGCAAGCACGGTCACGTCGGGATGAGTGCCGGCAAGCACCTGCTGCGCTGCTTTGGTCGGCTCGTCGCCAAGACCATGATCGAGGCTCTCCAGCGCCGCCGCAAACGCGCGCGCCACATTGGAACGGCCCGATCCTGGAGGACCGCAAATTAGCCAGGATTGCGCAATGGCTTTCGGATCGCCACTTGCGATGGCTTTGAGTTGTTCGACAACCTGCTGCTGGCCGACGATCGAATCCCACACGCTCATCGGCTAACCCCCGTTTGAAGAGCTTCCGATTGGCTGATTTGCGCAAAATCAGACTGGATATGCAACCATACTTCTTCAATGGATTGGCTAGCATCAATCACGCGGAAACGTTGCGATTCCGCCTTTGCCAAGTCAAGGAACGCCTGTCGCGTACGATTTTGGAAATCGTCTCCCGCGGATTCCATACGATCTTCATCATGCTGCAGGCGCGCATGCGATTGCGCAGGGTCAAGATCCAGCAGATACGTACGATTCGGCAGCAGACCGCACGTCGCCCACATGCTCAAGTCGCGGATTTCATCAGCAGTCAATTCGCGACCGCCCGCCTGATATGCAAGGGAAGAATCAAGATACCGATCGGTAATTACCACGGCACCTCGTTCCAGCGCAGGACGAATCACCTCAGCAACATGCTGGGCACGGTCAGCGGCGAACAGCAGCGCCTCCGCACGCGGAGCGATATCCGCATCGGAACCCTCAACCCCGCCAAGCAGCAGCTTGCGAACGGCCACGCCAAGCACGGTGCCGCCCGGTTCGCGCGTGACCACGCATTCGCGCCCCTGCGCCTCAACGTACGCGCGCAACCGTTCAACCTGCGTGGTTTTGCCGACGCCGTCTACACCTTCAAAGGAGATGAATATGCCTTGCATATTCATCACTCTACATTGCGGCGTTCGCAACGCTACCGCTGCTCACTGCTACGAACAGTCCACCGGACTGTTCATCACCGGGCGGGAACTACGGCGGGACGGGTGTAGCCTTCGTTGGCGGCAAGCCATTCCACATCGGCCTTCACCGTAGTCGCAGTGGAGCCGATCTCCTTGGCGATGCGGGTGTTGGCCCAACCCTTATCGGCCAACTCGCGCACCTTGGCACGGCGATCGGCACGAGCCTTATCGACGGAAGCCGCCTTGGAAGTCTTAGAAGCCTTGGCAGCACCAGCCTTCTTAGCCCCGCCCTTGCCGGCGGCAGCCTTACGTCCACGTCTTTTCGACGGGCCCTGCGCACGCTTCTCAGCCAGCAAACGGAACGCCTCGGCCGGTTCGATCGACTCAGGAGCATACTGCTTCGGCAACGTACGATTCGTCTCACCATCGGTGATATACGCGCCGTAGAAGCCTTCCTTGATGGTCACCTGCTTCTGCGTCTCCGGATCGACACCCAATTCACGCAGCGGCGGCTTGGCAGCGCCACGACCGCGCCCACGGCCATACTTCGGCTGGGCGAACAGTTCCTTCGCCTTATCCAAATCAACCGTGAAAATCTCATCTTCCGAAGCAAGCGAACGCGTATCCGACTTGCCATCGGCACCGGTCTTCGTCAAATACGGACCGTAACGACCATTATTGGCCTGCACGGTAACCGTCTGCACTTCACCGGTCTGCGCATCCACCTCTTCATACGAACCGACTTCACGCGGCAAGCTCAGCAGACGCAACGCATCATCCAACGTCAACGATTCCGGGCTCATCGTCTTGAACAACGACGCCATCTTCGGGCGATCGGCAGCCTTCTTAGCGCTTTTGCCCTTCTTCGACTTGCCATCACCAGCCACGTCACCGTCAGCACCAGCATCCGAAGAAGGCATCACCAGCGCAACATACGGCCCGAAACGACCATTACGCACTTCAACGGTGCCTCCGGAAACCGGATCGACGCCAAGAGCGCGCGGACCGCCGGAATGGTTCTCGATCAAATCATGACCGACTTCCACCGTCAGCTCATCCGGAGCGAGCGTATCCGGCAGCGAGGCACGCTTCGGATTGCCCTCATCATCCAGATGGTTCATATCCTCCAAATACGGGCCATATCGACCGACGCGCACATGCAAACCGTCGCCGATCTCAATCGTATTGATCTCGCGAGCGTCGATTTCACCCAACTGCGCGACCTGCTGCTGCAAGCCGGCATGTGCCTCGTCTGCAGACTGCGCGGCACCCTCACCGGAACCGAAATAGAAGCGGGTCAGCCAATTCCTGCCGGTCTCCTGACCGCTCGCGATCTGGTCAAGACCGCTTTCCATATCGGCAGTGAACTCATAATCCACATACCGCGGGAACTTCGTTTCCAGCAATTTGACCACGGAGAACGCGAGCCACGACGGAATCAACGCACGACCGCGCTCATACACGTACCCGCGATCGATAATCGTGGAAATAATGCTCGCATACGTGGACGGGCGGCCGATTTCCTTCTGTTCCAACGTTTTCACAAGCGACGCTTCAGTGTAACGCGCCGGAGGCTGAGTTTCGTGTCCGTCGGCACCAACCGCCACCGCAGCGAGCGCATCGCCCGGATTCATCGGCGGCAGCGACACATTGTCATCCGACTTCTTATCCGCTTTGCTGGATTTGCCGGATTGCGCGGCCTGTTCAACGCTTCCAGCAACATCACCCTTCTTCGATTCGGCGGACGCTCGGCGGCCCTCACCGGTCGCCTTCATAAAGCCGGGGAACTCGATAACAGTGCCGGAAGCCTGGAACATGGCTTCCCCATTCGATTCGGTCGACGCGGACAGTCGCACGGTCGCCGTGGAACCGGTTGCGTCTGCCATCTGGCAGGCAAGCGTGCGCTGCCAGATCAGCGTGTACAGTTTGAGCTGGTCGGCCGGCACTTTGCTTGCGATTTCCGCAGGGTCACGGAATTTCGCGCCCGCCGGCCTGATGCATTCGTGGGCTTCCTGCGCGCCTGCCGTCTTTGTGGCATATTGTTTCGGCGCGTCCGACAGATAGTTTTCGCCGAAATGCTTGACGACCGCTTCGCGTGCGGCTGCGATCGCCTCTTGCGACAGCGTCACCGAATCGGTACGCATGTAGGTGATATAGCCGTTTTCGTACAATCCTTGCGCCGCACGCATGGTCTGACGCGAGCTCATGCCGAGACGATTGCCGGCGGTCTGCTGCAAGGTGGACGTGGTAAACGGTGGAACCGGACGGCGACGGTACGGCTTGGTTTCCATCGACGCGACAGTAAACGTTGCAAATTCCAATGCCTGAGCAATCGCGGAAGCCTGCGCCTCGTCCAACTGCACGACCTGATCCTTCGCACCGGCCGCAGTCAGCTTGCCATCGGCGCCGAAATCCTTGGAACCAGCCAAACGACGGCCACCCAACGACACCATACGAGAATCGAACGCAACATTATTGCCATCGGCATCCGGCGCCTCCAACGTTGCGGTGACATCCCAATACGGGGCACGCACGAACGCCATACGCTCGCGCTCGCGCTCCACGATCAAACGCGTGGCGACGGACTGCACACGGCCCGCGGAAAGACCCGGCCCAACCTTGCGCCACAGCACCGGAGAAAGCTCATAGCCGTACAGGCGGTCCAGAATACGGCGGGTTTCCTGGGCGTCGACCATGTCGTCGTCAACGTCGCGAGTATTGTCAAGCGACGCTTTGATGGCTTCCTTCGTGATTTCGTGGAACACCATGCGCTTAACCGGCACTTTCGGCTTGAGTGTCTGTACCAGATGCCAGGCGATGGCCTCTCCCTCGCGATCCTCATCGGTTGCGAGGTACAGGGTGTCGGCTTTTTTTAACGCGCTTTTCAGCTCGGACACGGTTTTCTTCTTGTTGCCGTCGACGATGTAATACGGCTTGAATCCGTCTTCCACGTCAACGCCGAACTTGCCGAATTTGGTTTTGTCGGCGGCCGGCACCTGGCTCGGCTGCGCAAGATCTCGAATATGGCCGACCGAGGCCATCACCGTATATTCGGAGCCCAAATACCCACCGATTTTCTTGGCCTTGGTGGGAGACTCCACAATCACGAGCTTGCTGCCGGTAGCCATAGCCACTCCTTATTACTAGCGTTTGCAACGCAATAATACTCACTGACCGTATGCAGTTGGCAAACCGTCCGTGTGGCGCGAGCGACCGGTGCCGGAAATTTTCGGCGTGATCGTACGTTTTGCCGTCAGCGTTTCGGAGGGGCCGGAGGTGCGCCGACAAGCCCAAGTTTCGTCAATGGCGAGGCGGTCAGCTGACGCATGGTCAACACCAAGCCGAACACCAACGCCGCAACGGAAGCCGTCAGAATCACCGTGGAAAGGTGCGCGCCGGAATTCGTCCATTCCGCACTCATCGCAAGTCCCGGCTGAATCTGCCAAATAATGTATGCGCCATACAGGGTGCCGAGCACGCCGAACGTCAACAGCACGCTGCCGACGATCTGCACGGAAGGCGACGACGCGCGCGAACCGGGCTCATCCATGCCGTTCGCAAACGTCGCGGCAAGCGTGATCATTGCCACTCCGCCGACGATCAGCAATGCCATGATCACGTCGGTCGGCCGGTGCCACTGTCCCGCGATCACCGACAATCCGACGAGTACCGCATACAGCCAGCCGATCACGGCAACGAGCGCACGGCATACGCGAGGCACGGCGCATAATAGGATCACTCCTGCCGCGGCGGCGAGTATGGCATGCCCGGAAGGCGCGGAATTATTGGGATTTGATTCCAAATTGATTAAGTACGGACGTGGCAGCAGCGGCTTCAGCAACTCTGCTGCGGCAAAGCAGATTCCGCCGAATACCGCCAGTTGAGCAATCAACAGCCATCGTTTTCTTACGATGAGTACGGCGAGGGCGATTATCGACATAATCGCGCTTGTTGCGATTACAACGGTGGAAATGGTGAAGACATGCACGACCGGTTCCAGCCATCCCGGCAGGGCCGCATCGAATTTCGACCAGACCATGTCTTCATAGCTTTGGCCTTCCATCGTGCGCACGCCTAACCACCAGACGCCCACCGCGACGGCAAGCAGCAGCAGACCGAATACCACGCTGAGCATAATGCTCGACACGCGCGGATGACGGGTCAGCGGATCGGCTTTGGCAAGCCCCTCGCTCACTTCACGTGGGGAAAGCACCTGTTCGATCGGATCAGACGGCGGCTGCGGCACGGGAACGGGCGCGACCGGCTGTTCCAGCATATTCGCGGACTTGTGCGGGTCTCGGATGATTGGCTTGAATTCGTCGGTCATACTCATCGAGAATACGGCATTGGCTCTACGGTACGCGTGAATGGCAAGAAGATATAAGAAAACCTCCACGCACCCGGAAGAGGCCACTTACCCTTGCTGCATTCCTGCCCTGGGGGAGTTGGGTGACGTACCGCCACGCGGAGGCAAAGACCAGTGTACACCATGCCCGGACCGAACCGCGCCGCAAGCCGCACGAACCGCAGCGCAACCCGCGCCACAGACCTCACACGAACCACACAGACCATGCCATGATCCGTGGAGCAGTCAGCCCCACGATCAGCGACACAGGGAAATCAAACGTCAAAATGCCGCTTCCCCATGTGCGCCCCGCGTTAAGGAGGGCGGACGGGTATGCTTGATGAGGAATCGCACACGAATATTGTGTGTTTGTTTTAAGTTCGGAAGGTTGTTCTTATGACTGAAGCGGTGGAATATCCCGATCTGGTGGTCGTGGGCGCGGGCCTGTTCGGCCTGACCGTGGCCCAGCAGGCCGTGGAGAGGCTCGGCGTGCGCGTGGAGATCATCGACGTGCGCGACCACATCGGCGGTAACGCGTACAGCTACATGGACGAGGAGACCGGCGCGGAGATCCACAAGTACGGCGCGCACCTGTTCCACACGTCCAATCAGCGCGTGTGGGACTACGTGAACAGGTTCACCTCGTTCACCGACTACGTGCACCGCGTGTATGCCACGCACGACGGCGAGGTCTACCCCCTGCCGATCAACCTGGGCACCATCAACCAGTTCTTCCGCGCGCACTACACGCCCGCCGAAGCCAAGGCGCTCGTGGCCGAGCAGGCCGGCGAGCTGGCCGGCAAGGACCCTCAGAACCTCAACGACAAGGGCATCTCCCTGATCGGCCGCCCCCTGTACGAGGCGTTCATCAAGAACTACACGGGCAAGCAGTGGCAGACCGATCCGAAGGACCTGCCCGCGGGCATCATCAACCGCCTGCCGGTACGCTTCAACTACGACAACCGCTATTTCAAGGACACGTGGGAGGGCCTGCCGGCCGACGGCTACACCGCGTGGATGGAGCGCATGATCGACGATCCGCGCATCCATGTGACCCTGGAGACCGACTTCTTCGACGAGTCCCAGCCGTACAACAAGAAGGCTTTGGCCGCGGCCGGCGTGCCGGTGGTGTACACGGGTCCGGTCGACCGCTACTTCGACTACTCGCTGGGCGAGCTCAAGTGGCGCACGGTCGACTTCAAGGAGGTCCGCTACGACGAGGGCGACCATTTCGGCTGCCCGGTGATGAACTTCTCCGACGCGGACGTGCCGTACACGCGCGCGATCGAGTTCAAGAACTTCAATCCGGAACGCGCCGCCTCGCAGAATCCCGACAGGACCGTGGTGTGGGAGGAGTACAGCCGTTTCGCCGAGCGCGGCGACGAGCCGTACTATCCGATCAACACCGAGGCCGACAAGGCGCTGTACGCGAGGTACGAGGAACTCGCGAAGGCCGAGCCGAAGACGGTGTTCGGCGGCCGTCTGGGCACGTACAAGTACTACGACATGCACAACGTGATCGACACCGCGTTGACCGCGTACGAGGAACAGGTCGAACCCCTTCTCAAGAAGTGACGATACGCATCATTTCCAAATCGTAATTAAAAATCCCCAATCCACCGACGGTAGATTGGGGATTCCTCATATCAGGCGAACCAAAAATCAGGCACGCCACACATCCTTACCAGCTGCCTTGGCGGCGGCGACATCGGCGTCAAGCTGCTCTTCGCTGCCTTCAACCTCGCCCTTGATGAACTCCTCCACCAAGCGGCGGGCCTCGCCATCCTCGTGCTGCACGGCCGGCGACTTCATGAAATAGGAGCTCGGAGCCAGAATCGGGCCGGCCAGATGACGGTCGAGCGCGATCTTGGCGGCACGCACGGCATCGATCACAATACCGGCGGAATTCGGGGAATCCCACACCTGCAGCTTGTATTCCAAGCTCAGAGGCACATCGCCGAACGTAGTGCCTTCAAGACGCACGAACGCGAACTTGCGGTCGTCAAGCCATGCCACGTAATCGGACGGACCGATATGCACGTTATGCGGATCCATATCGTGCGGCACCACGGAAGTGACGGCGCGGGTCTTGGAAATCTTCTTGGATTCCAGGCGCGAGCGCTGCAGCATGTTCATGAAGTCCATGTTGCCGCCCACGTTGAGCTGGTACGTGCGGTCCAGACGCACGCCACGATCCTCGAACAGACGGGCGAGCACGCGGTGCGTGATGGTGGCGCCGACCTGGGACTTGATATCGTCGCCGACGATCGGCACACCGGCGTCACGGAACTTCTGAGCCCATTCCGGATCGGATGCGATGAACACCGGCAGGCAGTTCACGAACGCGCATCCGGCGTCCATGGCGGCCTGGGCGTATGCCTTGTCGGCCTGCTCGGAACCGACCGGCAGGTAGGAAACGAGCACGTCGACCTTCTTGTCGCGCAGCACCTGGGCCACGTCGACCGGCTCGGCGTCGGACTCTTCGATCATCTGGCGATAGTATTCACCCAGACCATCGTTGGTCGGGCCGCGCAGCACTTCGACGCCCAGATTCGGCACGTCGGCGAATTTGATCGTGTTGTTCTGCGACGCTTCGATGGCTTCAGACAGATCCTTGCCGACCTTCAGCGCGTCCACATCGAATGCGGCGACGAATTCAATGTCACGCACGCGATATCCGCCGAAATTGTTGTGCATCAGACCGGGAATCTTATCCTCGTCCTTCGTGTCTTTGTAGTATTCAACGCCCTGCACCAGCGAAGAAGCGCAATTGCCAACGCCAGCGATAGCTACACGAATGCTCATCTGTAAACGACTCCTCTGTTATATATATGCATATATGCGTTTCACAGGTACCAAATTTCAAGCATACCTGCGAAACAGCGAAAAGGCACCTGAAAAACTGATAAAACCCTGAAAATCAGCCGATATTGAGGCAACGACCCACAAACTGTCGATTTGTAAAAGAGCTGCGCAAAAAATGCCCTCCCAAGGGCAAACTCACCCCATTTTCACCTGATTTCTCAAGTCAATCAGCTACGGTGGAAGCTATGGTTTCACACACACGAAGCGTAAGCTCACGCTCAAGAAGCGCCCGCAGCGGCGGCGCCGGCAGCAATCGCAGCAACGCATCCCATAGCGCGCCCAAGCCGCAGAACCACGGATCGCACCGCGCCAACGGACCTAAGAAAAAGCAGAACAAGCGCAAGCATCTCGTGCTGAAGTGGGTACTCGGCATCTTCGCAGCGCTACTCGCGGCAGGTATCGGCCTGTTCGCCTACATGTATATCACCACGGAAATCCCCGAACCGGAAAAGTTCGCCCTCGCCGAAAAAACCACCGTCTACTATTCCGACGGCACTACGGAAATTGGCAGCTACGCGGAACAGAACCGCGAAATCATCGACTGCGCGGTATTGCCAGATTACGTGGGCAATGCCATCGTCGCGTCGGAAGACCGTTCCTTCTACACCAACAAGGGCATCGACCTGTATGGCATCGCGCGAGCACTGTATACGAACTTGACCACCGGCAGCAGGCAAGGCGGTTCGACCATCACCCAACAGTATGCGGAACGCTACTATTTGGGCGAAACCACGTCGTATTCCGGCAAGCTGAGAGAAGCGTTCCTGGCCATCAAGATCGCGCAGGCACAAGATAAAAGCCAGGTGCTGTGCAATTACATGAACACGATTTATCTTGGTCGTGGCGCGTATGGCATTCAGGCGGCGGCGAAGGCGTATTTCAACAAGAACGCCAGCGATCTGACCTTGTCGGAATCCGCCATGTTGGCCGGTATCATTCCGGCGCCGAGCTCATGGGATCCGGCCGTCAATCAGGAACAGGCCGAAAAGCGATACGACCGCGTGCTCAGCATCATGAAGGAAGACGGCTACATCACCGCCCAGGAGAAGAAGGAAGCGCAGTTCCCTGCCGTGGCGGAAATACAGCAGAGCAACCAGATGGCCGGCGCGAACGGGTATCTGCTGACCACGGTGAAGAACGAACTGGTCAATTCCAAGGCGTTCACCGCCGATGATCTGGAAACCGGCGGCTACAAGATCGTCACCACGCTCGACAAGGGCATGCAGGACGATATTCAGCAGGTCGGCGACACCCGACCGGAGGGCATGCCGGAAAGTATTCAGGTGGGCGGCATTGCGGCCGATCCGAAAACCGGTTCCGTCAAGGCCATGTATGCAGGCAACGATTACCTCACCAAGCAGCTCAACAACGCCACGCAGGCCACGTTCGAACCGGGTTCCACCATGAAGCCGTTCGGCTTGCTGGGAGCCGCGCAGGAGGGTGTGAATTTCAACACCATCTTTAACGGCAATTCCGGCCTGACGTTTGAAACGACGCCGGGAACCACCGCGCAGGTGCCGAACGCGTTGAACACCAATTACGGGTATATCAACCTCTATCAGGCGACCGCGAATTCGGTGAACACCGTGTTCATGGAGGTCAACAAGCACCTCGGCGCCGCGAATCTCGCCAAGATCGCGCATCAGGCGGGCATTGAGGAAGACATCGCCGAAGACACCACCTACAACATTCTGGGCATCAACGGCATTACCGTGTGGGATCTGGCGCAAGGCCACTCCACCATTGCGAACGATGGCGTGAAGAACACGCTGCACATCGTCGACACGGTGCTCACGTCCGACGGTTCGAAGGAGCTGTACAAGACGGCGCAGGAGAACCAGCAGGTGTTCGATGCGAACGATTGCCATCTGGTACAGAAGGCCATGCAGGGCACCACCACGTATGGCACCGCGGCTGGCGTTTCGACACGTCTCGGACGCCAGGTGGCCGGTAAGTCCGGTACCGCAAACGACGAGAAGGCCGCTTCGTTCGTGGGCTACACGCCGCAGCTGCTCAATGTGTGGGCCATTTGGAATCCTGCGGAAGACGGCAGCGCGCAGGAAGTGCCATCATTCGCAGGATATGGCGTTTCCTCCACCGGCTACCCATCGCATCTGTTCGAGGAGTTCATGTCGCTCGCATTGCAGAATCAGGAGGTGCTGACCTTCACCGAACCGACCGACAACGGCAAGATCGGCGGCCCGGACGGCACATGGGGCACCGGCGCGCAGAAGACCGAGACACGGCAGAATCAGGAGATGCCGAAGGCCGAAGAGAACACCGAGCAGACCACACCCGATCCTACGCAAAACAGCGATCAGAACAGCGCTGGAAACGGTGACGGCGGCAACTCCGGAGACGACGGAGACAGCGGCAATAACGGCGGAGACAGCTCCGGAGACGGCGGCAACGGCGGTAACAGCAGTGGCGACAACTCCGGAGACGACCAGTCGAACGGAGCCCAATAACCGTCGCAACGACCGTTGGCGGCAAGCAAGGCACCCGCTCATTGACGGCAACCGACGCCAGCCGGAACAGCAACCGGAACAGCAACCGCAAAAACATTGTGGCGGCAACGAATACCATCGTTGCCGCCACAATGCGTATCAGCATCCTCCAATCACCGGATCGCCATGGCAGACGCCCCCGGACGGTCAATCGTCTGCCATATCGCGATTTTCATCGCTGCAATCCTACTTATGCAATCGTAGGGCGGTGATTTTCGCGCCGTCATGCGCCGAAGCCGAGATGCGTACGATCGCAGCGTCGTCAGCATTGTCGTTTTCTCCGGTATTCTCAATATTTTCTGCGGTTTCCGCAGTTTCTGCGGCATCCGGCAGCGGATACACGTCGATTGCCGTGGGATCGCCATCGATGCGACGATGTTCGCCGCGCTGCAATGGCAGGCCGTCGAGCATCACTTCATACGCCGTGTTTTCACCGTCGCTTTCTGCGGAATCGGCAATCACCTCGATTTCCAAACGATGCGCCTGACCACGCCCGCGCATCGCATACTGGAATTCGCCACCAGCCAACGCGCGACGCCAATGCAACGTGCCGTCGGCACCGGTCGGCTGCGGCAGTCCCGCCTCCCTGCGGAATGGGTAGAGCAGACGATCGACGTCGAGATCAAGCAGGTACCGCGCGCCGGCCTGCTGAGCGTCAAAATGCTCTCCTGGCAGTAGCCTCACCTGCTGTAGGGGGCCGTTCGAGAATATGCGAAGTCATATGCGCGCTCCTTTGCGTCGTAATCATGCGTTACTCACGAGTAATACGTCATAAAACCACTCCCCACTGTAACCCCACGCAATACTGCATAAGAACACCTCAAGAACGCGAATCGGCATCTGTTTTTTTCGGCATGTCATCGATAAGCACTGGCTCGAGCACATGCACATCCATGCCAGGCAGACGACCCCATGAATAGATAGCCATCATCGCAGCAAACACAGGCACCGCAATGCCAAAAGCAATCATCAATCCAGGCCATGTGTAGTATGCCCACACCACAATGAGGAACAACAATGCAATCATCAAACTGCATAGGGGGCGAGCGATCACCATGCTCAACGACGTCTTGACCACCCACGTGAGCTTCTCCGCGAAATTGACGTGTATGCCCCAACTCACAAATACAAACAATCCATACAGCACATTCAGCAGCAGCAACGCACCTGAAACCGCAAAGCCAGTAGTGCCAAGATCATTATTCTGAACAAACCAGTATTCCCAAATAAGCAATGCCCATATCAGGAATTGAGGCCAACCGAATTTATTTGCCGGACCAAGCTCCTCCAGCCATGCCTGATGGAAGGTACGCCATGTGCGCGAGATACTCCATGAACGATCGTCAACATCCAAAAGCCAAGTGCGGAACGTGGCATAGGTCGCCGCAATCGAGGGGAAGAAACCAACCACCACAAGCCCGAGCAGCGTGTGCACAAGAAATGCGACATTGGCAACAACCACCATCATGACTATACGGCACAGAAATTCATAGCCCACCGCAAAACGCTTCATACGCTACCTCATCACATTATCGAAATGGCACTTCTTTGTTTGATACCAAGGAATATCAACGTTTACAACGTTATAATAACGTATTGAGGCGGCAACGTGCCGAAATTCAGGAATCCGACATCAAGCCTGCACTAAACGCAGGCGACGTCGATGCCGAAAATGGCCGACAAATACCCTCTTTCGGCATCGACGATTCAGATGTCACCGCAAACCATACTCGGAAGCGATGCGGTCATATTCCTCTTTCGTAAGGGAAACGACACCGCCATGCTTCGTATGCTCGGACAGGTAGTAATCAGGACTAGCCAATGGAACGAAGCCAGAATCCAGATTCTTCGAGCGCATCGGTTGATAGCCGATGGAAGGAATCACGTCCACGAACAAATACCATTCATCCGCATCCGAGCCATCATTGTGATGGTTTGCAAACACCGCCGGCCCTTCCACGCCTCCAGGATTGCCGTCCGGCACATAACCGGCACCAACATGTTTCTGCACGCAGGTCCACTGCGCATCCGGCTCCCACCAACGATGAGCGTCGGTAGAGTCCATCCAAATACCATTGCCGAAAGAGTTGTCTTTGGTAATACGGTACGTACGAACCCCACCGTCAGGCAGTGGACGCTGCACCATGGTGGTATCGATGGAATCGCCACCCGTATCAATAAACACACCACCGTATTCGTACGTCTGCTGCGTGAAATCAGTGGTGGCTCCCCACAGCACGGTGCAGCACACGCCATCATCAGTATGATCAGGATCATCATCGTTGAAAATCGTGCTGGACCAGTACATGACGAACGCTCCGCGACCACCCTCGTGACCTTCCGGATAATAATCGGGAACCCACAGGCATTCGCAGGCCCACGCCATACCCAACTCAAGATGCGTACCGTCCGGCTTGCGTGAAACGTCAAGCATACGCGGCTCGCTCCAATGTACCAAGTCATCGGATTCCCAAATGATGAGATTCGTACTGGCATGACGAGTCCACTCGAACCAGCCTGCATTATCACCGCCGAACACTCGCAAATCCGTGGCAATCACATACCAAGTTCCAGTCTGCGGATTACGAATGATATGCGGGTCACGCACACCAGTGGTGCCAATGGTAGACGTCAATATCGGCTTGCCATCGTTAAGCGGAATCCAACGACGCGGATTGTCGCCATCGGAAAGATCCATATAGATCTTTTCCGCATAGCCGTCCGGATCTTCGATGAAGTGGACGAGCAGGTAGCCGAATGGGTTGTCTGTTGCGGTCATGATGTCACCTTACTGCTTATATCGTTTGTTTTTCGTGTTGCTTGCGTCCGTAGAGTCAGCAAAGCATTGCGATTGGGATGTGAAAAAGGCTGCCGCATGACGACGGCAGCCTTGTGAAAGGAGGAAGGAAATGAAGTCCTATTGATTGAGAAGCGGGTCCGAACTGCTTTGTGTCAGCGGAACGAACCCGCGAACTGGCGATCAGCCCTTGACTGCGCCGATCATCACGCCCTTGTTGAAGTACTTCTGCAGGAACGGATACACAACCAGCAGAGGCAGGGTGGACACGATGATAATGCCATACTTGATCTGATCCGCAGCCTGCTGACGTTCCAGCATCGAACGACCGTCGGAACCGCCACCGGATGTGGTCATCTGGTTGGCCAGCAGGATGTTCTGTAACACGTTCTGCAACGGCTGCTTCTCTTGATTGCGGATGTAGATAAGGCCGGTGAAGAAGTCGTTCCAGTGACCCACGAAGTAGTACAGTGCAATCACGGCGATGATGGCCGAGCTCAGCGGCAGCACAATCTTCATGAAGTAGCGGAAGTAGCCCAAACCATCCACCTGAGCCGCATCATGCAATTCTTCCGGAATGGACGTCTCGAAGAACGAACGTGCGATGATCACGTTATACACATTCACAGCACCCGGCAGAATGAACACCCACATGGAGTTGAGGATGCCCAGATCCTTGAACAGCAGGTAGCTCGGGATGAGGCCGCCGGCGAAGAACATGGTGAAGGTGAACAGGAACAGAATCACACGACGAGCTTTGAACTCACTGCGGGAAAGCGCGAATGCCACCGGGAGTGTGACCAGCATGTTGACGATGGTGCCGACCACGGAGTAAATGATGGTGTTCTTGTAACCGGTCCAGATTCGCGCATCATCAAGGATCTTGGCATAACCCGCGAAGTCGATCCCCTTCGGGAAGAGGGTGACCCCACCCTGGGAAACCAGCGACGCATTGGAGAAGCTGGCGATCACGATGAACCACAGCGGGTAAAGCACCACGATCACCACTGCGACCACGAGCAGACCGATCAGAAAATCGACCACATAGTCAGCCGGCTGCTTCTTCTGGCGAACCTTCGGATTCCATGGAATCTCGTCATTGGCCGTCTTGACGGCTGGCGCAACGGAATTACTCATTTTGAATGTCCTTTCTTTGCCCTGTCACCGTCAGAAGATGCTGGTATCGGACACGCGCTTGGAGATGGCGTTGGCCACCACCAAGAACACGAAATTAATCAACGTGTTGAACAAGCCAATAGCTGTCGAGTAGCTGTACTGATTACTCACGAAGCCCATCTTGTACACGAATGTCGAAATGACCTCGGAAGAGCTCAGGTTCAGCGAGTTCTGCATCAAGAAGACCTTCTCGAAGCCGACATTAAGCACGGAGCCCATGTTCAGAATCAGCAGCACGCCACAGGTAGGAAGAATAGCCGGAATATCGACGTAGCGAATGAGCTGCAGACGGCTTGCGCCATCCATCTTCGCAGCTTCATACAGGGCCGTGTCAACACCAGCAAGAGCAGCCAAATAAATGATAGAATTCCATCCGCAGTGCTGCCACACTTCGCTGATCCAGTAGATCGGAGTGAACAGGTTCGGATCACCCAGAACACTCTTGCCGTTTTCATTGAAGAAGCGACCGATGAAGCCGGAATTCGGGTTGAGGAAGATGCTGATCATCGAGACGATAACCACTGTGGAGATGAAGTGGGGCATGTACGTGATGGTCTGCACGAATCCCTTGATCTTCTTGGAACCAATCTGGTTGATCAGCAGAGCAAGGATGATCGGGCAGATAAAGCCCATCACCAAGGTCGAAAGGCTGATGCTGATGGTATTGCGCATCAAGCTCACGAACTGCGGAGATTCGAAGAACTTCTGGAAGTACTTCAGGCCAACGAACGTACCGCCAGTCAAGCCCTTGCGGGGCACGAACTCACGGAACGCAAGCTGAATGCCGTACATAGGAATGTAGGCGAAGATGAACACGAAAACCATGGCAGGCAATGCCATGAGCCACAGCTGCCAGTAACGACGTAGATGAGCCGAAATACGAATCGGAAGCGGCTTGTGACGCGCGATGTAGTCGTTGTCCGGGATGTCGGCGCTCGACCCGGATGTTGTGATTTGCGAAGAAGCCATGTCCATCCCTCTCTCTTGATAATCGATGCGAATGTGTTTAAAAAGCAGAGTGCCCTCCCCCGTGATGCACGGAAGAATGCTCACCGCAGGGAGGGCTTTATTTGATTCAGTTATGTGAGATATTCAATTATGTGGTTGCGGGATGACCTAAGCTCACTCTTGAGCCATGGTCTTGTCGTACCACTTCTGCCAGAGCTTGACGTTCTCGTCCACGCCTTGCTGCTTCATGGTGCTGACGTACTCGTTCCATGCATCGTCGGTCAGACCGCCGTCCTGAATCCAGGTGGAGATCAGCGGCATGGCGTAGTTGAAGATGTTGGAGTTGTTGTTGGAGACGGTGGTGTTGTCTTCTGCGCTCAGACGGACATAGGCCGGGATGAGATCCTTGTCGCCGATGTGGGACTGCTGGGTTTCGTAGGTCTTGCCGTCCTTCTCAGCGAGGACCTTGTCTTCATCGCCGGAGACGGACATGTCGTCAGACACCCAAGTCAGACCACGGTCTGCCAGACCGAAGGTGGAGAGATCGTCCTGGAACTTGAGCACGTTGTACTTGCCGTCGCCCTCGTTGGAGATGTAGGTATCGAGATCGCCGTAGTAGGATTCCATGGACATGTCAGGGGTGATCCACTTGTCGATGACCTTGAGAGCTGCGGTCTTGTGAGCTTCGTCCAGATCAGCCTTGACGCAAGCGCCGTTGTAGATATCTTCGAACTGCGGTTCCCAAGTGGTTTCCTCATAGGAGACGCCCGGAGCTGCCGGAACCTCGATGGACTCGTACTGATCCTTCAGATCGCCGAAGTTGCCGGTGTTCCAGCCGAAGATCAGACCGACCTTGGCGGTCTTGCCGTCGTTGGAGATGTCGGCGGTGTTCTGGGAGCCATCACGGGTCAGAATATCCTTCGGCATGAGGCCCTTCTCGATCAGGGAGTGGTAGTACTCAATGACCTGACGGAAGTTGTCGGTGATCATGAAGTTGCCGATCTTGCCGTCCTTGACGTAGATGCCCTTGGAACCGGCGGTGGAAATCACCTGGGTGTTCAGACCGGTGCCGTTGAGCAGCAGGAACGGATCCCACCAGTTGAAGCCTGCGGTGCCGAGCTGGTTGATCAGCATCGGGATCTCGTCGGCTTCGCCGTTGCCGTTCGGGTCATCGTTCTTGAATGCGGTGAGGACCTTGGTCAGGTCATCCCAAGTCTTCGGAACATCAAGGCCGAGCTTCTCGAGCCAGGACTTGTTGATCATGAGGTTCTGGCCGCTGGACCACTTAGCGCCGGATGCGTTGCCGTAGTCGGACGGAACCTGCCAGACATGACCGTCGATATCGGAACCGAACTTCTCAGCGTTCGGCACTGCCTTGAAGTATGCCTTGACGTTCGGCATCTGATCGAGATCATCGCTCAGATCCTCCCAGTAATCGTACTGGGCGAAGTTGTCGGAGTTATAGCCCCAGATGGTGATGTCAGCAACGTCACCGGAAGCGAGCACGGTGGAGGACTGCTGAGACCACTGGGTATCCAGGATTTCATCCCACTTGATGGTGCAATCGCAGGCGGCCTCAAGATCCTTCTGCAGCTTCATTTCCTTAGCTTCGATCTGAGTGCTGCGCTTGATAAGTGCAATACGGATGACCGGCTTGCCGTTAGCATCGGTTTCGCTGCTGTCGGAGCCGCCGCAGGCGGACAGGCCGACGGTGGCCATCATGGCCAGGGACGCCGCGGCCGCGAGAGCCTTGGTGCTCTTCTTGATCTTCATGGATTTCTCCTTTTCTTCTTGGTCTCCCAAGACATTTCCTCCAACCGTTGCAGTGACATTCATCAACAACCTTGTTTGCGATGTCGTTCACGCTTCGTCAGCTGCACTGCCGTTTGCAACGTTGTAATTTTGATTATACAGCTTTTTCCATCGTTGTACAAATCGGAAACACGCCGATGGAAAAGCTGTTTTCTTTATAATCTTCAATTATTCGTTTTTGTTGGAATCGCAACGTTTCTTACGATTACGCAAGTCAGTTCGCTACCGGCGTTCCCGCAAGAGCGCCGCCGTCGGCCGGCAACACATCCGTCGTGTCCGGAGTCCACAGATTGTCAGGTTCCGGCACGCCGAAGTCGGGGCCGTTCTCCGTCCACTTGACCACGCCGACACGGGCATGACGATTCGGGTCGAACAGCGGATCGCCCTTGATTTCCGTGTAGTTGCGGCAATGGTAGATCATCAGATCCTCAGAATCGTCCTCAGACTTGGTGAACGAGTTGTGGCCGGGGCCATACTGACCGTTTTCGGCGCAGGTCTTGAACACCGGTACCGGGCTCTTGGTCCAGGAATCCTTGTTCAGCAGGTCGCTGCCGCGCTCGGCGGTGAGCAGGCCAACGGCATACGGCACACCGGTTCCGGAGGCGGAATACGTGATGTAGATCTTGTTCTCGTGGAACAGGAAGGCCGGGCCTTCGTTGACGAGGAAGTCGATGCATTCCCAGTCGTATTCCGGCTTGGTGAGCATGACCGGCTCGCTTTCCAGCGTCCACGGGTTGGCCATCTTGGCGATATACAGATTGGAATTGCCTTCGATCGCCGGGTCCTTCTGAGCCCACACGAGGTATTGCACGCCGTCGATCACCTCGGTGGTGGCGTCGAGCGCGAAGGAGTCGATCGGAGTGACGATCTGGCCCTTCTCCACCCAGTTGTCGGTGGTGGGGTCGTCATCGGTGTTCTCCAGCACAAACATACGATGCGTCGGCAGTCCGGAAGCCTCGAAATCCGTTGCGGCGCCTGCGAAGTAGATGTACCAAGCGCCGTTGATGCGGTGCAGTTCCGGAGCCCAGATGTAGATGCTCGCGGGGCCGGATTCATGCTTGCGCCACACCACCGTTTCGGGGGCCTTCTGCAGGTCGTTGATATTCGATGCGTGACGAATGGCGATGCAGTTGTATTCCGGGTCGGAGCCAGTGAAGTAGTACTCGCCGTCAACTTTGAGGACCCAAGGATCTGCGCGCTGAAGCACGATCGGATTGTTGTAAACAGCCATGTCTATTCCTTTTCAATCCGCTGTTCCAGTAATTTACAACGTTGAATATATCACTATTACAACGTTGTAACAAATCGGAGGAACGCACCGCGTGTTTCTCGCATCCGACTCCTCGGAAGAATCGAATCGCAGTACCCGGCAACAGACAATCGCCAGAAAGGGAAAACAAAAACCTCGGCACCGGCAATCCGTAAAAAACCGGACGCAAGCGCCGAGGCACCAATCACTTCCTTCCTTCCAAAAGAAGAAGAAAAAGAAGGAAGGAAGATCACACCACCAAGGAATTCGTGGGCAGCTTGGTGGACTGACGCACCACCAACGACGACGAAACCTTGCGGAACACCTTCTGCTCCGGCTTGAGATCCTTCGACGGCGAAACCCCGTCGATACGATCCTTCAGCAATTTCACCGACAGACGCGCCACCGCCTCAAGACCGGGAGCAATCGACGTCAACGCAGGAGACAAATACTGCGAATCATCGGAATTATCAAAACCGATCACCGAAATATCTTCGGGAATGCGCAGATTGTGCATCTGGATCGCATGCATCACACCGGAGGCGAGCATGTCGTTCAGCGCGACAACGCCGTCGGGAACCACGCCGGAATCAAGCAGCGCGTTCATCACGCGCACGCCATCGCTACGATGCCACATGCCCGACTCGACCACCAAACGCTCGTCGAATTCGACGCCGGCCTCCTCCAACGCCTCAAGGTAGCCCTGATAGCGCAGCGCGGCGGAGCCGACCTTCTCGCCCGGATGCACGCCGACCACGGCCACGCGCTTGCAGCCGGTCTGCAGTAGATACGACGTGGCGCGCTTGGCACCTTCCACGTTTTCCGTGGCGATATGGTCCACCTTGTCGGTGAAGATGCGTTCGCCGACAAGCACCAGCGGATAGTCCACGTCCAATTGGTCGACATCATCCTGATCGAGTTCCAATGGACTGTAGATCAGGCCGTCGATCATCGTCTGCTGGGAGCCGTGCAGCGCCTCGATCTCGCCTTCGCGCGAGTATTGCGTCGGCTCGACGATCACGCGCAGGCCCAGCTTCTTGGCCTCTTCGATGACCAGTGACGAAAGCTGCGCGAAGTACGGCATCTGCAGATCGGGAATGGCGAGGCCGATGATGCCGGTCTGCCCCCTGCGCAGATTGCGCGCGGACATGTTCAACGTGTAGCCGAGCTCGTCGATGGCCTTGTTGACCTTGTCTCGCGTGGCCTGCGACACGAACTCGTAGTCGTTGACCACATTCGACACCGTTTTGATCGATACGCCGGCCGCCTTCGCGACCTCGCGCATGGTCACCACGTGCTCGCCGTTGGCGCCATTCTGCTTCGGCATGTCAACCCCTTTTCACCAAAAACGTCTCATACATTCGGCTCCAACACCGGCTTTCGCCCCTTGCGGCGCTGAAGCCAACGAAGTCAGCCTTTATTGCCGGAAACCACGATTTTCATCGTTATATCAGCATAGTCCGGATTGAGCTCTTCCGCCGCCTGCATGTCCAGTATCGGCATACCCTCCTTGGACCAGTGCACGCGGCGCACCTGGGCGTCGCGGCCGCCATACCGTCCATTCTCGTATTCCGCATTGTGAAATACATAGATGAGATTGCCGTCCTCGTCGTTGGACCACATGCCATGGCCGGTGCCGAGCTGCCATTGCCCGTTGTATACTCCGGATTTCTGCAGCGGATAGTCGAGCTTCGTCCACACGTTCGGATCGGTCAGATCGGCGTCCTGCCCGGCCGGAGCGGTGACCAGACCGGTGGTGTAGTCAATACCGACCAGCGAGCCGGAATAAATCAGGTAGATCGTGCCATCATGCACGATGGCGTTCGGACCTTCGGCGATCATATTGTCCCACGCAAATTCCGGCACAACGACCTGCTTCGGCTCGCAGGTAAGCCGTTCCGGACGGGCCGGATCGAAGCTGGCGATCCAAATGCTGCCGACCTGCTGCCACGCGTAATACCAGCGGCCGGAATCGCTGATGACGGTCATGTCGAGCGAGATACGTTGGATGGGATTGAGCACGCCGCCGGTCGGTGTGAGAATCGGCTTCGGCACCGTCCAGTTTTCGGGTTCGCGCGGATCGAAATCCGTGCCGTCGGAATGCTGCTTGAGCTGCATGATATGGCAGCTGCCCGTCCACATGTCTGGCTTGCCCGCGCGATCGTTGGGCGTGCCGTCTGGATTGGTGGCCGGCCCATCGAAGCATGGCATGAAGAGCACCGACAGTTTTCCATCGATGACATGCAGTTCCGGCGCCCAGAAGCAGCCGGTCATGGCGCGTCCTTCAGCGTTGTAATCACCGCATTTGAGCAGATCGATTTCCTTGGCACGGCCGCCCGCCGCGTCGGAAAGCGCTTCGATGGAGTCGGCGATGCGCAACGGCATATGCGTGGCGCCATCGTTCGGATCGACGCAGTTGCCGTCGGTATCGTCGGTGGCGATGAACATGAACATCGGCTTGCCGTTGAAATTCCAAGCGAACACCGACGGGTCCGCACGCTCCACGGCAAATGGCACCGGGTATACGGTTTGGCGGATACGGCCGCTCACCGTGCGCGAGTCGCCCGGCTGGAGCTTGCCTTCGGCGACGTCCTGCGCAATCGCCTCAAGTTCGTCTTTGTTCCAATCCACGGCACGGGTGGCGCCGGAACCGTCGCTGTAGACGAGATCAACGCGGACCTTGGCAAGTGCCTGCACGGCTTCACGGGCCGCTTCCCTGCTTGCCGCCATGTCGATATGCTGCGTCGCCACCGATGTTTCAACGTTGTAAATACGACCGAATCGTTCGATCAGTTTCGACGCTTCTTCTTCAGTGACGGCAATCACGTTGCCAGGAACGGCATTGGGAATATTGCAATCGCAGGAACGGCTTGATTCCGCCGTTACCACAGCTTCCGCAATATCGATCGGCTCGCCGGATTCGGCCGCGGCGACAATATCGGCAACGGTCGCGACATACGATTTGCCGTCGTTCGACGTCCAGGAAATCACATAACGGGAGGCGTCCGCGTCGAATGCGACAGACGGACGATTGACGCCACCGCCGGTACGCAGCATCACCAGCCCAAGCTGCGTGAAGGAGGTCAGATCGTCGCTGACGGCCAACAGGAACGCCGATCGCTCGGAGCCATCCGGCTCGCCGCCGCGCGCGGTACGGGTGGCGGCGAGCGCGAATCGGCCATCCGCAAGGCGGAACAGATACGGGTTCTTCAGGGATTTCAACGTGATGTCGATCCCCGGCATCACCGCGCCATATGCGACGGCATCAGTGGCCGGACGCGCCTCATCGAACGGATCGGCGACGAAATGCGCCGCCGCGACGCACGCTCGGCGCGACTCGGCGGTGGCGGCCTGAATAGGCACGCCGGCGGCGAAGAAAATACCGTAATTCTCGTTCAACGGCTCCCATTCAGCGGTTTCGCCCGCACGCAACGCCAGATGCATGCTGTAGGCAATATCTTCGTTATTCGCCTCTTCGCGACCGGTGGCTTCGCGCGTGTAGCACAGCAACGAGTAGGTGCCCTTCATTAGACGCCCCTTCTGTAATTAGACTTCTGATTTACAACGATGTACTATATCGCATGTTACAACGTTGTACAAATCGTGCACGTCACTACACCGCAGTACAGAACATCACGGAGAAGGGAAAGACATGTTCCGCACATTACGAAAAACAGTAGCGCTTATCGCCGGTTGCGCCATGCTACTTGGCCCCGCGGCAGGATGCTCAGCACTAGGCGGCTCGTCACAAGCTGTGGTCAAAAGCGTCTCCGACATTGAACGCGGATCCTCACACGACCCATCCATCGTCGAAGCGAACGGCAAATACTACATTTTCGGCTCGCATCGCGCATGGCTCAAAAGCGATGACTTAGTCAATTGGGAACCGTTCACCAATAATCTCAGCACTCAGTTCAAAGATATTCTGGGAGACTTTTGGGAAGAGTGGCCCAAGCAGCCAGCCAACTCTGATCTGACCGGCAATATGTGGGCACCCGACGTGATCTACAACAAAGCCATGAAGAAATGGTGCATGTACATGTCGGTAAACGGCATCAACTACAAGTCGGCGATTGTGCTGCTCACCGCAGATGACATCGAAGGCGACTGGACGCTCGTAGGTCCTGTGGTCTACTCCGGATTCCGAGATGACACCGTCAGCAAAACCGACGTACCGCAAGTGCTCGATTCCAATGAAGTACCCACACGCTACCTCTCCCCCGGCGATACTGAAATCAACGCCATCGACCCCTGCGTGAAGTATGACGACAACGGCGATCTGTGGATGACTTTCGGATCCTGGTTCGGCGGACTGTGGATGCTCAAACTTGACGCTTCCAATGGCCTGCGCGACTACAGCACCACTTACGAAACCGTTAAAGACCAAACCGACCAGTACTACGGCATCAAAATCGCCGGCGGCCATGGCAACTCCGGCGAAGGCTCCTACATCATGAAACAAGGCGATTACTGGTACTTGTTCGTCTCCTATGCCGCACTGCAGCAAACCGGCGGCTACCAAATCCGCGAATTCCGTTCCAAAGACATCACCGGTCCATATGTGGACGAAGATGGCAACACCGCAATCTCCACCACAACCATCGGCAGCAACTGGCTTGGCAAAACCGGCATACGTCTCATGGCATCCGTGGAATGGAGCGGCAACGACAACACCAACATCGAGGTTGCACAGGGGCACAACTCTGCATTCGTGGACGAGGACGGCACTGCATACGTGGTCTATCACACTCGCTTCTCCAACCGAGGAGAGGAACATGAGGTACGCGTTCGCGAATTGCTGGCCACGTCAGACGGCTGGCTGACCGCAGCACCGTACGAATATGTCGGAGCCAAGGCCGACACCAAGGGATATGAAGAAAGCAAGCTCACCGGCGAATACGAACTCGTTGAACATGACCCGACCACCTTCTTCCAAGGATTGCAAGATGCCACAAAGAAAGACAGCACCGATTACAAGGGCGTGAACACACCAGCCACCATCAAGCTGGAACAAGGCGGCACTGTCAGCGGAGATAAAACTGGCACATGGCAGGTCAAAGAAGGCACCAATCAAGTGGAAATCACCTTGGATGGCGTTACCTATGAAGGCGACTTCGCGCTGCTTCCGCGAGACAATGATCTCAAATCCGTCATGACATTCTCCGCAATCGGCGCAAACGAGTGCGTTTGGGGGTCTCAGAAGTGAGCAAAAACGGCGCAACAACCGTGCATTCCACAGCCGACGCAACCGGCGCAGTCAACGCAAGCAATGCAGGCCCCGCATCGCAGGCCATCTCGCCCAACGGCATCGAGCACACGCTCGCCAACGGTCGGGTGGCCGTGCACGATCCCGCAATCGTCGAGGAAAACGGTGTCTACTATCTGTTCGGCACGCATCGTCGGTGCGCGCGCAGCACGGATATGGTGCATTGGGAGCGGTTCGATAACAATCTGAGCCGCGACCCGTACGCGCTGCTCGGCGATATTTGGCAGGCATGGTCGAAACAGGATTCCAATCCCGACCTGCTCGGCAACACGTGGGCGCCCGACGTGATCTGGAACGAGACCATGGGCAAGTGGTGCATGTACCTGTCGGTGAACGGCGACCAGTTCCGCTCGGTGATCGTGCTGTTGACCGCCGACCATGTGGACGGCGACTGGACGTACGTGGGGCCGGTGGTATATTCCGGTTTCGACGAGAGCAACCTGTGGAACACCGACGTGCCGAAAGTGCTGGAACTTGAACCCAAAACCGATGGCACCGTCGGCTATGACCTGACCCGCTACCTGTCGCTCAAAGACACGCGCATCAACGCCATCGACGCGGCGCCCGCATTGTGCGAGCACGGCGAAATGTGGATGAGTTTCGGTTCATGGTTCGGCGGCATCTGGATGTTCAAGCTCGATCCGAAAACCGGCTTGCGCGATTATTCCGTGCGATACCCGCTGGTCAAGGATTCCTCCGATCCTTATTACGGCGTGAAAGTGGCCGGAGGCTACTGGAATTCCGGCGAAGGATCGTACTTCATTCGTGAAAACGGATGGTGGTATCTATTCATGTCGTACGGCTGGCTTGGGCGCACCGGCGGATATCAGATTCGTCTGTTCCGTTCAAAATCGCTGCTTGGCCCGTACGTGGACCAGAACGGCAATCCCGCGATTTCGTACGGTGAGATTCCCGACAATCAGGAGCGCGGCACCGGCATTCGATTGACGTCTTCCGTACAGTGGGATGGCGGTCCGGCAGAACTTGCCGATGTCGAAGTCTCGCAGGGGCATAATTCCGCCATTCGTCGGTCGAAGGACGGTCGCATGTTCCTCGTCTACCACACCCGTTTCGCGGAACGCTTTAGCGAGGGCGATGATGAAGATTACGAATCTCACGTACGCGAATTACTGCCAACTTCCGACGGCTGGCTGGTTGCGGCACCGTACGAATACCGCGGTTCCGTTGCCGTCGCGCCGACCGGCATTGCCGATATCACAGGCGATTACAACGTTGTACTGCATGATCAGCATACGTTCTTCAACGGCAAGCAAGAGGATGATGGCACGTACGTTGGCATCAATCGTCCGACACGATATACGTTCCATGAGGACGGGCGGATCACCCGGGGTGAAATCGTAAGTTTCTTCGATACTCCCGACGCGAATCTGCCGAGGTCGACGGACGGGCCGATCATCTGCGGATCGTGGAAACCGCTTTCCGGCGCCGTGAACGGATTCAACTGTTGCGCAAGCGACGCGGAAATCCGATTGGACGACGTGACCTACATTGCACGGTTCGCAACACTCCCCCGCGAGATTGACGGCAAGCCGGTCATGACGTTCTCCGCAATCGGCAACAATGTCTGCATTTGGGGATCGCAATCCTGAATTTCCGAGTTTCCGAATAATCCGGAAAAACTGGAAAATCCGGAAACTCGGGAATCCTATGAAATCAAAAAGCAAAGGGCTTGTGACGTACTCGCAAGTACATCACAAGCCCTTCAGCTACAAGAACCGAAAAACCGCGGAAATCAGCGCTCGGAACGGTTGATGGCCGAAATAATGGCCTTCAGCGAGCTGGTGACGATGGACGTGTCAATGCCGACGCCCCACACGATCTGCGGATCCTCTTCCTCACCGATCTGGCATTCCACGTAGGAGGCGGCCATGGCGTCGGTGCCGACGGACATGGTGTGCTCCACGTAATCCATCACGGAAGCCTCGATGCCGAAGTTGCTCAGCGCGTTCAGGAAAGCGGCAAGCGGGCCGTTGCCCATGCCGGAAACCTCACGCTCCACCGGCTCATCAACGCCGACGTTCACGCCACGGTCAAGAATCCTGGCCTTCAGCACGGTATCGGAACCATCTTCTCCGGAAGACACCGACACCTTCAGCAGCTTCAGACGGCCCCACTGTTCGAGGGACTCGTCCTTGCTGTCGCCGACCACGGCACCAGCCGCAGTAGCGCCGGACTCTTCGACCGGCAGATACTCGTCCTTGAACAGACGCCAAATATCCTCGTCCTTGACTTCCTTCTTGGTCTCATCGGCGTACGCCTGCACAACCTTGTCGAACTCGACCTGCAGACGCTTCGGCAGATCAAGATTGTGGTTGGTCTTCAGCAGGTAGGCCATGCCGCCCTTGCCGGACTGGGAGTTCACGCGGATGATGGCCTCGTACGTGCGGCCGATATCCTTCGGATCGATCGGCAGGTACGGCACCAGCCACACGAAGCTGTCCAAATCGGCACCGGCACGATCGGCGGCCACCTGACGAGCCTCAAGACCCTTCTTGATGGCATCCTGGTGAGAGCCGGAGAAGGCGGTGAACACGAAATTGCCGGCATACGGGTGACGCTCGGAAATCTTCAGCTGGTTGCAGTACTCAACCGTCTTGCGAATCTCAGGAACGTTGGAATAATCGATCTGCGGATCGATGCCCTGCGTGAGGAAGTTCAGACCAAGCGTGACCAGATCGACGTTGCCGGTGCGCTCGCCGTTGCCCAGCAGGCAGCCTTCGACACGATCGGCGCCGGCAAGCACGGCCAACTCGGTGGCGGCCACGCCCATGCCCTCGTCGTTGTGCGGGTGCAGAGACAGCACCACGGCGTCGCGCGGCACCAGATTGTTCGACACGTATTCCACCTGATCGGCGAACACGTTCGGAGTGGTCATTTCCACCGTTGCCGGCAGATTGATGATCATCGGATGCTCCGGAGTCGGCTTGATGACGTCGATCACCGCATTGCACACCTCAACGGCGTACTCCGGCTCGGTGCCGGTGAAGGATTCCGGAGAATACTCGTAATACAGGTCGATGCCTTGGGCCTCGCCCTCAAGCTCCTTGCACAGGGTGGCCGCGTCGGTGGCGAGCTTCTTGATGCCGGCTTTATCCTTGCGGAACACGACCTCACGCTGCAGCACGGACACGGAGTTATAGAAGTGCACGACGGCGCGCTTGGCACCCTTCAGGCACTCGTAAGTCTTGCGAATCAGGTGCTCGCGAGCCTGCGTCAGCACCACGATCGTAACATCGTCAGGAATGAGCTCACGCTCGATCAGCATACGAATGAAATCGTAATCGGTTTCGGAAGCCGACGGGAAGCCGACCTCGATCTCCTTGAAGCCCAACGACACCAGCAGATTCCAGAAACGCAGCTTGCGCTCGGAATCCATCGGGTTGACGAGGGCCTGGTTGCCGTCACGAAGATCGACGGAACACCAACGCGGTGCACGCTGCAGTCGCTTGCCCGGCCACGTACGCTCCGGGTAATCAAACGGCACCTGCTTATCGTATGCGACGTACTTGTTGTACGGCATCTTGCTGGGCTTTTGCGGAGCTCCAATATAACGCGCCGGAGGCAGCAGCGGGTCGTTGTTCCCTCCGTTGGACGCCGCGGCGACTGCCGCGAGATCAAACACTGAAGATTGATCCTGACCCATCACTCCTCCTTATCTGTAAAGCTGGGCAAGCCTTCTGCCGACCCACATTGTTACGTGCATGTTACCTATCTGCACTGCCGCCCATAGTAGCGACAACCAATCCCATATATCGCCGTCATTCCGCCATATGACGGGCAGGCCGCGATTTTCGTCTCTTTTTCACCCCATATCCAGATTTCGCGCATTACAGTGAGCATCATGACCTTGCGATTCAACAGCGACGGCACCTTCCGTGTGCTGCAGATGGCCGATATTCAGGACGGACCGAACGTGCGCGAAGACACGATCCGTCTCATCGAAGCCGCCATCAAGAAAACGCATCCCAATCTGATCGTCTTCACCGGCGACCAGATTCGCGGATACGACCCCGCGTACATCGACACGTTCCTGCGCCGCCGCGGAGAGCAGCCGGGCACGCACATACGCGCGGTCACCGAAATCGAAGCGAAAATCCGCGGCATCAAACGCCATCCGCTCACCAAAGCGTTGCTCGAACAGACCCCGACCGACGACAATTGGATGATTGACGGCATCGGCACCGACTCGCCGAAACTCGTGAAACGCAACAAAAGCGACGGGCGCAACGGATCCGCCAACAAGCTTGAATCATGGGCGCAATCCATCAATCGCGCGACCGCCGCGACCATACTCGACAGCACGCGACAGAAAGTACGAGACACGTTCGCAGCATTCCTCGGACCTGCATTGGAAGCGCGAATCCCCTTCGCAGCAACCTACGGCAACCACGATTTCCAGTGTGGCATTCTCACAGACGAGCAGGATGACATCTACCGCGAGTTTTCCGGTTGTATGAACCCCGTTGCCGGGTCGTCTCCTTTGGCGCTCGAACCAGGCACGTTTGCGATTCCGATCGAGGCTTCCGACGGGTCTGGACGCATTGCGATGAGCATGATGATGGTAAATTCCGGCGATTATGCGGATAATGCGTTTGACGGCAATCGCGGTATTTCCAACGATTGCGAGCATGTTGGAGATACTGGTAAATCCGGCAATACTGTTGACAATGCTGCCGGAGGACGGGAATCGCTGACATCCTACGCAAAATACGCGTCGAATTCGCGCGGATGGGATTTGGCTGATTCCGACGGCTATGGCACGCCTTCGCCGGAAGCGATCGAATGGCTGAAGCAAGTGCAACGCGAGTTGGGCGAGCGCAATGGCGACGGTTTGGCGGTTCCGGCGATCGCGTTCCAGCATATTCCGCCGCAGGAGTTCTACGATTGCCTGCGCGAAGTGCCCGCATACACGCCGAATGCGGTGGAGGGTGCGCGAACGTTCGCAGGGCATTGCTATGTGTTGGATCGTGACGTGTGCAGACCTGGCTCGAGGCTTGGCGAGGCGATCGGCTGTGCGGATGAGAACGTTGGCGAAGTGCAGGCATTGCGCGATGCGGGCGGCTATTTCGCGCTGTTCTGCGGGCATGACCATAAGAACGCGTTCGTCGGGCACGTGCATGACATTGATCTTGGCTACGCGCCGACCTGCGGCTTTGAATGCTATGGTCCGAAATCGCGGCTGCGAGGCATTCGACTGTTCGAATTCCGCGAAAACAATCCGGTCAGCTACGTGACGCGCATGCTCACGTGGGGCAACTTAATCGGGCGCTACTCCAGCAACGAATTGCGCGTGTTCTTCGAAGACCATTGCGTGACCGATCTGATCGGCATCCGCAACGAATTGCGCCGCCCGCAGGTCACCGCCACACTGCTGGGCATCGGATCGGTAATGTGCGCCGCAGCCGGCCACGCCATCGCCAAACTATTCAAGCGCTAGGTGCGGCGACGCAAGGCGTGGCCGTCGCAACAGTCGGACAATCGCCAATCTGTGGAATGTGGAAAATCTGCGAAATATCAGCGGAACATCAATGGAACAGGCTGACGCCGCGCCGAGACACGCAAAACGCATTGCCAAGCCAAGTATGACGGGAATTCGGCCATACCGCACCCAATCGTGGCGCGTTCTGGCTCATCCAAATACTTGGGACGCGACCATCCGCGGAACGCGATCCCAACAAATTGAAACCGTTCTTCTCCAACAACCATTCCGGATGCTGCGTGGCAATAGCAAGTCCCTCTTCCAACGTAAGCGGCAAACGCTCGTCGGAATCGATCAGCTTGCGCGCCACATCGGGCTCGCGATTGATGTAGCAGGTGCCGGTATGCGGTTCGACCACCAGGTAAAACGGACCTTCCGGAGGTTCGAAACCATCCTGCGGAAGGAAACTGGCGATATCGCGCGGCGGCATCGTGGTGAAACCAGCCATGCGATTGATCGACGTACGCGCGATCAACGATTCCGGGGAAACCAACTCGCGCGTAGGCACCAACAGAATCTGCGTACCCAAATCGGAATCCTCCAGCGCACGGATGAGCGGGCGTGCCAAAGCACGGAACGCGGCGGCCGACATATCGGCCACATCCGGATATCCCAACGCCACGATACGGTCCAACTGCTTTTGCGCTTCTTCTGATGCCTTCGACATGGTTTCCAGTGTACGCGAGCGTTCCGTCCAAAAAGCCAGCGATCCCCGTCTGCACAACCCTCAAAACCGGCCCGATTCCTGAGTTGTGCAGACAGCCAGCCCACCCCAGCCCGCATCACACCAATTTGACGAACATGCTGATGGGGCCAGGAATATCGCGAAATCCAAAATGCCGGTAGAAGCTTCGCGAAGCATCATCGTACGGATCGACAACAAGCGCACGGGAACGCATGGAAAGCGGGGCAGACCAGCATACGGATAGGAGAACCTGCTTGTTCCGCGGATTTCGTAAGATTAAACAACGCGTGTGGCCGCCCACGAAGTCGTTTGGGGCCGGCTGGTCGACCTCAAGCGTGAAATCATACGAAACCGTTCCAGCATAAGCGAGAGGTTGTTATGTCCGAAAAGATTAAGGTCGGCATTCTCGGAGCTACGGGCATGGTCGGACAGCGCTTCGTCACGCTGCTCGAAAACCATCCGTGGTTCGAATTGGTCACCCTTGCCGCGTCCGCGCACAGCGCCGGCAAGACCTACGAAGAGGCCATCGGCGGTCGCTGGAAGATGGAAACGCCGATGCCGGAATTCGTGAAGAACATGGTCGTCAAGAACGTGGCTGACGTGGAAGACGTGGTCAAGAACGTCGATTTCGTGTTCTCCGCAGTGAACATGCCGAAGGCCGAGATCCGCGCCATCGAAGAGGAATACGCGAAAACCGAAACGCCGGTCGTATCGAACAACAGCGCCCACCGCTGGACTCCGGACGTGCCGATGGTCGTGCCAGAAATCAACCCGGAGCATTATGAGGTGATTGAGCACCAGCGCAAGCGTCTCGGCACCACGCACGGCTTCATCGCCGTCAAACCGAACTGCTCCATCCAGGCCTACACCCCTGCGCTCGCCGCATGGAAGGAATTCGAACCGCGCGAGGTTATCGTGAGCACCTACCAGGCCATCTCCGGCGCTGGCAAGACGTTCAACGACTGGCCGGAAATGGTGGGCAACATCATTCCGTTCATCTCCGGCGAAGAAGAGAAGTCCGAGAAGGAACCGCTGAAGGTGTTCGGCCACGTCGATGAGGAAAAGGGCGAGATCGTGCCGTTCGACGGCCCGCTGAAGATCACCTCGCAGTGCATTCGCGTGCCTGTGCTCAACGGCCACACCGCCACCGTGTTCATCAACTTCGGCAAGAACCCGACCAAGGAAGAGCTTGTCGATCGCCTGATCAACTACACGAGCAAGGCTTCCGAGCTGGGCTTGCCGCATGCGCCGAAGCAGTTCATCCAGTACCTGACCGACGATGATCGCCCGCAGGTCAAGAAGGACGTGGACTACGAGGGTGGCATGGGTGTTTCCATCGGCCGTCTGCGCAAGGATTCCATTTTCGATTGGAAGTTCGTGGGGCTCGCCCACAATACTTTGCGCGGCGCTGCCGGCGGCGCTTTGGAAAGCGCCGAAATGCTGAAGGCACTCGGCTACATCACCAAGAAGTGATAACGATCTGCATATGTTCTGCAGTTACGCATGATCATGCATGATTGCGCATTGTGATATCTGATTTCTGCAGAACATAATATTGCGTAGGATTGTTGATTATTCAGCAATCCTACGCTTTTTTATTTGCAGATTATCTGCAAAAAATATCTGTAAAACAGATATGGGAATAAAAAAGACTTGGCTGGGACGCCTCAAGCAATCCAGTCAAGTCTTTTTTTCGATTGTTATTGCGCAGTATTGCGTCAGCGACCAGTACCGCCATACACCACGGCTTCCACCTGATCGGCGTCCAAGCCGTAGGCGGTGTGCAGCGCGCGGACGGCGTCCTGCAACTGCTCGAGCGGAACCAGCGCAGCGATGCGGATTTCGGACGTGGAGATCATCAGCACATTCACACCCTTGTCGCTCAGCGCATTGAAGAACTTGGCAGCCAAGCCGGAGTGGGTCTTCATACCCACGCCCACCACGGCCACCTTGCCCACGTTGGCGTCAATGTCGAAGGACTGGTAGCCCAGTTCGTCCTGCTTCTCCTGCAACACTTCCTGCACCTTGGCCGCGGCGGAACCGGGCACAGTGAAGGAAATGTCGGCGGTGCCGGTGGAAGCGGAGGCCTGCACGATCATGTCGACGTTCACGCCGGCCTCAGCCAGCATCGTGAACACCTTGGCGGCCATGCCCGGCTCGTTCGGCACACGGCGCACGGTGGCCAGCGATTCGGTGTTGTCGTGCGCAACGCCGGAAATGATCGGGACTTCCGGTCCAAGATCGGGGAACAGGTCACCCAAGGACTGGCTGTTGTTTTCGCTCATGTTCTTACCTTTGTTTGTAAAGTCTTAGCTTATTTTGCGTTTTCTTGCGACTGTCTGCAATATCTTGCGATTTTTTTTCTGCAAATCTCAGATATTCGGCAATGTGCGCGGATCGACACCTTCCGGCACGATCAGCGTGCCGCTACGGTGGGAGAAGGAGCTACGCACATGCAACGGCATGTTGAATCGCTGCGCGTATTCCACGCAACGCAGGGCAAGCACCTTGGAACCGCAGGACGACATTTCCAGCATCGACTCATAGTCGATGACGGGAATACGACGTGCGGTCGGTACAATGCGCGGATCGGCGGTGAACACGCCATCGACGTCGGTGTAGATCTCGCATACGTCGGCGTCCAGCGCCACAGCCAAAGCCACTGCGGAGGTATCGGACCCACCTCGGCCGAGCGTGGTGGCGTCGCCGCCCTCATTCACGCCCTGGAAGCCGGCCACGATGGCCACGGAACCCTTGTCGAGCGCACGACGCACGCGGTCAGGCTTCACGGCCTTGATATGCGCGGTACCGAACTGGGCGTCGGTCATGAAACCAGCCTGGGAGCCGGTGAAGGAGTAGGCGTGAGAGCCGGCCGCATGAATTGCCATTGCGAGCAAACTCATCGAAATACGCTCGCCTGCGGTCATCAGCATGTCCATCTCGCGCGCCGGCGGGTTGGAGTCGATGCTGAGCGCCTGATCGATCAGGTCGTCGGTGGTGTCTCCCATTGCGGAGACCACGACGGCCACGTCATTGCCGGCGTTCTTCGTTTCGATGATGCGTCGGGCCACGCGCTTGATCGATTCTGGGTCGGCTACGGAAGAGCCGCCAAATTTCTGCACGATGAGAGCCACAACTTATCCAATCTTCTTCAATGTGTCGTCTGCCAATATTCTAGGCAGGCTGCTCGATTATAGAAAAAATCCGATTTGTCAAGCCCCTGCACGCCCAACATGCGGAACAATATATGGAATCCACACATTTTTTCGGCGTACGTTCCGTCAAATCTTCCGCAGATCGCCCGTACGACGCTTGCGCAATCCAATACATGCCAGCGCAAGCCAGCATAAGCAACGCGCAGGCAATGTAGCGTCAGACCGCGCGACGCCCCGCCAACGCACGTCCGAGCGTGATTTCGTCGGCATATTCGAGATCACCGCCGACCGGCAGACCGCTCGCCAAGCGCGTGACCTTGATGTCGGTTTGAGACAGCAGCTGCGAAAGGAAACTGGTGGTCGCCTCGCCTTCCACGTTCGGATTGAGCGCGAGAATCACTTCGGCGACTTCGCTGTCTTTGAGTCGTTCGATGAGTTTGGCGATGTTGAGGTCGCTGGGCTGCACGTTGGCCATCGGATTGATGACGCCGCCGAGCACGTGGTATAGGCCGCGATATTCGCGTGTGCGTTCGATGCTCATCACGTCTTTCGGCTCTTCGACCACGCAGATCACGCTGTGGTCGCGGCGTGGATCGGCGCAGACAGGGCATGGGCTGGTTTCGCACACGTTGCCGCAGATGTCGCAGAATCGTATTTTTTCCTTGACTTCGGTGATGGCGTCGATCAGGGTTTGCGCTTCTTCGTCGGATGCGTTGAGCAGGTAGAAGGCGATACGTTGCGCACCTTTCGGCCCGATGCCGGGCAGGTGCGCGAATGCGTCGATGAGTCGTTGGATGGCGCCGTCATAGGCCAGTGCCATGGTTCACCTTTCCTTGGTTTCCATAAGATTCGCGATTATGCAGTGCTTACGATTGCGTTGATTCGTCGATTTTGCTCGGTTTCGCATTTTTGCTTGCGACTGCACCGCCATCAGTCGTCGAGATTCTTCTTCTGCTGCATGTTGCGCGGGTTTTTGGCGTCGTCGGGGCCGAAATCCTCGACTTTTTTCACTTCGAATAGTCGTGTCAGATCATCCACGCTTAACGCGCTGGACGCTCCGATCGATTCGTCGCTCATGGAATATTCGTCGTCTTCCGCGGCGACCTGCGGTGTTGGCTGCGCAGGCGCGGAGAACTGTTGGCTCCATGGATCGGCGTTCGGCTGGCCTTGCTGCGGTGCCGCTTCCTGCCGAGGTGCGCGATGCTGGTGATTGGCATGCTTAGGAGCCGTTTCAGGTTCCACTGGAGCGGGAGACGGCTCCGCCGGCCCTGCCTGAACTGGCATAGGGGCACCCCAAGGATCGTCGTCCACCGGAGTTGGAAGCGGGTCTGGCATCGGCACGGCCCACGGATCAACGTTGTCGCTGATATCGGGAACGGCCACATGTTTCGTATGCTGTTCCGGCGCTTTCACATCGTTGACGCCGCTTGCAACCACCGATTGCGATTGCATCGGTTGTGCGGGCGCGCCCCACGGATCATCATCTGGAATGGACTGTTCCACATGTTGAGCTACTGGCGCGGGACTCCCCCACGGATCGGATTCTTGCTGCGGTTGCGCAGGCGCAGCCGGTTGCGGATTTGCCCACGGATCAGCTTCGGCGGCTGCCTCCGCCTCGGCTCGGTGGCCCTCCTCATCGTTGGAATTCCCGGCATTGCCGCCATCTTCGGTTTTTTGTCCACTCTTGCTTGCCGACTCTTTGCCGGAGGATTCAAGACTTGCGGCGGTGCCAAGATTCGCGGTCAGCAGTGTTGCGGATTTGAGTCGCTCCTGCGCCAGCTGCACGTTGATCTTGCTTTGCTCTTCCGGACTAAGCTTGCTCCACGGCACCGATTCGGAACCGTCCGCCAGCTTTTTGGCGGGGGCAAGCGTGACATTCGGGCCGAACACCTTATGTACTTCGGCGCGGACGATTTTCACCACTTCGGTGGTTCCATCCACCGACTCCTTCGCCACGCCCTTGGCGAACGCGTATTTGCTGAGCGCCTTGTCGAATTTGATCCACAAGCTGTCGCCGCGTAACAGCACACGAGGCACTTTTTCGCGGTTCACATAACCGCGCACATCCTCAGGGAGCGCGGCCACCAAAGCATCCCACTTCTGGTCGGGGGTGCGGTCGTCATGTACCGGAGCAGGTGCGGAAGTTGCCGCAGGCACCGGAGTCGCGGCAGGCGCAGCTGCTGCAACGGAAGACGTCGCGCTCATCGCCTGCTGAACATCCGCAAGCATGGAAGCCACACCGGAAGCGACGGCATCGGCGGGATTCGTCGGCGCCACAGACGGCTGCACAGCCGGTTTCACAGGCGCGGAAGGAGCGTCAATTGCCGACGCGGAATCCTGTGGCCGAACACCGTCGGCACGCCTCGCCGCACGGCGGCGCGAGCCGGCCATGGACCCACGCAGCGATTCCGCAACGCCGGAAGTTCCGGAATCGCCAGCAAAATCAGGCATACCGGAAGATGACGCAACGGCAGCCACGCCCTCCTCACGCCCTGCCAACAAGCGTGCGGCAAGCAATTCCAATCGCATACGCGGCGAAATCGCGCCAGTCATATTGGCAAGCGTCGCGTTGATCGTGTCAGCCATCTGCGTCAAAGCGGATAATCCCAAAGCGGAAGCCTGACGACGCAAATCATCCATGTTTTCCGCGGCCGCATCGTCGGAAAGCACGCTTTCCGCACGCTCTCCACCCAACGTAAGCACCAGCAAATCGCGCACGCGGGCAAGCAGATCCTCGACAAATCGACGTGGGTCGAATCCGCCGACCACGACCTTCTGAATCACGCCATACAGCGCTTCACCGTCTTTATCGGCAACGGCGTCGACGGCTTCCCCGATCAGAGCGTCAGGCGTGAAGCCAAGCAGCGCAACCGCGGAATCGTACGCGATGCTGCCATCGACCGCACCGACCATGAGCTGGTCAAGCACGGAAAGGGTGTCTCGCACGGAACCGCCGCCGGCACGCATGGCAAGGCGCAGCACGCCCGGCTCGGCTTCGATATGCTCGTCTTCGCAGATCTGCTCGAGGTACGGGCCCATAACCTCCTGCGGCACTAGGCGGAACGGGTAATGGTGGGTGCGCGAACGGATGGTGCCGATCACCTTGTCTGGCTCGGTGGTGGCGAAGATGAACATCACATGCTCCGGCGGCTCCTCCACGATTTTCAGCAGCGCGTTGAAGCCTTGCGGCGTGACCATGTGGGCTTCGTCGAGAATGAAAATCTTGTAGCGGTCGCGGGCGGGGGCGAATCCGGCACGTTCGCGCAGTTCGCGGGCATCGTCCACACCGTTGTGCGAAGCGGCGTCGATTTCCACCACGTCGATGGAACCGGGGCCGCCTGTGGCGAGGTCCTTGCAGCTTTCGCATTCGCCGCACGGGTGCGAGGTCGGGCCTTTCGCGCAGTTGACGCAACGCGCGAGAATGCGTGCGGAACTGGTTTTGCCGCAGCCGCGCGGACCGGAAAACAGGTAAGCGTGCGTAAGTTTGTTCTCATCAAGCGCTCGCATCAGCGGAATCGTGACCTGATCCTGCCCGATCACGCCGTCGAACGTGTCGGGACGATACCTTCTATAGAGTGCCAGTGCCATCGCAATTCCTTCCGCTGTGGTGTCACTAGGCTACCGATTAATTACGACACGTTTTTTCTCAAAGACCGGCCGCACAGCCTGCCCGTAACGGTGAAGCGCGTGTCCCCAAAGACAAGCGCCGCGGCAACGTTTAAGCTGGGAGTGACGACAGCGACACTACGAAATTGACATTGTGTCAATTTACGGTTTAGACTGAGGGCAGTCAAGAAATTGACAGAGTGTCAACGTGTCGCGCAGGTGAGAGACGCCACTCGAACGAAGGAGAGAAAGCCATGGACGGACAGCACAACGCTTCCGCAACAACAGTCGGAGACGCACGCCGCGCGCAAATCGTGCATGCAGCCCGCGCAATCTGCCTGGAAAAGGGCTTTTCGAAAATCACGATCAGCGATATCGCAGGTCGCGTAGGCATGACCAGATCTCTCTTCTACCACTATTTCCAAGACAAAGACCAAGTTGCGGACGCCGTGCTCGACGACGTCATCGACGAAGTCATCTCGCAATTGGAGGAGTGGAACGCCAATCGAGAAGTCGGCAACATCTCGAAAGCGCTCGACGACGTGGTGCGACTGACCCGTTCCCTCATCGCCGATGAGGGCCCGTTCAGCCAACGCATGATCGAAGACGGCAACGCGGGACTGTACATCAAATTCATCGACCGCGTGGCCGATCGAATCGCGGAATACATCTGCAATTCGACAGTGCGCGATTTCGAAAAATTGCATGGTATGCCCATCACCAACGAACATGAAACGTTCTACACGCTCATCGTCGGCCTGATTTCGCTGATCAGACTGCACCCCGACACCGAAGACACCGTCATCAGACAGGTCGCAGCACAGACGCTGCACCTGAACGAATACATGTAAAGTAGGCCGTATCGGCTTCATGGCGCTCAAATACAAGTGGGGCAAAATCGGCAAGTCCGAATGGTCCAAACGCTTCCCGTTCGCACTCGTGGCCAACGTGCTCGCACTCGGCTACATCATGTACCGCGCGAAGAAGCAGCACGTCAACCCGTGGCTGCAGGAAGTCTTCAAGGGCACCCGCGACTACAAGCAGGCCATCGCCCGCCAGGAAGTCGCCGCCTGACCGCAATCCGTGTTCGATAGTTACGGCGTTCGCTAGTTACGGAAAATCCGGTATTCGTAAGATAAAGATCTTGCGGGTACTGGATTTTTCGTTATTATCGCGAAATTATTTGCGATTGCTTACGATTGCCGATCACGCAATCAGTTGCATACATGCCATCTTCGACATGCAATGTTGCGGTTTGACCGGCATGTGCACGCACTACCGCGAGCGCTTCGCGTAGTAGGTGTCGGTTTTGCCGGTGACAGGATCACGGTGATCACGCTTGATGGCTTCCAGCACTTTCTCTTCGGTGTTGGCAGCTTGGCTTTCCGCCACGGCCGGCGGCACCAGCACACGCAACGCACGGTCTTGAACTACGACCTTGACAGGCAGGCGACCAACATATTCACCGTCCGCCATCAAGACCGGCGGCTCATCACCCTCTTGCGCGCGGGTGATTTCGATATCGCGCACACGCTTCCACCCAAACACCTTGCACCCGAGGATCTTGCCGCTATACGCGTGAGACACCGCATCCACGCATTCGGCGACATTGGGCACGTGGTCGAGCCATACCAGGTCAAGCAGCCCATCCGAGAATCGTGAATATGGCGAAATCTCAATGCCACCGCCAATATGCCGTGAATTGGCCACCGTAAGCAACGGTGAAATAATGTCTCTTTCTTCCACCGTTCCATCGGCCAACGTGGCTTTGATGTGGTATCCGTACCGCTTCATATGCGTCAATTCCACAATCGCCGCCACGAAATAGCGCACCGAACCGTTGGGCAAGCGGGAATGGTTGGCACGGTCGTTGATACTCGCATCCAAACCACACGACAGCATGCCCGCGTAGAAGCGGTTGACCGCCGGGCGCAATGGCACGTCCGAATCGCCGACCAGATCATCGCCGGTACTGGAATCGACGGCATACCCGCCCTGCAACGACGTGGCCAAACCCATATCAACGTCAATATGCGTGCCGCGCACAATCGCGCCGACGATGCCGTCGACAGCGGTTTCCACGCGATTGACCGGCAGCTCAAGACCGCGGGCGAAATCATTGCCGGAACCCGTCGCCACAATGCCCAACGGTTTACCGGAACAGCCCACGGCATTGGCTCCAAGCGCAATCATGCCGTCGCCGCCGACCGCCACCAGGTAGTCGTATTCGTTCCTGCGATTCCTGGCATTCGCCAAGGAATCGTCGAAGCTCTCGCCGGTCACGTCGATCACGTTGAAGCCATGCTTGCGCCCGGCCTCTTGCAGCAGCTCAACCACCTGCTTGCCGACCTCGGCACCCTTGCCTTTGTTTGACGTCGGATTGCCGACAACGGCAACGGTCGCATTCACACATGACGTTTCGCTCATACTTCAGTACGATAACCGCGATTCGCTCCACACGCCACATGCGAACGGCTTTCCATACAAATGGCCGCGTTTTGTGGAACGAATGTTCCTTTACGTAGAAAGATCCCTTTTTACGAAGCGCGATTTCCCGCACAATGTACCGCTCCGCACCACGCTTATTCGCAGACAATCGGCCCCGCCCGTGACTGTTTGCCGACATGCGATACGAATGGCATTTGCGTGCCGACCTGCGCTTCGACCAGCACATCCTCGCCTTCTATCGTGCAGGATCCGATCGTCGCATTATTGCCGGATATAGTGCGTTCCGCCACGGAACAAGGATCGGACGATCCCGAATACAACGCATTGGCCGCCGCTACCGACGCCAGGTCGGCCGCATTCTGCGCGCGATGCAAGCACAGCAGCAGATTGCCCGCCGACGCGGCCGCGCCCAGCATGATGGCGGCCACTGCGATCAAAGCCACACCGGATATGGTCCCCGAACCCTCATCGGACCCGCGAATCCAAGCAAACCAATGTTTCACAAGGCGTTTCACATTATCCATTCCTTTCCGACCCGCATCCATCAAATGGTTGCCAATAGTGTTTCACAACATGTTTCACACGTCGTATGTCGCAAGCTCCAAACCTCACAGACCTCCATGCACAGGCCACAACCAACAATCCCGCATCTCACTGCGCAGAGACCAGCACGCTTCGGAGCAACGCTAGAAGTAGCGGGTCGCCTTGCCGGTAACTCGAGTGGGCAGCACACCGGTCGGATCCGGCACCACAGGGCATTGCACCGTGACGGTGACGAAGTCCGCCCCACGCTCGAACCGTACCGTCGCCGAACCTCCCGCAGCCGCCATGACCGCGGTCCTCGCCTTCGATTCGCCGCCCGTATCATCAACCGCGAAAGCCCTGGCACCGGCCGCCGCCGCATCCTGGCAATTCATAGACACCACGGACGCACGCCCCAAGCACAACACCAAAATCGCCACCGCCGCCACGCAGGGGAGCACCACCGCGAATTCCGCGGTGGCCGCTCCCTCATCGGCATCATCGGTATGGCGTTTCCACCATTGCCTCAGCATGAATCACCCGACGCTCAGCGCTTTCTTGATGATGTTGGTCAGCAGCGTTTTGATGGCATCGGATTTCATAATGCCCACCAAAACGGCGGCGAATCCGGTGGCGGCAACCAAAACCACCGCATATTCGGCAGTGGCAGCGCCTTCCTCCGGTTCGACGGTCAGCGTGCGCATACGCGCGTCCAGCAGGCATACCGCTTTGCCGGCCCGTTCACGCATGGCATGCAGCAGCTGTCCTGCCTTGCCCATCAGGTCTGGCGAGCCATCGACGTTGATTGGCGTTTCGTTGTTCATGGCGTTCCTTTCGTTCGAACAACCTCGGCCAGATGGCCGAGTGCACCCAGTGTTGCGCATCATCGTGCCCGTCGGAACGTTTTTTCAGGGTTGTGGTCGGAGGACGTGGGTTATCCACAACCACGGCGTGTCATCCACATTTATCCACAAAACATCGTTCTTCGAGGATTGTCCGTTCCCCACATTTCCCGAGCCATATTTCCCACGTTGCTTTCCTGCCGTCATCCCACAAACGACATAACGGCCGGAATAATCCCCACCGCAACAAATGCGGGAAGAAAACACAATCCGGTCGGTAGCAACAAACGAACCGACAATTTCGCTGCAGCCTGTTCGATCTGCGAGCGCTCATCCCAATCCAATTGTTCGACGGCTGTTTCCAAACGTTCCACTGGAGAGGCGCCACTGTGCCATGAGGAGGCGAACGCATCGCGTACTACCGCAAGATCGCCATCATCTGGCCACGCATCATCCCAGGAAACACCTTTGTTCAACTGTTCTCCGGCCGACCGTAGTCCCGCGCCGAATTCTCCTGCAGCGATATCGCCCACGGCAATCAGCGCGCGTGGAATGGAGGATCCCTGCCGTATGGCGACGCTGAGCATCTCCAATACCAGCGGCAGCGGAAGTTCCCGCACTCGTCCGGCGGGCGCAAGGTCGGCTGGCACACGGACCGGCCTCCACTGCTTCAGCCACATCGCTTCGGCCGCGCACACCGCCGCCGTCAGCGTCCATATGCCAGTCATTACATAATTCCTTTCATATCGTCATACCATTCATGCCGTCTTGCCGTCCATATCGTCTTGCCTCATCAACGCGCGTATCCATACGAGTCCGAACCCGTAGCAGACACAAGCGAATCCAAGGCATGCCCAACCCCTGACCCCTGAAAAGAGGAAGGTCAACGGATGCGCTCCCATGCCTTCCCCTAAAAGTACGGTGAGCTGCGGCAGCGCCATCAGGAGTTTCACCGTCGCTTTGGGCATGGCGAACGCGTTGGCACGCAGATCATCCAATAATCGTTGCCGTTTCAACGATTCAGCCACCGCTTGCAGGCATCGGCCGGTTTCGCATCCGAGCGTCAGACTTAACCGGCAGGCCGCATATAGCTCGCCGCTCAGCCGTTCGACTTGGCCGCATTGCTCTTTGGGCGGGCATCGGCTGCGGATCACCATGGTTATGCGAAGCCTGGTAAGTTCGGGTGTGGCGAACGGCGTTCCACCCAATTCTTCGAACGCCTGCACCAATGTGGCTCCGCTGCGCACGGATGCGCGGAGGGAAGCCACGCACGCCACACATCCGATGGCGGGCAATGGTTTCGCCGGCATGTTCGCCTCTTCGATTCCGTCAGACCGCCCACCGAATCCTCCATCAGGTTTTTCATCAAGGCTTTCACCTGCGCGCCCCACTACATTTCCCGCCCGTTCGCCCACATCGCATACGTTTCGGCGAGGCCACAGCCATACGGCCAGTCCGCACAGTACCGCGCAAATAATGCTGAGGCTTTCCATCTGCCCACCTCGATTCAACGACTCCATGCGCGCACGAAATCAGGCCACTGTTGCGAAGCCCACATTTGGTTGCCGTTCCACCCGGCCAATAGGTTTCCCCGCAGTTTCCCCTCTGCGAATTCAAGCCGTCCTATTTGCGCGATGCGCCGCCTGCCTCCCACTCGGCCCACATGCAGCACTACGTCGAACGCGTCTTGCGCGAGCGCCGCGGTGGCTTGCGGATTCAGCTCAGCGAGTAATCCCAAGGCCACCAAGCGTGAGGGAACCGCCGTCACCTGATTGGCATGCAAGGTGGTCATGCCTCCGCGATGCCCGGAATTCAGCGCGCGCAGCAGATCCACGATTTCGCCGCCCCTGCATTCGCCCACCACAATGCGGTCCGGCCGCATACGCAACGTCGCGCATATCAGCTGCGACAGCCCTATGGCGCCTTTGCCTTCCATGTTGGCGCCGCGCGTCACCAGCGACACGTGGTTGGCATGGTTGAGCATGCCAAGTTCGCGCACCTCCTCCACGGTGATGACGCGCTCCCCCGGCGCGCATCGCATAAGCATTGCTTTGAGCAGCGTGGTTTTGCCTGCTCCGGTTCCGCCGGTCACAAGCACGCTGGCCCTTCGTTCCACGAATCCTTCCAGCAAGGGCATCCATCCGCTTGGAAACATGCCGTTTTCCGCCAAAGATTCCAGACTGGGCGCAACAACGTCCGGCAATCGTATGCTGATGGCGGCGCCTTGAGGAACGAGCGGTGCGATAACCGCGTGCACGCGCACGCCTTCCACGGTGGAGGCGTCGGCTATCGGGCAGGCGTCGTCGAGCCTTCTGCCAAGCTGCGAGCACAGCCGCACGGCGAAATCGCGGATGGCTTGGGGACCGCTGAATGGCACGCGCAATGCATGTGGCCGCATACCTTGGCCGCGATCCGCCCACACCGTTCCGTCGCAGGTTACCGCGATGTCGGTGACGCCCGGCTCGGATGCGATGTCGCTAAGTGGCCCGAGTTCCATGACTGATGCTCTTTTCTCCCAACGCTTCCTGAATGAGATCCGCCAACGTTGCGATGGCTTTCGCGTTCGTACGATTGGGTTTGCGCAGTCCAAGCCCTTCCAAGAGTTCGCTGCAAAGCTTGGCATCCGGTTTGATGACCGCGGTGATATCGCAGTCGAGATATTCCGCCGCTTCCTCGATTGCCGTCGTACCATGGTCGTGTACGGTTCCGCGCGGCTGCACGCCTACAAGAAACTCCCGTTCCTGCGTTGCGGCATCGTGTTCTCCGATTGAACCGTGATGCGCCCGCAGATTCGCTTTGGCGCGCGCAAGACCAAGTACCGTCAGTTCGACCACGGTAATGCGGATGGCCTTGCGCAGTTCCGTCAAATCCTGCAGTCCGTTCCATTGCCCCATATCGACGACGACCACGCTTCGCACCTGCGATAGCGCATGAATGCACGCTTGCACTTCCCACGATTGCGGATTTTCGGTTTTCCAAGGATCGCATGCCAGCAATGGCACACCATCCCAGATTGGCAGCTCCCGCAGTAGCGCTTTGCCGTCGATATTGCCAAGCGGAGCGCTGATTTCCCCGAAGCGTGAGCCGTCCTCGTTTTCCACGCCAAGAAGCACATCCAGCCCACCTCCTTGCAGATCAGCGTCGACGAGCACACCTTTGAGGCCGCGTTCGCTCAGCTCGCGGGCCAGTAAGGCGGCCAGAGTGCTCGTGCCCACTCCTGCCACCACGGAGTCGATAACCACCACATTGCCCATATCGCAGGGTTCCTCCACCGATGCGCGACCGCATTGCGCAACCATGCCATACGTTCCAGGCACAGCGCCAACCAGTTGCGTTCCACCGCGATTCGATCCCGGCGGCGTATAGAACCGTTGCGCAGAGACGGTTCTGCGTTGTGTCGGCGGTGACGCTTGCGGCGCGATCGCGCCGGCGGCCGGCAACAGCCCGCCCGACGGCAGCGGCACCGGAGGAACATTCGAAAAAGACGTTGCATTACTCATACCGTCGATTGAAAAGCTTCGGCGAGCACCATTGCAAGCTGAACCGGCCCTGTGGTCGGAGGACGCGAGTTATCCACAACCCCGGCGTGTTATGCACCGTTATCCACATAACGACGATAATCGGCGTCCGTCGTTTTCCCGAAAAACTCCCTGAAAACAGGCAAACAAAAAGGAAGACCCGCCGGAGCGGGCCTTCCTTGCAAGAACCTTAAGGGCAGAATCTCTGCACAACAACATCGTCGTAACGGTAAGTCTATCCAATGCCCGTTCAACGTAACGACCTATCTTGGCCATACACTCTTTGTGGGCTCTGCTCTTTAAGTTGTTCTTGTACTTCGTAATTATGCTCAGCAATCCGGCAATCGCAAACCGAAACCGGCTGATGTTCCGTATTTGTCGCAACTGTTGCTTTACGATCGCAAGAATCATAAAAATGCTCCATCGTGTGCGAAACGCAAGGCGTGTTTGTTCGTTTGCGTGCGTTTGCGACAAAAACACGGCGTGTCGACACCCTAATTTGCACAATGAGCGAACGAATGTTAACTCCAGCTAAATTTTGCCGGCTTTTTACAGCATTTCCAGCCACTTAAGGATAAAGTAGGAAAGTATGGCACAGATTTTTGACGCACCCTCGAAGGCGATCTTGCGCAGCCAGATAGCTGAGCATATCGCCGAGACCGATAAAAACGACAAGCGTGAGCTTCAGGCCGGCGAAGAGCCGTTGCCGAACGACCGCTTCTTTGACCGCGAGTTGAGCTGGCTGAAGTTCAACAAGCGAGTCCTCGAACTTGCCCAAGACGAAGATCTGCCGATCATCGAACGCGCAAGCTTCGCCGCGATCTTCGCGAACAACCTCGACGAGTTCTTCATGGTTCGCGTCGCAGGTCTGAAGCGCCGCATCGACACCGGCATCGCCGTGACGGCCGCCTCCGGATTGAGCCCAAGGCAGCAGCTGCGCGCCATCAGCGAGCAGGCGCACCGCCTGCAGGACGAGCACGCGCACTACATGATCGATCACATTCTTCCCGACCTGGCGAAGGAACAGATCGTGCTGCTGAGCTGGGACAAGCTCACCGCCGCCGAACAGGAGCGCCTGTCTCGCTACTACCGTCAGCAGGTATTCCCTGTTCTGACGCCACTGGCCGTAGACCCGGCCCACCCGTTCCCGTACATTTCCGGCGGTTCCATCAACCTCGCCGTGCTGGTGGAGAACCCGGCTTCCGGCAAGTCCCACTTCGCTCGCGTGAAGATTCCTGGAAACCTGAACCGTCTCGTGCCCGTCGACGACATGACCGACGACGATGCCACCAACGTGCGCTACGGCTTCATCACCATGGAGAACCTGATCATCGCGCACCTGGAATCCCTGTTCCCGGGCATGATCATCAAGGAAGCACGTTCCTTCCGCGTCACCCGTAACGAGGATATCGACGTGGAAGAGGATGATGCAGAGAACCTGCTCAACGCCATGGAGAAGGAGCTGCTGCGCCGTCGTTTCGGACCGCCGATCCGTCTTGAGATTTCCGACGAGACCAGCCCGTTCCTTTCCCAACTGCTCGCCGACCAGCTGCGTGTCAGCGCCGATGAGGTGTACCGTCTGCCGGCACCGCTCGATGCGACCGTGCTCTTCGAACTTGGCGGCATCGACCGTCCGGACTTGAAGTACCGTTCGTTCGTACCGACCACCAATCGTCAGATTGCCGAGGTGGAGTCGTCCCGCGCGCAAGACATTTTTGCAGCGATTCGCGAACGCGATATCCTCCTGCATCACCCGTACGATTCGTTCTCTACCTCCGTTCAGGCGTTCCTAGCGCAGGCTGCGGCGGATCCGAAGGTGCTCGCCATCAAGCAGACGTTGTACCGTACGTCCAGCAACTCCCCGATCATCGACGCGCTCATCGACGCGGCTCATGCGGGCAAGCAGGTGCTGGCACTGGTCGAAATCAAGGCACGCTTCGACGAAGACGCCAACATCGCATGGGCACGCAAGCTGGAACGCGCCGGCGTGCACGTGGTGTACGGCATCGTGGGCCTGAAGACCCACTGCAAGCTGAGCCTTGTGGTGCGTCAGGAAGCCGACGGCCTGCGCCGCTACTGCCATGTGGGCACCGGTAACTACAATCCGAAGACCGCCCGCATCTACACCGATCTCGGCCTGCTGACCTGCGATCCGGTGGTCGGCCAGGATATGACCCGCCTGTTCAACCAGCTGTCCGGTTATGCGCCGAAGTCGAGCTTCCACCGTCTGCTGGTAGCGCCGCGTACCGTACGTTCCGGTCTGATTCAGCGCATCCGCCGCGAAGAGGATACGGCACGCGCAGGCAAGGAAGCATGGATTAAGATCAAGGTCAACTCCATCGTGGACGAGAAGACCATCGACGCGCTGTACCGTGCAAGCCAGGCCGGCGTGAAGATCGACATCGTGGAACGCGGCATCTGCGCGCTCAAGCCGGGTGTTCCAGGACTTTCCGAAAACATTCGCGTGCGTTCCATTCTGGGTCGTTTCCTCGAGCACAGCCGTATCTACGCATTCGCGAACTCCGATGGCCCGCAGATCGGTGAAGGTCCGGCCGCAGGTCCGGAAGTGTGGATCGGTTCCGCCGATCTGATGCACCGCAATCTCGACCGTCGAGTCGAAGCGCTGGTGCGCATCACCGCTCCGGAGCAGATCGACGAGCTGATCAAGTACGTGGATCTGCAAATGGCCGATTCCACCACCTCGTGGCATATGGCAGCCGACGGAACCTACGTGCGTCATGCGAAGGATGAGGAGGGTCGCCCGCTGGTCGATTCCCAGGAATATCTCATCAAGAAGCATACGCGCCGACCGGCAAGGCACTAAACCGTAGGAAATGGCCGATTCTGCTGTTGCAGAATCGGCCATTTCCTATGTTGCGGCATACGCGATCACCATCGTGGGAAAACGCAGGAAAACTCGGATGGCACGATTGCCGTCGCGCAATCATGGGGAAACCCGTGCCCAACCACTTACAATGAAAGATATGAGCGAGAACATGAGACGTGTCGTAGAAGCCGCCGGGGGTATTGTATGGCGGTGGAAAGCCGGTAGCGAAATCGCGGAAAATCCAGCAATCGCAGCGCAGAAATCTCCAAAAGAACAACTCAACAGCATTGAAGTGTGCATCGTGCATCGACCAAAGTACGATGACTGGAGCTGGCCGAAAGGCAAACTCGAGCAGGGCGAATCGCATCGTCATGCCGCAGTGCGAGAAATCGGCGAGGAGACAGGCGTCCCCATCGCACTCGGCCCTTATCTGTGCGAAGTCGAGTATCCGCTGTCCGAAGAAGGCAAGAAAACCCGGCATTCGCACGATCGCACCGTCGACACCAAGCACACATTGTATTGGATGGCGCAACCGATTTCCGGAGATGATGCGGAACATCTGCTTGACGCATTCGGCCCTGTGCATCGCGCAGATGTAGGCGAAATCAACGATATCGTGTGGGTTTCCGTACGTGAAGCACGTAAAATCCTCACGCATTCCACCGATAAAGACACCCTCGCCATTTTTGTGGACCGCGTACAGGAGGGTGCCGCGACCGCGCAGAATCTGCTGATCGTGCGCCACGCCAAGGCCGAATCGCGCAAATCATGGAAAGGCACCGACGCGAACCGGCCGATCACTCCGAAAGGCGCGGCCGCGGCATTCGCACTCAACCGCGAACTTGCCTGCTACAACCCAACCCGCCTCGCAACCTCACCATGGCTGCGCTGCCAGGAAACATTGCAGGTGCTTAGCTGGCAGATCGAACGCCCGATGGAACACATCGACGCGCTCACCGAAGACGCCTTCGCCGAGCACCCGACCATCGCATGGCTGGCGTTCCTCAAGCAGATCCAGCTCACGCTCGAGACCCGCGAAACCACGGCGATCTGCATGCACCGACCGGTTATCGGAGGCATGTTCGATCACTTGCGCGGACTATGCGCCCGCAAAGCGCTCTCCAAGCAGCTCATCGCCAAAACGCCGTTCATGCCTACCGGCACCGCCGTAGCGCTGTTTATAATCGATACGCCGCAAGGTCCCAGCATTATCGATATTCAAAAGGTTTCGCCCATTGTCTACTAGCATGCATTACGGTTCCGGATCGGTTGTACCAAGCCGTTCCGCCGGTTTCACCAACACCGGATCGCCGCGTCCGGCCCGCCCGGGGCAACTCGACCAGATGATGGCCGACAATATCGCGGGAGGTGCCGATCCGGCGCAAATCAACGAGATGAGCCACGCTTCGGCGGCCGCACTGTTGGACCGCGTGCATCATACGCAGGATGCCGAACTGGTGGAGCGCGTGCTCACGCTGGTGGACCGCGAGGGCGTTGACGTGATCGCCGAACTGTGGAGCAGCGCCGAGCCGGATTCGCTGCCGGGCATTCTGTGGCGGCTGTATCTGCTGCGCACGTGGATGCGGAAGAATCGCGAGTCGATCGCGCGGTTGTGGCGCGCTGGAGAGCCGGTTGCCACTACCGCCTCGGCGATTGCCGGCGTCGATCAGGCGCCCACGGAAGATGACATTGCGCATATTGCCGATTCGATTCTCGCAGGCGCGTTCACCGGCGATTTTGCGGTTGCGCTGGAACGTGCGGCCGCGTTCACCGACGTGGTTGCGTTGGGATTGCGCATCGAGGCACGCAATATGATCGCACGATTGAAAGCTGCGGAAGGTTCCGATAGCAGCGATTCCGGCATTTCCGCCATGGAAAAGCAGGTACGTACGAAATCGTCCCGTTTGATGCACACGGCCGGCAATCTGTTCGTCACGGCCAAGGATTTTCGCCATGGGGCGAATCTGTGGCGTCGCGGAAAACTGGAGTAACGCGCGTTCCGTACCTGTCCCCTGCACCTGCCTCTGCACCCACCTCTGTACCGCTACCGGAAGTGTTTTACGGCGCTCGCACCATCAATTCGCGACACGGCGTACCGTGCGGTCTGCAGCATCTGTAGAATAGGAATTCGCGCCGGGCCATGCATAGCCCCGGGCTCCATTTTTTGCCGCTGCGAGCGGCCTTTGCGCCGACAGGCGCTTTCGTGGTTCGGCGCTTTCCCTCTTTTTAAATTTCACTGCTTTTTCATACGATTTTTCAGTTTCTTTCTTGGCGCCTTCCCCAGTTCCCGCACTTTTCTTCGCAATTATGGACTACGCTTAGCAATCATGGATATTCATGTTTTGAACCACCCGCTGGTGGACCACAAGTTAACCGTTCTTCGCGACAAGAACACCCCGTCCTCCACGTTCCGCGAGCTCGTTTCCGAACTCGTGATGCTTGAGGCCTACGAGGCCACCCGCGACGTCGAAGTCGTGGACAAGCCGATCGAGACCCCCGTCGCTCCTATGGTAGGCAAGCACATCGCTTCCCCGGCACCGATCATTGTGCCTGTGCTGCGCGCGGGCCTGGGCATGCTTGACGGCATGACCAAGATGATTCCGTCCGCCGAAGTCGGATTCCTCGGCATGAAGCGCGACGAGGAGAACCCGACCCAGCAGATCACATACGCGAACCGCTTGCCCGACGATCTGAGCGGCCGCCAATGCTTCCTGATCGACCCGATGCTCGCCACCGGCGGCACGCTGGTCGCAGCAACGCATTATCTGGCCGAGCGTGGCGCGAAGGATGTTACCGCCGTGTGCATTCTGGGCGCTCCGGAAGGCCTGAAGTTCGTTGAGGAGAACCTCGATCCGTCCATCAAGTTCAAGCTGGTGCTGTGTGCCGTCGACGAGAAGCTCAACGACAAGTGCTACATCGTGCCGGGCTTGGGCGACGCCGGCGACCGTCTGTATGGCGTGATCGACTGACCGAATCAGAGCTCAACCGAATCGGTCCAATCAGTCAATCGAGTAAATCGAATAAAAAACGGCCTGCCACAACGCAAATCATGCGGCGGCAGGCCGAAATCATATGTAAAAACCTCTACTGCTCGTCCGGTACGAACGCCTCGAAAATGTGGTGGTCGAACCAGTCGTCGCACTGCGCAAGCTCGTCGCGGCTACGCACCGTCCACGACACGGGAACGGCACCCATGAAACGAGCCAGACGCACCTGCGGGCTGTTGCCGCCGTGCCAATCATAGGCGATGAAATCAGGGCGGGAAATCCAGTCGAAAATCAACGCACCGGCCGCATATTCCTTGGCGAGCGCAGCAGGATCAGACGGCTTCTCTTCCCCCTGCGGCCACCAGGAAAGCTGACCACGGCATACTTCCGGACGGTTCTCCTTGTACCAGTTGACGGCGGCCGGATTGAACGATTCGATCACGTACGCGCCGGAATAGGCCTGCAGCAGTGCGTCGCCCTTTTCCATGAGCTCGACATCGCGCGGATTCCACTTGGAATTGTCGTCGAACTTGTATTCGACGATCAGCGGCACACGGCCCGCCACTACCTTGAGCACGTCGGCGAACAGTGGCACATGCTGGAAATACCCTTCTGGAGCGCTGTCAGGTGTGGTGACCAGCGGCGGATTCTCAAGCGAGCCCGGCAGCGGCGCGGCGACGGCGGCACCGGGGGCGTCGGTTGGGAACAGCGGAATACGGGTCAGCTCATCGTATGTGAGATCGGCGATGCGTCGCGGATCTCCGGCGACGCGCATCAGATCGCCGTCATGCACCACCACGATTTCGCCGTCGGCGGTCATCTGCAGGTCAAGTTCGATGCCGTAACCCGCCTCGCAGGCCGCGGCAAACGCCGCAAGCGAGTTCTCCGGAGCGATCGCACCAGTCACGCTGGGACTGCCGTAGCCCGCCTTCATGGCCATACGTCGGGCGAGCGCCACGTATTCGCCGCTTTCATTGGCATACTGCGCAGTCAGGCCGGAACCTGCGTCGTGCAGACCGCGGTGCGCATACCACACGTCGGGAATGGACGGCACGTAGTTGCGACGCTTGTCGGAGAAGGTACGCGGGGCAATCGCCCATACTGCGGCACCTGCGGCGAGCGCACCGCCCGCCAACACTTTATTGACGAATGATTTGGACATGGGCTTTCCTCCCTTACATGGCCGTTCGCGCATTCTCTCGCATTGGTTCGCACCGTTCGCGGCCATCGAATCTGTCTCTTCTGAGATTAGCCCATAAATCACAAAAACGGCGACCACCTACGCGATCCGCGATCGTATGTCGCCGTCTCAAGCCACCAACAGCCGAGCCATATCTCGACTATATATGGCAGATTTTGAGTCTCGTCACGAGGCATCTCACTTATATATGGCAGACTGGAGTCAGAAAACATGCGTTTTATACCCCCTATATGGCTTTTTAGCGAAGTCTTCTGCCATATATAGGCGAGATGCTTCCTGACAGACCCGCAAATCTGCCATACATAGGCGAGTTATGAGCAAAATGGGGTCCGATGACGTCCGAGTTCACACAAACGTAGGGGTCGGACCCCAAAGGTCGGCGGCTGAATACGTGTGCTTGATCGTAGGCTTGGCCACTGAGCCGTGAAGAGGAAAGCCCAATGGGCTTTCCTCAGGCGAAGTGAGCGACCTGCCGCGAAGACCGCGTAGCGGTACCTTGAGTGCGTCGAGCACACATATTCAGTCCAGAGGCCGAGGCTGAGAACTTACCACTTTTATGTTGGATTCAGTTACGCAGCTTGCCCCGCTTGGCTACGAAGATGCAGCACCCCGCCGTGGCCAGCACCGTCATGGCAATGACGATTGCCGTAGTAGCGGCGCCTGTAGAGATTAGCTTCTTCTTACGTTGAGACTGAGATTGCTGCGATGATTGCGGCTTCGCGGAAGGCTTGGCATTATTACCGTCCTGCTTGCTGTTGTTATTGTTATCCGGAGTCGGCTTTGGAGTTGGCGTTGGTTCCGGCTCGGGCTCAGGCGTCGGATCGGGGGTCGGGTCCGGAGTCGGTTCAGGTTCAGGGTCCGGAGTCGGTTCAGGTGCATGAACCTGCCATTCGGCGGCGGCCGGCGATGCACTGCCGGATTGAATCACCATGCGCAGCTTAGTGGTCTTCACCGCGTCAGTCCAGGTTGCCTCGCTCCATCCGCCGTTATCGGTACCGTAAGCGCCGGGAGCATTGGTGACCAATGTATATGTGGCATCGGGAATATCCACAAACGCATTCGTTCCAGCATCCCAATACTGCAGTTTCCACGACGCCGGCATTCCCAAGCCCCCTCCATCGGAGGTGAATTGCACACGGCTGGAATCGATGGTGACTTCGCGATCCCATTCGTAGTCGAGCTTCATTTCACCGGTATTCGGCCATGTGCCCCAAATGCAGGCGTTATCAACCGTGCAATCGCCCGGAATGGTTTTGCCGTCGTTAAGCGCGGCAACACCAGCTGTCCAAGAAGACGCTTTTTTGTCCACGTCAGTAGCAACGGCATCTTGCTCGATATAGCCGGCCAACGGCACCGACGTATCGGATGGAATATCTTTGACGTCCGCAGCCGACATATTGCCAGCAATGTCCGAAGCCTGATAGCTCACCGTTTCACGCTTCGACGAAGAAGCAGTAATCGCCGCACCTTCTTCATATTGCTGCCATTCGCCGTTTCCAACCCGGTATTCCACCGTTTTCACACCGGATCCAGCACCATCTGAGGCGGTCAATGTCATAGTGCGGGAAGCCGTATCTACCGAGGCGGTTACCGTAGGAGCCGTAGCATCCACACGCGCTTCCGCAGCAGCGATTTCGCTCACATTGCCGGCCGCATCAGTGGCACGCGCACGCACACTCACTATACCCTCGCCAGTCACAGCCTTTACCGCAGTGTTCACATTCGTTCCGACGGTCACCCATGCGCCATCCCCGACCGCAAGTTCGAGTTTTGCGATCGGCGCAGCCGCATTGTCGGAAGCCGTAATAAGAGCGATCGGTGAAGTGACCAGCCAACCATCATTGCCAGCCGTGCCAGCCAATGCCACACGCACGGCAGGAGCAATGGTATCAGCCGGTTTTACGTAATCGTCGGAAACATGTACGGTCACGGCTACGTTGCCGGCTGTCAGATCATCAGCCTGCTGCTTGGTTTCAATGCCAGCAACCACACCTTGCACGGTGAACTCACCCGCCTGCGCATACGAAGAAGCAGACACCGTGCGCCACAAAACCGGAGTTTCCACTGTTTCCGAGCCGTACGCGACTTTCACCGTGTTCGACAATTCCGGCGCGTCTCCGGTCTTGGCGTAGACGTCGGCTGGCTGTTCAGCCACAACTGCTCCCTGTTGCGCGTATACTTCCCATTCAGGAACGCCAACGGAAGCATAGCCCCCGTCAACGGCTTGCGCGGTCATGTCAAGTTTGAGCGCAGTGGTGGTCACTGCGTCGAATGTCACTTCATTAGGCGCGTTCTTGCCTGTATCCACGCCGTATTCGCTGGAATTGGGCACGTCCTTCCAGGAACCGTCTGCGTCAAGATATTGCAGTTTCCATGAGGCAGGGGCACGCAATGCGTTCGCATCGGTGTCGAACCAGACTTTCGATCCATTCACACGTACAGCGCCATTCCACTGGTAGATCAGTGAATCGGAGGATTGTGTTTGTGGCATCTTTCGATAGTTCATCCAATGGTTCGGCGGTACTACAGCAGTTTCCAGCACTCGCCCGTCGTTCACGGAACCCTTGTAGGCGGGTGTTTCGGTGTAGGTCGCGCCCACTGACGCATAGGGGGCCACGTTGCGTGAGGGTTGCAACCGTTCGGCTTTGGTCGGATGCGAAACGGCGTTCATGCGCCCGTCATTCCACGTCACTTCATCGATGCAGACTGCACGGCGGAAGTCAGTACCGCCAGTCTTGTCTCCAGTGTGGTAGGTGACCCACCATTTGCCGCCGAATCGTTGAATCGACGGATGCATGGTGGTGGACGATCCCGATTCGACGATTACGCCTTGGTACGTCCACGGCCCAAGAGGGCTTGCCGACGTGGAGTATTGCACGCACGCCTGATAGTTGGATTCCACGCAGGTCGCCACTCCCGACCCGGGTTTGCCACCGTCGTACACGTTGTAGTAGGTGTCTCCTTCACGGAACACCCATGCCGCCTCAAAGAAGCCTTTGGGCCCGTTGGCATAAGCGCCGCCGTTGTTGCCCAAGGTCAGCGACGCGTTCACTTGGTTCGCATAGTCGCTGCCAAGCACGTCTTTGCTGGCATCGTAGTCGGGTATGTTGGCGAGCGCGTCGGCGTCACGCATATTGTAGATTTTCGGCGCTCCGTCCGCCGTTCCGTCCATGGTTTCCACGGCAACATATGAGGTGCGGCCTGTGTTGGCGTCCCGCTGCATTTTTACGGCGAGTTCGCTGTTGAAGGTGCCGAAGTGCAGATATCCGGTACCGTCATTGTCCACGAAGAATGCGGGATCGATGGTTTCGATTTGCGTCTGCGTGGTAGTCAGCAACGGCGCTCCGATGGCGTCGACCCATGGTCCGAGGGGGCTTTTTGATTTGGCCACGCCGATGGAGAACGGGTCGGCTCCCGCGGCTGCGTTCTTGTCTTTGACTGGCACGTAGTAGTAAAACCAGTCGTCGGCCGTGTCTGCGGTGCCAGCATCGTCGACTACTACTTGTCCTGCGTAGGCTCCGTCGCCGGTTGCCCAGTCGAACAGGTCGGCTTTGGCGATGGTCTTGTAGTGCGTCCATTTGCCGGATTCCGGATTGTCGGTTACGTAGACGCCCCAGTCTTTCATATTGAAGGACCCGTAGGTTGGTTCGGCCTCGTCGTGTCCTGTGAATACGAAGAGTTTGCCATCGTATTCAAGGGTGGATGCGTCTGCGGAATAGTAGTTTTGCGACAGGTCGTTGGGGGTATTGGTTCCTTCGTTCTGCCCGATGGGGTTGCGAAGGGTTGCCGGCAACGCACTGTTGTCGATTTGTGTGACGGTGACGTCGGGATTGCCGACCGGCAGATCGTTGTAGGCGTGTCCGGCGACGCTGGGCGCGGTACTTGCGTCGGCCGCGTTGGCTGTCTGCATGGTTGCGATTGCTCCCGTGCATAAGGTGGCTGCGGCTGCGATGCCTGCCACCAGCGTCTTCATCGACGCATGTGAGATGTGCGAAAAGCTCATGAATATTCCTGTTTTCACGATTGGATATTGAAAAGTCCTCTTACGGATTGCTTAGGTTACGTTGGTATTCCTCGTGCGATCCGTAAGAGGACTTGAGCAATTGCTAGCGCTAGTCGCGGTTGCGGCGCGTCAGCATGATGGCGGCTCCCGTCAGCAGGACGATCATTCCTACGACGGCGATGCCGATGACATTGCTGCCGGTGCTGCTGATTGCGGCACTGACTTCAGACTTGGAAACCGGCTTGTTTCCAGGCTTGGCATTCGGCTTGGGGTCGGTCTTGTCGTCGTCCGGCTTCGGTGCTGGCTTGAGTTCAAGTCCGGCGATGGCCTCGGTCAGCTGCTTGACTGCGGCATCCGCATCAGCTTGGGTGGCGTTCTCATCGTTCAGCACCTTGGAGGCGGCATCCACTGCTTCAGCCAACTTCTTGGCGCTGGCTTCGGCGTAGAGGTCACCGCTGACGCCCTGTGCCTGGTCAAGAACCGTCTTCAACTCAGTGGTGTCGGCTTTCTTCACCAGTGTCTGCTGGGCTTCTTCAAGCTGCTTGATGGCCGCATCCACCTGATCCTGGGTGGCGTTCTCGTCCGCATACACCTTTTGAGCGTTACCCATGGCTTCGGAGAATGCCTTCCAGCTGTTCGGCGTGAAATTAGCTTGTTGCACGGAACCGGCTGCGTTGATGGTGGATTCGAGCCTGCTCTTGTCCACGCTTGGTTCCGGATCAGGGGTTGGATCCGGGTCAGGAGTCGGTTCTGGATCAGGAGTGCTTTCCGCAGCATGCACGCCCCACTCGGCAACCGCCAGACCGAAGGTGACGCCCTCGGCGGTCGGCGGATCAAGCACCAAGCGCAACGACGTGGTCTTCACCGGAGTGAACGTGGCCACGCTCCAGCCTTGAGCATCGTCAGAGGCACGTGAGGCCGGGGAATTACGCACGGTGGAGTATTGCGCATTCTCCACATCCTTCCATATACCATCAGAAGCCAAGTACTGAATCTTCCAGCTGTCCGGAACATCCAAACCACCCTTGGCATCATTACGCTCCGCGAAGTTGGCCCAGAACTGCACACGGCTGGAATCGACGGTGGCTTCCTTGCTCCAGGTGTACTGCGCGTACATGCCAGCGGAAGCTTGACCCCAGCTGCCCCACACGCGGCCATTCACATCGGCGTCATCATCAGACGGCCACGTATCGTCAACCAGCACACCATCGTTGAGCTTGCCGGAAGCCGGAGACCAGCTCGCCTCGGCACTCACCGTGGTGTCAATGGCCCTGCCTTCAATCCAACCAGTCAACGGAGTATCGGGCTCCGGCTTGGGATCCGGCGTCGGCTCAGGATCAGGATCGGCACCACCGTTCGGATCGGCGACCACATGCACTGTAATCTTGGCCTGCGAGCTTGAACCCTCAGCCGTGCCGGACACCTCATAATCGCCGATGGTGTCCAACTTGACGCCGGCAACACTTGCCTCATCCCACATAACCGTGCGATCGTCAAGCATGCCGTTGGGGAATCGCACCGGAACCACAGACGGCAAAGCCACCGACTTGGAATTCTGGTACACCGTCTGTTCGATCGGCTGAGCCGCACCAGCAGTCTGAGACTGCGCGTCGGAACGCACGCCAATAGTGGCCTTGGTTCCAGCGAGCGCGCCAATAACCGTTCCGGAAACCGCAAACTCGCTATCGGAAGCAAGCTGATCGTCAGTGATGGCATCCCACGCAACACTCAAGTCACGACGGGAACCGTCCGTATAGCTGGCACTCACCGTCTTCGGCAGATTCACATCGGCAGCCTTGCTGCCAGTCTGCACCATACGATTCACGCCATCCACGCTCACCGGATCAAGCACATACGCCTCAAATTCGGTAGCACCAACAATGGCGCCCTTCGGGAACAGCACACGCAACTTGTTCGTCTCCACCGTTTCGGCAAAACGAACCTCATTGCCTTCACCCTGCATCGTGGTATAAGACTGGCCGGCGGCAAGCTTCACATCCTGCCAATCGCCATTCTCATCCGCATACTGCAACTTCCACGACTTGACCATCGGCACACCGCCACCGTCAGTCCAGAAGAACAGCTTCGCCTTCTTCAACGGAACAGTGCTATCCCAGGCAAGCTGCAGCCACGGCTCGGTACCGGTATTGTCACCCCAATTATTCCAAGTCTCATTCGGAGTATTGGTATACAACACCTGACCGTCGATAACCTTCTTGGCATTGTCCTTCGCCTGATATGGATTGGTGAAGCTGGCGCTCGCAGTAGACTGTGAAGCCACATTCACCGTGCCGTCGGAAGGAATGCCGTGAACGGTGACTTCCTTGAAACCGGTCTTCTCACCGTCGAATGCGGTGAGTTTGAGCACATAGTCACCCTCACGGTTGAACGTGACCGTAGTGTTGGCAGCGGTTGCGTCGACGAACTTCGCTTCGCCGTTTTCAGGGCCAGACACCTGCTCCCATGTGGTGGTGAGCGTGTCAGACGGCAGGCCGTCGTCCTTCACCGTGCCCACCAGCTGCGCACCGGACGAGGTGCTGCTGGCAATGTAGGCGTCAACGCTTGGCGCCTGGTTCGTAGTTTCGCCTTCCGGCACAATGTCGGTTTCGTAGGCCTGAATCTCCTTCAAGCCAATGGCCTGACCTGCTTGCGGAGTGAAGGTGGCACGAATGGCTTTGGCCACGACCTTGGAGAACTGCACGCGGTTGTAGTTGGCTCCCGCGTAAATAGGCGTACGCACCTGGTTCGGCAGGACATGCCATGCGCCGGCCTCATCCTGATATTCAAGCGTGTACACCGACGGCTCACTGTAGCCGGAAATCGTCTGGCTGGACGAGGTCTGGTAGAAGTACAAACGCACGTCGTCGATGTTCTGCACGCCATTCTTGAACGTTACGGTCAGCGAATCCTTGGCGTTCTTGGATCCCTTGGTGCCCCAGAAGGATTCCATCACGTTCTTGCCGTCCACTGCATTGGTTGCCGGGTATCCCTTGGTTTCGTAAGTGGCTTCCACATCGGCGCCCTTGGCCACGTTGGTCTGGCTCTTGGACGCTTCGTCCACGTTCTGTCCGGACTGCGCGAAGATCTGCGTAACCCTGCTGTTCGATGCATAGGTCACTTCGTTGGCGTTCGGCATGGTGGCGGTGGTCGCGCCGGTGATCACCGCTCCGGAATCATCGGCAACCTCAACGGTTCCACTGGCCGGATCGTAGATGAGGTGGGCGAGCTTATCGGAGGTGAACACGGCGTTGCCGTCCACATACAGGGTATATCCCTTCGGAGCGTTGTAGATGCCGTCGTTGTTCCATACGATCGACAGATCCTGCCCGTGGTAGCTCAGGTTGTTGACTGTGAAGTGGTTCCAACCGGGAATCTCGATCGGATTGAGTTCGATCTTGTTGTCTTCACGCGGAACCATACCTGCCACGTCTTCCACAATCGTCCAGTTGGTGGTGCCAAGCTGGGTGTGGTGAATCCAGGAACGGTAGGTGATTTTTCCACCGTTCTTGCTGGCGTCGGCGTTCTTCTCCGGAATCGTGCTCCCTGCGGAATTATTATCCATATTCCAGAATTCGTTCTGGTCCGGATACTGGTTGTCGCCTCCTTGATAATGCGAGAACGCAACCCAATACAGCAGTTTCTTGAACGATTCGTTCGTGATATATCCGTTGTCTGCAGCATTATAATCACGGATTCCCGCAGAATAGATTTGCAGCAGCGGAGTTGCATTGATAATGGAGAAATTGTTTGATCCCGGGAAATTCAGCGCCTTCTTGTCTGCCTGATTCGCAGTGAAGAACGGGAAAATCGGGAATTCGTCGGCATCTTCGAACAAGCGCAACGCACTATCGTAGTCATCATTGCCGGTCGGCATCAGACCTTCGGAATACGGATAGTAGTTGTTGAGTTCCTTGTATTTCGCGAATTTACCGTCGTTCAGCCACTTGTGCAGCAGCAGTTTGCTGTCGGAATCCCACAGGTTGTCGAGCACATCCTGCTTGATGGCGTCGGCGATCTGCTGCATTTCAGCGGCTTTTTCGGCGTCTCCGGCAGCCTTGTATGCTTGCGCGGCGGCATTGGCATTGGCCCACATGTTGGCGGAACCGTCGGCACGGTCCATACGCTGGCCCGAACGACCGGGTTCGGAGAATGACACCGCGTCGGCATCGTTGCCGGTCATGGACCACCACGACCAGTCGATCAGATTGTTGCCGTTGCTATTCTGGTTGTCGTTGCTGTCTGGCTCGCTTTGCGAATTGAGCAGACCTTTGACATCTTCGGAACCGTAGTCACCCAACGCTTCAGCCAATGATGACGGGCCGCCGTGCACCTTGTAGGAGTCCCAACCGGCCTTGGTGATGTACTGCGTGTAGCTGTGGTTCCAATTGGCTGGATCGCCCGGATTGTCGTGGTAGTAGTAATACCCGGACTGGCCTTTCTTAGCTGTCTGCCCGGCCGACACCCAAGTGCCGTACGAGTATTCGGCGTTACGGAACCACTTGGTGTCGTTGATGAACATGCCGGATGTCAGCACGATCTGGTTGTTGTATCCGAGCACGCCTTCGATGGAGGTCGGATACTGGAACGTATTGCCCGGCATATTGGCGTCCAACATGTTGAAACGGCTCAGCCACCAGCGGTAGAACACAGTTTTGTCGATATTGTGTTCCTGGGTTTCCACGTAAGGAATGTTATCGACCCACCACTGGTTGTAGGTGGTCACGGAATCCTTGTAGGAAGCGGCCGGATCGGTGAGATCGCCGTTGAATCGGGCTTCGTATTCCGCGGTGGAGTCCGGCAACTCGTTGGCGATCAGGCCAAGCTGCAGCTTGGTGGTTTGTGGCACGTTCGCTTCCAAGGTGAGGGTGGAAGCGAGTTTGCCGTTCTTTACGGTGAAACCGTTGCCGGAGAACCGTGGATAGATGGTGGTCAGATCATTCTTCACATTGAAGCGACCGGTCAGTTCAGTGTCGCCGTCATTGCCGTCTTGTGCGAATGGCGAGGCTGCCGTCAGCGTTACGTCACCGCCGGTGGTGCTGGTGATGGTGAAATTCGCGACCATCACATTGGTGTGGGTGATGTACTTGACTTCGGTGACGGTAATGGTCTTGTCGCCGTTGGTAAATTCCGTGGTGAAGTAGCTTGGCGTCTGCTTGCGCTTGTCGGTGTTCTCGCGCAGGGTCTGCTTGGAACCGCCAATGCTTACCTCAACGGTAAAGCCGTCGTTGCCGGTCTGATCCCAGTATGCGACATCTCCCACGAAACCAAGTGCTTCCGGCGTATGCGTGTACATGAATGCGGCACGGCCACGTGAGAACAGGTATTCGTTGTTGTCTGCGCCCGCATAGCTGTAGTCGCCAGCATCGTTGGTGCCGGTACCGTTTGGTGCGGTGCCTGTGCGCGTCAGCATCTTGTCGATCCAGAAGTCGTGTGCGGTGTCGGTTCCGGCACCGTTGGCAACATCCGCATCGAACACCTGCTTGAGGTAGCTTGTCGAGGGATCGAAAGCGACGCCGGTGCCCGGAATCGGGTCGGCGGCCCCCTTGAAACTCGGATACCCCATGGCAGAGTTCGGATTGGTCAGCGCGTCATTGGCGTATGCGGTCGTCACACCGCCAGACAACAGTGTGGCCACTGCCGTCAGCACGCCCAATGACGTGACAATCCCTTTCTTCCTTGTTGATGGTGTCATCAATTCCTCCTACATGGACCATCGTTGGCCCTTGGTTGCCAAGGCTCGTTCCCTGGCATCCAACTTTCTTTCTGTAGGAATGAGAGTCGTGCGATGGACATGAGATTGGAGCGTCCACCGACATTTCAAGAATACATGACGCGAATACGGTTTCGCAAATTTTCTTTCAGTTTTCTCCAATGCTTTTCTAAGTGAACTGCCATACGATGGCTTTTATGCGAAAAGGAAAGTTTTCGCATTTTCCCGTCTTATACTAGGGGCTATGACAAAACCGGCCACCCCATAAGGGGCAGCCGGTCTCTCATTCCAGTCAGCGCGGCGCATTCGGCTCCAATCGATCACGCCGCGCTCACCCGCTTCCCGGCACCATGGCACTCATAGCGCCGGGTAGCAAGTCTTTCTTTTGTTTAGCTGCGCAACCACACGTTCATTTGGCCGAGTTCGCGGTTGGCCCATGCGTAGTAGGGCACCAGCTTGAGCGACGTCCGCTCATCTGAGGTGTCACGCTGAGCGGACATGTACAACGGGGCATCCACGGCATCCGCAGCCTCACGAACGGCAGGCAACGTCACCGCGTCAACACCTCCAAGCAAATCACTCTCGAAAGTAACCGTGGCATCCGCAGCATCCACGCCATCAGCAAGACGGTACGTCCACAGATCGCCGGCATTATCGGCTTGCTCCGCGCAATAGACGAGCGGACCGCGCATCACCGCAACACGACCTGCATCGCAACGCACATGAGAGTTGGCACGCACCAATCGCACTGCCATATCAAGATCCAGCACCACATGCAATGCATTTCCCGGAGCAACTGCGAAATATACGAAACCGTTTTCCGGAGCCGTCTTCACAGCAACACCATCGCATGTCAGCGCATAGGAATCAGCCGACCATGTGGGAATACGCACGCCGAAACGTACCGAATCAGCCGCTTCAGCGGGCAATTCCACCATGTACTCAACATGACCGTTCCACGGAAAATCGGAACGCTGCTCCACATGCAACCCGGAATCAAAACTTGCCTGATTCGCAATGAACTGGTGAGCGAGCACCGTGCGACCGCCGTCACGTTCGGTATACACATAACGGTCCACCGACGCGACCAATCGCGCGACATTAGCTGGGCAGCATGCGCAACCAAACCAATCGACACGATGCGAAAGCACATGATGCCGATCCGGATTGTCCAAACCGTCCGGCGAAGTCTCCAACGCATTCACATAGTAATACTGCTTGCCATCAAGGCTGATGCCCGCGATGGCACCATTGAACAGCTCACGCTCAAGCACGTCGGCATATTCACCATTCGGTTCCAACAGAAGCATTTGGCGAGCAAACATGCTCATCGCCACAGAAGCGCACGTTTCGCCATACATGGTGTCGTTCGGCAGATCGTAATCGTATGTGAACGACTCCCCCACATGCGTGGAACCGATCGCACCCGTTACATACATGCGTTTCGACACGATGTTGTTCCAAAAACGATGCGCCGCATCCAACAAGCCCTGATCGCCGGTAATACGCGCCACATGTGCGATTCCAGTGCACAAATAGGCCACGCGCACAGCATGGCCGTCAGCGGTCTGCTGCTCGCGCACCGGCTGCGCGGCTTGGAAGTACGTGGGCTTGTAGAATCCCAGATCCCGGAAAATGTAGTCGTTGTCGACAGCGGCGATCTGCTTGGCGTAGAACTGCGGATCCTGACCACGCACGTCGATGAGATACCGCGCCAGATTCAGATAGCGCTCCTCACCGGTCGCATCATACAGTTTCGCCAACGCCAATTCGATTTCCGGATGCCCATCAGCACCGTGGATCTTGCCGTCCTCCGGGCCGAAATTGGCATCGATGCAATCCGCCATACGGCACGCCACATCAAGCGCCTGTTGATTACCGGTCACCTCATGATAGGCGACAGCAGCCTCAATATAGTGGCCCATGACATACATCTCATGGCTTTGCTGAATCAGTGTGAAACGCTCACGATGCGCCCATTCACCGGTTTTGATTTGGTACGGAGTGTCCAAATATCCGTCCGATTGTTGCGCACGTGCGATGAGATCGACGGTTTTATCGCACAGTTCCCGCAATTGCGGATCAGGATGATACGACAGTGCGTAAGCCGCTTCCTCCAACCACTTATATATGTCGGAATCCTGGAAGACCATGCCATGAAATTCACCGGCCTCATCACCGGCTGCGATACGCAGATTCTCCACGGCATGACTTTTATTATCGGCAAGCTGATTGCCGGCCGGATCATCCGGAACTTCAGTGGCAATCTCATCATTCATCACACCCCACTGATAGGGAATGACGGATTCAACGATCTGGTCGCGACGCTGCTTCCAGAAAGGAGAAGTAATAGTTACATTCATGATATTTCCTTAAGATTAAGGACTTCGCCAGCCCTTGACGGCTCTTGGCTACTCCGCCTTCGGTTCTGCTCAGGCTGGAGCCTGGAGACAGTCCACTGGGCTGTCTCCCAAGGGCTGACATCGCCAAATGTCAGCCCTTGACGGCTCCAGCCATAAACCCTTTGACGTAGTACTTCTGGAGGGCTAGGAAGAGGATGGCTGCGGGGATCATCAGAATCACGACGCCAGCTTCGGTGGCACCGTAATCAATGACGCCCATAGTCTGCTGACGCATGTTCACCAAAGCGAGCGGCAGCGTGGCGTTCGACGAACTCGACAGGTACAGCGGAATCATGAAATTGTTCCAAGCCTCAAGGAAAGCAAGCAGACCGACAGTGACCATCGACGGCTTGACGACCGGCACCAGAATCTTAATCAGCGACTGCAGGGAGTTGCAGCCATCGACCATGGCGGCCTCTTCCATATCCTTCGGAATCGCATCGAAAGCATTACGCATGATGAACGTGCTCATCGGCAGCTGGAACAAGGTAATAACCAAACCGACACCCAGCAAGGAATCGTTCAGACCAATATCCTTGTACCACACCATCAGCGGAATCAGCAGAGACGCATACGGCACCATCAAAATGGACAGCGTCACCATGAATCCGAGATTGCGGCCCGGATAGTCGAAACGGGAGAACGAATAGCCTGCGAGCGTGCACACCACCACGGAGAACACCACGGCGACCAACGTCACCACCACCGAGTTGAACAGGTACTTCGGCAGGCCTTCCTGGTAGCCGAACAACGTCAGATAGTTGTTCACACCCCAGCCCTTGGACTGTGCGGAACCAGGCTGCGGACTGAACGAGCAGACCACCACCCAGATCAGCGGCGAAATGAAGACCAGAGCCAGCAGACCTTCGAGAATATAGACGATTACGCGCTTCCACAATGGAGTAGTCATGTGAGTTCCCTCCCCTTGCTCACTTGGTGTTGTCGCGCATACCGCGCATCTGGATGGAATTGATCACCACGAGGGCCGCAAGCACGATCAGCGACAGTGCGGCCGCCATGCCCAGATCCTTCTTGGAATCGAATGCGAAGTTGTAGATGAGCTGCACCACGGTCATGGTGGAATTGTTCGGACCGCCCTTGGTCAGAATGAAGAACTGGTCGAACGCGAGGATGGAACCGGTGACGCAGTAGATCAGGCACATCACGATGGTCGGCTTCATCAGCGGCAGGGTGATGGAACGGAAAATGCGCCACGTGCCAGCACCGTCCATGCGCGCGGCCTCATACAGGTCGCCAGGAATGGCCTGCAGGCCGATCATCATGAGCAGCATGTAGTAGCCGGAGAAACGCCAAACGATCACAATAATGGTAGCCCACAGCGCGCTCTGGCCGGTGGCGAGCACGGAGCCGCCCTCATCCATTAATCCGAAGAAGCTCAGGATCTTGGTGACGGGGCCCACCTGCGGGGAGTACAGCGCGTAGAACAGCAGCGAAGCGGAGGCGAGACCGGTTGCGGACGGCAGCAGGAAGCACGTGCGCAGCATATTGTTCCACTTGGTGCTTTCCTGCACGATCAGCGCCAGACCAAGGCCAAGCACCAGCAGGAAAATCGTGACGATCACGGTGTATTCAAGTGTGAACAACACCGACTGTCCGAGCAGTTTATTTTCGAAAACCTTGACGAAATTCTCAGGGAAATTCCAACCACGGTTACCGCCCATCAACGACCAGCGGGAACCGGCCATGATGACGAGCAGCACGATTGGCACGAAGAACAGCATGATGATCATCAGCCAATCAGGCAGCGCATACAGCAGGCCACGACGGGTTGCCTCCGCCTTGGCCTTGGAACGATGCGTCTTCACTGGCGCAGCGTTCTTGGAAACAGTAGTCATATTCCCTCCTTGGAACACTTTTGGCGACTCTCTCTTGAATCGTTCGGGGTTTTCGACATAAATGGCCAAGCGATTGGATATGCGTTTGGAAGTGCGATTCCGTCTCGTGCGGCCGTTGAAATCCGCCATGAAGACCGACATTGTTTTTGAATTATTGTCGATCTTCATGGCAGACCACAACTGTGGTCTGTCGATTTTTGTTTTCGATATTCAGTTATTCGATATTCTGTTGTTCTTAAGTTATGTAAATCGGGAAAAGGAGAAAAAGGAGGAGAAGTTCGTTTTCAGTGGCTCACCTCACTGACCCAGCACGTCGGTGATGGCCTGGTTGTCGGCCTTGAGATCGCCATCGCCCCAGACTGCGTTCTGGATGAGCAGCTGCCACGGGGAACCGGCTGCGTTGAAGGCCTCATTGAAAGCTGCGGACTTCGGGGTCTGGCCATTGCCGTCGATGATTACGGAGTTGATGGTCTGGACGCGAGGATCGGCATCGTCGTAGGCGGTCTTCAGGGTCTGGATGTTGGATGCGGTGTCGCCGTTGGCTGCGAAGACTTCCTTCTGGGCGTCATCGCTCATGAGCCATGCGAGGAAGTTCCAAGTCTGAGCGACGTGCTTGCAGTCCTTGGAGATGCCCATGGCATCGCCGCCGAGGAACGTGGAGGTCTTGCCTTCCTTGGTGCCCGGGATCGGGGTAACACCGACTTCGAAGCCGCCGTCCTTCTCAGCTTCGAACAGTGCGGTGGAGGAGGTGTTCGGATACGGCATCACACCGATGTTGCCGTTGGCGAACGGAGCGGTCCAGGTGGCACCGGTTTCTTCCTTGGAGCCTGCGCCCAAGCCGTTGGTGGTGTTGGCGAGTTCCTTGTAGGCGTCAAGCACGGCCTTCATGGAATCGTTGTCGAGGGTGGCTTCGGTGCCATCTGCGTTCATCACGGATTCGCCGTCAGCCCACACGGACGGGAACAGGTCGAACACGAGGGCGCCACCGGACTGGCCGGCCAAGTAGGAGCCTGCCACGCCGTCCTTGTTGAGGGCCGCGACCGCCTTGGCCTGCTCAACGAACTCGTCGATGCTGCTCGGACCCTTCTCCGGGTCAAGGCCTGCTTCCTTGTACAGATTCTTGTTCCATACCATCACGGAAACGTCGGTGATGAACGGCAGCGTGTATTCCTTGCCATCCACGGTACCGGCTTCAATGTGGCCCTGCTGCAGGTCGGACTTGTTGTCGAGTCCGTCGATCTGCTTGGTGATGTCGGTGAAGATGCCTTCAGAAGCCCAGTACGGAATACGCACCACGTCACCGGCGAGAATGTCCGGAAGGGAATCGGTCTGGGAAGCACCACCAACCTTGCCTTCCATATCGTCGTTCGGAATGATTTCCAGCTTGACCTGGTTCTTGTGGGAGGCGTTGTAGGCCTTCACCGCGTTCTTGGCCTGACGCTCCAGCGGAGAACGGGTCCACAGAGTGATCTCAGTGCCGTCATCAGTGCCGACTGCCGGAATATCGGCCGGAGCCGCGGATCCACCACTGCTGGAACCACCGCCGCATGCAGCCATCGGAATAAGCAACGCGGTTGCCGCGATGCCGGCAATAACGCGAGTGACCTTGTTGAAAGACACCATGTCTACTTCTTTCTCTATATATCGCTCAGCTTTGAGCCATCCGGCGGGCCTTCCGCCGTCTGCCTTCACGATTTCCGGTTGTTCTCCTTCGATTGAACCGTAGTGCGAAAGCCTTTTCTCAGTATATGGTTTTCTCCAGATTTTGCAAAATCGCTTTCGCACATCAAAATGCAAAGGTATTCATGTCGATAAAACCTTTATAAATAAACGATTCTTAGCATTTTAAGAATCGTTTATGACAGCAAAAATGACGTGAGATGCAGAAAATGCGAAAGAAAAATGTGTTCATTTTCGCAAATGCGAAAGTTTCGCAATTTGCAAGTGAAAATGTCAGCAATCGGCTATATAAAGCCGTTTTGTCCACTTTTTGACACAATGCGAAAACTTTCGCAGTTTTGTCGTATAATATTACGCAATACAAGGGCGGCGAAGCGCATCGACGCGCAGCCAACGTTTTCGTCACACCGTAAAAAAAGGGGAACATCATGGCAACTGCAGATACTCACTCAACAGCAAGGCTTGAAGATGTAGCAGCGCTGGCCAACGTGTCTTTGGCAACGGCTTCAAAGGCGCTGCATGGCAAACCGCGCGTCAGCGAAGACACCCGCGAGCGCGTGATGGAGGCAGCGCGGCAACTCAACTATTCCCCGAACAAGCTGGCGCAATCGTTGGCAAGCGGCAGAAGCGGAACCATCGGTTTGGTCACTTCCGATCTGCAAGGCCGTTTCTCCACGCCTATTCTTATTGGCGCCGAAAACGAGCTGCGCGCACAATCGACATCGGTACTACTCGCCAATGCTCGCGGTGACGATGCGCTGGAACGCAGCCATGTAGAGAAACTGCTGTCGCTGAAAGTGGACGGCCTGCTGATTGTGCAGTGCGAGACGAATCCGCGCCCGTCGCTGGGGCGTGATTGGGGCGTGCCGCTGGTGTATGTGTATGGTCCTTCCACCGATATCAACGATTGTTCGGTGACGTGTGACAATGTGGACGCCGGGCGCATGGCCGTGAATCATTTGATTTCGTGCGGACGCAACCGTATCGCCATTATTGGCGGCGATGAAACGTATACGGCCTCCACCGACCGCACCAAGGGCGCGTTGGAAGCGTTGGCCGAGGTTGGTTTGGAACCGGCTGGCCCGATTCGCTATGGCCGTTGGGACGAGAATTGGGGGCGTGCCGCCACCAGACTGCTGCTCGACCAAGGCGTGAAGTTCGACGCCGTGGTATGCCAGAGCGATCAGCTGGCACGAGGATGCATTGACGCGTTGAAGTCGCAGCATCTACGCATTCCTGAGGATGTGGCGGTGATCGGCCACGATAATTGGGACGTGCTCACCAAGAGCTCCCGCCCGCCGCTGACCAGCATCGACAATGAAACGGAACTCATCGGCCGCAAAGCCGCCCGCTACCTGATGGACGCCATCAACGGCCAGCCCCACCACGGCACGGAATACCTCCCCTGCCGCCTCATCCAACGCGAATCCACTCTCCCCCTAGACTAGCGTCATCGCTTTTTGTTGGAACGTCCCTTGAAGTAAATGTCGAACACGATCCAGACGGACAAAACGAACGCGATCACATAGCCGAGGAAACCAACGATCGGAATACCAAAAATCACCGGTTTGATGCCCGCATAGTACACGATCGACGAGCCGATGAACAATCCGACGACGATCAGCGCCATCGTAAGCCTGTTCACCATGTTGGCAAGCAGATGGATCGGTTCCTGCGAGCCGACCATCTCCATATTCACGCGCAACTGGCCGCGCGTAAGCATACGGGAGGCCACTTTCAGCTCATTGGCGGCAGCGAGCAGGCTGTGCAGCGCCTGATGACCTTCGATAACCAGCGATTTCGCCTCATCCTTGGCGAAATCCTTCTTCGACGTGCTTGCGGCGATATGGTCGGAGATGATCTGAATCATATTCACGTCTGGAATGAACTCGTCGAGCAGGCCTTCCAAAGTGACCAGCGCACGCCCGACCGTGGTGACGGTGCTCGGCACTTCAATGCCGTGTCGTTGCGCCATTTGCGTCAATGCGGTGAGCATGGCGGCGATATCCAGCTCGGCCAAATCCACTGTGCCGAATTCCTTGACGATCACATCCAAGTCGGCCAATAACGCCGGATAATCCTCCGGATCGGCCTCGGCACCGGCGAAACGCAGCAGACCGTCGGCAAGCGCGGGCGAATCCTGTTCGGCGACCGCGAAAATCATGTCTTTCAAGACGGAACGGGTTTTGGCATTAAGCCGGCCCGTCATGCCTAGGTCGAGCAGCACGATCTGCCCGCCGCGCACCATGATGTTGCCCGGGTGCGGATCCGCGTGGAAGAAGCCTTCGTCAAGCACTTGCGTGGCGTAATTGTCGACCAGTTTGGTGCCGATTTCCTTCAGATCGTAGCCCGCTTCGATGAGCTCATCAGGATGCGAGACGGAAATGCCTTCGACGTAGTCCATGACCACCACGTGTTCGGTGCACAGGTCGGAGTATGGCTTCGGGCAGTCCATGTATTTGTAGTGTTCGCAGAATCGTTTGAATTCCGCCAGATTTCGCGCTTCGATCATGAAGTCGGTTTCGGCTTCGAAGGTGTCCCACAGTTCTTCGACCACGCCGGAGAGATCGACCACTTGGGCGCTGGGCATGGTTTTGGCGGCTATTCGTGCGATGGTGCGCATGATGGACACATCCTGTGCCATGGTTTCGCGCACGCCCGGGCGTTGCACTTTGACGGCCACATCTTCTCCGGTAGTGAGTTTCGCACGATGCACTTGCGCGAGGCTTGCCGATCCGAGCGGTGTGGCGTCGATATGGTCGAAGATTTCGCCTGCCGGGCGTCCGTATTCGTCTTCCAGCACTTGCAGGACGGTGCCGTACGGCATGGGGTCGGCGTCGGCGCGCAGTTTGGCGAGTTCGTCGCAGAACGATTGGGGCAGGATTTCGGATCGCATGGATAGGATCTGCCCGACTTTCACGAAAGTTGGGCCAAGCGCTTCGAACATGAGCCGCATTTTGACGGGGGTCAGGCCGTGCACAATGTCGAATTGGTTGACGATTTGCGCGATTTGCGCAAGTCGCTTCAGTTTGCCTCGACGAGTCAGGTGGTAGCGCTGCGAGAATGAGTCTTTACGCGGGCCGAACAGTCCGATGGTTTCGGATTGCGTAAAGGTTGCGTCGTTCTGCTTGCCTTGCGATTGCGGGATTCCCGTTTTTCCCGCGGATTTGGCTGCCGTTGCCGCAGCCGCGTCGGACGAGGGGTTCACCGTCGGATTGATCACCGCGTTGACTCGGTCGGAAAGTGTGACCGGCTCCACGCTTTCGGGTCGGGCCGCATCCGGCTCGATCGGAGAATTCAAAGACATATCGCTGCTCGCAAACGTTGGTCGGATTACGATGAGTGGGATTCATGAGGAGACTTGCGTCCCGCGTATTTCATGCGATTCGCATGTTTCGCATGTTTCGCATGTTTCGCATGTTTCGCACGTTTCGCACGTTTCTTACGTTCCGCACACGGCCGTTCGCATGTTTCGCAAGTTCCGCATAACAAATCGCCGTCTGAACGTGATGCGACGAGCAGACGGCGATGTGAACGATTGAACGTTACTCGGCTTTGGCTTCAGGTTCGGCTTCCTTGGTTTCCTCTGCAGCCTTGGCTTCAGAGGATTCCTTGACCTCCGCGACCTTGTGCTTGAGTTCGGCGTTGAGGGCCTTGCCCTGTTCGACGGTCAGCTCGCCCTTCTTGACGAGATCGTCAACGATTTCCTGGCTCTTCTCAACCGTGGTCGCCAAAGCGCCAACGCCGGCGAGGAAGACCTTACGCAGGCCGTCACCAAAATCAAAATCAGCCATGATTACCTCCTTAGGTGATGGTGGTACCCACTCTATCGCATTTTCTTCACAAATAACGTCAACGAAACTAGTCAATCGTTACAATTCTGCGGAAGACTCGCTGCCGTATGCTCACAGCGTACGAAAACGCGAAAACTACGAAACAGCGCGAAAACAATCAGCGCGGGCGTGACATGGCCACGCGACGCGCGTTGCTGGCAATCGTGTTGATGCGATCAAGTTCCGCACGCTGCGCTTCCGTCTGCCCTGCAGCGGCCGGATCGAACGAACCATACCGGCGTTCTGCGGCGGTGCGGATCAGAAAATCGGCGATCGCGGGGTTTTTCGGCAGCAGCGAGCCGTGCATGTATGTGCCGATCACATTGTTGACGCGGGCGCCTTCCGTATGATCCTCGCCATTATTGCCGGTGCTATCCGCGTCGACGGTGCCGAGCGGCTGCACGCCTTCGCGCAGGAAGGTTTGGCCGGAATGGTTTTCGTAGCCGATGATGTCACCGAAATCGGCGGAATGCTCGGTCAGATTGCCGATCATGCGCACTTCCTGCCCGACCGTGTACGCGCCGATCACGCCGATGCCGTCGAGTCGGGAGCCATCCACCGTTTCGAAATATTCGCCGAACAGCTGGTACAGGCCGCAGATCATGAGCATGGGGGTGCCGCCGGCGGCCAGCGATCGCAGCAGGTCGGCGCGTTTGAAGAAGTCGTCGATGATTTTCTTCTGGCCGGTGTCTTGGCCGCCGCCGCCCAGAATCATGTCGACGTGTTCGGGCCACGCGTCGCCCTGATTGTAGGCGTGCACGCGCGGCTCGTAGCCGTATAGGGCGAGACGGCGCTGGATGGTGAGCACGTTGCCGGAGTCGCCGTAAATGTTCATGTCCTTCGGATATAGCGACACGATGTCGATTACCTGGCTCATATCGTCTCCCTCATGCGGTTCATACGTTCTTCATGCGTTTTCATGCGTTGCGCGGATTCGCGCTGTTATTTGCCCACGCCAGCGTCGGCGACTTCGGCGATTTTGCCGAGCGCGGCTCGCGTTTTAAGCATTGCCGTGTATGTGCAGTAAATGTGCTTGGGGGTGCCCGGATTCGCGTTCACGAACGTTGAGACGGCCTCTTCAAGTTCCGTGTTGACACTGTTCACCGGCACCTGATCGTATTCGAGACGCAACGCCATGTCCCAGGCACGCACGCCCGAAACCATGGCCACACCGGTGCCTCGCAGCGAGGAGAAGTCCACGTCCCACAGCCAGCTCATGTCACGCCCGTCGGCGTATTCGTCGTTGATGGCGATCATGGTGTCGCAGCCTTCAGGGGTGAAGGATGCGAGCGACAGGCGGAATCCCATGGGATTTTTGACGAGCAGCAGCTCCACCGGCGAGCCGTTCACGTCGATGACTTCGCCGCGTCCGAACGCCGGAGTGACTTCGGCTGCCGCGTCGATCATGGCTTGCGTGGTGGAGTGCGCGAAGTCGATCATGCGCTGTGAGATTCCCACTTGTCGCAATAGTTCGTCGGTTACGTTCTCTTCGAACGGCAGGAACATTGCCTGCGCATCGGATACGACCGCTCGCACGACGGCCAGTGCGGCCGCCGCATTGTACAGGTTGTACACACCTTCCAGTCTCACACCGGTTTCGTACGTTTCACCGTCGATGCCGAAACTGGCACGATGGTCGCCCACGGCAAGCAAGGTCACGTCAGCCTGTAGCTGTTCCGCAATTGCTGCATCTCCCGATTTTTCTGCATTTTCCCCAGTTTTCGCAATCACTGCAGCATCGTCAATCTCAATATTTGCGGACGATTCTGCAGATTCGGACGATGCAGCATCAGCGGACGATGCAGTATCGACCGTCGTGCGCATGTCATCGTCGGACGGGAAGAAACTGCGCAACGACCCGTCAAGACCGAAATAGCGCACTTCCACACCATCTTCAGTATGTGCGACGTCAGCAAGTCGTGCGATGCGTGGATCCTCACGATTGAGCACTACGGTTCCGGTGGTCGCTTCGGCGGCTTTGCTCAGCAGTCGTGCGGTATTGTCGATTTCGCCGAAACGGTCGAGCTGGTCGCGCATCACGTTGAGCAGCAGGCAGTAGTCGGGTTGCACTTGTTTGACGAAATGCACCGCGTACGCTTCGTCGAGTTCCAGTACGGCGATGTCGGCGTCCAGTTTGCCGCCGAGCGAGACTTCGGCCAGCAGCGACGAGACCACGCCGCGGGTGAAATTCGATCCGGTCGGATTGGTGAATACCTTCAATCCCAACGATTCCAGCATGCTTGCCACCATGCGCGTGGTGGTGGTTTTGCCGTTCGTGCCAGACACGAGCACCACGCCAAGCGGTAGCTGCTGCAGGGTGCGTGCGAGGAATTGCGGGTCGATCCGTTCCACGATTTTGCCGGGGAACGCGCTGCCGCCGCCATGTGCCAGGCGGGAGGCCGCACGCACGGCCTTGCCGATCAACGGCGTTGCGAATGAGTTCCACGCCATGCTATACCTCCTGTTGGCTCTGGTAGTCCTGCGGCATATCTTTGAACTTGGAGTATGCGCCAAGGAACGCGAGATTGAACGTCTGCGTCGGACCGTTACGATGCTTCGCCATGATGATATCGGCCTCGCCCGGGCGATCTTCCTTGTCGTAGGCGTCCGGCCTGTGCACGAGGAACACCACGTCGGCGTCCTGTTCGATAGAACCGGATTCGCGCAAATCCGAAAGCTGCGGCTTTTTATCCTGACGCATTTCGGGGCCACGGTTCAGCTGGCTCAGCGCCACCACCGGCACTTCCAATTCCTTGGCAAGCAGCTTCAATGCACGCGAGAAATCAGACACTTCCTGCTGGCGGCTTTCCACGGCCTTGCCGGAAGTCATGAGCTGCAGGTAGTCGATCACCACTAATTTCAGATCGTTCGTCTGCTTCAATCGGCGGCATTTCGCACGGATCTCCATCAAACTCATGTTCGGACTATCGTCGATGAATAATGGTGCGTTCTGCAGTTTATCCTGCAGATTATTGAGGATATTCCAACGTTCCTGCGTGATTTCTTCCGCTCGGCGCATGGCTGACAGCGGAATATTCGCTTCCGCCGAAATGATTCGTTGCGCAAGTTCGGTTTTGCTCATTTCCAAGCTGAAGATCACGGACGTCATATTGTGGTGCAGCGCCGCAGCTCGCGCGAAATCAACGCCGAGCGTGGACTTACCCATGGCCGGTCGGCCTGCAACGACGATCATCTGGCCCGGCTGCAGGCCTTGCGTCACGTCGTCGATGTCACGGAATCCGGTTGGCACGCCTTTGGAAACCTCGCCGTTTTGCAGTCGGTCGATTTGGTCGAGGGTGTCGGTGATGACGGTGCCGATCGGCGCGTAATCCTGCCTCACTTTGCCGGTCGACATTTCGTAGACTTCGGCCTGTGCCAGGTTGACGACGTCTTCGGCTTGGGATCCTTCGGCGGTGTAGCCGAGCTGTGCGATTTTGGTGCCGGCTGCGATCACATTGCGCAGGATGGCACGCTGGTGGATGATGTCGGCATAGAAGGTTGCGTTGGCTGCGGTCGGCACGGATGCGACGAGGCTGTGCAGATAGTCGGATCCCCCCACTTTTTCGAGGTCGCCGTCTTTGAGCAGCTGGTTGGCCACCAGCACCGCGTCGACGGGCTGCGATGCGGAGAACAGGTTGATGATGGCTTCGTACACGGTTTGGTTGCGCGGCTGGTAGAAGTCGGTGATGTCAATCATCTGCGAGACTTCGCCGATGGCGTCTTTGCTCATGAGCATGCCGCCGAGCACCGCCATTTCGGCGGCGTCGTCATGTGGCGGCACACGGTCGAAGATAGCGTCGCGAATAGCCGTTCCCGACGCGCCGGAAATGCTGCCATTGCCTGAAAAACCGCGGTTTTGCCCTTGATTCAGGCCATTGTTCCAAGAATTGCTCTCCGCCATGCTTCTCCAGCTCTTCGATGTGTGGTGTACCGGGAAAAACCATAATACCTGTGCCACTTCACGAATGATGTTGCGATGAGATTCTGGAGGAATCTCCGCATTGGCAGGATCGGAATCACCCGACACGCGCGAATCGGTTCGCTGTGGATAAGAAAGCCGAAAAAACCCGAGTTATCCACATACTGGGGATAACTATGTGGAAAACATATCGAGTTATCCACCAAATGGGGATAACCAAGTGTACAACTTGGGGACATCTTTCGTACGGGTGCCCATTCCCCTGGTTGTGACTTGCTTAAGTGAACCGAAGGTGATATGTTCCCCACTTTTTCTTAAACGATGGGTTTCCGCCGACGCGGCGGGTACCGCATCGGCAACCATGTCGCTTTGCCGGGCATTCGCTCACAGCCTACGCGGCCTCACATGTGGTAGCGGGTGGCGTTGTACATGGTTCGGACAAGGGTTTCGCGCCATTTACTCCAGCCGTACTGTTTGGAAATGGTCTCGCCGGCCGTGGCACCCAACGACGAACCGTCAGCACGAGTCAGATCGAACAGCATGTCAAGCAGCAGCGGATCATGATCAAGACGAGACGCCAACTCGTCACCAACATTAGGATCATTCGGATTCTGACCAGTCGCAAACTCCGACAACGTAAGATGCTCACGCACCAACAACGTGACCCACCAAATAATGTCACGGTCAAAACCCATGCGCTTCAACACCATGGACGCATGACGCGCACCCTCCGCCGCATGATCGGCAACCCCCGGACGCTTACCGACATCATGCAAAATACCAGCCAACAGCAACGCCTGATAATGCCGATCATCATAACGGTTTCCACGAGGTGTTTCACGACCAAGCCGCGTAACCACCTCAACCGAATGACGGTCAATCGTATACCGATGCGCAGCCGAAGCACTCGGGCGATTACGAATCGCCAACCATTCCGGAATCAGCCGACCCGGAATATCGACAAAATCAATCTCCTCCCACACCTGCAACAACGCGGGACCGCTCGCAAGCAAACGCAAGAACAGACTACGCGACTCATCATTCCACGTGCGATCATCGATCGGACACGACTTCAGATTCTGCAACGTGCCGGGCGCGATCGGCAGACCAAACTCAGCCGCAGCAACAGCAGCCCGCAACGCAAGGCACGGATCGGACTTCGGATCGGCACCCGGCGCAAGCACGATCTCCTCCTCATGCTTGGCGATACCGGGCGCGACCACATCAAACGTAGGCGCCTGACGCTTACCGCCGCCACGAGGCTGGAACACCTGGAAAAACGCAAAACGAGGCTTCTCATGAGTCAACGAATGCTCAGCGCGAGAAGCCGTGGAATCAAGCGAAAACGCGATCTGGCGACCAACACGCGCAAGCAACGTCTGCAAATCATCAATCGACTTCGCCTCACGCTCGCCGCTCGGCAACGTCGGATCAGCCAAACCCAGCATCGCCGAAACCTTCGCCTGATAAGGAGCGAGCAACATATTCGTGTCTTTATTGGCCACCAAATGAATGCAATCGCGCACATCCAACAACCGTTCGACGGCATCGTCATACTGGCCGTGCGGGCGGTCGGCAAGCCAAGAAGCGGCAAGCGCGGAGACCAGCACGGAATCACGCAAACCACCGCGAGACTCCTTAATATCAGGCTGATTGCTATACGCCATACGGCCGAACTCATCCAAACGAGACTTGGCGGAACCCAACAATTCGGGCAAGCGCTTACGGGCGGCCCTACGCCAACGCTCCAAAATGGAGATAGCCGTGGACTCGATCAGCTGCGTATCGCCCGCAATCGGCACCACATCCAGCCAACCCATCGCAGCAGGCAAATCATGGTCGGTCACCGCCTCGCACTGCGCGCGGGTACGCACCGACTGGTCAAGATCAAGACCCGAATCCCAAATCGGATACCACAATTTGTTGGCAAGCTCATTGAGCTGCTGGTCGGTGAGCGCGTGAGGCTCATAAATGACCACCAAGTCAAGATCGGAACTCGGTCCCACTTGGCCGCGGGCCAACGAACCCACCGCGCCAAGACCAATGCCGGACTGCGGAACGTCAAAAGACACCGTCTGGCAAGCCTCCTGCCACAATTGTTTGAGGCAATCCATGGCCAGATCCGTACGAGCCTTGCGCTTCACCGCACCATTGCGGTACACGCCGTCGGCATCCGGCTGACTTATATCCATGAAACGTTGTTTAAGACCATCAACCGCTGAAGTCATAGCAAATCCTTATGAATCTTCGCAAAAGCAAGCAAATCTGAGCAGATAAAGCGAAAGCGGGGAAATACGAAGCAAAAAATATGACGCGAAAATCGTATGAAAATCCCCGCACGGCGCGAAGCACGTACGGGGATCTGTCTATTGATAACCCGAACCCAAGCCCGGGGTCCTTAATATCTATCCGAATGAATTATCAGATAGCGGCAGAGCCGGTCTCGCCGGTGCGCACGCGGGTCACCGAATCAAGCGGGGCAACCCAGACCTTGCCGTCGCCGATGGTGCCGGAGCCGGCGGACTTGACGATCACACCGACCAGAGTCTCGGCATCGGCGTCATCGGACAGCACCTCGACGCGAATCTTCGGAATGAGATCCACGGTGTATTCGGCGCCACGGTAAACCTCGGTGTGGCCACGCTGGCGGCCGTAACCGTTAGCCTCAGACACGGTCAGACCGTGAACACCTGCGGCAGCGAGGGCTTCCTTGACATCGTCAAGCTTATGCGGCTGAATGATAGCGGTAATGAGCTTCATCTCACTTCACCTCCTTGAGAACAGAGCTGGCGGTACCAGCAAAATCGTAAGCACGTTCGCCCTGATCGGCAAGATCGATACCGCCGACTTCCTGAGCTTCGGTGACACGCCAACCAATCGTCTTCTCCAGAGCGAAGGCGATGATGCCGGTGACAACAGCGGACCAGATGATGGCAACGAGGGCAACGATGAGCTGCACAACCAGCTGCTTCCAGTCGCCGCCCGCGAACAGACCGGTACCTTCGCCGAAGAAGCCGATAAGCACAGTGCCGGTGAAGCCGCCGACGCCGTGGACGCCGACAACGTCGAGAGAATCATCGTAGCCGAGCTTGAACTTCAGGCCGCAAGCGAGGCAGGTGAGCACGCCGGCGATGGCACCGAGCACGATGGCCCACAGCGGGGAAACCACATCGGCGGCCGGAGTGATGGCAACCAGACCTGCGACGATGCCGGAAGCGGCACCCATGGCGGTGTAGTGGCCGGTGCGGATCTTCTCAGTGAAGCCCCAAGAGAGCATTGCGGCGGCGGTTGCAGCGGAAGTGGAAACCCAAGCGTAGCCTGCGGTGCCATTGGCGGCAAACGCGGAACCAGCGTTGAAGCCGAACCATCCGAACCACAGCAGGAAAGCGCCAAGCATCACGAACGGAACATTGTGCGGACGGAACGGCTGGGTGCCGAAGCCCTTGCGCTTGCCGATGATCAACACGATCACCAGAGCGGCGACTGCAGCATTGATGTGCACAACCGTACCACCTGCGAAATCGTGGGCGGCAGCGCCGATAGCCTGGGAGATCGCGCCGTCAGCGCTCAGCAGACCGCCATTCCACACCATGTGGGCGAGCGGAGCGTAATCAAAGGTAATCCACAGCGCGACGAAAATCATCCACGTGGAGTACTTGACACGTTCAGCGATAGCGCCGCAAATCAGAGCGACGGTAATCATGGCGAATGCGGACTGGAACGCCACATCGACGCTGACCGGGTAGTTGTTGGAGTTCAGCGAAGCCGACGTGAAGACACCGCCGTCGGAAACCATGGAATCCTTCAGCAGGAAGCCTGTGGCCGGATCACCGAAGACACCGCCGACCGAAGTGCCTGCGTAGGCGATGGACCAGCCCCACAGCACCCAGATCACCATTGTGACGGACAGAGCGGCCGCCTCCATAATCATCATGTTCAGCACGGCCTTTGCGCGGACCATGCCACCGTAGAAGAACGCCACACCCGGCGTCATGAGGAACACAAGGGACGCGGACGTCAAAATCCACGCGGCATTTCCAGAATCAAGCTGACCCATGTCACCCTCCTCTTTCTTTCTTTTTGAGTTCACATTTCCGGCCCCATCGTATGAGGCTGACAAAACGGTATGGAACGCCGCCCGCGTTTTGAAAACGTTACGACGTGTTACAGCAAGGTAACGCCATCTCGCCATTACGTCAACCGAAAACGGCGGAATAAAGCGGCTGGCACGTTTTGTTTCAGATTGCGCACCGCTCTCAGGCCAAACCACTATCAGCCCATTTTTCAGCGTATCTGTCTTATATAGGCGAGATAGGACTGGTCGGGGGTAAAAAGAAAGCCTCCCACGCGGGGAGGCTTTCTCGAGAGCGTAATCAGCTCAGGCGAGGATGCCGTCGACGAAGCCTTCTGGATCGAACGGGGCGAGATCGTCCGGGCCTTCGCCGAGGCCGACGAGCTTGACGGGCACGCCAAGCTCTTTCTGCACGGAAATCACGATGCCGCCCTTTGCGGAGCCGTCGAGTTTGGAGAGCACCACACCGGTAATGCCGATGGCTTCGGCGAACACCTTGGCCTGTGTCATGCCATTCTGGCCGGTGGTGGCGTCGAGCACGAGCAGCACCTCGTCGACCGGAAGGTTCTTTTCGGTAACGCGGCGGATCTTGCCGAGCTCGTCCATGAGGTTCGCCTTGTTCTGCAGGCGGCCCGCAGTGTCGATGATGAGCACGTCGGCGTTCTCTTCCTTGGCCTTGGCACTGGCCTCGAATGCGACGGACGCCGGATCGGCGCCGTCCTTGTCGGAACGCACGACCGGGACGCCGACCTTGGCACCCCAAGTTTCCAACTGGTCGGCGGCCGCCGCGCGGAAGGTATCGGCAGCGCCCAACATGACCTGCTTGCCTTCGGAAACAAGCAGGCGGGAAAGCTTGCCCGCAGTGGTGGTTTTGCCCGTGCCGTTCACGCCGACCATGATGATGACGCTTGGTTTGTCGGCACCCTCCTTATTGGCATTGAGGCGGCGATCCGTGTCAGTGCCTACGAGCTTCAACAGCTTGTCCTTCAGCGCGGCACGCACTTCGGCCGGATCGGACTGGCCTGCGATTCGGGCGTCGTTGCGCAGTTCCTCGACGAGCTGTTCGCTGGCTTCCGCGCCAACATCGGCAAGCAGAAGGGTGTCTTCGACGTCTTCCCAGTCGGCTTCGGAAAGCTGATCCTTCGCAAGAATGTTGAACAGAGCCTTGCCGAACGGATTGCCGGATTTCGACAGGCGCGCCTTAAGACGCTGCATGCGCGTGCCGGCGGATTCGGGGGTTTCATGAACCGGTTCGGGCTTGGCTTCGGTGGCTGGTGCAGGAGCTGCCGTTTCGGAAGAGGAAGCTTGAGCCGAGGACTTCTGCTGACTTTCAGCCGGAGCTTTTTCAACTGCATCAACATTGGAATCAACGGACGGCTTCACCGTGGAAGAATCAGCCGCAGCCGACTTTGCTTCCGCAGCAAGACGGGCGTCAGCCTTGGCTTTCGCATCCTCCGTGGACTTATCGACGGCGTTCTTGCGGGTCTTACCGAGCCACCAACCGCCAATCACCAGAATTGCCGCGATAACGACAACGGCGACAATCGCAATAATCACATTCGTATCCATGACTCCAGCCTAAAAAGCGCAACGGACACTCTTCACCTACCGTTCAGAATGTCCGATTCTGCAGAATCGGACGACCAGACGTCACAAAACATGCGTTACGTGTCCGATTCGGGAGAATCGGACAAACACAAGCCCATATACGTATCACGGTTGACCGTTTCTGCAGAAACGGGCAATGAACCGTCCAAATCCGGCGTTCAGATGACCGATTCGGGAGAAACGGACAAGTAGACAACGCCATACGCACCACAGTTGCCCGATTCACCAGAATCGGACGACTATCCACGGGGCGTGAAAAACTGGACGGCATGGCCAATACATCCAGAATGACGTCGTATCAACGGCGCGAGCAGCTCATCGAAATCGGTCGTTCGCTGTTCGCGTCGAAGGGTTTTGAAGCAGTAAGCGTGGAAGAGATCGCCGCCACCGCAAAAGTGTCGAAACCCATTGTGTACGAGCATTTCGGAGGCAAAGAGGGCCTGTATGCTGTGGTGGTGGACCGTGAGATGCGCGCGCTTACCGACACGCTCGTCAACGCGCTGTCCGATCCGCAAGCGCACCCCCGTCAAATCGTGGAACGAACGGCGCTGGCGCTGCTCACCTACGTGGAGGAGAACGCCGAAGGTTTCCGCGTGCTCACCCGCGATTCGCCGAAAACCGATCCGGCCAGCTCGTTCAATTCGCTTTTGGGAGACATCGCCCTGCGCGTGGAAGACATTCTCGCCGAAGCGTTCAAACGCCAGCATCTGCCGGCCAAGGGCGTGCCATACTACGCGCAGATGCTCATCGGCATGACCGTATACACCTGCCAGTATTGGGCGGACCAGCGCAGACTCAGCAAAGAACAGCTTGCCGCGCACATCGTGAATCTGGCCTGGCATGGCTTGAGCCGCATGGAAGCCAAGCCGGAACTGCGTTTCGAAAGCGACAAAGCCACAAAAGAGGCGGAAAAGCAGGAAAGGCGCGAAATCAAGGAAATCGCGAAACGCGAGCGCAAGGCCGCAAAAGAGGCACAATCACAAAACAATACGGAAAGCCCAGCCGAGCAGAACGCTGAACAGAATACCGAACAAGGCGCAGCCGGAAGCCAAGGCACGCAAGCCGAACAGCAGTCGTAAAACCCAGCCGCACCCAGTCATCGTAAGCATCGCAGCCCACGCCAACAGGCGCCAGACGCAAGAATCGAACAGTACCAGCAACAGGGGAATCGCAAGCATCGCACAAGCCAACAAGCATCGACGAAAACTGACGAATCGTCAACAACGGTACCCTTAAGGGAAATTTCAGGTGCAGATTGCGCTATTCAGGGTGCCTATTGCGCACAAACCGTTCCCCTGAAGCAAACAAGGTGCTACGTTAGTTTCGTTACGCAGTGACCACGCGCCGCGCGCGGAAGGTCACCTCGGCCGACCAAGGAAGACTATGCAGGAGAAGAAGACGCTCACCTTCGTGGTGCCCGCGTACAACATGACCGAATATTTGGAACGATGCGTCATGTCGTTAATCGCAGCGAAGCGCAACGACGACATCGAAGTGCTGATCGTGGATGACGGATCGTCCGACGGCACTCTGGAGATGGCGCAGAAATTCGAAGCCCGCTATCCGGGCATCGTGCGCGCGATTCATCAGGAAAACAAGGGGCACGGCGGGGCCGTCAATACCGGCATCGCGGCGGCAGGCGGCATGTATGTGAAGGTTGTGGACGCCGACGATTGGGTTGGTCCCGAATCACTCGAACAGGTCATGGCCGTGCTGCGCGAAGAGGCCGATTCCGCCGAGCCGATCGACATGCTCGTCACTAATTATGTGTATGACAAGGTTGGCAAACGCAACAAGCATGTGGTGAACTTCCGCCATGCCATGAAGGCCGGCGAGCGCCTGACTTGGAACGATCTTGGGCATTTCGGCTTGGCTGAATACATTCTCATGCACGCGCTGACGTACCGCACCGCCGTGGTGCGAGAGTCCGGCATGCAGCTGCCGGAGCACACGTTCTACGTGGACTTCATTTACGCGTACCAGCCGTTCCCGTGGGTGAAGACCATGAAGTATTTGGATACGCCGTTCTACCACTATTTCATCGGGCGCGACGGGCAAAGCGTGCAGACCGATGTAATGATCCGCCGCGTCGACCAGCTGCGCCTCGTCAACCAGTGCATGGTGCGTGCCACTCCGGAACGCGACACGGTGCCGGACGGTCTATACCGTTATATGATCCACTTCCTGGCGATTGAAAGTTCCGTGGCAAGTGTGTTCATGATTTTGTCTCGCGATCCGGAAAATTATGAGAAGAAAAAGGATATGTGGGACGACATTAAGGTGCACTCCCCCACTATTTACAAGGATGTGCGCAAGAAGGCCATGTCTCGTGCGTTGAATTTGCGCGGGTCGATCGGTCGTTTCGTGATTCGCAAGGGGTATTTCGTGGCGGAACACGTCGTCGGGTTCAACTGATCGGCGCCATCTGCCTTATATATGGCAGATTCGCGGGTCCGTCGGATGATATCTCGCTTATATATGGCAGATGCCCTTGATAGCAAGGCGACTTAGAGGGTATATTTTTACCCCCGAAGTCGCCTTGCCCACAAGCACGAGTGCCATATATAAGCGAAATGCCTCATGTCAACTCTTCAAATCTGCCATATATAAGCAAGATATGGGCAAAAACTGACGTACGAGGATGCGGATGCAGTCGTGAGGCTGTTGGGAGCAGCTGACGCTTCTAACAGCCTGCGTTCATGCGGAATGCTCCGAGCGCGGAAACCTGGCCCATTGGGACGGGTTTTGCCGGATTTCGGGGCTTTACGCTCAGTTCCAGCGATCGGACATGGCGAAACTGTTGTGCATGAGATTGCTGGACGTGTAGAGCACGTCGTTGAGCAGTTTCGTAACGTGAGTGCGCAAGTATTCCGCCATTTCTTCATTAGACTGCTGCAGTCTGGCAATACTTGCGATACTTGCGTTTTCCGTAATCTCCGCGGCCCCTGCACGCTCCTGCGATTCGGACGCGCTCGTTTGTGCGGTCATCTCACGCAATTCGGCATCAGTGCGTTCCACCAGACGATGGCCGTAAGCGCGGGCCGATTCCGCAAATCCTTCGATCGCATTGCTGGTTTCGTAGAAATGCGCGTCGGCGAGCGCGGCGATCAAACGGTTTGCCCAGTACAGATTGTCGGTCGAGACTTCCGGCGTGGTGTCGCGCAGGTAGGTGGGCGTATCGTCGACGTTCGCGTAGAACGGCGTGGCCGCGGTGAAGGGGCCGGAACCGTATGAGATCCACATGATCGAACGGCTTGCCTCCGGCGCGTACGGGCGGATTTGCATGGCCACCATATGCCCGGTGCGGTTGATGCCGATCGGACGGTAGCGATGGCGGCTTTCCGGCGTCCCGAGCGTACCGTACGGATCGTAAGGGGTCCCCTCGAAGTGTGCACTCATCAGGAAGTCGACGTCTTCGAGCGTCACAGCGTTCTCAGGCACACGACACCACGGAATATCGTCGGATGCGGGCGTGTAGCGGGCGGCCGGCGAATCCCAGTCCTCGCTTGGATTGAGGTGGCGCTGCATATACCAGGCACGTGGCGTGTTGTAGATGCGGTCTTTGGTGGTGGCGGTGCCGAAAGCCGTGCGCGGATTGAAATGGTTGTGACCCAGCGCCGCGCCGCTACTGCTATTGCCACCGCCGTTCATGCTGGCGTTTCCGAAAACGCTCGTCGGCTGGAATCCGAAGCCGCTACTCGCACCCGCGCTCATAGTGCGGTCAAGATGGTGCGCGTCCATGAATTCGCGCAGATCGGCACTGCACATGAACTCGCGTTGGGTGCTGAAGGCGTCGTCGAAGTCGAAATCGTCGATGCCGAGCTGGTTGGGGATGGTCGCATAGCAGTCGTCCGGCACGCGGCGGGCGATCCAATGGTGCCCGCCGATTGTTTCGACGTACCAGATTTCGTTTACGTCGGAAATGATGATGCCGTTCGATTCGTAGGTGCCGTATGTTTCAAGCAATTCGGCGAGACGTGCGATGCCTTCGCGCGCCGTGGTTACGTAAGGCAGCACAAGGGTGATGATGTCTTCCTCTCCGATTCCGCCCGGAATTTCAGGGGTATCAGCGGCTTCGTTCGCCGGTTGCAGTTCAACGAGTGGATCAGCGGCTAGCACGCGCTCGTTGACTGCGATGGTTTCAGTGGCGCTCATCGCCACATTGTGCTCGTTGACGCCCGCTTCCGCGAGAATTCCGCGGTTCGGCAGCACGTTCGGCACAATGCTGTATCGGCATGGATTGTCGGGAAGGTCGATTTCGACATGACTGAGCACACTGCGGTAATGCCGCGGTTGGTCTTGCGGTGCGACCGCAATGAATTTCTTGGGGTCGTAACGGCCGGAACCGGAATCATCGTCGCGTGCGATGATGGTGGAGCCGTCGTAGCTGGCTTTCTTTCCTACAAGAATCGTGGTACATGACATGCGTTCCACTGTACGAGTAGATATGCAGAAATGACGCTGCGATTCGCGAGAATTCGATGATGATTCGACGATGATTCGCGTTTTTCGTCACTTCCGACTTATTCGTGTGGCGTTTTGCGTAAATATGCTGTATACTAGCTCTCTGTTGCCCCTCTAGCTCAACGGTTAGAGCAGCGTCCTTTTAAGTCGTGGGTTGTGGGTTCGAATCCCACGGGGGGCACATCGAAACCCTTGGAAACATTAGCTTCCAAGGGTTTTTCAATTCCCGCGGTTTTGGATCCAAACGCAATTAGACGCACTCACATTGTTCGCACCCCAAACACGGATCGTCACATCATCATCCGCGCCGGTAAACACCCTGCCATACTATCGGCGAACGCGCCTTCCAGCGAGACAAAACCTCCACCCACTGGAAGAATCCTCCCACTGGCAGACGCCCCAACGTCCAAAACCCCCAGTCAGTGGAACAATCTTCCCGTAAACCAGTCTTCCAGCGGGATAAAACTCCCAGTCACTGGAGGAAACGGGACGCAAATCGACCTCTCAGCGTCCGAAAAACTCCAGTGAGTGGAGGAATCAACCCGTTGGTAGACCTATCAACGTCCCGATTCCTCCAGCCGGTGGAGGAATCATCCCGGTGACGGACCTTTTAGCGGGCAAAAAAATCCAGCGAGTGGAGGAAACGGGACGCTTGCCACGCTGTATGGTGTGGCGCATTTGTCTCCGAGCACTACGCGACCTGCCGTTCCCGAACCATACATAGCCTGTCGCTTCCCGAACACCGGGCAACGCCTCATCACAGACATGACATCCCGGATATGGCCCCTGCCAATTCCGAAAGGAATCCCTTCGACCAGCCACAATCGGAAAGTGGGGAATCGAGAAAAGATTGCAATTCCAACGAACACGCCCTAGGCTCTTAAAAAAGTCGCTAGGGGGCAACTATCACAGCGTTCTGGAATTCTTATGAGGGGGAACTCCACGCATTCAGGGCGGTATTTCGAAGGCATCGCTTTGGGGCAACTAGTTACGTAACTAAGAAAGGGTTTCCCCAAATGTCTTTTAGCAAAAAGATTATTGCGGGCGTTGCAGCTGTAGCGACTCTGGCTGCCTTGGCTCCGGCAGTCGCAATGGCTGAAGGCGATCAGAGCCAGAACTCGGCCGCGTCCGCTCAGAGCGACTCCACGATCGCCAACGTCTCGTTCTATGCCGCAAATGGCACTCTTCTCCAGAGCACCGGCTGGCCAAAGGGTACTGCGTTCTCCATGTACGCCCTGGGCGTCCAGGCGCCGACCATCGAAGGCAAGACCTTCACCGGCTGGGCTTACTCCGAAGGAACCATGCTCAAGGACACTGATCAGGTGTTCACGAACATCGCCGTGTACGCAACGTACGCGGATACCCCGGCACAGGATGACAACACCCAGTACACCGTCTCCTTCTACGCAGGCACCGACCAGCTCATCCAGACCGTGAGCTACTACGCCAAGGACAAGGTCAAGTTCTCCACCTACGCCGCAGGCATCCAGGCACCGGCCGTCGAAGGCAAGACCTTCACCGGCTGGGGCTTCGCCTCCAACGACGGCGACGTCGCAGTCGACCCGGATGAAGTCGTGACCGGCAACTGGGCCGTCTACCCGATGTACAAGAACGCTGAAAAGAAGGATGACACCACCCAGAACGTGGTCTCCTTCTACGCAGGCACCGACAAGCTCATCCAGACCGTCGGCTACTACGCCAAGGACCACGTCAAGTTCTCCCAGTACGCGCTGGGCATCCAGGCACCGGCCGTCGAAGGCAAGATCTTCACCGGCTGGGGCTTCGCCTCCAACGACGGCGACGTCGCAGTCGACCCGGACGCAGAAGTGACCGGCAACTGGGCAGTGTACGCCATGTACAAGGACGCTCCGACCGACGACTCCAAGAAGGATGACAGCAAGCCGGCCGACACCACCAAGAAGAATGACACCAAGGGCAACACCAAGAAGACCGTTGCCCAGAAGATCAAGAAGGCCGTTCTCGGCAACACCGGCGCTACCGTTGGTGGCGTTGCGGTGTTCGCCGTGATCGCCCTGCTCGGCTTCGCCGGCATCACCGTGCTCCGCAAGCGCGCCTGAGTCTAACTCAGTCAAGGTGGCATTCGCCTGAAAGCGATTAATTTGGCTCCGTGCAACGACTTCCCCTGGAGTACTTGCGCGGAGCCAAATTGCCGTATTTAATGGCACGTTATGGCTTCATTGAACACACCCTGCAATAAGGTCGCCGACATAGCTAAGGGTGTATAAGATAAGACTTGGCTGGCTGCCGGCGAGGGCTATACCTCAAACGCAGTTGATAGGTGAGGAAGAGCCTTCGAAAACACTTCTTCACCCTGATGCGCTGCCCTAGCCAGCGACCAACCATCCACCCCTGGGAATCGTACGATTTCCAGGGGTTTCCTGTATTCAGCGGAAAACCGCCGAACCTCAGCATACCGTAGAGCCAATTCCCGCGAATATGCTCACAGCCCCCTCAGAATTTCCTGTCAGCCCAACAGTCCTTAAAACAGTAGGCAAATCGGAATCATCGAGGTTTTTCAACACGCCCACGCAAATTCGCGCTACGCATACCTATCATTTTAGGGGGGGGGTGACAACTGAAGTCATTTGCGGTATATTACCGGCGTTTTACATATGAATAAACAGCTTTCGCGGTACTATCAGACAGGCATTGACGTCACCAAGTCATCCCTATATACACCCCTCTCCATAAAACACGCACGACATGCGCTTGGACGCGAATTCCGTGGTTTGGGGTACACTAGACATATTCGAACAAACGTTCGTATTTTGGGGAATTCTGGGGAATTCCCCACTATATACAGTGAGGAAACTCACGACACACCACTACCTGTAGTGTGTATGCTAGATAGTGGCTTGCGTAAGCGAGCATAACCGAAGAACGTGGCCGACACGGCTTTCGCAAACGACGGAAGCCATTTGCATAGGGAGGAAATCGAATGACCGTGACCGTCTTCACCAATCCGAGCAACCCGCAATGCGAAGCCACCGAACAAGAGCTCGCAAAGCTGGGCGTGCGTTACGACACCGTTGATCTGACGAAGAACCCATCCACCTTCGAACAGATCAAAAACGCTGGCTTCAAGCAGATTCCGGTCGTCATCTCACCGAACTCCTCATGGAGTGGACATAGGCCGGATCTCATCCGCCAGCTCGCGCAAAGCTTCGCCGCCTAAGCGCGTAGAAGTCGCAGGGCACCGAGTCCACAAAGGCAGTGCGGGCACAGGTCACATGCAGCCGCGCACGGCGCAACCAATAGCGGACGCACCATACACGTTCTTTCACAAAGCTTCGCCATCTAGCCCATAAAGCAGTCATCCATAAAACAGTCAGACACTACATGCGGCTGGCCGTGGACGGGTCGAGCGTCATGGTCTGGAACCGATTGGCCATGAAGTCGTCGTCGAAATACGTGGCGAAGAATTGCGAAACGGGCGAATCCTGCGCAATACCCGCCATACGCGAATACCAGGAATCCAGCGCCATCAACGTCATCACGCCGTCAACGAAAATCAGCGCGAAACACACCGCCGTCAACGTATAGCGAATCTTCCACGGAATACGCTGAATCATCGCAAGCAAATGCGGCAGAATCAGCTTCACCCACACCAAGCCGAGTATTCCCCAGAAAAACATGTATTTGCCGGATGTGCGCCCATCAATTGACAGCCATTGACCCGTGTAATCCCACGCGCGAATACCGAACGCAACCTCCATGAACCAGCTGGTGAAATATTCGAACGCGCCGCCAATCACCGCGCTCGCGCAGAAGATCAGCATCCAATTCGACCGCCACAAGTGGTTGAGCAACACCGTCAGAATCACCGCGCCAAAACCGTAGATAGGCGAGAACGGCCCCCACAAAAAACCGGCGCGATCCTGCCATTCGCCGAACAGCACATAGTGGTACAGCGTCTCCACTACCAGACCAAACACGCATCCGACCACAAACAGCCAAAACAGGTTGAAGAAATCCAACGAAATGTAGCCCTTGCCAGTCAGATCACGGCCGGCCATACCCTTCGAAACAGCCGTCTCATACTCGCTGCGCGCATCCAAACGACGAAGCGCGAACCGCAAACGTCGTTCCTCGCGCAGCGACGGATCAGCCGTGATATGCAACGCAACCAATACGAGCAGCTGCACGGTCGGACTGATCAGATTCACACCCAAACCCTGCAACGCCAACGACAATAGGCCTTCCGCAAGCGTGAGCGGAATCATCAAATACGTCCATTGCGCGATATGCCGACGCTTGTTGAGAATCAGCAGCACGCCGAAAATCGCAAGGCATGCGGTGGAGACCAGCAGCACTGCAGCATGAATAATCGACAGAATAGTGGTGAGATTCAGCGCGCCAAACGCCAGTTTGCCGGAAAGCGCGGCGTGGACTGCGTACAGGCAGGAAATCACGATGATCGGCAACGTCACCACGCCTTCGACCAGCATGACGATGCCGTAGATGCGTGCAATCAGCGGCAGTCTGCGATCAGCCGGATTGCCGTCATCTTCCGCTGATTGCGATTGCGTAATAATGCCCGCTTCTTCGATGGCTGCGATTTTGGTTTCGTCGGCGATGGCCTCGCTCACATCTTCAATCTTGCTCATGCTTGTTCGTCCTCCCTAGAACAACGCTACCAAAACCCAATCGCAGTGCGCTACACGAGATGATTGTTTGCGCGCAACGCGCACAACCTGCGATTTCTGTCTGCGCAAGTCACATGTCATCCCGCAATCACAAGATGTGCAGACAGCAGACTCGACTTGCGCAGACACAGAATGCAAGTTACGCGGTCGCCAACAGCAAGATTCACAGTCCTGCCGCGGTTTGTCGTGTTTATTTCAGTCATGGACGGAGCGCATTTACGCCTGTGCCCAAATTTGTCCGAGAGCGGGTATTACGATACGGGAGGCGTAGCGCTACGAATAACGTATCGCTACGTGCCAACACGGTCGAACATCCATTGGACTGGGGAGACAATGCGCAACGTACTGCAGATTCTGCGTCGTGACCTCAAACGACTCGTCACCGTACCTGCCGCTTGGGTCATCATGATCGGCATAACCATCATTCCGCCGCTGTACGCATGGTTCAACATCTACGGATTCTGGAATCCGTATGGCAATACCCAAGGCATCAAAGTTGCCGTAGCCAACGTCGACAAAGGCACCGACAACGCCCTGCTCGGCAAAATGAACCTCGGCGACCAGATCGAAGACACGCTGAAAGACAACGACCAGCTTGGCTGGGAATTCATGGGCAAGGCCGAAGCGATGGAAGCGGTACAGTCCGGCGACTGCTATGCGGCGATCATCATCCCCTCCGATTTCAGCGAGGATCTCGCCAACGTCGTGACCGACAGCAAGAACCGGCCGACGCTGGAATACTATGTCAACGAAAAATCGAGCCCGATCTCCCCGAAAATCACCGATCAAGGCGCGACCACCGTTGATCGTACCGTCAACAACACCTTCGTCTCCACCGTCAGCGAAGTACTCACTAAAGCCGTGAACTCCGCGAATGACACCATCAACGGCAAAACCAACTCCTTCGTCAACGAAACCACAGCAGAACTCGACAAAACCCAGAAGAACGTAAGCCTCATCCGCTCCACCATCGAAGATCTTGACGCGCAGCTCGCCAACGTGCCGCAACAAACGCAATCCGCCCGTCAGGCAATGAACGACGTGCAGCTGGCCGCAGCAAGCGCAGGCAAGGGCCTGGCGAACACCGCCACCGCCATCAGCACCGCACAAAACGGCCTCAATACCTTCACTTCCAACGCCAACACCGCTTTGGAGAACGGTTCCGGTCTGATTTCGCAGGCCGCCAGCGACACCACCACCAGCATCAACAAGGTGACCACGGCCGTCTCTTCCGCAAGCGGCACCGCACAGCAGGCCGTTAGCAACATGCAAAGCGTGACCGACAGCAACGCCCAGCTCATCGAGAAGCTCAAGAACGTCAGCGACAACGCGCAGTACCAAGACATCATCAAGAAGCTCGAAGACACTAACAACACGGCCGCTGGCACGCTCAACGACCTCAAAACGTTGAGCGAGAACACACAATCCACGTCCGACAGCGTGTCCAAACTCGCCACCGACTTCAACAACAGCACGCAAAATTCGCTGAAAAGCATGGGAGATGCCCGCAACACGTTGAATTCCGGTGCGCTCCCCCAGCTCAACTCCGGTCTGAGCTCGCTCGCCATGACCGCCGGCACACTGTCCGGCACCGTAACCAGCCAGACCACCGTGGTCAACCAGACCTCCGCCGTGCTCGACCAACTCGACCAAGTGGCGAACGACACCCGCATCACGCTGCAGAACACCGACAAGCAGCTCGAGCAGGTGGAGAACAGACTCATCACCGTCAGCACCGACCTGAAGGCGCTCGGCAGCGTCGACATGCTGAGAAGCCTGACCGGCGACAGCTCCCTCGATACAGAGAAAATCGCCTCGTTCATGCAGTCTCCCACCGTGATCGACACGAAGAACGTGTACCCGATAAACTCCTACGGTTCCGGCATGGCCCCGCTCATGACCAATCTGGCCCTGTGGGTGGGCGCATTCGCCTTCGTGGTGATCTTCAAGGTGGAGGTCGACGATGAAGGCCTCGAAGACCTCGACCTGACCGCTTCCGAAAAGTATTTCGCCCGCTACATGCTGCTCGGCATCATGGGCGCGGCTCAAGGCACGATCACCACCATCGGCGACCTGCTGCTTGGCGTGCAGACCGTGAATGCACCGTTGTTCGTGCTTACCGGCATCATCACATCACTGGTGTATCTGAGCATCACATTCGCCCTATCGACCACGTTCATGCATATCGGCAAGGGATTGTGCGTCGCGTTGATTATCGTGCAGATTCCGGGCGCTTCCGGCCTGTATCCGATTGAGATGATGCCGAAATTCTTCCGTATGGTCTACCCGTTCGTGCCATTCAGTTATTCGATTGACGCGTTCCGCGAGACGATTGCCGGCTTCTACGATGGGCATTGGCTCAAGTCGATTGGCACGCTGCTGCTGTTCGCCGTGGCCGCGTTCTTCATTGGACTTGCGATTCGCCCGCTGCTGGTCAATCTCAACCGTCTGTTCGCCCGTCAGATCAAGGAAAGCGACATGATCATCGGCGAGGAAGTGCAGCTTCCGGAACGCGGATACAACGTATCCCAAGCCATTCAGGTGCTTGCTGACAAGGGCGGCTACCGTGAGGCGATCGAGGAACGCGCAAGCCGTTTCGCTGAACTGTATCCGAAGTTCAAGCGTGGCGCGCTCATCGCTGGTTTCATTGTGCCGGTGATTCTGGTGCTGATCTTCTCCTTCACCAACGGCGAGAAAAGCGTAGTGCTTGCCACCTGGATCATCTGGGTGCTGCTCATCATCGGATTCCTGATGGTCATCGAATACATGCGTTTCAGCCTGCAACGCCAGGTGGAACTCGGCAGCCTCAGCGACGAAGCGATTCGCGAACAGCTGGTGGAACGCCAAGCTGCAAGGCTGCGCCGCAAGAAGCGCGCGCAACAAATCAGGCGAGACAAGCTGATGCGCAAGGCACAACGAAGAAAACACGAAACCAAACAGGCGATCGCCAACGTCGCAGACACCAGCCAAGCCGATGCCGACGGCATCGCAACACTGGTGCAGGCCATGAACGCGACCGGCAACACCGGCACGGCAAGCAACACCAATCCCACCGGTAACAATGAAAGGAGCAACGCATGAAAAACATCTGGAAACTGTTCGTCGGCGACGTTCGACGCCTGACCAGCAACATCGTCTCCATCATCATCGTTACCGGACTGGTGGTGATCCCGGGTCTGTTCTCTTGGTTCAACATCAGCGCAAGCTGGGATCCGTTCGCCAATACCGGCAATCTGAAATTCGCCGTCGCCAACGACGATGAAGGCTACAAGTCCGACCTCATTCCAGTAAAGATCAGCATCGGCGACCAAGTGGTCAACACCTTGCGCGCCAACGACCAGATGGACTGGACCTTCACCACCAAAAAAGAGGCCATCGACGGCACCAAATCCGGCAAATACTATGCGGCAGTAGTGATTCCGAAGGATTTCAGCACCCGCATGATGACGTTCTTCACCGCGAACGGCGACCATGCCACGCTCACCTATTACAACAACGAGAAGAAGAACGCACTCGCCCCAAAGATCACCGGCCAAGGAGCCGACACCGTGGCAGCGCAGATCAACGAAATGTTCTCCGAAACGTTGACGAGCACCGCGCTCAACATCGCCTCGCAGCTGGCCGACGAGCTTGACAAACCGGAATCGCAGGCCACGCTCACCAACTTCAGCAACAACATGGGCAATTTCGCGAACACGCTCACCGACACGTCATCCGCGTTGACCACGTTCAGCTCACTGACATTGAGCGCACAGAACCTGCTCGACAGTTCCAACAGCCTGCTTTCCAACGTGAGCGACAGCGCGAAGAACGCCGGCAACGAGCTCAAACAGTCGAAAAACAGCATCGACGATCTGACCGGAGCCGTCAAAACCAGCACGAACGCTCTCAGCACCGCTTTGAACAGCTCGGCGAACAGCTTCGGCGCGGTCTCCACCGATATTGACAGCGTATTCAACAATGCGGGCACCCAAGCCGGCAATACGGCCACCGCCCTGCGCAATCAGGCCGCAAACGTAACCAAGCAGGCGCAAAGCTACCAGAACATCTACGACGCCCTCGACGAGCTCAGCAACAACAATCTGGTGCCGGAAGTCGCGAAAATCGCCATTGATCATCTCAAAACCAACGTGGGCGCGACCATTACGCAACTCAACGATCTAGCGAACTCACTCAACACCAGCGCCGACAATATCGACAAGAAAGTGAGCGACACCACAGCCGACCGCGAGCGCGTGAACCAGCTCGCCCAGCAGGCGAAGGCCTCCATCGACGGCATCAAAACCGATTTCGACAGCCAGCTCAAGCCGCAGCTCAACGATATTTCCGATTCGATCAGCAACACGGTCACCGCATTGAGCAGCACGGCCGCCGATCTGAAGGGCGCGTTGGGAGATCTCAACAGCACCACGAAGTCGGCAGACAAGCAGCTGACCAATATTCGCACGGTACTTGATTCCACCGCCGAAAGCCTCACCAAGGCGGGCACCGCGCTGTCTTCGTTCAATGGCACGCTTTCCGACGCGCTGAACAGCGGCAATATGGACACCGTCAAGGAAGTGCTCGGCAATAACACCGATTCACTGGCGGCGGCTCTTGCGGCCCCCGTCCAGGTGAAGCGCACAGCTGTGTTCCCTGTTAAGAATTTCGGCTCGCAGTTGGCGCCGTTCTACACGATTCTTCCACTATTCGTAGGTTCGCTGCTTATGGCTGTAACGCTGAAACCCGGCGTTTCACGCAAGAACCGTGAGGGTCTTGACAATCCGAAGCCGCATCAGCTGTTCCTCGGCCATTATGGCGTGTTCGGTGTGATCGCGCTGCTGCAGAGCACGTTCTCGCTGGGCGGCAATCTCCTGTTTCTGCATGTGCAGGCGGTGCATCCATGGCTGTTCATGCTGGCTGGCTGGACGAGCTCCTTGGTGTTCTCGTTCTTCACGTATACGATGGTGGCGAGTTTCGGCAATGTAGGCAAGGCTATTGGCGTGCTGGTGCTAGTGGCGCAGATTTCCGGCTCGAATGGCGCGTATCCGCTGGCCGTGCTGCCGAAGATCATCAGCGATATCAGCCCGTTCCTGCCGGCCACGCATTCGATTGTGGCGTTGCGTGCGGCAATTGCCGGTATTTACAACAACGATTACTGGCATGCGCTCGGCTCGCTGCTGCTGTTCCTGATTCCGCTGCTGCTGATTGGCTTGGTGCTGCGTATTCCTCTGGTCAAGTTCAACAAGTGGTATGTGGCGAAGGTGGAAAGCACCAAGGTGATCTCATGATTACCGGAGTGCATGAGGCGGTTTCCGAAGCCGTTTCCAATGTGGTTTCCGACGCGGTCAGTGACGTGCATGAGGCTGTTCGCAAGGCGCAGAGCCGCCGCGAGCAGCTTCGTGAGCAGACCGATCATAAGATTATGAAGGCCACGCTTGCGATTGTGATTTCCGATGGCGTCGGCGCGGTGACCATCGAAGAGGTCGCTCGTCGTTCCGGTGTTGCGAAAACCACGATTTATCGCCGCTATAAGAATGCTGATGATCTGTTGCGCCGTGTGCAGCTGGAAGTTGCGGGATTACCGGATTTCAGCGATGTCGAGTTGTCGAAAAACGGTTTGCTGACGATGTTGCAACGCATTCAAGGTTGTTTTTGCGACAGCGATTTTGGTTTGAAGGCCGTTGGTGTGGTGCTTTCGTCTGATAACACTTCGTTGAATGCGATTGCCGATCAAGTGCTTGTTCCTGCGGAAAAGCGTTTTTCTGAGTTTGTTGAACGCGGCATGAAGGCCGGAGTGTTCCGTAATGGATTGGATCCGCAATTCCTGTTCAGCACGATACTCGGCTCCATGCTCGCCTGTAAGGCGTTGCATGGCGATGCGAGTATTCCTTGGCCTGAGAACATGGCGGCCGTTCTGTGGCCCGTTATGGCCGTCTGAAAGGCGTTGCAGAGCAGAGCTGAACATAGTAATCTGAAACTTAGTGAGCGCCCCCGCTACGGCCTTTGATCACTCTTTGGGTGAGGCTGTAGCTGAGGCGCTCATTGTAGTTACGTATTTCTTTTCGCCGCTACTGGCCCTACTGGATTGACGCTTCCTGACGGGCCACATCCAACGCCTTGTTGAACGCTTCCGACGTCCAGCTGGCACCGGCCACCTTGTCTACCTTGAGGTCTTTGAGCGGCTTGCCGTCCACCACGCCGTTGATGGCTTCGGCAAACGCATTCTGGTGCTTTTTGGAGATGGACGTGAACGGATGCCCGATAACCTCCACATTGGTGACGGTCTGGTCTTTGACCGTCACATGCACGTCGATAGTGTCTTCGCCCACCGGCCCGTACTGGCCGTTGACCGAGTAGGTACCGTCGGCGTAGTTGCCGGTGTCTTGCTTGTCGGATGTAGTGCTGTTCGAATCGTCGGCATGGTTTTTGACGTCCGTATCCGCAGAATCGCCGGAGTCGGTGGCACTACCGCCGTTCTTTGAATTTTCTTCCTGCGACTGCACGCTTTCGCCGGAATTTCCGGCATATTCATCGTCCATCGGCGTCGCCGTGGGTTCGCCGCATGCCGACAGCAATGCAAGGCTTGCCGCAGACAGTGCGATTACCTTGATCGTATTCGATGATTCGTTGCTCATGTTCGCTCCGTACGATTCGTCAGTGCTATGGCTTGGATTATTCGGCTGATTTCAGCTTATTCCTCGCCACCGGTTTTCGCGGCTTTGGTCGGATCGGCGAAGCTGATGGCCGTCTCGCCATTCTGTGCGCCTTCCGTAGTGGAACCGGTGTATGCCGGCTTGCCACCCGCCTGCTCATAGGCCTTCCGTGCGGCTTCATCATTCCACTTCTCGCCGACGAGCACGCCATGGTTGAGCATAATCTCGCGCTGGGCACAAGATGCGACGAGCGCATCATGGGTCACGACGATGATGGTAGTGCCCTGCTCGTGCAACTGACGGAACAGGTCAAGCACGATTTTCTCGTTCTTCTCATCCAAATTGCCGGTCGGTTCGTCCGCAAGAAGCAATTTCGGGCAGTTGATGAGCGCACGCGCGATGCACACGCGCTGCTGTTCGCCACCGGAAAGCTGGCCGGGCAGATGGTGGGCACGCTCCTTCAAACCGACGCGTTCCAACGCTTCCAACGCCTGCTGCTCGTTGACTACGGAATGGTAGTACTGTGCCACCATCACGTTTTCCACAGCCGTCAGATGCGGTACCAGATAGAACTTCTGGAACACCAATCCGATCATGTTCTTACGCACGTCGGCAAGCTGCTTGGCGTTCAAATCCTCCAACTTGCGGCCTTCCAGCATGACGGAACCCTTTGAAGGCGTGTCCATGCAGCCAATCATGTTCATCAGCGTGGTTTTACCGGAACCCGACGAACCGACAATCGCAAGCCATTCACCTTGCGGAACGGTCAAAGTCAAATCGTCGACGGCACGCAAATCGCCGTAAATCTTGGAAATATGATCCAATTCAAGCAACATATTCAACGTATTCTCGGAACTCATGATTATTCCTCCCTCAAAACGATGGCGGGGTCGATACGGGTTGCGCGGCGAACCGGCGGAATGGATGCGATGACGGCGATGAGCACGCTCAACAGCAGCGAAGCGACGCCCAACAGCCAGTTGAAGCCAATGGCACGCTCGAATACGGACACGCACAGCACGCGGGCCAGCAGGTAGCCGATGACAGTGCCGACCAGGCCGCCAATCAGTCCGTAGATGGCGGATTCCACATAGAATTCGATGCCGATGGCCTGCGACGATGCGCCCAACGCTTTGCGCAAGCCGATTTCGTTGCGTCGCTGAGACACGATGGAACTGATGGTGGTGCCCACGCCGACCAGCGTCAGCACGAGCACGACCAGCGACACGATCCAGAACAGGGTTTGCAGCATGGCGATGATGCGGGTGTCGGATGAGGTAATTTTGGTGACGGTCTGCGCTTTCACGCCGGTCGACGGATTCGCATTGATTGATTTGACGACGTCGTTGAGTTCGCTACCTACCGCATTGACGGAATATTCGATCACGTCCGCACCGCGTTTGGAACCGGCCAGTTTGGCCACGTCAGCATTGACTGCGTAGACGATTTCGTCTTCGCTGCCGCCCGTATCGACGATGCCTCCGACACGAAATTCAGTGCCGGTGTTCTCCATAATGTCGGACGAAACGCGGCCATTTTCTTTGACTTGCGCTTCGGTTTGGCCGAGAGCGCCGGAATCCTGCGCATCGTCGGATGCGCGGTAGCCGATGGTTACGGTCGAACCGATGGAGACACCGAGCGCGTCTGCCACGTCACGGCCGAGCATCACATTACCTTCGCTGGGCCAATCGCCAGTCACGTTCCAATGATGGTTGAGCGCCTTCACGTCTTTGGTTGTGATGCCAGCCAGCGTGTATGGCGCAGAATTGATGCGCACGCTTTCATACCGGTAAGCGGCGGAACGGGCGCTGTACGAGCCTTTCACCATCTGGTTCAACGCTTTGGCGGTATCGGTGTCGATGCCGTGGGACTTTTCGGTTGATTCGGATGGTGTGACGATAAGATTCGCGCCATACGCGCGCATTTCCTCGTTCATCTGCTGTGGAACGGCAATACACGTTGCAGCAAGGCAGAACAGCGTGGCAGCGCCCACCATGGAGGCGATCACCGCCATAACGGCTCGCGAACGACGGCGGAACACCGCGCCCCACAGCATGGTGAAGAACATCTTGCGATTAGTCATCTCATGCCCCTTACGGACTGTCTTGAACTCACCTGCCATGCAACACCTCCGCGGACGAACAGCACAGTGTGCCGTTCGTGACCGAGGCCGCAGCCGCGGCCGAGTTTACGGAACCCAAGTTGAAATCAGCGGCCATGCAACACCTCCGCGGGTTTGAGTCCCAGAATCGAACGGATCGACGAGAACGAGGCGATCAGCACGGTAAGCGTCAGCAGCACAAACACCAGCACAAACACCATCGGACGCATCGTAATGCCGGAACCGAATACCACGTGTCCCACAATCTGCGCAACACAGGAACCCAACAGCGCACCGACAATCGCGCCAACCAACGAAATCACAGCCGTCTCAGCGAGCATCAGGCGAGAAACCGCACCATCGGTGGCACCAATCGCCTTCAGCAACGCCAATTCGGAACCGCGCTCACCAATCGAGGCGGCCATCAGATTCGCCACTGCAATAGCGGCCGCAACCAACGAAAGCACGGTCATCAGCACCATCACCGCCTGCGTTTTCTGCAGCACATCGCCCTGCAATGCGGCCACCTGACGCACCTGCTTGGCTACGGAACCGGGAATAACCTCTTCGATCTGGTAAGCGATGGACGAAGGGTATGCGGTGCAATACCAGGTTTCCCACTCGTCTTGCGTAAGCGCATTCGGATTCTTCGACGCCTTACGCGCCAAATCATTGTCTGGCGTGGTCAGAGCCTTGACTTCGATCTTGTCAATGGAATCAGGCAGATTCGCAAGCACCTGCGCGGTGGATGACGGAATGTACATCGCATTGTTGTCGCTATCGCCGGAATCGTAAATGCCGGTGATGGTGATCTGCTGCTTGTTGCGGCTGCCATCGGCCGTGGTTTTGTAGAGGGTTACGGTATCTCCCTTGCCTACGCCGAGTTTGGATGCGAGCGTGGTGCCAATCAGGCCTTGCGCGCTATCGTCTTTCGGCCAGGAACCGTCAAGCTTCCACCACGAACGCATGCCGTTCATGCCCGCCACGGTGGATTCGCCGGAATCCATATGCAGGGTTTTGGCGAACCATGTGCCCACGATCGGCACGCTGGAAGCCTTGCAAGAGCTGGATTCCGCCGATTTGGACGCGCAGTTCACGTCAACATGGATATTAAGTTCAGGGGCAAAATTCGTGATGTTGAACGCCCAGAAGATGGTTTTGATCTTCGGTGTATCCGATTCCTTCAAAAATGTGGTCGGATCGGATTGGGAAGTGCCGGAAGCGCTGCTGTCAGCGTCACCATCCGTGTTGTACAGGTCGTTGACGACGGCATCAGCCTTGGGCTGCACGGTGATGTTGGAACCGTACGTCGACAGTTCGGCGTTCAGCTTGTCTCCAACGTCGAACACCACGCCCAGCATGGCCACGCTGACCGTGGCCGACAGGCACACGGTGACTGCGATCAGCAGTCTGCGTTTGAACTGCCTGCTGAACGAGCGGAAAATCATTCGAAGAAAGAACATGGCTACCTCTTTCCGCTCACTGGAAATGCGTCGACAATGCGTCGAGCGTTGAAGTTTGGATTACGATTTTGCCGGATTCAACCTGATAATCGAACGGTACCGGATTGCATCCGCCCTTGAATCCGATAGTGGCGAGGTTGATGGCGACATCGCACTTCTTGCAGATGATCTTGCCATCCTTCTCGTAATAGCCCGCGTCACCGCAGTTGTCACATGCGTCAAGACCGACACCGTACGCTCCACCATTTTTCTTGATGATGATGAAACGCATCACCGTGCCGTCTTTCGCCTTGTATTGGAAGCGATGCAGATGACCATCGTTGATCTGACTGAATTTGATGGTGGCCACGCCGTCGCTCAGCGAATAATCCTCAGGCGGAGACAGTGTAATAACCTTCTTCGTTTGCGCCACACCATACGTGAGCGCGAACGTGATGCCAATCATCGCAACAAGGCTCCATGCGCCGGCCGCCTTCGCACGGCGACGGAACGCGATATGCGATCGCACAATGGCCTCGTTGGCGCCTTCCGGCTTGATTTTGAAGCCCATCACAATGCTGGCGATCACCGGAATGATGAACACCAGCACCATGGCAATGGCCATATGGCGCTGATGATTAATGCACCACACCAACGCCAGGAACGCTTCCAGAGGGAAATGAACGATGCGCTTGGACTGCAGAATCTGCGCAAGATCAGTGAAATGCGAAACAAACAGCAGCGCAATCAACAGCAGCACAGCCGTAGTGAACGACCAACGAATCGCAGTGGAACGCATCGTACGGAAAATCAACGCCGCAACAATCGCAGTGACCACACCCAACGCGAAACCAAGCGCACGAAGGAGCATATCCGAAGTGAAGATCGGATCTCCCGGCTCCACGAAAATCGTCAAACGCAAAATAACATCAGGCAATGCACGGAAGGTGGTGGCGGCGATTGCAAGAGCTCCAATCGTATTCGCAATATCAAGCAACGCGCGATGATCATGCCAATTCGTAGTAATGCGACGTGCGAACAGCACAATAACGAACACCGCGATATCGAAAATCACGCAACACCACAATGTGGGGTAATTGACGAACGTACGCTGATTGATCACCGCGGACGCACGCAACGCGGCGAACACAATGGCACCCGCGAATCCGATAATGAAGCCCGCAAGACGCCAGTACGCGCTCAACGGCTTGTCACGCCCCTCACCGACCGTGAGCATCACGTTCAGCGCCATAATCAGCAAAGCCGGTGCCAGCGTTCCCTGCAACACCGTGACGTACTGCGTCAGCATCTCACACCTTTCGTCGTATATCCCTGTCAAAGCCTAGTGAATTCGGCACACAAAAGGAACCCCCTTACCAAGATTCCTCCAAAAGCGCGTTATCCCCCAAAAGCGTATCCCCTAAAACGCAAGAGAGCGGTTGCTTGGATGGTTGTTCGACCGTAGGCTCGGCCAAACGGCCTTGAGTGCGTCGAACGACTATCCAGGCAACCGCGAACGCCGTACCCATATTCGCGCTACTTGCATACGTTTCGCGATACGTGAACGGCGTTAACCACGAGTTGAATCTCAACATGAATTCAGGCTTACATCCAAACCATTTCGCTTGGCATGTGCCGGAACTCACGTTTCAGATCACCACTCCTGCGGGGTGTAGTTCCACTCCGGGAAAGTGACCTCGAGCGGCTCGGTCCAGAAGCGGCCCTTAACGCCGGTTTCCGGATCAACATGCAGCATCCAACCCTTCTTCTCCGGAGATTCGATCTTCAGCACGAGCTTGTAGGAGCCAGCCTCGTCAAGCTTGACGTTGGCGCCGTAGTGCGGGCCGTCGGAAGCGTTCATCTGCATGAAGGTACCGGAACCAACGGTCTCGTTGTTCGCGTTGTTGATGATCTCGTAGTTCACGGTCAGATCCGGCACGAAGTCGCCCTTGCCGTAGCCGAGCTCGGTGCCCTTCTCGTTGGCATGGATGTCGGCTTCCAGGTGGAAGGAAGCGTCGGCAGCCTTCAGGCCCATGCCGGACGGTTCCATATCGATCGGCTGGAAGTACACGGCGTTGACGGTCAGAGCGTCAACATCCTGATCGGAGTGCTTCTCGTCGACCTGAATCTCTTCGAAGCCGGCGCCGTTGCTGTCATCAGCGCTGGAATCGCTGGATTTGTCGGTGGTGTCCGAAGTGGAGGTGTCGGACTTGGCATCGGATGCGGAATCGTTGGAGTTGCCGCATGCGGACAGGGAGAAGGCCATGGAGCCGGCCAGCAGGATGCCGAGCAGGGCGGCGATCTTCTTATTCTTCATTGTTTTTTCTCTTCCTTTTCTTTGGTCCCTTGAGGAACGTTGGAAACTTATGGAAATCTCTAAATCTTTACTTGTGATTATTGATTGGCGCTTACTTAGCCTGTTCCGCCTGCGCGGCCAACTTCATCCTGTGTTTCTTGATGAAACCGACCACGAACAGCACAACCACCGCGATCGCGGCAATCACCTGTGCCGTAATCGTTTCGACGTACGGATACAAGCCGATCCAATCGTTAGTTGGCACGCTGCTCAAGTAGGTGCCTTCAATAAGATCACCCTCGATGAGCGCATGGATGCCGCCACCCGCGAAAATCACAACCAGCACGGCCATCAAAATCGAAGTGACGAGGAAGAACGGGCCGATCGGAATCTTCACCGAAGTGAATCGCAGAATCAGGAAGATGACGAGCAGCACCGCGGCGGCGGCCAGACCACCAACCCACATGCCGTGCGCATCCTGGCTCATGGAGTAGATGGACTCGTAGAAGATCACCGTTTCGGCGCCCTCACGGAACACGGCGAGGAAGCTCAGCATGGCAAGCGAGGTGATCATGCCCAAGCCCAGTCTCTGACCGGATTCGACCTTGCTTTGCGCGCCGGCCACAGCCGCTTCGGTCTTATTCCTGATGTAGTTGTTCCACGCTTCCACGGAGCTCTTGTTGAGCATCCAGTTGCTGGTCCACAGCAGCATGAGGGTGGCGATAAGCGCGCACACGCCTTCGGAAATCTCCTGGATCGGGCCGGAACCGCCGAACAGGAACGTGAAGAGCACGGCGACCAGACCGGAGCCGGCCAGACCTGCGACCACACCAAGGTAGATCCACTTGGTGAAACGCTTGTTGCCGGACTTCACCAGGTAGGCGATCACTGCGGCCACCACCAGCAGCGCTTCGAGGCCCTCACGGATTAGAATGAGGAACGCCTGGCCGGCGGAGCTGGTGACGAGCTTGGTGAAGCCGTTGACATTGCCGGACGCGCCACCGTCAAGGGTGGCCGCGTCTTCCACGATCCAGCTCTTCAAATCGTCGACATGCTGCTTGATTTCCTTGTCGGAACCGCCGTCGCGCATGATCTTACGAGTCATCTTGAACTGGTATTCGACCTGCGAAACACGATCGCCGGAAATCACGTTCATCACGTTCTTTTCGAAGCCGAGTTTCTCGTAGTACTGGTAGTAGGCGTTGTTGACCAGCGTGGAGCCTTCGTCGCCCTTGCCGGAAGCGGCGGCTTCGTACGCCTGATCGAGAATGACGGTCATTTCGCCGGCAACGTCACTCCACGTGCGGTCGCCTTTGCCTTTGGAAGAATTCTTCTTGGCCGCGTCGAGCTTCTTGCGCTCTTCCGCGGTTTGCGCGGCACGCTGCTTCGCGTATTCCTTAGGATTGGCGAGGTCTGCGTTCATGTCGAGCGTTTGCGCGGTTGCGTTGATTTCGGCGGTCAGCGCGTCGATTTTGGCTGCAATGGCGTCGCCTTGGTCCTGCTGGTAGGCAAGACCTTCAAGATCGGTGAATTGCTGCAGCAGTTCCTTCTGCTTGTCAGCGCTGATTGTGTCATTGACGACCTTCGAAAAATTGGACGCGTCGTAGCCAATCCAATGCGCGGTCTGAAAATCAGTGCCAGCCTGACCGTAATTGCCGTCATTGTAGTCTTTTTCGGCGGTCGCAAGCTGGTCTTCGATGTTCTTCGCAGCGGCAGCCCAGGAATCAAAATTCGTTTGACTGTCATCGGCGGCGATTGCCGACTGCGGGACCACGGTAGTCGCGAAAAGCGTGGTCAATGCGATCAGCAATGCCGCGATGAACGCGACAAGGCGACCGAACGCACCTGTAGCCCGCTGCGTATCGCAGGATGACATAAGACCGCTTCCTCTCTCAGCCGTTCATAATCCGATTCGCATGTGCGCCATCTTTGCCGTACGCACAGTGCGCACCGACTTCACAAGATAGAACGAAAAAAATTGAAATAACAGTCTTGATTTTTTGGCAGTTTTGTTGTAAACACCCATAAAACGGTGGAATTCCGCCATTCTTATTTTCTGTGATCCGCGCAAGTCGTCTCACATAGTGATTTTTTGAGGCGCTTTCGCCGTTCCTCTCCATGCATATTCGTGCGATTGGAAGATTCGGGAATTGGGAGATTTGGGATGGAGCTGGACTTTCTGACCTCACGATTCCGCCCTGGTGACCTCACGATTCCGAAAAAGCAACGAAAAACAAAATCGTGAGGTCAGCGGGCGCATGGACGGAATCAGGATTCGAGCACGTCAAGCACCTTGCGTTCGTTGTAGAACGCGAACACCACACCGCCGATGCCGCACAAAACCGCGGCGCAGATGGCCGCAATGCGATAGCCGGCGCCCGACGCCATGCCAATCGTGCTCACGCCGGTAAACAGCAGCATCGCCACCGACTGACCCATCTTCATCGCAAACGTGCGAGCCGCATAGAACATGCCCTGACGATCCTGACCGGTCGTTTTCGAGCTCGCGTCGGCAATATTCGCGACAATCGCCTGCGGAAGAATGCCGAACGCGGCCATCGGAATCGCGCCGACAATCGAGAGAATCAAGCCTTGCGCCATCGTCGGAATCGCAGCGAGCAGACCGGAACCAAGCGCACCGGCAAACGCGAACGCACATGTGAAAATCACGAAAGCGACCAGCAGAATCCGCTTCTTGCCAACACGATTCGCCAATACATTCACCGGCATGTAGAACAGCACCGACACTGCGGTCATGAGCACGAAATAGATGGTGGTCGTGGTCTCGGGAAGTTTGAGCAGGCTTGTCACGAAGAACGGCAAACCAGTCTGGAATGTAGTGATCGCAACCCAATAGACCACGTCGGAGCAGACGAACTTGCGGAATTCGCCGTCGCCGAACGTCTGCTTCAACGATTCAATGGTCGATTCGGACGTGGGCTGCGAGTTGACGTAATCGCGTTCCTTGATGGTGAGCGGCGGAACCAGCATGCACACGAATGCGATGGCCGCCATGATGGTGAACGTCAGACGAATGGCGTTCACACGCCCCAAGCCCGGCACGAAACCAGCCCAAATCACCGGTGCCACGTACGCAATGGCGGTGCCGGCCACCCACGTGAACGAAATGGCGGTGGAGATGGTGAGCTGCTGTTTGGAATCGTGACCAAGCTCGGCGATCAGCGCGTTGTAGGGCGTGCAGTAGAACGTGAGCGCAATGTAGTAGCCGATCACCGTGACGAACAGGAACGCGCCGTTGATCCAGCTCGTATCGTTGATTGGACTCCAAAACACCAGCACGGTGACGAGAGCGAGTGGAAGGGCCGCAAATTTGAGGAACGGCATGCGACGACCGGATTTTGATGTGCAACGGTCGGAAAGACTTGCCACGGCCGGATCCACGAATGCGTCGAAGAAGCGGGCGAACGCGGTGATGCCGCCGACTACGGTCACCACGCCGAGTACGGCAAGACCCTGCGGTACGAACACGGTTTGCCCTTGCGAGATGGTTTCGTTGTCAGGCTGGTAGAAGTAGACGAGCCAATTCGAAATAATGCCGGAAAGTAGCGCCCAGCCGAATTGGCCGACGGCGAAAGCCCAGACTTTGGGCATCGGCAGGCTCTTCACCGTTTTTGTTGTGCGCGTGGTTGTGTTTGCGTTCATGACCGTACCTGCGTTATCGACGTGCCCCATACCAACCTCCCTGTTGACACCTTGTCAACCACTGTACCACCTGATTTACAGCTTCGTCTCTTCCTCGACACTGCCGACCTCGCGATTTTGTTTTTCGCCGCTTTTTTAAAATCGTGCGGTCAAATAATCGAAATCATGCGATCAGAAAGAGCGAAACCCTGAATCGTGCGGTCAGAATCAGCTGATTTCTCATTGCACACACGCTAGCATCGGAAGCATGGATTTTTTGGGGCAGCGCATGCCGTATGTTACGGCGTTTTCCAAAGCGCTCGGCACCGGTATGGTGATTTCCGCGGATTCGCCGATCGACGACAAGGTGCGTTCCGCAATGGAATCGCTCATTGAGGATTACGAACACGTGCTGTCTCGATTCCGCAATGATTCGCTGATTGCGGCGATCGGCAAGGCCGAGCATGGCGAAAGTTTCGATTTTCCGGATTGGTGCGCGCCGCTGTTCGATCTGTATGATGCGCTATTTTCCGCCACTTCCGGCGCAATCGATCCGTGCGTCGGCGAGGATTTGATCCGACTTGGATACGATGCGTCGCTGAGTTTCACAGTTACACAAGATGCGCCCGAACATTTGGGCGCATTGCGCGGACGCGCCGTTTGGGGACGCGATGTGACCCGCCACGGAACCACATTGGTAACGCATGAGCCGGTGCAGTTGGATTTCGGCGCCTGCGGCAAAGGCTATCTCGTCGATCTGCTCGGGCGCATGCTGCAGTCGTCACAATTCGTGATTGATGCGGGAGGTGATTTGCTGATTCATGCGAAACAGCCTATTTCCGTCGCACTTGAGGATCCGGAAGATTCATCTCGTGCGATTGGAGTTGCGCACATCGTAAATGGTGCATTGTGCGCGAGCGCACCCAGCCGACGCCACTGGAACGTGGCAGTCAACGAGCGCACCCAAATCGCCATTCATCATCTGCTCAATGCCATCGACGGACTGCCCGCGCAACAAACCGAAGCCAGCTGGGCATACGTTCCAGCAAACGCAACGCCCGACATTGCGCGCGACTACCCCGCCGCCGTCGCGGACGGCCTGGCCACGGCCTTGTTCGTTTCCGACGCAACGCAATTGCAGCGCACGTTCGATTTCACATACGCAACATTGGACGGATCCCGCCAAATCGCAGTCAGCCGCAACTTCCCGGCCGAACTCTTCCTGCGATCCGCATAACAGCCGAATAACAGCCGAAATAAACAAAGACCGCACGCCTTTGGGGACGTGCGGCTCCTGTGAATCAGCCAGCCAAAACGGCGAATCAGTCGGTGAGGGCGAACTGGCTGTTGTAAATGTCGGCGTAGAAACCGCCTTTGGCGAGCAGCTCCTCATGCGTACCGCTTTCCACAATGTCGCCATGGTTCATGACCAAAATCATGTCCGCATCGCGGATGGTGGACAGGCGATGCGCGATCACGAACGACGTACGGTCCACGGTCAGCGCGTCCATGGCCTTCTGAATCAGCTCTTCCGTACGCGTATCGACCGAAGAGGTGGCCTCGTCGAGAATCAGAATCGGCGCATCCTCAACCATGGCTCGCGCAATGGTGAGCAACTGCTTCTGACCCTGCGAAAGCGTGGCCTTGTCGTCAAGCACTGTGTCATAGCCATTCGGCAGCGACATGATGTAGTGATGCAGACCCACGGCCTTGCATGCGTCCTCGATCTGCTTGTCGGTGACGCCCGGCTTCGAATACGCAATGTTTTCACGCACCGTTCCACGGAACACCCACGTATCCTGCAATACCATGGAGAACTGGTCATGCACGTTCCAGCGTGGCACGGACTTCGTATCCACACCATCAATCGCAATCGAACCGCCCGAAATCTCATAGAAACGCATCAGCAGATTCACCATCGTGGTCTTGCCGGCACCGGTCGGACCAACAATCGCAACCTTCTGACCGGACTTCACCGAAGCGGAGAAATCGTTGATGATCGTCTTGCTCGGATCGTAACCGAACTTCACATGACTGAACTCAACGTCACCGCGCACCGGTTTGCCGTTCACGCCGAGCAGCGCCTGCTTGTCAGATTCGTCGGCCATCTCCGGCTCTTCAAGGAAGCCAAACACGCGCTCGGAAGCGGCCGCGCAACGCTGCAGGTTCTGGAATGCCTGCGCGAACTGGGAAAGCGGCTGGGTGAACAGTCGAATGTACATCATGAACGCAACGATCACACCAAACTCGATCTTGCCATCCATCGCAAGCACAGCGCCAACCACGCACACAACCACGTAGCCGAAATTGCCGACGAAATTCATCAACGGCATCATCAGGCCGGAAAGGAACTGGCTCTTCCATCCCGAATCGTACAAATCGCCGTTGTACTTTTCGAACGCGCGAATCGAATCAGCCTCGCCGCAATACGCCTTGACCACGGTGTGTCCGGCATACATCTCTTCGACGTGACCGTTGACATCACCCAACGCGATCTGCTGGCGCGAGAAGTACTTCTGCGAAACCTTCATGATCACGCCCATGATGAGCAGGCCAACCAGGCTGGAAACGATGGCGCACACCGTCATAATCACATTGTTGTAGAACATCATGATGAGCGCGCCCACGAACAGCGTGACCGACGTGATCAGCGAGCCGACCGACTGGCCGAGCGTCTGGCCGATGGCGTCCACATCGTTGGTGATGCGGCTGAGCACATCGCCGTAGCTGACCTTGTCGAAATACTTGAGCGGCAGCTTGTTGATCTTCACGCTGATGGCTTCGCGCAGCTCCTGTGCGGTGCGCTGCGTGACGTTCGCCATCATCCAGCTTTGCACGTAGCACAGCACCGCGTACCCCACATACAGCGCCACCAGCAGCCATGCGATGTGCGTGACCGCGTCCATATCGATCGCACCGAGCACCGGCTTGCCGTTGACTAGCGCAGGCAGGCCTTTGGCGATCTCGTTGGTCATGTCCTTGAGCTTGTCCGGACCGACGATCTGGCATACCGTGCCGATCGCGCCCAATACGAGCGCCACAATGATGGCGGGAATGTAGTGGCGGCAGAAATGCACCAGTTTCTTCATCACACCACCGAAATCCTGCGGCTTTTCAACGGCTCCGCGGCCGCGTCCCATAGGTCCTCCTGGCATATTAGCGACCCTCGCTTTCGTTCAATTCGCTTTCGACGGACGGCTTGCCGGTTTCAATCGGTTTGCCGGTTTCGCCCGGCAGCTTGCTTTCGCCCGACTTGCCGCCGTTCAATTCGTCTTCGCTCAGCTGAGACTGCGCAATCTGACGGTACACATCGCAGTTTTCCAGCAGTTCGCTGTGCGTGCCCTGGCCGACCACCTTGCCGTCGTCGAGCACCACGATGCGGTCGGCATCCATGATGGTGCCGATGCGCTGCGCGACGATTAGTTTGGTGGAATCCTTCGCTTCCTTGGCGAGCGCGTCGCGTACGGCACGATCGGTTTTGAAATCAAGTGCGGAGAAGGAATCGTCGAAAATCAGGATTTCCGGATGACGATAGACGGCACGTGCAATCGACAGACGCTGTTTCTGCCCGCCCGACACGTTCGATCCACCCTGCGAAATCGCGGAATCGTACTGCTTTTCCTTAGTTGCGATGAATTCGGTTGCCTGTGCAACTTCACATGCGTTGCGCACGTCGGCGCGCTGTTCCGAAGTGAGTGTGCGATGCTCGTTTTGCGTTGCGATCAGCTCTTTTTCGCGCTTTCTGCCGGCTGCGGTCGAGGTATCGGCCATGTCGACGATGCCGGCATCGGTGGTGTCGAGCGGATTGTCGCCATAGCTGACATTGGATGCGATCGTTCCTTTGAACAGGAAGGATTGTTGCGGCACATATCCGATTCTGTCTCGTAATGCCTTGAGCGTGTAGTCGCGCACGTTAACGCCGTCGACGAGCACCTCGCCTTGCGTCGCGTCATAGAAACGCGGCACGAGGTTGATGAGCGAGGATTTGCCGGAGCCGGTGGAACCGATGAACGCCACGGTTTCGCCCTTCTTGGCGGTAAAGTTGATGCCTTCGAGCATGGCTTCGCGCGAATCCGGGTAAGTGAAGCACACGTTGCGGAATTCGATTTCGCCCTGTTTGCCCGTTTCGCCGGCGTCGCTGCGGGTGCCGTCGGTGATCAGCGGTTCGGTGTCGAGCACTTCGAGCACGCGCTGTGCGGACACGTCCGCTCGCGGCCACAGCACGAACACCATGCTCATCAGCAGGAAGCTCATGATCACCTGCACGGAGTAGCTGGAGAACACCACCATGTTGGAGAAGGTGGTGAGCTTGTCGGCCGCGTCGGCGGCGTCGATCAGGTAGGCGCCGATCCAGTACACGGCAAGCATAAGACCGTTCATGATGGTGTTCATCAACGGCATCATGAAGGCCATGGCACGGTTGGTGAACAGCTGGGTGTCGGTGAGTTCCTTGTTGGCCTTGGTGAACTTGGCTTCCTGGTAATCCTCGGCATTGTAGGCGCGCACCACGCGCAGGCCGGTGAGGTTCTCGCGCGCCACAAGGTTGATGTTATCGGTCAGTCGCTGCATGGACTTGAACTTCGGCATGACGAGAACCATGAGGATCGTAATGGAGACCAGCAGCACCACTACCGCGATGCCGGTGGCGAGCGTCCATTCGAGACCGTCTCCCGCAATCTTGCAGACGGCCCAAACCGCCATAATCGGCGATTTGACAATCATCATCAATCCCATGGTGATGAACATCTGAATCTGCGTAATATCGTTCGTGGAACGCGTAATCAGCGAGGCTGTGGAGAATCGGCTCATTTCAGCCGGTCCGAACGATTCTACCTTGCGGAATTCCATGGAACGCAGACGCTGGCTGAACGATGCGCCGATGCGTGCCGCGAAATAGCCGGTGATGATGGCGCATGCTGCCGATCCAAACGAAATAAGCAGCATTTTGCCGCCGGCGATCCAAATATCGTGCATTTCGCTGCCGGGGGTTTCCACGAGGGTGGTGATGTCGGACATGTAGTCCGGCAGGGTCAGGTCAAGCCAGATCTGCCCGACGATGCTGACCAGTGCAATGAGCATCTGGCCTATCTCCGCTTTGGAGAGGTATCGCATAATGCGGAACATGCTTGGATTCCTTCTCTTGTGTTGCGTTTGAAGTTTTTGCGATTGATGGATTGGTTGGATCAACTACATGAGTTGATCGAATTGCGATGAATGATTTACATAAGTCCTATTGAATTGTCTTACGATATTTAATTACTTACAGTGTAAGACAATCTCATATTTCTGTGTATTTGCTGAGAGCGATTCTTCTCAGCTCGGTCGCGCGCGGCCAACATATACCATTCGCGACACACTCAAGGCCGTTTGGCCAAGCTTACAGTCGCGAACGGCACATGTGAGGCGCACGCTTACGTGGTGGGCAGTCCCTACGCAGGATCTTCAGATTCGGCTTTTGCGAAGGCTTGCTTTACTTCTTCGGCGGTGGGGCGGGGCTGGCCAGGGATGCAGATGGTCACGTATGTGGCAAATTCCTCGGTAAGATCCACGAATTCGCGCGTGCGACGCTCCCCCATCTGCGAAAAGACCCAGCAGACGGCGTCGCGCATATCCTCGCGCTGCTGCTTGGCCTTCGCCCGCCCCTGCTCGGTAAGATTCACATGCACAATGCGTCGGTCGTTGGGATCGACCTCACGCTCAATCAGACCCTTTTTTTCCAGCGCAGCCAGCAGTGTGGAGATCCTGCCCGACGTAACCTTCAACGCGGTAGCCAACTGCGAGGGCGTTTGCGCGCCCTTGAACTCAAGCTCGCGAATAATGAATGGCTCGCCCTTGGAATCACGCGACATCGCCTGCTGCATCTGAGACTTCTTACCCCAGACCACTTTCATCAGCTTGTCAAACGACTCCCGCTCGAAGCCCACGCTTCACCTCGCCTTATTCAATGCTCGCTAGTTGCATCTCGATAATATCTTTTACTATAAACATTTTTCCCCGATCGCAACATGCGAGTACAGAAAAACGCGCAAAAAGGAAACGATAAACGATAATCATCGAGGAAGAATCGCAAGTTCTTCTTGAGTGAGCTGAAGTTGCGTTGCAGCGAAGGAATCATTGATTTCCTGCGGATTACGAGCGCTGGGAATAGTGAACAGACGCTCGTAACGGGTCAATTCCCACGCCAGCACCACGCGCTGGTAGGAGCAGCCACGTTGCGCGGCAACCGCTCGGAACGGATCGTACGCGCTCTGATCGAACGTATCGAGGAATCCGCCGAGCGGCGACCAACAGACGAATGCGAGCCCCAATTCGGCGCAATGTTCCATCGTATGTTCCGGATCGGGATGCGACGGCGAGAACTGGTTTTGCACGGCAACCAATCCGCTGCCAATAATGCTGCGTGCAAGGTCGATCTGCTCGTTATTCACACGGGAGATGCCCGCATATTTGATCACGCCTTCGTCGAGCAGCTGTTTCAACGCGCCGCATTGGTCTTCGTAAGGAACCGCGGGATCGGGGCCATGCGAATACAGCAGGTCGAGCGTATCGACGCCCAAGTGCAGCGCGGACTCCTTGGCGTCACGAATCATGGTTTCGGGGCGGGAGTCGGCAATCCAACCGTAGCGGCTGCCTTCGGCCTGCAAACGCTGGCTTTGCGGACGGCTCTCATCAGCGCCCACCGCATGCGTACCGTCAGTGGCCGCGACCGCTTCGCAAGTACGGCGATACCCGGTTTTGGTAGCGACGAGCACTTCATCTCGGGGGCCATCCCACAAAGCGAGCGCATCACGCACCAACTTTTCGCCGTAGCCAAGGTCTTCCGCAGTGCCGGTGCCGGGCTCGCTCGGCAGATAATATGACCAAGCCGTGTCCAAATAGCGGACACCCGCGTCCAAACCGGCATGAATCGTACGAATCGCGGTATCGCGATCCGGACGCCCCTCAATCGCCAAAGCCATCGTTCCCATACCAAGCCGAGGAATCGTAAATCCTGCCAACTCACCGTTCATCATCATCTTCCCCTTCCTTCCAAGAACATAGCCGATTCGCACACGTTCATCTCAAGACTAACCCAACGTGAACCGGCGCAAGCTTGTCGGGCGCGTGCGCGAAGATGAAGGCACAACCGAACGGGAGCCGAAAGGCTGAGAGGGAGCTCACGGAGCTTCGACCGAGGACTTGATGCGGGTAATGCCGCCGTAAGGAGACGGGTTGTTCACGCCGCAAGGCGTATCTCATCTTCCGTTCGCGATAACCGAATATCGCGTGATTAGGGTCACGGAGGGGCGCACCACCTCATAGGGTACGGTTCCTTCGGCGACCCTTTTTTCGTACCAACCTTGAGTGTCCGATTCCGCAGAAACGGACATTTGGAGTGCAGGAAGCATGTGTCACGACAGACACAGAAGGGAACCGCAATGATCATCAACGGTAAGGAAGAGAACATCGCCACGCCGATCACCGTGGCCGAACTGATCGAAAGCAAGGGCCTGCGCGCCGACCGCGTGGCTGTCGAGCTCAATGGTGAGATCGTGCCTCGCACCCAGCGTGCGCAGACGCAGCTCAAGGGCACCGATACGTTGGAAATCGTCACGTTCGTGCAGGGCGGCTGAACCACTTTCAAAATTTCTTGCGATTACGACCGGCACAATGCACGCGTAACAATCGCAAGAACATACAAAACACAACCAACCCGGCAAAAACAACGCATGAACGGAAAACGAGAATACGAGAACAACCATGACTTTTGAACCATCCGCATCGCAGGCGCAGATCGACGCCCGCCAGCACGCTTTCGACAACCAGCCCGACCCGACCACGCTCGTCAGCCGCGAAGAAATCCGTGCGGCCCTGCTCGACCGTCATACCGCAGCCACGCAAGACAAGCTCGACGCGGCGCACGTGGCCATTTGCGGCTGCGGCGGCCTCGGATCGACCATTGCGGTGGCGTTGACCCGCATTGGCGTCGGTCACCTGCATTTGATTGATTTTGATCGCGTGGATATGACGAATCTGAATCGTCAGCAGTATTTTTTGAAGGATCTTGGGCAGTACAAGACGGAAGCATTGCGCAGTAACTTGCGTCAGATCAATCCTTTTATCGATATCACCATTGATACCGTGAAAGTGACCGACGAGAACGTGCCGACGTTGTTCGGCAATGAAGACATTATTTGCGAAGCGTTCGACGTGCCGGAAAACAAGACGATGCTGGTGAACGCCGTGCTTGAGAATCTGCCGAATAAGAAGCTGGTGAGCGCCTCTGGAATGGCGGGATTCCGCAGTTCCAATTTGGTGAATACTCGTCGCGTTTCGAAGAATTTCTACTTCTGCGGCGACGGCGAAACCGCTCCGGTGCCGGGCGCTGGTCTGATGGCACCGCGTGTGGGCGTGGTCGCCTGCCATGAAGCCAATATGATCACTCGCTTGATTCTTGGCGAAGAAGACGCCTGACAGCGAAACACAAACACAAACGCAATTGCAATTGCAATCGAATCGCAAATCGCAACGAATGACACAACACTGATCGCATAGTAAGGATTAACCATGAGCACCGAAAACACGATCACCACCGCGGAAAAAGACTTTGCGGCAGCACCGAACGCCACGCTCGACGAGCTGGTCGGCACCACCACGAATACCGCACTGCTGCCGGAACCGGATGCGCACGCATATGACGAAATCGCCACCGGCGACGCCGATCCGTTGATCCTCGGCGGACACAAGTTCACGAGCCGCTTCATCCTCGGTTCCGGCCGCTACGATCTGAACCTCATCAAGGCGACCATTGAGAACGCAGGCACGCAGATCGTCACCATGGCGTTGCGTCGCTGCCGCACCACCGAAAACAATCTGCTCGACTACATTCCGAAGGGCATTACCATGCTGCCGAACACGTCCGGCGCACGCAATGCCGAGGAAGCGGTGCGTATTGCACGTCTCGCCCGCGAAGTGTGCCAGACGGACTTCGTGAAGGTGGAAATCGAACATGAGGCGAAGTATCTGCTGCCCGACAATGAGGAAACCATCAAAGCAACGAAACAGCTAGCAAAAGAAGGCTTCGTGGTCATGCCGTACATGTTCCCCGATCCGATTGCGGCGAAGCGTCTTGAAGACGCGGGCGCTGCTTGCGTGATGCCTCTCGGCGCGATGATCGGCTCGAATAAGGGCCTGCGTGCACGCGATTTCATTGAAGTGATCATTAAGAACTCCAATGTTCCGGTGATCATCGACGCTGGTATTGGCCGTCCGAGCCAGGCTGCGGAAGCCATGGAAATGGGCGCGGACGCGGTGATGGCATACACGGCCATCGCTTCCGCCGGCAATATTCCGCTGATGGCACGCGCTTTCAAGAAGGCGATCGAAGCGGGTCGTGAAGCGTATTTGTCTGGCTTGGGCAAGGTTACGGAAGATCATGCCGTGCCGTCCAGTCCGACGAACGAGGCCGACTATATCAGCTGATTTGCGCTGGATCCCGTAATGGGGATTCGCGCAAAGACCATGCTGAAAGGGGCGTTTGCCGAACGTACGTGATGCACTCACGTTCGGCAAACGCCCCTTACTTGTATCCTGCGTTACCTGCAAACGCTACTGCTGCAAGGCTTCCTTAAGATCGCGATTCTGGAATCGCTCGTGTAGCAGGCAATATCCGCCAAACGCAACCAGCCAAATCAGACCGGCAATCGCAGAACCAATCGTGTCCGTCGACAGGAACAACGTGACATACACGAGCACAAAGAACGCGATCGCAATCCAATCAAACACCTGCCAAGCGGGCATGACGAAACCGTCCGGCAGAAAATCGCTGCTCTGACGATACCTGTGGTGGGCGAGCATCGTCAGCACGTAAATGAAAATCACCACAGCGCTGGCGGCCGAAGCGAATAGCACGAACGCGCCGGAAATACCCGGAATCGCGTTGATGATCGGGGAGAACAGAATCATGCAACCCGAAACGACAATCGCCTTCGCAGGCACCTTGTGGTCGGAAACCTCAGCCAAACGCGCCATCGCAGGCGACTCGGAATCCGAAGCGAGCTGATACAAGTGGCGTCCGGCCGAATAAATCAGCGAATTCAATGCCGACGCGGCAGCCGTAATCACCACGAAGAACACCAGTGCGGCGGCCCAATCAAGACCCGCATATTTGAACACCATGATGAACGGCGAGCCGAACGAACCGTCGGAATTCTCGTGGAAGTTACGCCAGGGCACAATAGCCATGATCGCGATCAGCGCGCCCACGTAGAAAATCAGAATACGCATGATCAGCTCGTTCACGGCCTTCGGCAGCACCTCGCGCGGATTCTGCGTTTCCGACACCGTGACACCCACGAATTCGATGAGCTGGTAGGCGAAGAACACCATTTGGAAGCTCATGAAGAAGTTCATCCAGCCGTTCGGCGCGAGCTGGAAGCCGTCGGTGATGTTCGTGAGGCTCACCGTGGCGCCCGACACCGTGCCGTCCACGCCTTCGATGTGCGTGGCGGGGTAGCTGAAGCCGATGATCAGCATCACGATGGCGGTGACGATCAGGCCGACGATCAGCGTGATCTTGATCATGGAGAACCAGAATTCCGCCTCGCCGAACACTTTCACCGCAATCAGATTGATGCCAGTGAGCGCTACGAGGAAGCATAGTTCGATCAACCACTTCCACGAGTTCAGGTCTATGCCGAATGTGCCGAAGAACGTTACGAAATATGTGCTTACGGCGGTGATTTCGGTCATGCCGGTCAGAATGAGCACGATCCAATACGTCCAGCCGGCGAACTTGCCCCACCCGCGGCCGAGATAGCGCGTGATGAAGTTGATGAACGTGTGCTGGCTGGGGTCGCTGTACATCATTTCGCCGATGGCGCGCATCAGCAGGAACATGATCAGGCCGACGCCGATGTACACGAAAATGATGCTCGGGCCGGTCAGTGCGATCGACTTACCGGAGCCTAGGAACAGGCCGGTGCCGATGGTGCCACCGATGGCGATGAACTGGACGTGACGGTTTTTCAGGCCTCGCTCCATTTCATTGCTTTGGTCGAGGCCTTCGACGGATTTGATGTGCGCGGTTTCCGTCGCGTCGGACGTGCTTGTACCGGTTTTTTCGGTTTTCGTATTCCCAAAAGTCATAATGTTCACACCCTACCGCGGGAGCCGCACAATCTCCGCCATTGTTCGCACCGCGAAACACACCCATATGCCTTATATGTGGCAGATTCGCATCTTTTCCAAAACTAATTTTCACTATATGTGGTAGACCATCTTGAATGCAAGGTAGTTAGAGGGGATAAATCATACCCTCTAACCTCTTTTTTCCGCGGGACTCTGCCACATATAGCGCAAACCATATTTGCCGCATGCCAGATGGGGGCATTTTATGCAAATCGCGGGGTAGCCTGCCCGAAACTCCACATGTCAATCAAGCAGACGAATGGTTTTAGTTGTCAACGGTCGGGGATGGGATCGCCTTGTTGAGCTTGTCGAGCAAGGAAGCGTTGGCGCGTTCCAGCTCGTCGATGCGGCGTGCCTGTTGCTTGATGATGACAAGCGCCGTCTCGCTGTCAAGACCGTTGCCCGCACTGAGAGGTGCAGGCGGCACGGCGATGGAAGCCGCACCGGATGGGACGGGCACGTCAGCGGATATATACCCCCCCCACCGACACGCTCGCCCCGTCCAGCGAATTCGGAGCATTTCCAATATTTGCCTTATCGGGATTGACGATTCCTGCGATGTCGTCGAGTTTCTCCTTGCGTGTCACCGCATGAACATACAGGTTGACGAGCTCCGTAATGATTTCGCCGTTGCTCATGTTACTGCTACCGTTCACGGATTTGAGGACGGCAGCCTTCCAACGCGCCACACTTCGTTCTATACGTTTATACCCAATCAGTTCCGGCGGCAATCCCGCCTCGCGGAAGATTTTGGTCGGCGATTCCCCCGCAAGATACCGTATGACACACACCTGTTTGAACGCGTTGGAGTACGTGATGCGGTCTTTCGATACGTTGGCCACCGCCGGCAGATTCCGCAACATTTGGAGCTCGTCCATGCTGAATGATCCTCCACCACGCATCGTTTTACCCCCTTTGCTATACCCCGTAATGAAGCAAGTGTATATCCGACTTCTCACAAGCAGCTTTTCAAATATTGCTGACCGTATATTACTTCAACCGGTCGGGCACACGTCAATGCGGGCGATTATGGAACATCCACAACCGCCCGCATTGACTTTTATTGTGCGTGAGTCAATTCACAACTCATTCACGTCGAACACGCGCTCAGTACATGCGGCGACGGCTCTTGACCGCCACGGCAACACCGGCACCGCCCACCAGCAACGCCACGACGGTGAACAACACGGTTCCCGCGGCACCGGTCAGCGGCAGCTGAGTGACATTCTTCACATTCAGCACGGTAGCGGTGGCATTCGCAGTGGTGTTATCGTTCGGCTGGACCTGATGAAGGGCATCCGGTACGAAAGTGACGAGACCTTCACCTGTGATCTCCACATTGAAAGTGACCCTGAAGTTCTGGGCGTAGCCGGTCGGAGCCTGAGTCTCCACAACCGTGTAGGTTCCTGCCGCAAGACCCGCGACCTCCACCAAACCATCATTCCCAGTAATGAACTTCTTGGCATCATTCTGATTGGAAACAAACGACCACGCACCGCCCTCAGCCTGCTTAAGGAACTTGCCCTCCGCATTCTTGACAACGAACTCGGCGCCGGCTAGAGGCTTGGCCTCATTCCCTTCCTTGCCAATCTTCGTGAACTTGAAACCGTAGGTCTTAAGGGTAGTCTTACCTTCACCGCTGGTGCCATGTTTGGTGGTGATTGTAGCCTTATTGTCCACACTGCCGTTCAAGCCATTCAGCGCATCCTTGGTAACGGTGCCCTGATACATCACGACGATCGTCCTATCAGCCAGCGTTGTGGCATCGTCAAAATGGATGGTCGTGGTGGTGCCGGATTGAGCATTGCCTTCCTGCGTTATCGTGTACAGACTGGGATCCACAGTAGTATGATCCCCGAACTGGACCTTGAAGGCACTCGTTGCCGCAATCTGCAAACCTTTGGACGCGGTATCGGTAATAGTAAAGGGGTACACATCCCAGCCAGCCGCAGCATGAGGAACGTCCGCGGCCACAGTGAAGTCCACGGTGTCGCCCACCTTTACGCTCTTACCGTTCACGTCCACGTCATTCATCCGGGCGAACTTGAGCGGCTTGTCGGTCGGATTCGCGTTCTTCGCGTTGAACTGGCCTTCAGTCGTGATGTTGCCCTGACCGGTCTTCGCATCGGCCGTAATCTTCAGATTGGACAGTCCGCTGACGGTGGTGGCCACCACAGCCGGCGTGCCCAACGTCGCAGTCGTTTCGCCAGCCTTGGTGAACGTATCCTTCACCAGATACCAGCCTTCTCCGTCCACATTGACCGCCTGGCTCGTATTTGCCTGATCCTTGGTTACGGTCAGGCCAGTACCATCAGGTCCTGCCGGCGGAGTAATCCCAGCCAAGGTCTTGGCAAAGACACGGAGCTGATCCGCAGTGAACGTCGCCACATAGGCGGCTGGATTATCCCTATACTCTGCCGGAATACCGTTATTGCCTTCATCAGCTGCGTCAGCAGCGGTGGTCACAGCTCCCTTCCATGCGTCAACCGTTTTCACTTCGACCGAGCCATTGCCAGGATTCTCAAACGTGGCAAACTTGTACGGTGTGTACGTATGGCCTTCCTGCGCATGGTTAACTTGTAGCAACGGAGTTGCAGGGGCATCATCAGCCTGCGCACTGGCGACGCCCAGCGCCATGCCGCTCAGCAGCGTTGCCGCAGCGGCCAGCCCTGCGAAAAGCTTCCTCATCTTCATGAGAATCTCCTCTTCCTAATTGTTGGTTACTGTGTTCTGCAATCGCGGGAGGCGGGAACCCAACATGCCCCCGCGATCCGCAAATCCTGTGTTATTCAGCCGAGCCGCTTCTTACGTCTCCACTGGTCGGCCGCAACGACGGCTAGCAATGCCAGCACGCCGATCCCGCTCGCTGCCAGTTGCCACCATCGTTCCGCACCCATGCGGCCCGTCAATGGCAGTGACGATGCTGAAATGTATTTGTTGGTGAACAGCATTGGCTGGGTCTTGTCCCAATTCGAACCAGCGGCACCATAATCGGTTTTCAGCTGGGTCACGGATTTGACAACGGCCTTCCATTCACCGGACGTTTCGTCTTTCATCACGGACACGACCACCCGGTATTCCGCCTGCGAGTAATACATTGCGGAAGCATTACCAGCGTTCTCCGTCACAAGATATGTGTACTCGGCTTCACCTGCGTCGTACGTAATGTCGCCGAAGTAAGCAACGTGATTGTCAGACGAATCGTGTTTCACCGTCACCGTACAGGACAGCTTGTCCTTGCAGTCGAACGGCATCGGCGCATTGGAATCGTCTGCCTTCAGCTTGAAGATGAACTCGTCGGAATCCTTCCAATCGCGGCCGGCCAGCTCCTTCTTCACGCCAATCGCGTTCTTCAACGTGGCCGTCTTCAACGTGTTAGTGATGACTACTGTGGCGTTCTGCGATGCCGTGGACGCCGGCACCGTCACTGTGCCGCCATCGGCGAACTTGCCGTCACCGACTTTGTGCTGGTAGGAGGCCTTCCACTGATGGTTTTCAGGTTCGGTTTCCGTCACCGTATATGTTTTCTCGGCACCGGCCGGAATAGTCACATCCGTGGACCACTTTCCATTCGCATTCGGCTCCAACGTGACCGTCTTGTAACTATTGCCACCTTGCTTGATATCCACCGTGACGCTTCCCGGCTTGTTACCTTCTCCGCTCCACTGCTTTTCGATATGCAACGTCGAGGAAACCACCTGAATCACCGGATGCGGGTATGGATTGCCGTCGCATGCATAATCCACGCCATCGGCTGTGTATGACAGGCATGCGGAAACGTTCGAATGGAAACCAAGCTGGTCCGAGGACGTGGTGTTCCCGTCCAGATCGGTATCCGCGTCACCCTTCACGCCGGCATATCCATCCTCGCCGGTATTCAGATTAGAGGCGTAGTCGTCGTATGCATTTTGCGTGGGCTTCACCTTGTACGCCAATGTGTACGTCACGTTGTGGGCCAGAGCCTTCAGGAACCTGACAGTGAACTTCTTCGCGTTCTTGTCATATGTCAGGGTGTAATCGACATCCTTGGTCAAAGCGACGGCCTGTCCGGACGCGTCCTTGGCCACGACCGTATAGTCGCCGTCGGCAAGGTCGACATATTCCGAAAGCGTATCCTCCATCACCACATTGGTGTACGCGGACGTGGTGGTCTCGCTCTTCTGAATCTCATCGAAGATGGCGTTCAGTTCCGACGCGTTCTTGGCGGCCTTGTAATACCCGGCGTCTTCATCTCCGTCGCCACGCTTGTCGTACGCTGTCGCCTTCGGGAAATTGCTGGACACCGCATGCATGAACTGATTCTCTTTGCTGGAGAGCGAGGACGGGTCGGCACTGGAGAAGATGCCGATGGAATACACCATGTCACCTTGATCCTTCAAAGTTTTCGCTGCGGTGACCGCGCCGTTTGCCACCGAAGCATCGAAATCGGACACCGACGAAGGCGTACCATCCGCAAAGAAAATGACGACTTTCTTCGCATCGGTCCGAGCATTTTCCATTACCTTGACCGCGCGTTTGAATCCATTGTCGGCCCGGGTGGAACCAGCAGCTTCAAGCCCGTTGACCTTGGTTTTTAGGTCACTCATATCCGCAGTCAGATTGCTGACGATCTGGGAATAGTTGTACCAGTATCTACCACTCCGGTACATGTTATTCCCGACCTTATCCGATTCCTCACCAGAGAACTTCACCAACCCGACACGGACCGGCTCGGAACCGGATTGGGAACCCCTATTGGCCGCCGCGGCACCATCAAGGAAGTTGTCCACAGCGGTCTTCAACGCGTCCAACCGCTTGGTCCTATCCGTTTTGCCCATCGGGTCATCCATCGAACCGGACACGTCCAACACCAGCGTGAAGTCGATCGGCTGGGTGGTGGTGACCGTGGTGCTGCTGGCAGCACCCTTCACATCCACGTTCACGGTGTAACTGCCATCATCGTTCTTTTTGATGCGCTTATGCTTCTCGGGAGCGCCCAGCGGCTTGTTCACATGAATCGTCGCCTGCGCCTGTGGCGAAGTCACGGACTTGCCATCCGCATCCGTCGCCAACTGAGAACCAGTCTCGTTCTGAGCAACCGACTGCGCCCGATTCGCTCGCACAATCGGTTGAGCGGACAACGCAACCGACTGCTCATCAGGTTGTTCAGCTTGTTGTTCAGCCCCCTGCTCAACCCACTGCCCAGTCTCTTCTTCCGTTTCTTGTTCAACTTGCTGGTAAGCCTCTTGTTCTGACGGCTGCTCTTCTCCCACCATCGAATTTTGTTCCACCGGCTGTGAATCTTCTTGCTCAGATTCCTGCAATACCGGCTGCTCGATTTGTTGTTCCAAGGCTCCCGTGGCATCTTCCGCCGCCGCTGACGAAGCAGTGACGCACCCCACGCCGGCGAGCATTGCGACCGTCGCGACAATCGCAATGACACGACGCGTGAACAGACCTGTGTCCCTCGCCCTGTTTCGCTCAAAGACGTGTCTCATACGTCTACCCCCTTGTACCGTTAAGCGATCGGGGAAATACCTTCCTCCTTCGACCGGTATATTTGATGCATCTTCGCTTCACATACCGTCCAGCAATCGCTTCGTTACCTAAACCATAAGGAGAAAAAAGGAGAGATATACACCCTCCCAAAGAGGTAATCAAGGGGATATATTTTCCTTGAAATCGTACATATTATCGCGATTTCAGAGTATTCTTACCCCCGTAAATCGCAATGAAAACTATAAGCAAACGTTGTCATGTCTCTTTCAAAGTTTTCCCTGACAAAGAAGCATCTGTCAAGTGCAACATTAATGCCATTAGTCCCTAGTTGCGCTTTGGCCACCAAGCGGCATGCCTACGGACATGCCACGGGCAGCGGCGCAGCCAAACCAACAACAAACCGCCCAGCAACGTAGCAACTGACACCACGCCCGCAATCACACGCGCATCTTTTGCCGCATCATCCTCTGCGGGAATCTCTTCGGGAATGACGGAACGTAATGCCGAGACCAACAGACGATGCGTGTTCACACCGTACGGAGTGCATGTCATCAACGTGACCCGATCCTCGCCAGAGGTAATCTTCAATTGTGATGTGTCGTTAGGGTCGATTTCGGCAATACGATCCACCATATAGCCAAGCGTATGGCCCATCACATCGATATAGAAGTAATCACCAACCCGCATTTCATCCAAACGCGTAAACATTAAGGCTTCAACCAAACCCCGATGTCCGGTAATCACCGCATGTGTATTCTTGCCACCCACCGGCAGACTACTGCCATATAAATGTCCCGCGCCGGACGCAAGCGTTCGTTCCGACGTGCCATGATAGATCGGCAAATCCACAGAAATCTTTGGAATGCGAATGGAGCCCATCACACCATCGCCAGTATCCAGCAAGCGCTGGTATTCCGCGTCTTTGGAGCTAGCGGAATTCTTATCACCATCGCCGGTGGCGACTGTGCCCGTCGAGCTGAAACCGGAACCGTCGTTGAAGTCGGACTGATCGTTGTAGTACAACTCGGTGAGCGGATCCTCGGCCTCGCCAATCACCGGCTGACCTGATTCGGCGAGACGCTTGTTGTACGCCCCAGCCGCGGCGAACGCCTCGTCGGCCTGCGGATACGGCCAGCCCGCGACGCTCTGCTCGGAACGGACGGACGTGCTCGCTAGCTTTTGCGCGGACTGGTATTGCAGCACTTTCGGGAAAAGACCAATGCCGATTGCGGAGAAAATCAGCACCGCCGCAAGCACACGCAGGGCAATGGATCTACCCACGTCGGCGCGACGCTCGCGAATCTCTTCGGACACATCGGTAGCCTCGGCGAACGTCAGCGGAACGTAGGTGCGTGTATCTTGCGACTCGTTGCTTCTCGACCCGCCGCACGAGCCCCCTCGCAAAATGTCTGCCATCAGTTTAAGACCCCCTTAAACCGCCTAATACAGGAACATTATATGGCGTTCCGGACGGACTTCGCACCCTACCCAGTGCGTTTATAAGGCAACGAAATCGCCAGTAAGCCTCGAACCTTCAGCAACTTTGGCGGCATTAAGACCGGTGAAAGTCAGTTTGCCGTTGGCGTCAGTCTTAACATCGGGCGTTGCGTCCGAGGTAGCGGCGGAAGCAGCCTTCTTGTAAGGACCATCGTTCTGCTTCACGAAATACAGTACGGCGTCACCATCCTTCACCTGGAAAGTGACGTTCTCGATGCCCTTGCCGTCCGGATCGACCTTGGTATAGAATTGCCCCCATAAAATTTACAAAAACTTAACCTTGCCCTAGCGCACCCTTTTGGCACATCATGGGGTATCACGTCCTTGAACACCGTCATGCAGACTCACTAGGCTAGAAACATGACGCAAGAGCTCGTTTCATTGACTATCATCATGGCGGTGGCGGCCGTCAGCCCGATTGTGGCGCAGCTGATTCCGGGAAGATTCATTCCACAAACCGTGCTGCTGCTCGTCGCCGGAGCCGCACTCGGTCCGTACGGACTGGGCGTAATCGAGGTGAACGACGCCGTGAAACTCTTGAGCGAACTCGGCATGGCGTTCCTATTCCTGCTCGCCGGCTACGAAATCGACCCGAAACGACTCGCCGGGCATCAAGGCAAAGTCGGCCTTGTCACATGGATCATCACCTTGGGGCTCGCCGGACTCGTCGTGACCCTGCTTCCATTCTTCGCAAAGCAAGGCATCGACGGCATCGCCACGGTAATCGCACTTACCACCACCGCTCTCGGCACGCTCATGCCGATTCTCAAGGAACGCAACCTCGAAGGCACCCCTATCGGCGACGCCATCATCTCGTACGGAACGTGGGGCGAACTCGGCCCAATCCTTGCCATGGCCATCCTGCTATCCACCCGAACCGGCTGGCAGACCATGCTCGTGCTCGGCGCGTTCCTTACCATCTGTCTACTGTGCGCAATGCTACCCACGAAAGCACTGAAAACCGGCCATCGCCTGTACCGTTTCCTTACGGAAAATGCGAACACGTCATCGCAAACGCTCATGCGACTGACCACATTCCTGCTCATCTTCCTTGTCACCATTTCTGCACTGTTCGAACTTGACGCGGTGCTCGGCGCGTTCGCCGCAGGCTTCATCCTGCGTTACATCATTCCCGACGGCAGCAAGTCGCTGGAAATAAAACTGGAAGGCGTCGGCTACGGTTTCCTTATTCCTGTGTTCTTCGTGGTGTCAGGAGCCGCGATCAACGTACTCGCCGTGGCAGGCCGACCCGCGCTGCTCGTCGCGTTCATCGTAATGCTCATGCTGATTCGCGCGGTGCCCGTATATGTTGCGCTATCGCTCGACAAACGCAAGAATCCGCTGTCATCACATCATCGCGTCACCGTAGCGCTGTATTGCACGACCGCGCTGCCGATCATCGTCGCCGTCACGTCACTGGCGGTGAAGGTCGGCACCATGCAAAGCGACACCGCGTCAACACTGGTCGCAGCCGGCGCGATTACGGTGTTCCTGATGCCGCTGCTTGGCTCGATCACATATCAGGTGGCCGACGTACATCCGGTCACCGCGGTTCGGGAGATTGCGCACACGCCATCCGATTGGCGGACGATCGTGCACGAACATGCGCAGGTGCGTGCGCTGCTGCACCATCAGGACCGGCTCAAGCGTTTGGCGGAAACGTTGGACGCACTGGAAGCGATGGGAACGATGGGACATAGCGATGAATATCGAGCCGAACTTGTAAAACGTGCGCGCCGCGAAATCGACCGGCAGTTGAAGGAACTCGGCCTGGACCCGCAGCTCACCACGCAACTGCCACACAACTACCGTTATCCGAAGAACTGAGACGCGAATCCGAGCCTTTCCGGCACTCTAAGTGTCCGATTCTGGCGAATCGGACAACCACAACGCACTTTCGCCGCATTACTTGTCCGATTCACCAGAAACGGACAACTGAGACCCGTTTTTGCCTGTGTACCTGTCCGATTCTGCAGAATCGGACACTTATGAGGCATAACGATGGTCTGGGTCAGGCGGTGGCGGCGATTTGCCCGCGCAGTTCGGCGTTCGCGCGTTCCAGTTCGTCGATACGGCGTGCCTGCTGTTTGATGATGATGCTCGCGGTTCCCACGTCGATGCCGTCGTCACTTTGCGCTTTGACGGGAATATATTCCATCGGCCTGTTGGTGATGCTATCGAGGTTGCGCCTCATCACGAACGCATGCTCATACCGGTTGACGAGTTGCGCGATGATCTCGCTGTCGCTCATGTTGCCGCTGCCGGTCACGGATTTGATGGCCGACGTTTTCCAACGATCCACACACCGTTCGATGCGCTTGTATCCGATGAGATCCGGCGGAAGTCCCGCTTCCCGGAAGATTTTGGTTGGCGATTCGCCCGTCAAGTAGCGGATGGTGCACACTTGCTTGAACGAATCGGCGTAGGTGATGCGATTGCGCGTTACGTTGGCGACCGCTGGCAGTCCGCGCAATAGTTGGATTTCCTCGTCGCTGAATGCTCCCCCACCTCGTGCCATGGCACCCGCCTTTCCACTGTTTTCATGGATGTGCTTGCGATTGTAGGGTGGCATTGTCGTGAGATGCCCCCACCTGCAACCCCTGTATGGTTGCTTTGTTTGACGCCTGTTTTGATGCCTGTTTTGCCACTTGCGGATGTTTTTCATGCCGGATTTCGCCGTTTGGTACCGGATTTCACCCGCTTCGATCCCGTATTGCCCCGCGCAAAACCTTCACCCCTAAAAAGTATGGAAAGGCACGAAAAGACACGAAAAGCGGGCATCCACGGATGGTTTCCGCGAATGCCCGCTTATTTCGTTTTTGCGCTTATTGTTTCAGCGATTGAACGCGTATCAGTGCACGCGCTGGCGCGACTTGAGTGCGACGGTAACGCCGGCACCTGCCACGAGTAGCGCCACCACGGTGAAGAGGGTCGTGCCCGCAGCACCGGTGAGCGGCAGCTGAGAGACATTCTTCACGTTCTTGACCTGGTATTTATCGGAAGACTCCTTCGGAGCCAGGCCCCACACATCCGTACCATTGAACTTGACCTCACCATTCTCAATGATGACATTGAACTTGGCCTTGAGGCTCTGCTGGAAGCCATTCGGAACCGTGGTTTCGTTGACTTCGTAGGTGCCATCTGCAAGACCCTTGAAGGTCACTGTGCCGGTCTTGTCAGAGGTGGCAGTGAACGAACCATCCACACCCGGAACGCGGATCGTGAACGTAGCACCGGCCAGCGGATTGCCTTGAGCGTCGGTCTTGGTAAAGGAGAACCCGCTATTGGTGATGGTAGTGCTGTCAGTAGCTTCAGCACCATTGTCGGAGAGCACGACCGCGTTAGTCACGGCCTTGCTGCCGGAGGCTCCCGCTTCAGTAACCTTGGCAGCATAGGTCACAGTAATGAGTGCACCTGCGGTCTGCTTCTGGATGGAACTGATGGTGACAGTGAAAGTGCCATCCTCGTTTTTAGCCACGGTGTAATCCGTATCCTTGGTCAGCGCTTTATCGGCAACTGTCACCTTAAGGGAATCGAAATCCACAGTCTGGCCAACAGACGGGGTATCCGTGTAGGTGTAGCCGTAATCGCTGTAGTACTGCGTGTTCTGCGGCACCTTGCTCGTAATGGTGTATGTCACTTTCTGGCCAACGGAAGCGGTGATGGCGTCCTTTCCATTCACCTTCTTGGTCACGGCAGTGGTCTGGTTCTTAATGTCCACAGTTGCCTCAGTGAGCGGATTCAGCACGCCATTCTCAACGTTGCCGGAGCCAACGAGGATTGCGATAGACGGAGTGGCATCCTTATTGGTGCCAGCCGAGTAATCCGCGTCCACAAACAGGTACAGACCTGCAGGGAGCGTCACAGTAGCAGACAAGCCATCTTTAGCAAGATTCTTGCCCAGATCAACTACAGTCGGATCGCCAAGCATATTGGTCCTGGTCTTCAGCGTTTCCACGAACTTACGGGAAGCACCGTTCTTCCATGCGCCAGTCGCCGTATCCTTGCTCGATTCCGTCGTATCCAGCACGCCTTCGGCGAGCGCCCAAGCCATCAGATCGCCGCCATCGGTCGGAACCGTCTTATTAGTGCCTGCAACAGCGGCTTCGAGCGCAGCCTTAATGCCGGATTGATCCGTCACCGTGCCGGCAGTCTGCACACCGTACGTTGCATCGTTACCAGTGCCGTACTGCACGTAGTCAGCGATCTTGTAGGCGTTCAGCTCACGATTGGTCAGCTGCTTGGCGTCCTGAGCAGTGAACTTGAACTTCGCGCTACCGGTAACAGTAGTGCCACTACCAGCGGTCGTCGCGGCGCCATCAGCCTGTGCGCTGGCCGCGCCCAGAGCCATGCCGCCCAGCAACGTCGCAGCGGCGGCGATACCGGCGAAAAGTTTCCTCATCTTCATGAGAATCCCCTCTCTTGTGTTGTTTATGTTGTGTTTGTTTCTGCTAACGGGGTCCGAAGCCCAACATGCTCCGGACCCACAAATTTGTGATGAACGGCTGGGCTGTCCTGTGGAAGTTGGTCAGGGCAGCCCAGTCCAAGGAACCGTCTCAGACGAGACGTTTCTTGCGATTCCAGATGCCAGCCGCGCCAACCAGCAGTACTGCGAGTCCGCCGATCGAGCCGCCAACCAGCAGCCATTGACGATCCGTGGTTCCGCCCGTCAACGGCAACGCCGACACCGCCACATACGTATTGGTGAATTTGGCGACATTCGCAGACTGATTACCAACGGTCTTGCCGTTGTCATCCTTGACTTGCTTGATGCTCACTGTTGGCGCGCCCATATTGGCAGGAACAGCCACGGTTACCTCGTATTCCGCCTGGGAATAGTGCAGGCCGGCAATGGCGTCGGTAGGCTTGGTTTCCTTCACCGTGTAGGTGTAGGTGCCGGCGGTCTTGTATACGATTTTGCCGAAGCTCGCCTCGTGATTTGCGGTATCCGTGCCGATCGTGACGGAAGCTGAATCGGGCAGTGGAGCGTCCGGAGTTGAACCCGTGCCAGCAATGGTGAAGTTAAAGGAGTCACCATTCTTCCAGTCACGACCACTGATGCTCTTGGACACCTTGATCGAACCTTCAGCCAACGTCGACTTCTTGTGAGTGTTGGTGACGATAACGTCCCATGTCTTCACATTGTCAGCCGTATTCGCGTTGAAATCGGCTCTCCACAGCTCGTCGGCAGTGATTCTCACCTTTTGACTCGTGTAAGAAGTTTCGTAGCCTTCAACAGCCTTTTCGACCACCTTATAAGTGTGACCGGGAGCTAGGTTTTCGAAAGTTGCAGTCCAATTCGTATCAGCCGTCGCCGCAGCTTCCCGCGAGTCCGTTTCATCGATCTGCAATGTGAACGTCACCGATTCAGGATTGCCTTCTGAGCTCGCTTTGCCATCAGCATCAGCCCACTTCTTCTGCACTGTGATGGCACCGGTCTTGACCTGATCGACCGGCTGCTCTGCATAAGGCGCATCACCGCAGGCATGTGTTTCACCGTCACCCGAGTAGGCCAGGCATGCGCTGTCGTTGGTGTAGAAACCGGGCTTGTCTACAGACGTGGCATTACCGGCGGCATCGGAACCAGCACTACCAGTCACACTGACGTAGCCATCTTTTCCAGCGTTCTTGTTCGCCGCATAATCGTCATACGCCTTCTGCGTAGGCTTGATGTCGAACCGCAGCGTGTAGGTCACACCGTCAGGAAGTGGATCGGCGCTATTCGGCGATGCGGTAATCGTCTTGCCATTCACCGTGATATTCCATTGCGCAGTTACATCAGTGTCATCGTTGGTAACCACTTTTGCTTTTTTTGCAGGATCGGCATCAGCAAATTCAGCATATTCCGACAGCGTATCCTGAATGGTCACGCCGGTATATCCGTTGGTGCTCGTAATGGTTTGCTGAATGTCTTCGAAAACCTTCGACAGTTCAGAAGCCGTACTGGCGGTCTTGTAGTAGCCCTTGTCCGAGCCGCCACTAAGCGTTACACCAGACGAATTATCCCAAGCAACACTTCCATAATTCGGATAATTGCTGGACACCGCATTCATAAACACATTGGCTTTGTACGTCTCGTCATTTGTCCACCGATCGTACGAAGTTACGCTCGTGTTAGCACCAGAGAAGATGCCTACGCTGTACACACCAACATTCGCATCTTTCAGTTGCTTAGCGATCGTCAATGCCTGGTTCGCAACAGTACTGCTGAATGTTCTATACGTAGTCGGCACACCATCGGTAAAGAACACTACATACTTGATTGCATTAGTTCGCGTGTCCCTATCCAAGGTGGACTTAGCACTGCTGAAACCATCCGCAGTATTAGTGGCACCCTTGGGTTTTAAGCTGTTGACCTCAGCTTTCAGTGTCGTTACGTCAGACGTAAGTTCGCTTAGCGTAGATGCAGAATCAGCAAAGCTCACCAACGAAACCTGTACTTTGTTATCAGCGTTTGCGATTGTCTCATTCTGCGTATCAACGCCATCTAAGAAAGCGGTCACTGCCGTCTTCAGCGCTGCAGAGCGAACAGCATCATCGCCTCCGCACGGTTCGAAGTAGTTGGGCTGATGACCACTCATGCAGTAGTTCATCGAGCCGCTGTTATCGAGCACTAGTGCGATGTCGACTGGCTGGGAGACGGTTTGCGAAGTGCTGGATCGCTTACCCGTCACGTTGAGGTTCAACGTGTACGTATCGTTGGCACCCTTCTTCTTGGCGATGGTCTTATGATGTTCCGGAGTTCCCAAAGGATCCGGATGAGCAGTCACCGTGAAGTGGCCCTGCACCGTATGATCGGCCGCAACAGTCATGTCAACGTAACGACGTTCACTTCCATCTGTCTGAATTGCAGGGCTGGAAACAACCGTGCCATTGTCAGTACCTTCGAATGTCACGTCATACTTAGACCAGTCACCTGGATTACCTTCCAAGTAGAAGCGAACTGTCTTCCTTTCGCCTGCGCTAGCGAGGATCGGCAAAGTACCGCTCTCTGCCGTGTTCGACGAAATCGGATCCGATTCAAGACTTCCGGCTTCATTATTCGAAACACCAGCCTTAAACGTTGTATTCGTGTCGCCACTCGCCAAACCATTTACAGTGACCTTCGCAACAGCCTGCGAGAAAATAACGCCGAACGCTGCGCCCTGCCTAGAGCCAGGACCACTGTTCTTCATCTCAATAGAAACCTGAGTTGGAGTGGAAGTTGTATACAGACGAATGCCTTGAGGCACGCTGTCTCCATCCTTACCCGTGCAAGTTATGGTTTGATTGTTATTCGAAAATTGCGGATTACAGAAACGGTAATTACTATCGCCTGTTGGATAAGATCCCAGTTGCGTAATCTCGGAACTGGAGGTGTACACCATTTTCTCGTCTGTGTTGGTGCTTTCCGCATCCGCCATAACGAACGAATACTGCAGATTAGCTACACTCTGACCGTTTTTAGTAATGGTGATATCTGAAAGCCGTATCTTCGAATCGTTCTGATTTCCATCGTTTTGATACAGCGCGGGCTTGCTTCCGGTTGGGAAATCAGAATATCCCTCAACACCGAAGATTGCGTGATGTCCAGCTTCACCTGGGTGTGCTGCACGATTATCCCACGTTGGCACTCCACTGGCGACGACCGTACGATTGCCGGAATAATGCGCGGTGAATGACATGGTCAGGCCACCGCCGAGATTCACGGCCATTTTTTGGCCGTCGCGTTTTTTGGCGGTTTCTGAGTTGAACTTGGACATATCAAGCCAGCACACGCGCTGCAAAGCATTCGTTCCAGCGTAAATACAGTTGGAATCAGTGACATCCGCCACTACGGAAGGGCTATTTTGCTCGGCGTTGACAGTTTGCGGATAGGGCTGCGAAGTAGTATCAGTCTGCGAGTTCGTATCCGAAGATGTAGCATCTCCGGCATTCGCCGCATTCGCCGTGTTTACGCCGGTATCCGTACCAGTGTTGGTATCGGATTCAGTGCCCGTAGGGTCGACGGAAGTATCGCCCGCATTGTCAGTGCCCGCGTTATCCGTGGCGTTACCGTCACCGGTCGTTTCGTTAGCAGTGGTCACGCTCTGGTCCGTGGTGGTTTCCACTGTGGTCGGCGTATCTTCCGCAAGCGCGGCGGAGGTGGTGGCATAACCCATGCCGCCCAGCATGGCGACCGATGCGAGCACAGCCACTATACGTTTTGCAAGTCCTCCCCTGGGCTTCGCCTCATATTCATGTGCATGCCTCATGAGCATCCCCTTAAATCCTGTGCAATCACGCGTCTTACGACGCGCAACCTCTCTTCATGCCAAGATTCGCAACATCTTCTACGTGCCCGGAAAATCCTGACAGTGCTTCAACTCTGGAAGCTAGAGGAAAAGGGACTGCCATGCGTACACCCTAAGTGCGGGAAAGTCGGGTATCGCACAATCGATGGCAATTACTGAATCGCAACACAAGTCACCCACGAAGAGCACCCGACGTTATCGCGAAGAAACGATGGGATAATCACTGCAATGACGCTTCTTCACACTTTCGTAACCATTAGTCAATAATGGCAATCACGCATGTTCTGTTCGCCAACCACATTTTTTATATTCAAATTGCATGTCAGACACGCCGTCATGCAGTAGCCGCGTCAGCCGCGCTTCGGCCACCAAGCAGCATGCCTGCGAATATGCCACGGCTTGCGTCGCAACCAAACCAACAGCATACCCAACACGAGAGTCGCAATACCTGTGATCACACCGATCGTACGAGCGTCCTTCACCGCGTCGTTTTCGGCGGGAATCTCATCTGGAATGGCGGAACGTGTGGCCGAAACCAGCAGACGGTGCGTGTTGACGCCATACGGCGTGCAGGTCATCAGGGTCACGCGATCCTCACCAGACACGATTTTCAGCTGCGACGTGTCGTTCGGCTCGATCACCGTGATACGGTCCACCTGATAGCCGAGCGTTCGACCCATCACTTCGATGTAGAAGTAGTCGCCGACACGCATTTCATCGAGCCGCGTGAACATGGCCGCCTCGACCAGTCCGCGATGCCCGGTGAGCACCGCATGCGTGCTCTTGCCGCCGACTGGCAAGCTGCTGCCGTACAGGTGGCCCGCGCCCGAAGCGAGCGCCGATTCGGAGGTGCCATGGTAGATCGGCAGTTTCACGGAAATTTTCGGAATGCGGATCGTACCCATCACGCCACCGCCGGAATCCAACAGACTCTGGTACTCCGCGTCCGCCGAACTGGCGCTTGCGGAACCGGTGTCCGCACCACTCTGGTTGTCCGATTCACCAGAATCGGACAACTGGGACCCGTTTTCGTCACTCTGGTTGTCCGATTCCGCAGAATCAGACATCTGTGGTCCACTTTCACCTACCTGATTGTCCGATTCCGCAGAATCGGACACGCTGGCACGCGATCCGCCGCGCACATCAGCGAACGGATCCTTCGCCTCACCCAAAATCGGCTGCCCGGATTCCGCAAGCCACTTGTTATAGTCCTGGGCCGCGGCGAACGCGTCATCTGCCTGCGGATACGGCCAGCCCGCAACCGTCTGCGCGGATCTTACCGACGTTTCCGACAGATCACGCGCCGACCAATACTGCAACATTGCCGGAAAACCGCCAATACAGATCGCAGCGACAATCAACAGCGCCGCAATCGCACGCATCGCCAGCGTTTTGCCGCGAGCGTGACATCGTTGACGCATTTCGTCGGCAACGTCAATCGCCTCTTCGAACGACGGAAAGCGACTTTCCAACGAAAGTCGACCGCCCATCGGAGCCTCTTCGGACGACGACCAACGACCGTCATGCCATTCCGCCGTTTCCTCCATCTCACGCAACCGTGCTGTCACTTGACAAGCTTTCGCAGCACACGTTCCAGTTCGTCGATGCGCAACGCCTGTTTCGCGATCAATTCGTCGCATTGGTTGATGATGAGTTGCGCTTGGGCGAGCTTCGAAAGCGCATCCTGCGATTCCGTTGCCGACGATTGCGCATCATCGCGCATAAGATCATGATGCCGAATGACGCGCAGGTCGTCGCGGTCCACCCGCTTGCTGTTGCGGCGGTCTCGTTCCTCCTGCTTTTTCCAGCGTGCGATGCACCGTTCGATGCGCTTGTATCCGATGAGTTTCGGGTCGAGTCCGGCCTCGCGGAAGATGGCTGCTGGCGATTCGCCAGCGTCGTACCTGCACATGACTTCGATGCGAAAACTGTCGGCATACCGGATATGCGACGCGCTCACGCTTTCCACCGCGGGAAGGCTGGACAAGTATGCGCGCTCCTTGGCCGTGAATTTGCCGTCAATCATCGTTCCGCCGCCTTCCGAAACGTTTTCATGCGAAGCAACCGGAATGCCGTCAACTTGTGTCGCATGCGCATTGCACCCCCTCAATAACTGCCTACTTCAGATTGTATTGGGGGAATACCGTCATCACCCTCGTTCAATACCCCCGATAGAAAGAAAGAAGAAACCCAATAACAACCTTTTCACGATTTGTGCAAATGATTGCAGTCAAGCAATTCGTAAGCAGAATACAAGGCAAAAACAGCCCCCCCCCCCATAAATTTTTTTTCTTTTTCTTTACTTATTTCCGCATGTCTTTGTAAGAAAAGCCCTATATGGCGGTCACGAACGAGGGGATGTGAGGAAAACAGGGGCGCAGTTGCGTACCATAATCTCGTTTCGCCATACCACGGTTGTCCGATTCTGGAGAAACGGACAACCGTAACGCACTTTTACCCGTCTAGTTGTCCGATTCTGGAGAACCGGACAACTAGACATGCGCCTATTCGACGGATTTGAGCGAACTAATCGGGTCGATACGATCCAACACCGGATTCACGAACAACTGCACGAGCAGCGCGAAAGCCATGGTCGCGACGGCCGCGATCACATAGCTCAACGGCTTACATTCCACTTCGAAATACAGTGCGGGCATATTCAACGCAGCCGTCAGCAATCCGCCGACGAAACGGCCGAGCGGCAAGCCCAACACCACGCCCATCATGGTGAGCACCATCATTTCGCGATTCACATAGTGGTGAACCTCTTTGTCGAAGAATCCGAGCACCTTGAGCGTGGCCATCTCGCGTTCACGCTCCGACACATTGGTGTTGGCGAGCGTGAACAACACCACGAGCGCGAGCCCGCCCGCGAGCGCCACGATCAGCGCGACCACCGCGCCCATCAGGTCGAATTTGAAGCTTTCCGCCATGTGCGCGCAGCTCACGGCTTTCATGACCGCGTCATCGTCTTCCAGCTTTTCCGCGTAGACGGCCTGGGATTCGCCCGATCCTTTGAGATTCGCGTACATGGCGTTCCACACTAGTTGTTGGCCGTTTGACGATGCGCCATTCGAGGTACCGGATTCGCCGTTTTGATTGTCCGATTCACCAGAATCGGACGAGGAAGATGCGGAAGGCGTGCCGGATGTAGCAGTGTCGAACAGCTGGTGATAGTAGGTTTCGCTGACGTACACGTCCGACCCGATCACGCTGCGGATTACCGCGCTGACATGCGCTTCGGCCTGCGTATCGTCACCGTTGGTCAGCGTTACCGTACCGCCCGCTTTGACGCCCATCGCGCTTGCCGCGGACTGCGATACGATCACGCCGTCATCGCCCAGACTTACCGTATCGGCCGCACCATCCACCCAACTGGAGCGCACCGGCCGCAACGTGACCATCTTGCCGAACTCGCTGCGTTCACTGTCGGGCACGGCAACCAGCTGAATGCTTTCGCTCCCCGAATCGCCGGTCAAATCACCCGATTCAACGCGCACGTCCATGCTCGACGTGACGCGACCATCCGAAGCGACTTTCTGCCGCATCGCATCAGCGTCATCATCGTTCGCGACCACCATCAAATCGTACTGATACACGTCCTGATACTGTTTCGCGCCCAATGCGGCAACGGTGTCGTTGATCGCAAGTCCGCACACAATCAGCGCGGTGCAGCCGGCCACGCCGCCGACCGTCATAATCAAGCGCGATTTGAAGCGGAAAATGTTACGTGCCGTGACTTTGCCAAGGAAGCTCATGCGATTCCACAACGGCTTGATACGCTCCAGCAGAATGCGCGATCCTGCACGCGGCGCTTTCGGACGCATGAGATTGGCCGGCTTCTGTCGCATTTCCTGCGCGCACGCATACACGGTTGCGGCAAGCACGCCGATTACGAATAGCGCGACTCCGGCCGTTCCATACAGCCAGTCGTATTCCAAGCGTACGTCCGGCATCACATACAAGCCTCGCAATACGACGAGCAGGAACACCGGAATGCCAAGGAAGCCTGCGATCAGGCCGAGTCCACCGCCGATCAGGCAGGCGAGCAGCGCGAACAACAGGTATCGTGAGGCGACCGCAAGACGCCCGTAGCCGAGCCCTGTGTATGTGCCGATCAGCCCGCGATCCTCTTCGACCATGCGCGCCATGGCGGTCAGACTCATCATCACCGCCACGAGCAAGAACACGATCGGGAATGCGTTGCCCAGCGATCGGATGGATTCCAGATCGGATTTCAGCGAGCTGAATCCGCCGATTTGCGACCGGTCCTGCACATACCAACGCACTTGCGGAATGCTGTCTTCCAGCTCTTTTTGCTTGGATTGCAGTGTCTGTTCGGTGTCTTTTTTCTGCTGGTCCAATTTCGATTGCGCCTGGTCGAGTTGCGCTTTGGCTTCCGCTAATTGCAGGCTTGAGGCAATTACCGTTTCACGTAGTGTTTCACGGGTTGTTTCGTCGAGGGATCCTGCAGCCGCGCCCGCCTGCATATTGACGATTTGGTCGATTTGCTGGTTGAGTTGACTGCGATTGCTGTCGATCTGCTGTTGCGCTGCGGCGAACTGTTTGTCGGCTTGCGCTTTCGCCTCGTCGATTTGTTTGGTTCCAGCGTCGAGTAGTTCCTGATGACGCGCTTTCTGGCGATTGGTTCGCACCGTGCCGTCGATACGGTCAGCCACTTCGCTGACGGTGTCGTCATAGGCGTCACCGAACGAGTCCTTGTCGGCGGCGTCTTTCACGAGAATGGTGACGGCCGTATACATGCTGCCGGTCACACCGTCGGACGGCGCAAAGAACGTGTAGTCGCTGGTAGCGGAGGAGCGGAACGCGTTCGTACCCGAATAGCCGTCTGGATTGGTGAGATCCTGCGGGTCAAGCACCACGCCCACAATGGTCAGTTCGGTAGGGAAGCTCGGTGTCTGGTTGTCCGATTCACCAGAATCGGACAACTGGGACCCGTTTTCGCCCGTTTGGTTGTCCGATTCTGCAGAATCGGACACGGAAGACGCCGCAGAAGAAGCAGAAGACGCCGAATCCTGCGGCGTCACCGTAATATGGTCGCCCTTTTTATATCCGGAATCCTTGATGAATTTGCGCGTCACCGCAATCTCGCCGGACTTTTCAGGCATACGGCCACTTTGCAGATACGGCTGGTCAATGCCATTCGTGCCGATCTCCTGCATGGTCACGGTTTTTTTGCCGTTCAGATCGACCGTCACGGTTTGCGAACGTTCGCCCTGCACTTTCGCAACACCGGAAACCTTACGGAGCGCGGCAATATCGTCGTCAGTCAATCCGGCCGTCGACAACACCTGAATATCGTGCAATCCTTGGGTGTCGAAAAAACGATCCGTCGAGAGAAAAGCGTCTCGGCATCCCGCGTAAATGCCGGTAAGCACGGCAACGCCCAGCAATGTGATCATGGCGATGGAGACGAATCGCTTCCACGCATGCAACCACATACGCACCATGTCTTTGACGAATGCCATGACGACCTCCAGCCCCGTAGCGTTCAAGCAGCATCAACCATTGCTCTCAAAACCCTCATTTTATTGGACTATCGAACTATTGAACACTACGAAACCGAATCCACGCGCTACAGCTACAATCGGGGAAGACGTGCCATGCCAAAAACCATAGGCGCGTCACCTACCACTACTGCCGAACGCAACATCGCCAAGATCGTCAAGTCTGCCGAATATTGCCGAGGCACCCAAGAAGAGGAAGCATTCATGAGCGACGCAACCGTTGCGAAGAAACCGCGCGAAACCGACGATGTGCCGGTTCCGCCGACGCTGCGCAAGTCTTTGAAGAATCGTCATATTCAATTGATCGCATTGGGTGGTGCGATCGGCACCGGCCTGTTCTATGGTTCCAGCGAGTCGATTCAGCTGGCTGGCCCGGCCATTCTGCTCGCCTATCTGATCGGCGGTCTGGCGATTTTCCTGATCGTGCGCGCCCTGTCCGAAATGGCGGTCGAGGATCCGAAGGCGGGCGCGTTCAGCTATTACGCCACGCAGTACTGGTCGAAGAGAGCCGGCTTTATTTCCGGCTGGAATTACTGGTTCAACTACGTGCTCGTGGCCATGGTGGAGTTGGCCGTGGTTGGCTCGTTCGTGAATTACTGGTTCCCGAACATTCCGAAGTGGGTGTCGGCGGCGGTGTTCCTGGTGGCCATCGCGGCGCTGAATCTTATGGGCGTGAACAAGTTCGGCGAATTTGAATTCTGGTTCGCCATCATCAAGATCGTGGCCGTGCTTGCCATGATTTTCGGCGGTTTGTATGTGATCATCGCGAACGTGCCGACAGCTTCGGGTATTCGCGCGTCGTTCGCCAACTGGTTCACCGTTGACGGCGGATTCCTGCCCCACGGACTGATGTCTCGCAATGCGGACGGCACGTGGACCGGCCTGCTGATGGCGCTGGTCGTGGTGATGTTCAGCTTCGGTGGCACTGAGCTCATCGGCATCACCGCGGGCGAAACCGAAAACCCGCGCACCACCATCCCGAAGGCCACGAACGGCATTATCTGGCGTATTCTCGTGTTCTACATCTGCGCGCTCGGCGTGATCATGGCCGTGGTCCCGTGGAGTACGATCGACGGCAATTCTAGCCCGTTCGTGCAGATTTTCGACTCGGTGGGCGTGCACGCGGCCGCCGGCATTCTGAATTTCGTGTGTCTGACCGCCGTGATGAGCGTGTACAACTCCGGCCTGTACGCGAACTCGCGCATGCTGTATTCGTTGGCGAAGCAGGGCAATGCGCCCGCGTATCTGGGCCGTCTGAACAAGCGCGGCGTTCCGGTCGGGGGTGTGATCACGTCGGCTATCATTATTGCGATCGCCGTGGTCGTGGTGTTCGTGTGGCCTGATTTCGCATTCAATTATTTGATGTCGATCGCCACGATCGCCGCTGCGATCAATTGGATCATGATCATGATTACGGAAATTAAGTTCCGTCGCGTTGTCGCCGCCGGCGACGGTCCGAATGATTTGAAGGGATTGAAGGGCCAGGAAGCACTTGACAAGCTCGCTTTCAAGCTGCCGTTCGCCAAGGTGACGCCGTATGTGGTGATCGCGTTCATGCTGCTGGTCGTAGTGCTGATGTGCTTCTCCGCAAGCTATCGCATCGCCGTGGTCGCCGGCGTGATTTGGCTGGTCGTGCTGTTCGCCGCCTATCAGATCACACAGAAACGCGCCTGAAGTCGTAAGGCAACAATGCGCCCGTGTCTCAAGCGAGGGGCACGGGCGCTTTTTGATTTCAGATTACGATTTCAGATTTCAGTTTTTGATTTCCAATCTACGATTCCCGCTTTTCATTGCGTATTCCGCGACCGGCACGTTTCAAATTCCAAATTTCGCTTCCGTATCGTAGTTGACTTGCCAAACTTAATCGCTTAAGCTTTTCTTAAGCTTGGCGCTATACGATGTTAGGCAGGTATCGGCAAGCGGGATTACTGCAGCAAGGAGCCGGCAATGAGCGCGGAATCATACAAGGGCGGCGAAATCAACAGCCAGCAGGCCGAAGCCATCAGCACGCTCGCCTCAGCCAACGAATACAAAGGCAAATCGCGCATCATCACACTGCTCGAACTGCCCTGGGGCCGCAAGTGGAAGTATTTCCGTGACCAACTGCTCGCACGCTCCGCGGCCGCCGTCGCCATCGTGTGCGTCGTCATCTATATCGCAATACAGGTCCTCACGCCGACCGCAACACCGAAACTCTACGTTGCCGTGTTCAACGACGCTGTCAGCCAGCAGGAGGCCGCAACCCTGCAATCGCAGGTCGCCAGCAAGCTCGACCTGCCGGAGGGTCGCAAGGGCGGCGTGCTCATCGACACCTACTTCTCCAGCGACGAAAACGGCATCAGCAAGCTGCAAACCATGATCGCCAACCATGAGATCGACGTGATCGTGGCCACCCCGAAAACCTACAAGGAACTGTCCGGATACGGCTACTTGACAAATCTCGATTCGTCGCTGACCGAATCGCAACGCGCGACGCTTTCCAGCGATTTCGTAACATTGAAGGGATTCAAGGATTCCGACGACCCCGATTACAACGGCAGCGGCAAGGGCAAGGCGGAACCGTTCGGCGTTTCCATGACGGATTTCAAACGTTGGGGCACGCTGAAATCCACAAAATCCGATGCGATCATCGGCATTGTGCAGGAATCGCAGAATCGCGGCATCGCACAGCAGTTCATTGATTATCTGAACGAATGATAATGAGGATTGCCGGATCTATTTCGTCATTTTCCAACAAATTATCACAAAATAATTCGCATATTATGCGACGTACATTGCAGATTCGTACCTTCAATTGAAAAACGGTACCGTCGATTGAAAACGGTACCGTTTTTCGGTTTCGGCGAAGCTTCAGCAACACCTCGGCAAAGCCGATTTCAGCGCGGCAATCGCATTACAGCGCCTCGACCTCCAGCACAATGGCTTCGAGCGGCCACAGCGGCGGCACCTGCAGGCCGATTTCGTTCAGCAGGCGGCCGGAGACCTTGAAGCTGTCCATCTGCGCCGCGGAAATCCACTGCGGGGTGTTCCAGCCCCAACGCACCTCGCCGACCTCGTCGCGCAAACGCACACGGTACATGCAATCGGGGTCCAATCCCGGCATGCGCAGGCGCTCAGTAAGCACGTCACGCAGGTTGGTGACGGTCGCCACCACCCACACGGCCCGCTTGCCGTCGTCGGACACCACACCGCGGCCGCGCAGCGCCGGATCCTTGAAGTCCGCGTGCATCACCGTGCCGTGGTGCAGCACTCCACGCAACTCCTTGTACAGCGACACGAATGCGCGCTGCTGCTCAACCTCGTCATCGGAGCATTCAAGAATGTTCCATTCGAAGCCGGAGCAGCCTTCCAGCGAAATGGCCGCACGGTAGCTCAATTCGGTGGCACGCCAGGTGGAGTGTGCCGGCGACGGGCCGACATGCGCGCCGATCATTTCCGGCGGCACCACGAGTTCGGTGTAACGCTGAATGTCCGCGCGATCGCGTGGATCGTTGGAATCGGATCCCCAAATGCGATCGGCATGCTGCAGAATGCCGGCATCGGTGCGAGCGCCGCCAGACGAGCAGCTTTCGATTTCCAGCTTCGGGAATTGCGATTTCAGATCGTCGAACAACCGGTAGCAGGCTTCCGTCTGCTCATGCAGGCCGTATCGGCCGTTATGCACCGGCTCGGTGACGTCACGATTGTGATCCCACTTGATGTAGTCGATGCCGAGTTGCTCGACCAGCGCCGCCATCTGCCCGCGCACATGCTCGTAGGCGGCCGGATTGGCCAGATCAAGCACATACTGGGTGCGGTAGGAGACGTCTTCACGGTACGGCACCGCTTCAGGCGCGGCGAGAATCCAATCCGAATGCTCGCGGGCGCAGTCGGAATCGAGGTTCACCATTTCCGGCTCGAACCACAGGCCGAACTGCATGCCAAGGTCGTGCACATGCTTAGCGAGATTGTCGAGGCCGTTCGGCCAGACTTCCGGATCGACCACCCAATCGCCGAGGCCCCTGGTGTCGTCACGACGTTCGTGAAACCAGCCATCGTCAAGCACGAAACGTTCGACGCCGATGCTTGCGGCACGGTCGGCCAGCTTGATGAGCGTGACTTCGTCATGGTTGAAATACACCGCTTCCCACGTGTTGATGGTGAACGGACGAGGGCTTGACACATGCTTCGGCAGCGAGCGCAGCCACGTATGGAAGCGTGCGGCCATGCCGTCAAGACCAGTTGCGGAGTATGAGAAGCAGACCTGCGGAGCCTCATACGATTCGCCGGCCGCAAGCTGAATTTCACCGGGGCCGAGCAGTTCGCCGGCGCCGATCAGCGTTTCATGGGGCGGCAGATTGTCGATGCGGTACGTCTGGTTGCCGCTCCACGCCAGATGGCAGGCCCACACTTCGCCGCTCGCCCACTTCGGTTCGCCGTCGGATGCGATGAACATCCACGGGCTTTCATGGCTGGTTTTGCCGTGGCGACATTCGCGCGTCACGGACCCGGACGGCATGGCGGCGGTGCGCGGCTGCTTTTCGAGCGGCCAACGACCGGTGAATTGCGTGAGCGTGTCTGCACGACGGGGCATCGGCATAGTAGATTCCAGCCAATTGACGGTCAATGGCTCGTTTTCGCTGTTTTCGCCGCCATTCGCACCGTCGATATTACTGACGGTCTGTTCGACCATCGCAAGTCCGCCCTTTTTCAGCGAAAGCTTGAGATTGAGACGTACTTTGTTCACGCTATCTTCCGCAGCGACGGTGATTGCCGTCGCCTCGGTTTCGCGATCTTCCGCAGCAAGGAATGTGGTCACGGAAGTCCAGCGCACGAACACCGGGCGTCCGCCACGGTAGGCTTCAAGCCCCGGACGGCCGGCGAACGCTTCGGCGCCTTGTGGCAGCAGCGATGGACGCAGGGCCGCGTCGGGCTTTTCGTTCGGAGGGGTGATTCTCAGCGTCATGGCGTCAAGCTGGGTCAGTGCGGCTTCGTCGGGCGAAAGGCCGAAGTCAGCACCCCAGTATTCGACTTGCGGCATTTCGTCGGTAGGGGTCTTCAGCACGATGCACACGCCATCTCGGCGCAGCACGGCATGGGGTCCCTGATCAAACATCGTTGTCTCCTTCGGGTATGGAAAATGCAAGCAGAGCCCACTCGCCCAGCTTTTCAAACTTTGACTTTTATCCGGATTCAGTATATATTAAGCGCTTAAGTATTGCAAAACGGCGTGACGCCAACGCAGCCGCTCCGCCGAATTACGAACATGCATTAAAGTGAGGAACCATGGCGAACATCTTCAGTCAAGACAATCCCTTCAACGATCTGATGAGCACCATCGGCGACATGGCCATGATCAGCGTCGCATGGACGGTCTGCTCCATCCCCGTCGTAACGATCGGAGCGTCCACATCCGCCGCCTGTGAAGTCGCACGCGAACTGCAGACAGGCTCGTCCAAGGGCATTTTCCGCAGTTTCTGGGCCGCGTTCAAGCGCCGCTTCCCCACCAATCTCGCACTGACCGCCATTCTTGCGCTGTTCTGGGGACTCGCGCTGTTCGACCTGTGGTATCTGTCGAAGCAATCCGGCAACACCGTCGCGATCCTGTATGGCGCAACCCTTGCGGTGATCGCCGTGATCGGCTCGCTGTTCGCCTTCATCCTGCCCTTGTCGGGGCGCAGCAAACTCAGCGTGGGCGAGCAAATCAAGCAATCCGTCAGACTCGCGTTGATGCGTCCGCATATCGCATTTGCGGTGCTTTTGCTGAATATCTGGCCGATTGTCGCGGTATTGATCGCACCACAGCAGACGCTGATGCTTATCCCCCTGTTGTGGATTTTCGTCGCGGCCGGAGCGAGCTTCTATCTGCAGATGATGCTCGTGCGCAAAACGTTCGCCCTCAAATAAAAAAATGCGATTGCCGCACATGAGCAATCGCATTTTTAATGCGCAATCGCAATGTAATTCACCATCACACCTTCTTGCGCACCTTATTGCGCGGTTTATCCCACGGTTTATTGCGCTGCCGGAGCGGGACCGGTCGAAGCGCGGGCACGTAATTCGTACGGCCCTTCCATCAGATGCCCCACGCGCTCACCGTCGATCAGCTTGAGCAGCAATCCGGCGGCTTGCTTACCGGTATCGACCACATCACGGCCCATGGCGGTCAGATTCGGATAGGCCGCGGTGCACATGAAGGAATCATCCCACGACATGATGGAGATTTCCTCCGGCACTTTGATGCCTTGCGAAGCTGCCACGCCAAGGCCTGCCAACGCCATCACATCATTGTCGTAGATGATCGCCGTCGGATGCTCTGGGAACGACAGCAAACGCTTCGTGGCCTCGCTACCGGTTTCCGGCGTGTAGTCGGTGTGCAGGCAGCGGTAACGCATGCCCAGCTCGGAAGCGACATCTGCAAAGGCGGAATCACGAATATACGAGTGCGCAAGCGATTCGGGACCGCCAACGCGGGCGATCTGACGATGCCCGAGATCATACAGGTATCGCACCGCTTGGCGCACGGCATCGGCATCGGCGCTTGACAGGCTCGGCAGATTGCCGGCCACGGAAGCGTCGGCGATGGCAAGCACCGGCATTTCCTCATGCTCCTCAAGCAGGGCGACGCAAGGATCGCCAAGTTCCACATTGACGAGCAGCATGGCATCGACGTTGCCGGTGGCGATCCAATCGTCGATGATCGCAAGCTTCGCATTCTCGTCAACGGCCATGCGTACCAGCAAGGAATAATCGTATTTTTCCAACTCGGCGCCAAGACCGGAAATAAGCTCCATCATGTAGGGTTCGACGGAAAGCAGCTTCGGGTCGTAACCCAACACCAGACCCACGCGCTGCGTCTTCGACTTGGCCAGCGCCTGTGCCGCGCCATTTGGCTTCCATCCCAGTTCGCGTGCGACCTTCAACACCTTGTCTCGGGTCACATCGGAGACACCAGACTTGCCGTTGAGCGCATATGAAACGGCGCTACTGGAGACCCCTGAAGCTCGGGCAACGTCAAAAATCGTCACCTTGCTTTTTTGAATAGGCATGTCCGCGTCCTTCAATTTCTTTACCCTAAATCGCAACTTAAACGATTCATCTACATCATACAGTAAAAGCGCCGACCAACCTCTTGAAAAGTCAGTGCTCACAACACTTTCGTCTCTTAAGGTCGGTGGCGCTTCAACTTATGTTTTTACTCAACCGAACACGTCAACTGAAATTTCAGTAGTCCTCTCTCTGCTCTTCTACCGCTTCAGCAGACGGCGTATTCGAAAATCCTCACCATTCGCGCTTCAGATCGTTGGCGGAACGCAGCACGTTGGCAGCTGCGAACGCGCTCGGATCAGCAAGCGCTGCAGCATCGGCGGTGGCGATGTGCAGCACGACGCTCTCGCCCGGAAGCAGCGAGACCATGCCCTCGGCCACCAAAGCCTTCGCGTCGACTTTGTCTGCCATGCAGAACAGGTCACGCACGTAGCTCTTAGCCGTAACGGTAAGTTCCACGCCATCTTCCACGGCTACGGCCGCAATGCTGAACGCTTCGGCCGGAGCGGTGAGCTTCTGGTCAATGATTTCGGTCGGATTGAAGATCACTCGGGCGAAGGCGTTGTCGGACGGGGTCGCCACAACCAGCTCGTTGCCGGCATCCCCGTAGGAGACGATGTCCTCGGCGAGCGGCAGACCGATATGGCAAACGGCGCCAAGCTCAACATCGTCGAAGCTCTGGGTGGCGAGCACTTCGCCGGCCAGCGTGACGCGCTCGACCTTCCACGAGCCCTTCCACGCCTCACGGGTGTCGTTGAGCACGATGAGTTCAAAGTGGTCAGTGGCGGTCTTCACGCCTTCCCAGCTGTGGGTTTCACGGTATTCGTCGGACACGCGCGGCTGGATGGTGGCCAGGCGTGGCGCGAAGAAGTCGCGGGAAGCGTACCATACCGGCTTGCGATGTCCATCGAAGTCGACGGCCGCCCAGGAAACGACAGGCCAATCGTCGTTGAGCTGCCAAATCAGCGCGCCCGCATTGACCGGCTCGAGGGAGCGCATATGCTCCACGCCGAAACGCATGGCCTGCGCCTGCTGCAGCTGGCATGCCCAATGCCAATCCTCTATATCGGCCCAATTGTCGGTCGGAATCAGCCAGCTGTGCTCGCCGTCAGACGGTTTGCCGTTGACCACGCCGCCGAAGCTCACGTCGTCAAGATGGCCGGGAGTGATGTGCGAACGCATGCCGCGGGCCAGCTTGTAGTTGCCGCCCATGGCCTTCTGATGCACCAGCATCTGCTTGCCGAACGGTTCGAGAACCTCGTCGTGCACTGCGTTAGTGAGCGTGCTCCATGCCGGCGGGGCCTGATAGCCGAATTCGTCGGCGAAGCGCGGGGTGTACTGCGCGTATACGGTGTAATCGGCGCGGTTCCAAGCATCCCAGATGTGCATGGTGCCGTCGGTGTCGAAGTTGGCGCCCACGAACTTGGTGAAGCTCATCGGGGAGCTCGGCAGGTAGGCGGAGCGCGCCGGATCAAGTTCGGCGAGCAGCGCCGGGAACAGTTCGGAATAGTAGTAGTCGCCCCACGGCTTCTCACCGTAGCCGTATTCGTTGGCCGGGCGATCGTCGTCGCGCAGGGCCTGCTTGTAGCCGCCCCATTCGGAGTAGGCCACATAGTTTTCGTTGGATCCGTTCCACACAATCAGGCTGGCATGTTCGCTCAAGCGCGTGATGTGCTCGCGGGCTTCGGCTTCAACTTCGGCCTTGGTTTCGGCGTCTTCCGGATAGGCTGCGCAGGCCAGCATGAAGTCCTGCCACACCATGATGCCGTACTTGTCGCATAGATCGTAGAATTCGTCGGCTTCGTAGATGCCACCGCCCCATGCACGCACCATGTTGGAGTTGGATTCCACCAAGTCGCGGATGCCGCGCTCGTAATCGCGGTTGGACACACGTGCGATGAACGCGTCGTCCGGAATCCAGTTGTAGCCGTGCGCATGAACAGGCACATTGTTGACGTAAATCTGGAATGGGCGGCCGACTTCATCGGCGCGGGTGTCGACATGCACGGTGCGGAAACCGACATGGCCGTTCCAGACGGCGGCTTCCGCGGTAGCGGCCTCACCGGCGGTGACAGCAACGTCGTATAGCGGCTGATCGCCGTAGCCAATCGGCCACCACAACTTCGCTTCTGGCACTGCAATCGTAATCACCGCGCTATCGCGGCCTTCCCCAACAATGCCGTCGGCAGCCAAAGCAACACCGAAACCGGAAATCTCCGCATGCACCGGCACCGCCTGACGCACGGGATGGGAATCATACGGGGACATGATGCGGCCCTTGCCCACACGTTCGATCTCGACGTGCACATTCAGCAGGCCGGTACCATCAGCGGCAACATCAACCAACGGACGCACGGAAACCAAACGCACGTCGGACCAGGAATCGATGCCGATCTCACGCCAAATGCCAGCGTTGGCCACGTCGATGCCCCAATCCCAGCCGAAGGAGTAGCTCGGCTTACGGATCTGGTTGAACGCGTGATGCTCGGTGTGCGGGTAGTAGCCGCGGGCCTGCTCCATGCGGTCGGATTCACGCACCGGAGAGGTGAAGGTGACGGTCAGTTCGTTGGCGCCCTCTCGCAGCAGTTCGCGCACGTCCCAACGGTAGGAGCGGTGGAAGTTCTTGGTGGAGGCCACCGGGCGTCCGTTCAGCACAATGTCGGCGATGGTATCGAGGCCGTAGGCCACCAAATCGTGGCGGTCGGCACCGTTGTCGCGCCAGTCGAAACGGCAAGTGAAACGCCAGTCGATGTCGCCGATCCACTGCTGATCGTTCTCGTTGGCACCATCGAACGGATCGGCGATCAAGCCCGCGTTCAGCAGGTCCAGGGTCGCCTCTCCCGGCACGGTCGCCGGAATACCGGCGGTAAGCGTTTCACGCAGCGATTCTGGGGCGGCTTCTGGATTGACGGCCGTCAGCGTCCAGCCTTCGTTCAGCGAAGTGAATGTGCTGGGAATGTGAGACATGGAAAGTTCCTTTGTACGAAGAAGAGGGGCCACGCCGCGATGACTGTCTCGACGCGGCCCTTGATTATGGAAAAGGTTCAGTTCTCTCGGGTTTATTCCTTGACGGAGCCGGCTGCGATACCGCTGTAGATCTGCTTCTGGAAGATCAGGAACAGGATTAGCATTGGTAGCAGCGTTATGATCACGCCCGCGCAGATCAGGTTGTACTTGCTGCCCATTGGACCGGTGAAGGAGTACAGCGCGATGGCGATGGTCTTCAGATTCGCGTCCTGCAGATACAGGTTGGCGGCATAGTACTCGTTGTACACGCCGACGCCTTTCAGGATGGCGCAGGTCACGATTGCCGGCTTCAACAGCGGCAGCAGGATCTTGTAGTAGATGGTGAAGTAGGAAGCGCCGTCCATGATCGCGGCTTCGTCCAAGGAGATCGAGATGTTCTCGAAGAACTGGATGAACACGTAGATGGAGATGACGTCGGTACCGCACATCATTAGGATGTAACCCCACATGGTGTTGACGGCGTGGAAGTTGACCATCATCTTGTACAGTGCGACCTGCATGGCAATGCCAGGGAGCAAAGCCGCAAGGGTGAACATGCCGCGAATGAAACCGTTGCCGGGGAACTGGAAACGGCTCAGCACATAGGCTAGCATTGTGCCGATGATGGTGGTGACGACCAGAACCACGGCTACGACGATGATGGAGTTGCGGAAGGCGACCGCCATATTCGATGTGATGAAGGCCTTCACGTAGTTGTCGAAGTTGAACCAGTTCTTAGGCATGTCCATGACGGACGTGCTTTGGTATTCCTTGTCTGTCTTGGCTGCGGTCACGAAGCAGCTGACCAACGGCAGCAGCATCATGAACGCCACGAATATCAACGAGAAATACTTGAGAAATACAGCCAGGCCGATTTTGAACTTGTACCAGAAACCCGCGGTCTTGGCTACGGAACGTTTCTTCGCGAGTGCGACTGCATCAGTCATCATGCCACCGCCTTTTCTTTGTTGCTCGGTCCGTTTTTGAAGACCGAAGCGTTCTTTTTGGCTATGCGTGCGCGTTGGCGCTCGATCTTCGTGGCCTTTTTTCTGGCCTTTTCCACGCCGTCATCGGCATCCCTAAACACGTACTTGAAGAACAACTGCTGCAACAGCGCGCAAATCAGGATAATGATCAGCAGAACGATCGCCATGGCGGACGCCAAGCCGACCTTTTGGCTGGTGTGGGCGAGACGGTCCATACGTACGAAGTAGGTGGCGGTACCGTTTGCGCCGGAGGTGATGACGTACGGACCTTCGAAGGCGGACAGCGAACCGGTGATGGACAAGATGACGTTCAGCACCAGAATGGTCTTGATGCCTGGCAGAATGATGTGTTTGAACTGCTGCCATCTGTTCGCACCGTCGATTTCGGCCGCCTCGTACAGCGTCGAATCGATCGACATCATGGCGCCAATGAACAGAATCACGTTCTGACCGAGGTACCGCCAGACAGAGGCACCCACCAAAGACCAGTTGTTCACGCTTTGATCCTTCAACCAGTAAGGCAGGTTGTCGAGTTGGAAGCCACACCATTGAAGCACGGTATCGAATACGTAACCGCGGGTGTAGAAGAACTTGAAGATGAAGCCGACCGCGATGCCGTTGATTAGATACGGGAAGAAGTAGATGGCCTTGAATGCGCTACCGCCACGGACCTTGAACGCCAGCATGGTGGACAGGTACAGTGCCAGTGCCACCTGGAGCAGTGCACCGACCATGTAGTAAAGGCTCAGCTTCAGGGAGGAAAGCGTATCAGGACGGGTGAAGACGTCGATGTAGTTTTTGAGGCCGACGAACTCGCGCGGGCCGATATACTTCATCTTGTAGAACGAGTAGCCGATCATGGATCCGAAAGGCCAGTAGGTGAAGATTACGAGCAATGCGACCGGGATTGCGGAAAAAGCGACGATAACGCCCATCTTGCGCCAATCTCGGGGCTGCTTGTTGAATGGAACTTCAACCTTCTCGGTCGGCTCCACTGCTGTTGCAGTCATGATATCCCCCTCTTTGGGTGGCTTCTGCCTTGTGATGTTGTGAATTGCTGAAAAAGTTGTTGAAAGACGGGGACTTCGGCCTGATTATGCCAAGAGCAGGCCGAAGTCCTCAGTGATGGATATCGGGAACCGTCACGCCTTCACGTTTGATCACGTTTGACGAACGATCGGTTCACTTGATGTCGACGCCTTCGGAATCAAGGGCGTCGTTCCACTTCTGGTTCCATTCCTGGACGAGATCGTCGTAGGACTGGTCCTTGTTGGCAGCGTGCTCGACGATGCCCTGGACGCGGGCGTCGCCGCCGCTGTTGATGTTGAGTTCAGAATCGGAGTTGAGGTTGTTGAACAGATCCTCCTCGCCGTCAGGCGACGGGTTGTCCGGGATGAGCTTGACGTTCTTGAAGTCGTTGTAGAGGTCGGGGAGTCTGTCGTCGTCGGCCGCAATCGAGACGCCACCCTCGTTGTAGGCGAAATTGGACTTCTCAGTCATCCACTTGACGAAGATCATGGCCGCTTCCTGGTCGGTAGTGGAGGAGTTCTTGTTGATGCCGTAAGCATAGTCCGAAGCGGAAGTGGCGTACTGCTTGCCCTTGACGGAAATCGGGAACGGCATGTAACCGACGTCCTCGGCGTTGTCGCCGGCAGCCTGAATCTGGGAGACGGCCCAGGAGCCGAGCACCATGGTAGCGATCTCGCCGTTGTTCATCTTGCCCTTGGAAGATTCCCAATCGGTGGTGGAGTAATCGTCCTCAGTCAGACCATCGGCAACAGCGTCGTACAGAATCTTGTAGACGTTGTAGGCGTGGGTGCCGTCGCCCGGATCCTTGAACGGATTCTTGGAATGGGTGAGGACGTTGTTCATGTAATCGGGGTCACCGGTCGCAGTGCCGCCAATATAGGCGTCCCAAGCGCCCATGGTCCAACCAGCCGCGTAGTTGGTGTACAACGGGATGGCCTGGGTCTTATCCTTGATCACTTTCAGGTCAGAGATGAACTCATCCGGAGTGGTCGGCAGGCTGTCGATGCCGGCATCCTTGAAGACCTTCTTGTTATAGACGATGCCGGAGGCATTGCCCACCGAAGCCACACCATAGACCTTCTTCTGGTAAGACTGGTTGACGGCGTACTTGACTTCCTTGTCCATGTCACTCAAGGAACCGTAGGAGATGAAGTAGTTCTGCAGTTCGGCTCTGTCGACCGCCGGAATCATCATGATGTCGCCCCAGTCGCCACCCTGCAGGCGGGTCATCGCGCTGTTGGCGTAATCGCTGTTGGCCTCGACGGTGACCTTGATGTTCGGATACATCTTGTTGAATTCAGCGATGTACTGATCCCAAGTGGTTCCCGGATAGTCTTTCTTAAGCATATCGGTACGATGGCTGAACAGCTTCAGATCGGCCTTGATGTCCTTGCCAGTCTCGCCAAGCTTGATGTCCTTGTACTGCATATCGGTGACCTTGGAGGAGCTGTCGCTGCCACCGCAAGCCGCCATGCTCACCGCACATACGGCTGCGATGCCGGCTGCGACGATTTTCTTGAGATTCATCTTCTGATCCTTCCTTATGAATCACTGTTCATCACTTTGGGAGACTCGGCACCGATTCTCCGTTGGTGACGCCTTTCATCTCAGGCCTCTCTGCCTGCCCTTGATGAGTTAGTGATTATTACTATAGCTGAACCCCTTAAGCTTGTCAAGCGCTTAAGTTGTGCGTCAATACCCCCGAACTGAGTTTTACGATGCTTTCTCAACATTACGCGATTTTGTTTAGTCTGCAAAAAACGTTGATATTAATAGGCTTTCGATTACTTATCTGCAATCTAACAAGTATTCAGTAGGTTAACGTTAATGCGATTAACGTAAATCTATTTACTGGAGTGTCGTTAAGCGCTTAAGTTATATCGCGGTATCCGCAAAACGTTGGAAAATCAACAAAAATTGGCATGTCACGTCTTCAAAATGACGCGACATGCCAATGTCGTTCAGTGCATTTTTCAGAAGCGCATCCGTAACTCCAACCTCACACGAGCAAAGCACTATGCACGAGACGCAATGAAATTGCGATACCACAGGAAGCTATCCTTCGGGATGCGCTCCTGCGTGGCGTAATCGACGTACGTGATACCGAATCGCTTGGCATAGCCGAAATACCATTCGAAATTGTCAAGCAACGACCACACGAAATAGCCGGTCAGCGGCACACCCTCGCTCATCGCGCGACGAGCCGCGGCAAGATGACGCTGCAGGTAGTCGATGCGGTCAGCGTCATGCACCGACTTGCTGCCATCGTCGTTAACCACCAACTGATCCTTGCAGGCCATGCCGTTTTCCGTGACCATCAGCGGCACTTCGGGGTAATTATCGTGCACACGCACCAACAGATCATGCAGGCCATCAGGATCGATATTCCAACCCATATCGGTGTGCGGCCCCTCCGTCGGCAACCAGTCGACATCGGATGCGCCAGGAGCCGTGGAAGCCTCCGTGGACTGCGGGAACTGCGGGCGGTCGCTCATAGTCAACAGATTCGTGGAGTAATAGTTGATGCCGAGCACGTCGATCGGCTGATGAATCTGCTCAAGATCGCCCGGCTGCACGAAACTCCAATCGCAGATGCCCTTGGTGATGGCAAACAGCTCGTCGGGGTAACGGCCGCGCAGCATCGGGTCAAGGAACGCGCGGTTGGAGATCAGATCGAGACGATGGCAGGCGTCGGCGTCCCCGCGGTTCAGCGCAAGATTCAGCGTGACCGAACACTTGGCACGCTCCCCCAGTTCGGCGCGCACAGCCTGGACCATCAAACCATGCGCAAGGTTCAAGTGATGCACCGCAGGGAATGCGCCCGGGCCGAGACCCAAGCCCGGCGCATGCTCCTTTGCACCATAGCTCAAATACGAGGAGCACCACGGTTCGTTCAACGTGGTCCACGTGTCGACGCGGTCGCCGAGGCGCTTGGCCACCACAGACGTGTAGTCGGCCAGCGCGTATGCGGTTTTGCGATTCAGCCAACCGCCTTCATCACCCAAATACTGCGGCAAATCCCAATGATAGAGCGTCACGACCGGCTTGATGCCACTCTCCAGCAATGCGTCGACGATACGCTCGTAAAAGTCGAGGCCCTTGTCGTTGACGACGCCGTTGGGCGTTGACATGATGCGCGGCATGGCAATCGAAAAACGGTAAGCATCAACGCCGAGATCCTTGAGCAGCGCCAGATCCTCGCGCCAACGATGGTACGAGTCCGTTGCCACATCGCCGGTATCGCCGGCTAGCGTGGCACCCGGGGTATGGCTGAACGTGTCCCAAATCGAGGGGCAGCGACCATCCTCGTTCGCCGCACCCTCAATCTGGTACGACGCCGTAGCCGTACCAAATACAAAATCCTGAGGAAAAGTGTTCTCCATTGCACGTCCTTCCCATGAAGCGGTTAAGGTACTGTGTTTCATATAATAAGTTAGTACTCCGGACACGGCACGTAACGGCCACCACCGCACCCGTTATGAAACAACCGACTGCGTGTCTTTTCGTAAAGTCGGTTAAAATATTACGCGTAGGCAATCGTATCGTTCACATCAGCCAGGTGATGACCGCCAGCTGGAACGATATCAAGAACTGACCGAAATCTCTGCCATTCAGCCAGTCCTCCATGTATTGCGGCAACAGGCACTGCCGCAATCAGCATTGAAGCAATAGGGGAACTCTCACATGCAGCATATTTCTTTCAACAATCCGAATCTTCGTCATATGGGACGCGTCAGCGATGCCGTGGATCCAGTCACGCACACGCCATTCCAAACATGGGCATTTCCGTACACGCAAGTGTCATTCCGCTGCACTGGAACATCCGTCGGCGTGCGGCTCGTCAATCATTGGGGGTATGGACACGCCACTCTAGGAGCCATTGTTGACGGCATGCAACTGCGCATTCCCGTCCCCATCGACACCGAACATGACGCCATCACACTGGAAAACGGCTATCCGAGCCGTATAGAACCAGCGGAACCAGCAGATGCGCAGCCCAGCACCCAACCCGACGTTCGCAAACCCGTATACGTCACCATTGCCGAACAATTGCCGAACATCATGCATGAAGTTACGATTTTCAAACGCCAGGATGAGGGCAACAATCGTTACGACATGGTCAGCATCGAACTTGATGACGACGCGCAACTACTGCCGTCCAGCACCCCTGAACCAAGCCGTCGAATGGAGTTCTACGGCGATTCCGTGACCTGCGGCGAACGTTGTGAAGCCCTCTGCTACGAAGGTCAAGCCGACCCGGACGAGGATTTGAGCGGTTACAGCAACTCTTGGTATTCATACGCTTCAATCACCGCACGCAACCTCAATGCTCAGGCGCATCTGGTGGCGCAGGGCGGAGCCAGCCTCATCGACGGCATTGGCTGGTTTCACGCACCGCATTATCTCGGCATGGAAAGCATTTGGGATCGCAGCACGTACAATCCGGAATTTGGCGAGCCTCAGCCGTGGGATTTCACGCGTTACACGCCGCATGTGGTGGTGGTTGCACTGGGACAAAATGATTCTCACCCTCACGATTTCATGGCGTCGGATTACGACGGTGCTGAGGCGCGGCATTGGCGTGCACGCTATGCCGATTTCGTGCGTGCACTGCGCGAGAAGTACCCGAAAGCGCTGATCGTACTTACTACAACGATTTTGCGTCACGATGCCGCTTGGGATCGTGCGATCGACGAAGTGTGCGATACGCTTCGCGATGATGGCGAGTTTCACGTGAAACATTTCTTGTATTCACGCAATGGTTGTGGCACGGATGGCCACCCGCGCATTCCGGAAGACGAACAGATGGCCGCCGAGCTGACCGCATATCTGGAATCATTCGGTCCTGATCTATGGCAATAGTCTGCCGCCTTCGTGTCATATTTTATTTGATTCGTTGCTGCGATTTTGGGGTTGCAAATCGCAGCAACGTTGATTTTTCAACGATTTTTTATTTGACTGGTATTTGATTCGCATTTGACTGACGTACGATCATGCAGGCAACAAAACCTGCGATTGGCGAGGCGCGATCGCAGTAAAGAAAAACGTGCGATCGCCGTAGAAAGTACAGCAATCGCACGCCATTATCGTCAAATATCGATATCGCCAATCGATCAAGCGCCAATCAATTGATTGATATGCCGTTAATCAGGCAACGCAACTATTCAGCGTGATCAGAGTCGGTATGATCGGTCAGGTCCAGCTTGAACGGCTGCGCGGGCAGGCCGTCGGCGTTAAACAGCGGTGCAGGCCCCCAACTGCGCCACGCATAGCGCATCATCACCGGTTCTGGCACTTTCGGCGTGGACAACGTAATCGTGCCGATACTGCGGCTGTTAATCGGAATGCCGAATTCCGTAGCGTTATAGTCAACCACATTGACCTTCGCATTGACCAAATCGTCAATATCGCAATCCACAAAAATCGCAGCAGTGGCCGGATAGAACACGCCATCAGCACCAGCAAGCTCAAAACCGGAACGTTCCGGCAGACGCACCAACGAAGGCAGGCTCCTGTCGGACTCGTCACCATAGCCGTCGGGCGTAGTACCCCTGAAATGCAAGCCGTGTGCATACCGGAAGAACAGACGCACGCGACCGCCTTCGTCGCAGCGGAAGCCCAGCACAGTCGGACCATACACCGGAATACGGCTCATACCATACACTTGGTGAAGCGCACAATTGCCGAGACGCTCACCGGGCGTGCGCTTATCAACCGGGTGAATGTTGTTGTATTCACCGCAATCCATGGTGCAGATGGCGAACACGTTGTCGATGGACTGTGCGGCATCCCACTGGGCCTCACGCAGCACCGGCCACAGCATCGGATCGCCTTCGCCCTCGTCGACCTTCTTGTCGATCCACTGCGGCAGCTGCACGATCAGGAACGGCAGATTCTCGCTCCACAGCGCACGCCATTCGCCGATCATCATGCCCAACAGCTCACGGTAGGTTCCGCAATACTGTTCGTCTTCCTCACCCTGATACCACAGGAATCCAGCCAAGGAGTACGGCACAATGCGTTCCAGCATGGCATGGAACGGACCAGTCGGACGCCACTGCGAGGTCGGCGTCATCGGTGGCGGCCACGGGCATTCGCCGTACTGTTGGGTCAGCGTATCCCACGTCACATCAGGATCGGCTTCACGAGCTGCAGCAACCGACGCATTCCACGTATCAGAACGCGACTGCCATTCGCTATACTCCAAATCGAATTGTTCCTGCGTTTTACCGGCGACCGCCTGCTCGTAACGAGCAAGATAGCCGCGCCCGGATTCGCTGGAATTCAGTGCATCTTCGCTCATCCAACAACTAATCGACGTACCCCCGATATAACAGTCGATAATGCCGATTGGAAGATCGGAATCGAGTTCGTTACGCAGTTTTCGAGCGAAATAGTAGGCTACCGCGCTCATAACGCCACTGTTTTCCGGCGATGATTCCTGCCAGCTTGCCGCATGTTCGGCGTTGCGATTGATCACACCGGTTTTTGGCACATTGTAGAAACGAAGGAGCGGATCGGCGCAGTTTTCGAGGGCTTCCTCAGCGTTTTCGCTGTTGCGCAACTCAAGTTCCATATTGCTTTGACCGCCGGCAAGCCACACTTCACCAATCAGCACGTCGTAATATTCGATGAAATCGTTGCCTGCGGTGACGCGCAACGTGTAGGGTCCGCCCTCGGGTTGCGCAGGCAACATAACGCGCCATGGAGAAAAACCGTTCTTGATCTCTTTGGAGGCGTACGCGTGCGCCTGCACGATCACGGAACCATCGAAATCGCGGATTTCCGCGGAAACCTCAAGTCCAGCGCAATCGGCATCCAACGCGCCGAACACGGCGATGGGTTTGTTGCGCTGCAACACCATATGCGAGGCGAAAATCGAGGCGACGTGCAGAACTCCTGCCGTGCTACGGTCATCGGTAGATTCAACCGACGTTGTCATTTCAGAACCAGGAGCAGGACCAGTCGCAGTGACCATGACATCTCTTCCTATAGAAAAACCGTAAGAATCCGTACGTACCTATCCTAACAGAACATACAAAAAAGACCGCCACCGTGAGGCAGCGATCCTTCATAAAAGACTCAGCGATTAGCCGGATGGGTCAAATCAGCCACGGGCGATCTTGCCGGTGAAGGTGGCCATATCGGCGTCATCATCCTTGCCGTTGTTCCAGGAGAACATGGCGCGCAGCTTCGGACCAACGGTCTCGATGCGGACGTTGCCGTACTCTTCCTGCAGCTCCTTGAACTTCGGAGCGCCAGCGTCCTGATCATCGATGAATTCCTTGGCGAAGGAGCCGTCCTGGATGCGCTGCAGGTGGTACTGCATGCGCTCACGCACGTGCTCGTCGATGCAGGTGTTGGTGTAGTCGCCGTACTGGGCGGTGTCGGAGCAGGACCAGCGGGCCTTGTTCAGACCGCCCTCGTTCATGAGGTCGACGAGCATCTTCAACTCGTGGCAGACCTCGAAGTAGGCGATTTCAGGCTGGTAACCGGCGTCGGTGAGGACTTCGAAGCCCATTTCAACGAGCTTGTTCACGCCGCCCATGAGCACATTCTGCTCGCCGAACAGATCGGTCTCGGTCTCTTCGGTGAAGGTGGTCTTGATGGCGCCTGCACGCAGCGCGCCCAGAGCCTTGGCATAAGCCAAGGTGATGTCCCAAGCGTCGCCGCGCGGATCCTGCTCCACGGCCACGACGACCGGGACGCCACGACCGTTGGCGTATTCACGACGAACGATGTGGCCCGGGCCCTTCGGAGCGACCATGAAGACCGGATGATCCTCGGACGGCTTGATGTAGCCGTAGTGGATGTTGAAGCCGTGAGCGAAGGCGACGGCTGCGCCCGGCTTGATGTTCGGCTCGATATCGTTGGTCCAGATGGTGCGCTGGTACTGATCCGGAGCCAGGATCATGATGATGTCGGCCTCAGCTGCGGCTTCCGGAACGGACTTGACTTCCAGGCCCTGCTCCTTGGCGTGCTCGACGGACTTGGAGGTCGGACGCAGGCCGACGACGACGTCCACACCGGAATCGCGCAGGTTCAGCGCGTGAGCATGGCCCTGGGAACCGTAACCGATGATGGCAACCTTCTTGCCTTCGAGGACCGAGAGATCACCGTCGTTCTCGTACCAGATTTGTGCAGCCATTGTAATTGGCACTCCTTTTATGTAGTGGGGTGAACGCCTCCCGGCGTTCGGGTTTCTACCATTCGCAGATGAATTCGCGTGTTTTTGTGCATGGATTTTGTCCTGCAAACTGGGGTCTATCCTACTCCCGACCCTTCCTAAATAAGTACCGAGTCCACAAAGTGAGCTAACGCCTAACCGTGCGGCTCCCCCGACAATCAGTGCTGCGATCCCGCATACGAAATATCCCAGTCATAAAACAACACAGCAACAAAAAAGAAGCCACCGTGGTGAGACGGTGGCTTCCAACACGTTTCGCGCGTATTGCGCTACTACGCTACTCAGCGGCCTTTAACATGCAGCCGCTACAGCGAAATCACTGAACCTGGGTACGGGCGATCTTGCCGTTGAAGGACTCGGCCATATCGGCATCGGCGTCCATCTGGTTGTTCCAGGAGAACATGGCACGCAGCTTCGGGCCAACGGTCTCCAGATGCGGGTGGCTGTACTCTTCCTGCAGCTCCTTGAACTTCGGAGCGCCGGCAGCCTGATCGTCCATGAACTCCTTGGCGAAGGAGCCATCCTGAATGCGCTTGAGCTGGTACTGCATGCGCTTCTTGGTCTCTTCAGTGATGACGGTGGAGGTGTAATCGCCGTACTGGGCGGTATCGGAGCAGCTCCAGCGAGCCTTGTTCAGGCCGCCTTCGTTGGCCAGATCCACCAGCATCTTCAGCTCGTGGAACACCTCGAAGTAAGCGATCTCCGGCTGGTATCCGGCCTCGGTCAGCACGTCGAAGCCCATATCGCACAGGTGGTTGATGCCACCCATGAGCACGTCCTGCTCGCCGAACAGATCGGTTTCGGTCTCTTCGGTGAAGGTGGTCTTGATGGCGCCTGCACGCAGAGCGCCCAGAGCCTTGGCGTAAGCCAGGCACAGCGGCCAGGTCTTGCCGTCCGGATCCTGCTCCACAGCCACAACGACCGGAACACCACGGCCGGCGGCATACTCACGACGAACGATGTGGCCCGGGCCCTTCGGAGCGACCATGAACACCGGATGATCTTCAGTCGGCTTGATGTAGCCGTAGTGGATGTTGAAACCGTGGGCGAAAGCCAGAGCAGCACCCGGCTTCAGGTTCGGCTCAACCTCTTCCTTGTAAACCTTGGCCTGGTACTGGTCAGGCAGCAGGATCATGACCACGTCGGCTTCGGCGACGGCCTCGTCGACCGGCTTGACTTCCAGACCCTGCTCCTTGGCGTAATCCACGGACTTGGAGGTCGGACGCAGGCCAACGACGACGTCCACACCGGAATCGCGCAGGTTCAGCGCATGGGCGTGACCCTGAGAACCGTAACCGAGGATGGCCACCTTCTTGCCTTCAAACACAGACAGGTCGGCGTCCTTTTCGTACCAGATAGTTGCTGCCATGATTGGCGCTCCTTTTATTTTCTTTTATCGCTTCGGGATTGTACTTTTCCCGAAAAATCTTTCGATTTCTGTTACTTGTTCGGTTGTTGCAACGGCTTGTGATTCCTAGGATGTTGCTCCCCCCGGATTGTGTCCGAGGAATCACTCCCGCCTCTCCTGCGGAACCGTTCTAGTCCCGCTTTCTTTATATTGGTTGCTGGCGTTCACATAGTGGTTATGTTTTGCGTCAAACGTTTTTTCGTAGCGGTACACGGGAGTACCAAGTTCGGCACTCGGGAGTATCGAATGCGACTCACTTGGTGAAGTCGACGTCCTTGGTTTCCTTGCAGGTGATCACCGAGATGAGGCAGCAGACCGCCATCACACCCAGATACAGACCCACGGAATGCACACCCCAATGGTGCGACAACCAAGTGGCGATGGTCGGCACGAACGCAGCGCCGACGATGGCAGCCAGGTTGTAGCCGATGCCGGAGCCGGAGTAGCGCACGTTGGCGTCGAACAGTTCCGGAAGGAATGCGCCGATCGGACCAAACGCAGTGCCCATCAAGGCGAAACCGATGCACAGGAACAGCAGGGTTGCCGCGAAATTGCGCTGGCCCACCACACCCGAATCAAGCAGATACGGGAACAGCAGGGCGAACACCACCAGCAGCACCGACGAGATGGTGATCACGCGACGACGTCCGAACCTGTCGGCGTTCACGCACGAGATGATGATGAATGCGGCGAACACGCACACGGCGATCATGAGCATCAGCAGATACTCGCGGTTGGTGAAGCCGAGGTTGCCACCGCCGTCTTCCACGCTCTTGGTGCCCCAAGCGAGCGACCATGTGGCCAACGTGTAGAACAGCGTGTAGGTGACGGCCACCAGGAACGTGGCCTGCATGACTTCCTTCCAGCTCTTCTTGAACACTTCGGTCAGCGGAGACTTGACGACCTTCTTCTGTTCCTGGGCCATGCGGAAGATCGGGGTCTCCTCCATCTGCACTCGCACCACAAGACCGACGATCACCAGCACTGCGGACAGCAGGAACGGCACACGCCAACCCCATGCCAGCATCGCATCGTCATCGTTGAACGTTTCCAACAGGAAGTAGGTACCGTTCGACAGGAAGAAACCGATCGGAGCGCCCAATTCCGGGAAGGAGCCATACAGCGCGCGCTTGTCTTCCGGAGCGTTCTCGGTGGCCACCAAAGCGGCGCCCGACCATTCGCCCCCCAAACCGATGCCCTGCACGAAACGGCACAGGCACAGCGCGGCGACAGCCACAATGCCCCACTGGTTGTAAGTCGGCAGGCAGCCGATCAGGAACGTTGCGATGCCCATGGTCAACAGCGAAACCACCAACGTGGTCTTGCGGCCCATGCGGTCGCCGAAATGGCCGAACACCAAGGATCCGAGCGGGCGTGCGATGAACGCGATGGCGAAGGTCAGCAGGCTGGCCAGCAGCGCGACGGTCGGATTGGTGGTGTCGCCGAAGAACACCTTCGGGAAATAGTTCGCAGCGGCGGTGCCGTATGCGTAGAAGTCGTAGAACTCAATGGCGGTGCCGACCATGGAAGCGGCGATCACGGTTCTCACCGAATCGCGCACCATTGCCTGCGCTTTGCCAGCGGCTGCTTCGACTGCACTCATTGGATTACTCCTGTTACGTCTGTCATGCGTCACCGGCTCCCAGCTTGCGTCGATAACGTCTTTCTTCTGTTCTCTTGTTTGCAGTCTTCATTTCGTTGCCTTACGCCTTGTGGGCGGCAACAAAAAGGCCCCGCAGCATGCAGGGCCATCAACGTGTGTTTTGCGCGCCTCAAACCCTGCCTCCGTTGGCGAGGGATTGAAGCTGCATTGCTCGAATCAGTCCGCCAACGAAAGCGGAATAATAATTCGTGCGGACAGCAGTACGCATGCAACCATTCCGTTCATCGTGGCGAACCTCCTTTCGCAAAATCTTGTATTCGGCGGATTATCCGCTCGAACTAAGCCGTAAAGATAAGCGCGTCCACATACCCTTTCTACTAAAGGTTCACTATGTGGACGCGCAATTTTGAATTTGATATTCGTTTTTTGGATTATCTCAGATCATCCAAATCATTTCAGCAACAACGTCAGCACGCCCGCAACAGCCATGCAACCGGCGGCAACAGCGAAAATCAGCAGATACTCGCCAGTCACCGCAATAGCAATCGCGCAAACGACAGCGCCAATCAACGAACCGAACGTATTCGCCAAACTGAACGCAGCCAACGAACGACCAACGGAACGTACATCCGGCAACGTCGCAAGATTCAACCCTTGGCTCACGCCGTCATACACCACATACGCGAAACCTGCAAACAGCGCATACAGCGCGACTGCCATCGCACTATCGATCGGCGTCAACGGAATCACCACGGCAACCACAAACAACAAGCAGGCGGCAATCGCGGGAATACGGGAATCCTTGAAAGCGCGGGCGATGCGGCCAAGCAGCAGCGCAGCCAACAGCGAGCCGACGAACGCGGCAACGGCCATCATCGACATAACCGCAGCCGCTCCGGACAAACCAAACATGGTGACCTGCGAAACATCACCCAAACCATCCTGTGCAAGATACCACTGGTAAATCGCAATGCCGGAAGTGGCTGCGATGGCAAACATGCGCGCGGCAAACGCAATGAAGAACTTCGGAGCGCCCTTCGGCGGACGATACTGCGAAAAATAATCGCCCTTCTTCACACCCTCACGAGGCAAATAGCTGCTGGAACCCTCAAACGGCAACACCAGCAACGTAGCCACACCAGCCACCACCAAGCACAACGCAAACACCATCATGGCGAAACGCGTGGTGCCATCCCAACCGGAATCGTCGTCGGCCCACGTAATCGAAACGGCCGCGATAATGCCCAACACCTGGCCGAACGCCTGGCCAACGCCACGCCACGCGTCCGCACGATCACGGAACTTGTCAGGCACGCGCTCACCGAAAGCGGCCGCCAGCGGCATCGATATCATCGCATGTCCGATCAGCGTAAACAGCCAGAACACGATGACCAACGGCATGAAATCGCATGCGGAAAGAATCGCCACCGACGTGGCGGTCAGCACCGTGCCGGCGATGATCCACGGGGTGCGGCGGCCCAGCGGGCAGTACGAATGGTCGGACCCGACGGAAATCCACGCGTTCATCAGGAACGTCAACAGCGTTCCGACGACGCTGAGCAGCGCCAGATCGGTGACGCGGTCGGTGCCGGAAAAACGGCTGATGGTCTGCGGAATGAGCACAGAGTTGAGCGCGGCCATCGGCGCGGTGAACAGCAGCGCACCAAGCGCGAAGCCGGCGGTGAGACGATGCACCTGCGGTTTGGTGGGCGTGGTGCCGTCGGGCGCGGTCATCGGATCGCGCAAGTCAAGGAACGACGATTCGAGGTTCGGCACAGCGGCGTCGAGATGGGCGAACGCGGTCAGCGGGGAGCCGCCTTCCGTGTTGATGAGGGTCTGCTGCACTTCCGGGCGCTCGTTGGAAGCCTCGGGCACGCGCGGATTCTGCTGTACGGCCAAGCGCTTCAGGGCCGCTTTGGTCTCTTCGGTCAGCGTTTTTTCGTAATCGGGACGGTCATCGATACCGGGGCGCACGAACACCTGGCCCGGCAGCGGCTGCGGCTGCATTGGAGTCTGCTGCTCACCTGCATTATGTTGATTATCTTCAGTCATCTCTTGTTTCTATTCCTGTTTTTCCTGTTTTGTATCGTCGCTTCTCGTTCTTGCTTCTATTTCGTTGCTCATTTCGAAATGTCACACGATATTCAGCACATATGAAAATCGCCCGGACGCACTGCACCAGTGCATTCGAGCGATTCTTTCGGCGAAATCAACCATATCAATACGTCCTGTCAGACGGAAGAGACGCGACATACTCCATAGCAATACGGCATGCAGCAATCGCATGCAAAATCTGAAATCATGCAAAAACCGCAATTTCGGTATCCGGAATTTGATATCTGGAATCCTTCATCAGAAATTTCGGTATCGCATGAAAAGCCCGGATGCGATTATCGCTTCGCATCCGGGCCGGTTGTGTGAGTCTGTTCAGTTATGATTGCGGTTTGCCATACCGTTCGATCAGCCCTTGACTGCGCCGGAGGTCACGCCTTCGACGATGTAGCGCTGCAGGAACAGGTACAGGATGAGGATCGGCAGCATGGCCAGCAGCAGGGCCGCCATGATCAGGCCGATGTCGTTGGAGTAGGTGCCGTAGAAGATCTGGGTTGCGATCGGAATGGTGTACAGTTCGCGACGGCCCAGCACCAGGGACGGCAGCAGGTAGTCGTTCCAGAACGCCATGGCGTCGATGATGGCGACGGTGGCGACGGTCGGCTTGAGCAGCGGGAACACGATCGTCCAGAAGGTGCGCCACTTGGAGCAGCCGTCGATGCTGGCCGCTTCCTCAAGCTCGTTCGGAATGTTCGTCTTGATCGCGCCGTGGAACATGAACACCGCCAGAGAAACCGAGAAGCCGGTGTGCATGAGAATCAGCGTGATACGGCTGTTCAACACGTCGAGCAGGCCGCCATAGACGGAGACGAGCGGAACCATGAGCACCTGGAACGGAATGACCATGGAGGCCACCATGAGTGCAAACACCATGCCGCCGAACTTCCACGAGGGGTTGCGTACGATCACGTATGCGCACATCGCGGAGAACAGGATGGTCAGAATGGTTGCGCTGATGGTGATGACCGCGGAGTTGCCGAACACGGTGACGAAGTTCATCTTGTCCATTGCCCTGGGGAAGTTCTCCAGGGTGAACCCGTGCTTGCCGATCAGTGCCAGCGGAGCGGTGTTGATGTCTGCCTTGGTCTTGAAGACGTTGATCACGACCAAGATGAACGGTGCGATGAACAGCAGCAGCAGAATCGTCAGAACGACGATCATCAGTGCATGCAGAACCTTAGTGCGAGTGCTGACTTGACCCTTCATTATGCTGCCACCTCACCCTTCTTGCCGAAGTACACCTGCAGCATGCCGATCACTGCGCAGACGATGAAGAGGACCAACGCCTCGGCCTGACCGGTGCCATAGTTCTTGTAAACGAATGCCTGGTTGTAGACGTGCATTGCCGCGAGCACCGACTGGTTGAACGGTTCGCCCTTGGTAAGCGAAAGGTTCAGGTCGTACACCATGAAGCAACGGGTGGTGCTCAGGAAGATGCACTGAACGAAGGAGGAGCGCATCAGCGGGATGACCACGTGCCACATGGCCTTGCCCTTGTTGCAGCCATCGATCATGGCTGCTTCCTTCAGGCTCTGGTCAACGCTCATGAAGCCTGCCACGTAGATCAGCATCATGTAGCCTGCGTACTGCCAGACCGAAACGAGGATCAAGCAGAACATTGCGCCGTTTGGAGTGGAAAGCAGCGATGCGTGGTCTGTTTGCGTCGCTGCTTCGGCGATAGCCACGAATGCGCGGTTGAAGACGAACTTCCACACGTAGCCCAGAACGATGCCGCCGATGAGGTTCGGAATGAAGAAGCCCGCACGGAAGAAGTTCTGCCCCTTGATGCCGCTGGTCACGAGGTAGGCCAGCAGAAAGGCGACGATGTTGGTGAGGATAACGGCGATGACGGAGTAGATGAAGGTGCGTCCAAGCGACTGCCAATATGCGGTGTCGGCAAGAGCCGCCTTGTAGTTTTCGAGACCGACGAACGGCTTCGTTGTCGAAACGCCGTCCCAGCTGGTGAATGTCAGATAGAGGCCATAGAAGAACGGCAGGATCACCACGGCGAAGAAAAGAATCGTCGCCGGACCACCGAACATCAGAAACTGGCCGATTTTATAGGAAAGCTTATTCTGTTTCATGATGGATCCCATACGTGCCGGGGATGTAAGGTCCGCCGCAGGAAGGAAGCGGCGGACCCTGCATCATGGTGCATTATTTGGAAGTTCAGGCGGTTGCGCCGGTGAACTTAGCGGTCTTCCAGTAGTCCTGGATGTCCTGGGCGAGGCCTGCACGGTCCTCTTCACCTGCGAGCCACTTCTGGAAGGACGCGCCGAGCACGGAGAAGTGGTCGTCAGGCAGGTAGTTGTAGTTGTCGATCAGCTTGCCGGCGTCAGCGTAGGACTTCACGGACTTACCCAGCGGATCGGCCGCTTCGATACTGTTGTTCTTGAACGGGGAGATCAGAGCGGCATCCTTGGAGATGAACTCCTGACCTTCCTTGTCTTCAGCAAGCCAGTTCAGGAAGTCCTTGGCGGCCTTACGCTGCTCGTCGGAGGTGTTGTCGGAGGAGTCGATGAAGAAGTACTTGGAGCCGCCGCCGACGAGCTTCTCATTGGAGCCGTCATCGGTGTTCTGCGGAACCGGCATGAGACCCATGTTCTCGGTGTAATCGTACTGGTTCAGCACGGACCAATCCCAGTTGCCGCCGAACATGAAAGCAATCTCACCCTCGGCCAGCTTCTGCTCAGTCACCTCACGCTCGGCGGAGATGGCGGAGGACTTGGCGTAGTTGTTGTCTTTCATCACGTCGAAGAAGTCCATCAGGGAGTTCCACTTGGCGTTGGAGCTGAGGTCAACCTTGCCGTCCTTGAGCTCATGGCAGAAGGCGTCCGGATCTTCCTGCTCCTCGTAGACTTCCGGCAGGAAGTGCGCGGCGAGGGACCAGTCTTCCTTCATGACACCGGTCGGGGATTCCATGCCGCCGGCCTTGAGCTCGTCGATGAGATCCTTGAACTCGTCAAGGGTCTTGTAGTTCTCAGGCTTGAATTCCTTACCGGTGACCTTCTTGATGGCGTCAGCATTGTAGATCAGGCCACGGGCTTCAACGGAAACCGGGAAGCCGTAGGTCTTGCCGTCAATGCTGATGGCGTAGTCGGTGTCTTTGACCCAATCCTGGTCGGACAGATCGACGGCGTGCTCTTCAGCCAAGGAGTAGATGTCCTTGGCGTCGACCATGGAGATGGTGTACGGATCCTTGGATGCGTACTTGGTGGCGAGATGCGCTGCGACGGTGTCGTTGGAGTAGTAGACCTCAACGTCTACGCCCTTTTCCTTGGAGTACTTCGCAGCCATGTCTTCCATTTGGCTTTCGATTTCAACCTTGGAGTTGAAGATGGTGATCTTGGTGCCGCTGGAGCTGGATGACGATCCGCATGCTCCCAGCATGCCAACGGTCATCAGCGTTGCAACAATAGCGGTGCCAGCCTTCTTCCAAGAAGAGAACTTGCTCATTTTCCAATCCCTTTCTATCCACTATTCACTGAGCAGCCCTGCCCAATGAGGTGATAAAGGAAGGTGAATCCCCGACTCGCGTTGTCGGAATCTCTCCGTCCTTGGTATACAGGATATCAAACCGGTTCGAGAGTTGTCAAACCGGTTCGAGAAACCTTGTGTACAGTGCCGCCCGTCGGCGTGTCGCGTCAATCGATTAACGTATTGCAAACATTGGCATTCCACACACCCCTAAAAAGTGTCTTCACGGGCTATAATGACGGAAAAGCGATTACCGACGTTTCCAACGTTGCGATACATCGGTAGACCAACGGCAAAGACGCGAAAACCGGAGGATTTATGGCAAGCTGGCTCAACAACGCAATCTTTTATGAAATCTATCCGCAATCATTCAACGACTCGAACGGCGACGGCATCGGTGACTTCCAAGGCATCATCGACAAACTGCAATACGTGCGCGATCTGGGGTGCAATGCGATCTGGATCAACCCATGCTTCGACTCGTCGTTCTACGATGCCGGCTACGACGTGCGTGACTACTACATAACCGCTGAACGCTACGGCAGCAACGCGGACCTGCAGCGGCTCTTCGAGCGCGCGCACGAACTGGGCATGCACGTGCTGCTCGACCTCGTGCCGGGGCATTCCGCGGTCGACAATCCGTGGTTCCTCGAATCCGGCAAGGACGAACGCAACGCATGGACCGACCGCTACATCTGGCGACCGATGACGCAATCGCCGAATCTGAACTCGCCCTACGAATCGATCCGCGGATTCCTCGGAGGCATTGCGGAACGTCCCGACGCGGCGGCCGTGAACTGCTTCTCCACGCAGGCATGCCTCAACTATGGATTCGGCACCGTCACCGAAGACTGGCAGTTCGCCGCCGACTCCCCCGAAGCGGTGCAGGGCCGGCTGCTCATCCAAGACATCATGGACTTCTGGCTCGGGCTGGGGGCGGACGGCTTCCGCGTGGACATGGCAGGCAGCCTCGTCAAGGAAGACCCCGACCACTATTGGACGAAACTCTTGTGGCAGCAAGTGCGAGCGCATCTGGACGAAACCTACCCGGAAGCGGTGCTCGTATCGGAATGGGGTGACCCCGAAGAGGCGTTGCACGCCGGATTCGACATGGACTTCCTGCTGCATTTCGGGCCGTCGCATTATCTTGACCTGTTCCGCGAGAATCCGTATTTTTCGGCCGGATCTTCCGAAGCTACGGGCAGCGCCGAAACCGCCGAAACGGAACACGACGGCGAATGCAGCGAATGCGACGGCGCGGGCAGCAGCGGGTGCGACAGCAACGGCAATTCAGTCGTCGACGGAGACAATCCAAATTGTAATAACGACAATGTCGGCAATGCGAGCGGCGACATCAAGGCGTTTGTGGACACATATACGGCCATGCTTGCCAGCACCGCCGGAACGCCTGGATACATCTGCATTCCGTCGGGCAATCACGACATGATCCGCATGCGCGACACCTTGACCACCGATGAAATGAAGCTCGCGTTCGCATTCCTGCTGACCATGCCCGGCTGCCCGTTCATCTACTACGGCGACGAAATCGGCATGCGCTACATGCACGGGCTCAAATCCAAGGAAGGCGGATACGAGCGCACCGGATCGCGCACACCAATGCAATGGAGCTGCGCAACCAACGCAGGATTCTCCGCAGCCCGGCCCGATGATCTGTATCTGCCGATCGATGCCGACAGCGAGCGCCCGAACGTGGCTTCGCAGACCGGACGCAGCGACTCGCTGCTGGAAACCGTACGCGCACTGAACACGCTACGCCAGGCACATCCCGCACTGCAGGCCGACGGAGGCATCGAGTTCCTCTACGCGGAAGATCACGCGTATCCGCTGGTGTACGCGAGAAACTCCAAGGCCGGCGAAGCCGAACGCGACGCAACTGACGGCGAACGCAGCGGAACAGCACACGAAACCAGCCGTGAAACACCTTGTGAAACATGCAGCAAGATTAATCGCGAAGCAGGTGGCGAGCGCATCATCGTCGCCATCAATCCGTCAAACACCGACGCAAGCTGCACACTGCCGAGCGATTATGTGAAACTACTGTCTAGCGGCTCGGCGCAGGAAATATCGCAAGGACCAACAGCGAAACCAACGCAAGAACCAGCGGAGAAAACAGTGCTGCTGAGCATCGGCAACCCCGCACGCTTCGACGGCACCCAACTGCACGTCCCAGCCCGCAGCGCCACCATCCTCCCCTGCTAATCCTGCCCCCAGCGTGTCCGATTCTCCAGAATCGGTCATTCAAGCGCCCCACTTTGACCTGTAGTTGTCCGATTCGGGAGAAACGGACATTCACGCACCCAAAAGTACATTCCAGTTGTCCGATTCTGGAGAATCGGATACTCAAGGCGACGAAAACGCGTAAAGGCCGTTCCGCGGAACTTGCAATCTGCGGAACGGCCTTTACGAGCAAACAATTTCAGGACTGCGCTACCTTGCGCCCCTTGGCGTCGATCTCACCGTCGATACGGCGGAAAATCCAGTTGTAGATCCACGCGCAACAGTATTGCGGCAACGTAACGCCCATCAAAATCAGCAGCGGAATCATATATATGAAAAACTGCGCATACAGCACGGCGAACGCGGCCAAAATCACCAGCATGCACAAGGTGCGCGGGAAAAAGCCGAGCGCAAGTTTCGTCGCATTCTTCAACGTTTCGGAAGTCGGATTCTCATAGCGAGAAAGCAGCGGGAAGAAGTACTGCGCAATCGCAATAATCACCAATCCCATGAACGCGACGCACGCCATCAGCGGCCCGCGCATCGACCCCATGGACCAGGCGAGCATGCCGTCGACCACCAGCACAATCGCCGCCAGCAGGAACGCAAGCCACGGCAGCAGCGACTGCTTGAGATTGCGCTTGAACGAGTCGAAAAACTGGCGCGCCACATACGTTTCCTCATGGCGGACCATGCGCCAGAGCACACTGTGCATCGCAGTGAACGATGCGCCGGCCGTGACGATCGGCAGGCAGCACAACAGCGTGAGCACGTTGAGAATAATCAGATCGAACAGCACGCCCATAATGGCGAAAAACATGTTGTCTTGATCGAAAAGCTTTGACATCTTTGACATAAGCTCACCTTACCCGTTTTTGCTGGGATTTCAGCTGATTCCCGGGAAAATTGTTTTCCCGATAAGACGATTTCTCGGAAAAACGAAAATGCGAATCGTCCTTCCTGAAGGAGAGGTGACAGGAAGGACGATTACAGATTTATGGATTTATGCGCGGTCAGGCAGCGACCGGATCAGGCGAGGCTGAATCAGGCCGCGACCGGCGGATTGGCGATCAGATCGTCCGTGCGGTGCTCACCGGCGGCATCACGCCATTCGAGCGTGGCGACGGACGCGGTGTTCTCCACACCAAGACCACGGCCCGGCTCAAACGTGAGCGTGGCCTGAGTGGTCGTGCCCTCCCACGTGAAGCTGATGGACGTATCGCCGTCGGCGCTGTACGAGAAGGTACCGTCGAACGCATCAAGCTCGTTGCGGAACTTGGCAAGCGCGTTCAGTGCCTTCACCACCGGACGCTGCAGATTCTCGTCGATCTCAGCCGTGGAATAGTAATGGCGATTGATATCGCGGCCATTGTTGGTCTTGCGCAGCAGCTCCATGTCGTTCTTGCCGGCAAGCGCGCCGACATAGTAGACCTGCGGAACGCCCGGCAGGAAGAACTGCACCGCGCGAGCCGCAATATAGTGCTGATCGTTGCATCCCAGCGCCGAATAGTAGGTGCTGTTGACCTGATACAGGTCAAGATTGGATGCGGCGGCACCGGTAGCGGCCTGTGATTCGCCGTGAGTGTTCGCATGAATGGCGTTCACGAGATTGTCGACATCCTCATCCGGCACGAGCCCCTTGAGCGAACGGTCCAGCTGATCGGAACCGATGTCGATCACGCCGATGCCATCATGCGTGTCAAGCACGGTGACGGCATTGTTCGGACGGATGTCGGTCCAATGCGCGACCGGCTCGACATGACCGGTATTCAGCGAATGCAGCAGCAGCGGCGGAAGGGCGAAATCGTAGACGCGATCGACCTTCGACGCGATCTCGACCTGCTTCTTGTAGTAGGAATGCACTTCGATGAGGATTTCCAAGCCGCGCTTGACGCCCTCCTCGCGCAGGCGGGAGATGAGCTTGAACGTTTTCGGCGTCATGAAGCAGCTGGTACCGGCTTCCTTGGCACCGTAGCCGACGGCGTCAAGACGAATGTAGCTGACGTGGGATGCGGCCATCTGGTCGAAAATCGACATCAGGTATTCCCAGCCTTTGTCGGAATCCGTGTCGATATCGACCTGCTGCGGGGTGAAGCTGACCCAGACCAGGCGAGTCTTGCCCGCGAACTTGTAGTGGGTGAACGGCAGACCCGGGCGCGGACGGTAGATGCCGGCCAGATCCTCTTCGGTCGCGCCGTTCGGAAAGACGGAACTCATGGTCAGGAACATCGGGTAATACTCGGATTCCTCGCCCTTTTCAAGCACGTCTTGGAACTGCTTGGACTCCCAGCTCATGTGGTTGACGATGGCGTCGACCATGATGCCGTGGGTCTTGGAAAGTTCGGCGACATCGTCCCAGCCGCCGAGGCGCGGGTCGACCTTGGTGTGGTCGATGGGGTCGAAGCCTGCATCCGCGCCGTCGAATGGAGTGAAGAACGGCAGGATATGCACGCCGTCATACACGCCGTCGAAACGGGTGCGCAGGATGTCGGTCATCGAGCTGAGGGTGCCGTCGCCGAGGCGATCGGCGTAGGTGATGAGCTGCACTTTGTTTTTCATGGGACCTCCCTTGGTTCATGGGTGCGGGTGCAATGTGTGCGCGTCTGCCTGTTTGCTGTTTACGTATTTGCATACTCACGTATGTATCGAACCGGTTCGATATTACCGCAAAAGAGGCGTCAATGTCCAGTCACACAGCGGAATGCGCGTGTCGAACCGGTTTGATGCGGTGTTCTATGCAGCCCAGCCTGCCCGATCCCCACTCAGCGTTCCAACGCGCAGCATCAACGCGTGGTATCTCCCGGCACTAACGCCATGGGAACAAGCACATTCGGCTCGAACGGCTTGGGTATGTTCTTGCGCGAGGCGTTGGCCGCAGCCGCCTCTTCATTGGCGATCGCCTGCACCATATGGTCGGCCGCCGACTGCGCGATCGCCGAGAAATCCTGTGCGGCCGCGGTCAGCTTCATACCGGCCAAATCGGTCAAATACGTGCCATCATAGGCGACGACCTGCAGCTCGTCGGGAATGGAAATTCCGCGTCTCAACGCCTCACGCACGCAGAACGCCGCGCCAATATCGGAGCTGACCACGGCATCGACGCCGTCGGTCGCCACCCCATCAAGCGCACGGCTGACCGCACGATGATAGCCGGCGAAATCCATCACCTCGCCCGCTTCGACATACTCGTACCCCACGCCCGCGGAAGTCAATTCCTGCTCCAACGTGAGGTAGTAGCGCACCGTCGGGAACGTGGTCTTTCCCAAATCGAACGACCCCTCCTCAACTTCGCCGCGGACCGCCAGATCGAAGAACTGATCGCGCGGACCGCCAATCATCACCACATGGCGCGCGCCATTGCGAATCAGCATATGCGCGATTAACCGACCGCCCTGCTCATGGTCGGAACCGATCGACGAAATACCTTCCCCAAGCACGCGATCGAACGCGACGATCGGGCGGTGGATGGACGTCCAATAATCGCCGGGATGCGAGGTGTGAGCGCACATGACGATACCGTCCATCATGTGCCTGCGCAGCATATCGACGTATTGGATTTCGCCGTCCGTCTCGTCGGTGGTGGAGCACAGCATGGTGCGCAGCCCCTGCGCGGCGAGCGCATGCTGCAGGTGTGCGGTAAACGTTGCAAAGAACGGGTGACGAATGGTGGGTACGATGACGCCGACCAAGTTGGTGCGGTCGTGGTACAGATTTCGGGCGAGCTCGTTCGGTACATAATTGAGCAATTGCATGGCTTTGCACACGCGGTCGCGCATGTCGGCGGACACGTATCCGTTGCCGTTTACCACCAGCGAGACGGTACTCAGGGACACCCCGGCCTTCTTCGCCACATCGCGCATACCGACCACGATCGCACCCTCCTCATCGTGCGCCACTTCCGCACTTTGCTTCAAGCTGTATGTAGATCTCCTCATTCCGCGCGTCGCCTACATGCCCGTTATGAGATATTACAGTCATTTTACATACTCTCGAACCTGTTCGATAGTCCGGTGTGTATATCGTTTGACGGGGCCACCCCTCACATATTTTTCCATCATATTTTTTCCGCATATTTTCCCCGTTGGGATCACTATATTGGATTGCATATGATCGCCACCACGCGATTTCTATCGATGTAGATTTTCGCGCGCCATCCACCCACGGAAAGTGGCCGCGCAGTACAACGCAGGAACATGCAAACACCCACGCAGGCACACGCAAGAAACGTCGCAAAGCCCGCGATTCCCACGCTTGCTTTGCGACGTTTTCACGGTTTACGCACTCTGGCGCTTTACGTGCGCGCTACGCCGTCGCACCTGCGTGGCAGTCAGATCAGGCAGTCAGCACGAAGCCGACGCCTTACCTGATTGCGATATCGCAATCGCAATATCACAATGCACGAAAAACACGGCAATTACGCGGGATTGGAAAGCAGCGCGATGCCGAAACCGATCGCAACGCATAGCAACGGCACTGTCACGGTCGCTACACCGTAGCCCAACGCCAACGCGAATTTGCGCGTGCGGATCAGCGAAAGCACCTCGTTGATCGCGGTGGAAAACGTTGAAAAGCCGCCGAGGAATCCCACTATGAACATCATGATCGTATCCATATCGACCGATTGCGAATAATACGACATCATGGCGATGCCCGCGCACAGGGACGCGATGCCGTTGATGACGAGCGTGGATATGGGGAAATTAGGATTTCGGCCACGCCGGCTGTTCCAGCTCCGTTGGATCGACACGTCAAGCACATAACGGGCCATGGCGCCCAGTCCGCCGCATACGCAGATAAGCCAAACCATCAACGCACCTCCCCCGTAGTCGGATCGGGCACCATTGGAATTTCCGCAGTGACTGGTTTTGGCTCAAAACTCGGCAAATCAGCAGACACGTATTGCTGGATGTCTGACTGGGCGCTCGACTGGGTAATTGGCTGTGCGCTCGACTGAGCAATTGGTCGAATGCCCGGCTGAATGATTGACTGGGCCACAGATTGCGCTGACGTGTCCTCCGCCACCACGGTCGGCACATGCACATCCGTGGTCTGTGCTTCCAAAGACGCTACAATCGGCGATTCCTGCGATGCCAATGATTGCGACTGCGCAGCCTGAGCCGCCTGCCGTGCGGCACGCTGTGCGACTTGCGCAGCTTCAAGCGCAGCCTGAGCCGCGGAGTGCGCGACATCCGCCACCTTCGCATGTTTCACGCCGCCGTCGCTCATTTCCGTACCCAGAGTGTCCGATTCTGGAGAACCGGACATCCAAGCCATACTTTCAGCACCATATGTGTCCGATTCTCCAGAATCGGACACTAAAAGTGTGCCCCGCAGACGTTTACGGGCCCCTCTGGCAAGCGCAAACTGCATGACGGCAACGCCAGCCAACGCCGCAACAATACCGCCAACAAAACTTCCAGCAAGATACCCGAACGCGCTGGACACATGATGCTCACGCAAGCCCTCCATCGTCTCAAGCATAACCCCCGACATCGTCGACAAACCACCAAGAAAACCCAAGCCAACACCACGACTAACCGCCTGGCGGACCCGACGACGCAACCATGACGCAGTCGCCATATATTCGGTCAACATCGCAAAAAGAAAACACGCAAGCATATTCGAAACGAACGTGCCAACAACAAAAGGCGTGCCGTTCACCGACGGCAACAACATATCCAGACCTCGACGGCAGCCGACGCCGACGAAACCGCCGACAAAGACGACCAGATACATCAGACCATCCGCCAAAGGATTGAACCGCGCTTGAACGCGCTTCATCGGAGCAAGTGGAATCTGCGGCGGATTCGACGCAGCGGCCGCGCCAGACGGACGAACATCGGCACGCGCCACTTCCGCCAAGTCAAGCGACTCCGTAGCGGGATTTGGATCGTTGCCTGCGTTCAATGAGAATTCTGACTCCGATTCTTGCGATTCCATTGCGCTCCCTTGTATTGGCCTGGTTCTCGCGGACGACATCGTTCCGCAATGCGGGCCGTGCAACAACGAGCTGGCCGCAGTTGCCACCTTCCTAACGTGTATGAGTCTACACGCTTACACTGCACGAGCCCACAGAGTGTCCGATTCTGGAGAATCGGACACTTACAAGGCACAGAGGGGAGCACTAGGTGAGGGGAGCATCGCACAGTCGTCGCATCGCAGGACGCACCTCACGCTCCTCCTCGCCACTGAACAACACCACCAAATAGTCGCCGGCACGCAACAACGTATCACCACGCGGCACAATCTCACGTTCGCCACGACGCAAACCAATAATCAAACAACCAGACGGCCACGCAACATCACGCACACGCTGTCCATCCGCAATCGCACCCATCTCCAAAGGCAACTCCATAACGCCACTACCAACATGGCCCGGGATCTTCATACCCTCACCCTGCGCACGCATATACCGTTCCAGCAGCTCGCCATAGATCGGCTTCGTACGCAACACATCAGACACCAGCAGCGCAATAAAAGCAACAGCCGCAACTGGCAACATATGCGTCAACGTGCCAGACATTTCAACAGCCAACAGAATCGACGTGATCGGCGTCTTCACCGACGCAGCCAACGTGCCAGTCATCACACAAACGGCAAAAATCGCAACCACTTCAGATGGCAAACCAACCCACTGATGCAACGACTCACCGCAGATACTGCCGGCAAGCGCACCCACCGCAAGAATCGGCATGAAAATACCGCCCGGCGAGCCCGACCCGAAACTCGTGCTCGTGAACAGCACCTTCACCACGAACAGCAGACACAACATCCCCAAGCCAACACTCGCATGCTCAGCCATGCTGATCAGATTCGAACCACCGCCAAGCACATCAGGCAGCCAAATGCCAACCGGCAGGGCGAGCATAATCGCAATCAAAGGGCGAAATTTCAACGGAACTCGAGCATACAACGTCTGAAAACCAAGCAACGACCGATTCATCATCGAACCGACCAAACCAGCGATCACACCCAACGGAATCAGCCAAACATACTCGTCAAGCGAAAGCTGCCCAATATCACCGAAATCCAACACCGGACGCAAACCAAAACAGTATTTCGACACAAAATCGGCAGTCAGAGAAGCTGCGGTCGCACCCATCAAAATCGCAGGCGAAAAACTACGATGCACCCCCTCCAGCGCGAACATCATGCCAGAAAGCGGGGCGCTGAATGCGGCAGACAAGCCGGCTGCGGCACCGGCAGTCACCAGATACTGCTCCTGAACGTCCTCACGACGCTTGCCACGCAAACGATGCGACAAAAACTGCGCACCCGAAGCGCCGATCTGAATCGACGGCCCCTCGCGTCCCAACGACAAGCCGAACAGCGCACCAAGAAGTCCACCGATGAAACGAACCGGCAGAATCGTCTGCCAGCGCATATGCAAACCGCAGATCACCACGCCATTCGTTTGCGGAATGCCGCTACCGGACGCCATCGGCTCCTTGGCAATCATCCACGCAATAAGCGCGGCCGCTGCGACAGCCGCAACGAACCACGGCGCCAACAGCCACGGGGTTACGCGGATTTGCGAGTAGATCCAGCGTGCCGCGTCAGTGCCACGTTCAATACCGAGACGATAGAGAACCACCAGCAGCCCGGACGTCAGGCCGACAAGAATGCCAGCACCCGCCATTTTCCACTTCAGCTGATTGAAACGTGGGATTGACGGTTTGGTGGAAGGAGATTGAGGCATCTGGTTCTCCTTATCTGTATGCCGGTTGTCCGATTCACCAGAAACGGACAACTATTGCACTTTTCCTACGTTCCACATGTCCGATTCACCAGAATCGGACAAACTTGGGTTATGTACTTGCTTCAACAAAAATGCCGGCAGGCGCACACCCACCGGCATTCATCTGGCGGGTAGCCGTCAGCCGACAACTACCAACGCCCATCAATCAAGCCAATCAGTCAACCAGTGAGTTGATCTGAATAATGTGATCACGCTGCGGACCCGTACCAATCACGGAAATACGGCAACCGGACAGCTCCTCAAGACGTTTCACATAATCCTGGCAAGTCTTCGGCAGATCATCGAAATCATGAATCTGAGAAATATCCTCAGACCAGCCCGGCATACTCTCGTAAATCGGCTTCGCAGCAGCAAACTCAGCCTGATCAGTCGGCATATCGTCGCGACGCTCGCCATTCACATCATAGGCGACGCACAGCGGAATCTCCTTCAAACCGGTAAGCACATCAAGCTTGGTAAGCACAATATCCGTCAAACCGTTGACCTGAGCCGCATAACGGTTCACAACCGCATCGAACCAACCGCAGCGACGCGGACGACCCGTAGTCACGCCATACTCGTGACCCTGCGCACGCAGCCAATCGCCGTCCTCGTCCAACAACTCAGTCGGGAACGGTCCCTCGCCAACGCGAGTCACATACGCCTTGGAAACGCCAATCACACGGTTGATCTTGGTCGGACCAACGCCGGTGCCAGTGCAAGCGCCACCAGCAGTCGGATTCGACGAAGTCACGAACGGGTACGTGCCATGATCCACGTCAAGCATGGTTGCCTGACCACCCTCGAACAGCACGGTCTTACCCTCGTCAAGCGCCTTATTCAACACCAGCGAAGTGTTGGCAACATACGGCTTCAGACGTTCACCAAGACGAAGCAGCTCGTCAGTGGTTTCATCCACGTCGATCGGACGACGGTTATATAGCTTCACCAGCATCTGATTCTTCTGATGCAGGCTTGCCTCAACCTTGTCGTGCAAATGCTCAGCATTGAACAGGTCGTGCACGCGTATGCCCACGCGATTGATCTTGTCGGCATACGCAGGGCCAATACCACGGCCTGTAGTACCGATCTTGCGCTTGCCAAGGAAACGTTCCGTCACCTTATCAAGCACACGATGATACGGGGCGATAATGTGCGCGCCCTCACTCACCAACAGACGGGAGCAGTCCACACCACGGCTTTCCAAGCCGTCAATTTCCTGGAAAAGCACTTCAGGATCGACAACAACACCGTTGCCGATAACCGGGGTCGCAGTCGGGCTAATAATGCCGGACGGCAGCAGATGCAATGCGTACGATTCATCACCGACGACCACGGTATGACCCGCATTGTTGCCGCCATTGAAACGTGCAACATAGTCGACCTTGGTGCCGATAAGATCGGTCGCCTTGCCCTTACCTTCGTCGCCCCACTGAGCGCCAATCAACACGATACCCGGCATAACGCACCTCCACGCTGTCGCCTTATTCCGCCGAAAACAGCGTACCCTGAGCCCTCTACTGTTGAGGGGCACGACGTGCGCATAAGCCCCTTTCGGCAACAGCCTGTCCGATTCTGCAGAATCAGACAAGTAGCACGTACTTTCCGCTTTTCAAATGTCCGATTCTGCAGAAACGGACAAACAGGACGCAAAAAGGGCGTGTGGATGTCCGATTCACCAGAATCGGACAAACAAAAGCGGCAGAAAGAACTGGTGATGCTTCGGAGCGTCCCAGCCAACCCAGCCACGACCAACGAAACAGCATCCTGTCACGAAACCGCTTCATAATGGAACCATGACTATCGCAACTCCTGAACGTTATGCCGAAATGCTGGACGCCGCCCGCCGCGGCGGATACGCGTACCCTGCAATCAACGTGACCAGCACGCAAACCCTCAACGCCGCATTGCAGGGCTTCGCCGAAGCGGAATCCGACGGCATCATTCAGGTGTCCGTGGGCGGATCCGCCTATTTTTCAGGGCAAAGCGTGAACGACCGCGTGGTCGGTTCGCTTGCATTCGCCGCATTCGCGCATGAAGTGGCCGCGCAGTATCCGAACATCACCGTGGCACTGCACACCGACCATTGCGCCAAACAGTACTTGGACGAATGGGTACGCCCGCTACTCGCGCATGAGGCAGAGCAGGTGCGTCGCGGTGAGGATCCGACATTCCAGTCGCACATGTGGGACGGTTCGACGGTGCCGCTCGAGGAAAACCTCGACATCGCCGAAGAACTGTTGGAAAAGTCCGTGAAAGCGCACACCGTGCTCGAAATTGAGATCGGCGCGGTCGGCGGCGAGGAAGACGGACATTCCGCGGAAATCAACGAAAAACTGTATTCCACTCCGGCAGACGGCGTGCGCGTGGCGGAACGTTTGGGATTGGGCGAGCATGGGCGCTACATGGCCGCATTCACGTTCGGCAACGTGCATGGCGCGTACAAGCCGGGTGTGGTGCAGTTGCGTCCGCGTCTGCTACACGACATTCAGACGGAAGTTTGGAATGCCGCACATGACGGGCGATTGGAAAGCGTTGATTCTGCGCATGTTGCGTCGTGTGCCCTGCCGGACATGCCGGAAGGCAAGCCGTTCCCGCTGGTGTTCCATGGTGGTTCCGGATCGTCGCCGGCTGAAATTGCGGAAGCGGTCAGTTACGGCGTGGTCAAGATGAATATTGATACGGACACGCAGTACGCGTTTTCTCGTGCGATTGCCGGACACATGTTCCGCAATTATGACGCGGTGCTGAAGATTGATGGCGAAGTCGGCAATAAGAAGCTGTACGATCCGCGTTCTTGGGGGCGTGAGGCTGAGACCGCAATGGCCCAGCGCGTAGTCGAAGCTTGCGAACAGCTGGGATCCGCAGGACGCGCGCTGAAGTAGGACGGATGGCTGGAACCTCATAGTCGCCGAGCATAGGAAGCCCTGTTTTAGCATGTCCGATTCTGGAGAATCGGACAACATACACCGCGAACATGCGCCGCTATGCGGTACGAGAACGTCTATCTGGTCTGCCTCTTCACGAACCACAGGTTGATCAGCGAGCCACCAATCACCAACATCACGCCAATCCAAAATGGCGCGCCAAGCGCTACCCCCAGCAACACCGTGCTAGAAGCCGTGGAAAACAATGGAGTCGCATACGATCCAATCGCAAGCGTCTCCATACTCCCGTGCAACATGCCATATCCCCAACAGGCATATCCTCCCGCAATAGATGCGGCACAAGCAGCCAACGCAACATAACCACCAATCCCGGGCGCAGTCGCAGGCAGGCCTTCCCCCGAAGTGAAGTGAATCAACCATAACACAACAGCGACACAGCAGAAGAAAATCGTCGTGCCGTCGTATCCGTCGGACATTTTCGGCGTCACCGTCGCGTAAATTGCCCAAATGAAAGCCCCAGCGAAAGCCAAAGCATACGGAAGGGGGTTACTGGAAATGTTACGCAACGCTTCATGAACGTTAAGGCTTCCACCCCCTACCGCCATTGCGACGCCAATGGTCGCAACGATTGCACCAGGAAGCGCCTTCCAGACGGCACCTCGTCTATGTGAGACGGCCGCGGTCATCAGTACAAGCAATGTCGGCCATAAATAATTGACCAAGCTGACCTCAACGGATTGCGCAGCTGTCGATGCGAGCCCGATCGATAGTGAGATTGACGCCTCGTATACAACGAACATGATTCCGCCGATAATGAGATATTTGCGCGGCGCATGACGGATTGGCGTCGGTTTACGCACGACCAGTAGCAGAATTCCGCCAACCGTGTAGATAAGCGCGGACCCGAGCGTTGCGCCGAACGATTCGGAAACCAGACGGACGAGTCCGGCCATGAAACCCCAAAGCACAATCGCAAGAAGGCCGATAACCGTGCCGCTATGTGCGATCGCATGGCCTTTGAGCGGACTGTAGGCATTGCCACGCTCGGGAGATTCCGGATTTGCAAGCTGCGGATGGGATTCAGGGTTCTTCTCGTTCGTACTCACAAGTCTCACGTTACTGCATCCACGTCACGGATGTCCGATTCTGGAGAAACGGACATGTATGGCCTGCGTACGACACCTTATGTGTCCGTTTCTCCAGAATCGGACATGCAAACCACGGCACACACGTATTGTGTGTCTGATTCACCAGAATCGGACAACTAAAGTACGACTGAAGAGCCGTAGACGTCGTACGAGTGGAATATTCGGCGATAGCGGCATCACATCGGCACAGTGGCAACACCATGACAACGTTTAACCGCCCCCTGCAGTTGATCAGCAAACGGCATAATCCAAAACGTTGAAACAAATATGATTTATAGCCTCGCCGTTGAAGCGTTTGGAGCGGATGACGGGAGTCGAACCCGCCTCTAAAGCTTGGGAAGCTTTCGTTCTACCGATGAACTACATCCGCAAAAGTGTGCCTTTTGGGCACGAACATCTAGTCTAGCATGCATTCGCAGCATTCATGACCGTCGACCGATATTCGATACCGTCACCCATTTGCCAAATCGCACATCAATCAACACGCAACAGCCACAACAGCATTAATGTCACTTGTCAGCTGACATCAGAATATTCATGCAATACATCACAACAGGAAACAACCACGGAAAACCACAGGAAACAGCTACAATTCGTAACAGAATCAGCAGAATCCTATGCAATCACACATGACTTGCGCAACGCGCACATTGCAATCGCACCTCGATCAGCGACCATACCCGCCTTGCACGGGATTCTGCGAATAATCTCGTGAATAGCCCCCGCCAGAGTACACCCCCGCACCAGCACCAGAGATACCCCCATTCTGCCGACGAATATCCGCCGAAGCATAGCCGCTTGTCGCGTAGCCGCCAGCCAAATAGCCGGACTGTACGCCCTGCGCCTTCATCTCCTGACTCATCTGCATCAACCGAGCAATGCGATCCTCAGTCGCAGGATGCGTGGAAAACAGGCGGGAAAAACCCTCAGAAGAGAACGGATTCGCAATCATCATCGCAGCAACCGACTGCGTACCAGCGGTCTTCTGCATCGGCATCGCCCCAGCGCCGTTCGAAATCTTATTCAATGCGGACGCGAGCGCCTCCGGATCTTCCGTAAGCATGGAACCATCTTCGTCAGCATCATATTCTCGCGTACGCGAAATCGCCATCTGAATAAGCGAAGCGGCAATCGGCGCAAGAATCGTGCTCAACAACACGCCCAGCAATCCAAGACCATTAGAAGACGAGCCATTACGATCATCACGCGAATTGCCACCACCGAAATACATGAGCGAATAGCCGAGATACGAAATGACCGTCGCCATTGCGGAAGCGATCGCAGACGTCAGGATATCGTGATTGTACACGTGCATGAGCTCGTGCCCGAGCACACCGCGAATCTCACGTTCGTTCAGCATCTGCAGAATGCCCTGCGTGCAGCAGACCGCCGCATGACGTTCATTACGTCCCGTCGCGAAAGCATTGGGACTCATGGTCGGAGCGATATAGATACGAGGCATCGGCTTGCCCGCTTTCGCAGACAGCTCGCGCACGATTTTGTACAGTACCGGCGCTTCCTGCTCGCTGACTTCCTGCGCATGCATGGATGCAATCGCAAGTTTGTCGGAAAACCAGTAGGATGCGAACGTTGAGCCAAGTCCGATGAGAATGTAGATGCCAAGCGTGCGTTGGCTGCCACCAGTCGCCCACCAAATGAGCATGATGACGCCCCACATCAACGCGAATAACAGCGTTGTTTTCAAGCCATTGCAATGGCCGTGCACCCGCAATTTGCCGTTCATGGTCACTAGCGTAGAAACGCAGCCTGAGTTTTTGCTGGATATGTGCTGGAGACTGGACTGCGGAAAGGACTAGGGGGCAGTTGCGGAAGTTCGCATACTCAGCTTCTCCCCGGATGTCCGATTCTGCAGAAACGGACACACATGCACGCTTTTCGTCATACTGTATGTCCGATTCACCAGAAACGGACAAATACGGGACAAAAAATGCGTCTTGGGCGACCGATTCTCCAGAATCGGACATCCAAGACGCATGAAAGAAACCTGGGACCTACCAGACCAGATTCCAAACACCCACCTTACGCGTGAGCCAGGGCGCGCATCTGCTCCGGATCGATGACCTTCTTGTGCTCACGGCCTTCCT